>Ga0111539_10001119_pt1 | contig 35455 bp, 33 predicted proteins | sample RhiMethybrSRZTD1_FD_79667 | JGI IMG/M metagenome (GOLD analysis project Ga0111539, IMG submission 79667) | Populus rhizosphere microbial communities from Tennessee, USA - Rhizosphere MetaG P. TD hybrid SRZTD1 (version 2) (version 2) | ecosystem: Host-associated > Plants > Roots > Rhizosphere >...
AGCGCGTCCTCGTGGTGGACGATGAAGCAAGCATCCGCGATCTGTTGGCCAAAACGCTGGCGCTGGCGGAGTACGATGTCGACGTCGCGCCCGATGGCCGATCCGCGCTCGATCGCATGCGCATGTACAGCTACGACCTCCTGATCGCGGACCTCAAGATGCCGGGAGTGGATGGTTTGACGGTCATCCGCGAGGCAAAGCGGTATAAAGCGGACCTCCCAGTCATCATCATCACTGGCTTTTCCACCGAATCCAGTGCGATCGAGGCGGTCAATCTTGGCGTGGCCGGCTACCTCACGAAACCCTTTCGCGTTCCGCAGGTGCTCGCCGCCGCCGCCAAAGCCCTTGGTGAGTAGACTCGGCCTTCATCCCTCGATGGCCTCGGCTGCTTCTGAGTCCCTCGAAAGGCAGGTCGGGCATTCCTGCCCATGATTCAGCTGTCCGAACTCACGAAGATCTTCGGTGATCGGGTGCTACTGGATCACGTTACCTGGCAGATCGACGCGCGCGAACGCGTCGGCTTGTGCGGGCCAAATGGAGCCGGCAAGACGACGCTCCTCCGACTGATGGCCGGACTCGATGAACCTGATTCCGGCGCCATCCTCAAACCCTCGACGCTGACGGTCGGTTACCTGCCACAAGATGGCTTGTCGCACGCGGGCCGTACGGTGTTCGATGAAGCCGCCAGCGCATTCGCGCATCTCATCGGGATGAAGAACGAGATGCACGCGCTCGAAGACCGCTTGGGTGATGCCTCAATTCCGGAGCCTGAGCACGAGGAGATGCTCTCGCGGTACAGCGATCTGCAGGATCACTTCCGCCTCGGCGACGGCTACAGCATCGACCTCAAGACGGGCACGGTCCTGCAGGGCCTCGGGTTCAAGACATCGGACTTCGGGCGCCAGACCGAGACATTCTCCGGCGGCTGGCAAATGCGAATCGCGCTGGCGAAACTCCTGCTCGGGCAGCCGAATCTGCTCCTGCTCGACGAACCGACGAATCATCTCGACCTCGAGGCACGCAACTGGCTGGAGGAGTACCTCAATGCCTACGCCCATGCCGTGATTCTGGTCTCGCACGATCGCTTCTTTCTTGATGCGGTTGTCACCCGGATCGCCGACCTCACGCTGCGCACCCTCACCGACTACGTGGGCAACTACAGCGCGTATCTGGTGGCACACGAAGCGCGCATCGAGCAGCTGCGAAAGGCCAAGCACGAGCAGGATGAGGAAGTCGCCCGTGTGAGGATGTTCATCGATCGGTTTCGCTACCAGGCCACCAAGGCCTCGCAGGTGCAAAGCCGCATCAAGATGCTGGAAAAGGTGGTGCCGATCGAAGTGCCACCCGAGCGGAAGAAGATTCATTTCAACTTCCCCGCGTGCGCTAAGAGCGGGCGGACGGTCCTCGAGCTGAAGCGGGCGCGAAAAGCCTATGGCGAGCTCGTCGTGTTCGACGATCTCAATCTACACATCGAGCGCGGCGATCGGATTGCTCTCGTCGGGCCGAACGGCGCGGGGAAATCCACGCTGATGCGGATGCTGTCCGGTGAAGAACACCCCGACACGGGTGAGCGGGCGGAAGGCCACAACGTCGTCCTCCAGTACTTCGCGCAGGACGAAGCGACGCGGATGGATCCCGCTCCCACGGTCTACGAAACGCTCGCGTCCGGGTCGCCCAACAACATGGTGCCCGCGATCCGAAATATCCTGGGAGGATTCCTGTTTTCCGGAGACGACATCTATAAACGAGTCCGCGTGCTCTCGGGCGGCGAGCGCACGCGACTCGCTGTTGCCCGAATGTTGCTGCGCCCGTCGAATACCCTCCTTCTCGATGAGCCGACAAACCATCTCGACCTCGATTCGAAAGACGTCCTTCTCGATGCCCTCATTGAGTACGGCGGAACCTTGATCTTTGTCTCGCACGATCGGTACTTCGTCGAGCGCCTGGCGACCAGAATCATCGAAGTTGGTGATCGACGGGTCGCGATCTACCCGGGGACGTACCGGGAATTCCTCTGGCACAAGGAACACCCTCGGGACGAGAAGCCTGCCGTGAAGGCGCCGAAAAAGAGGGCGGGAGCGGATGTGGCGAGCCCTGCAGAGAAGGCCAAGCTTGAAACGCCGCCCCCCTCGCGCGAGGCGAAGAAACGGGCCGACGCGGAGGCGAGGAGGAAGTCCCGCGAGGACCAGGAGCGTCGGGGGCGCATCACCGAACTGGAGACGCGCATCGCAGACGCCGAAAACACCATTCGGGAGCTCGAGCGGGTGATGGCAGCCCCTGGATTCTACGAGGACCGGGCAGCCGCCCAGCCCGTGATCGACCGTCACCAGGCGCTGATGTGGGAAATCGGCGACCTGATGCACCAGTGGGAGGCGCTCGAAGGGGCCCCCAGAGCCACCTGACCCGTACGGTTCTGACAATTCCGTGATTTGATTACGGTTTTAGTACACTATCTCTTCGCCGCCCCTCGCTAAGCATCTGATTTTGGGCGGTTTTCAGGACAAACAGGCTCTACAGCAAGGGCACACCCTTTGCCCCTTGAGGTAGCGCCGATGGACATGCCCGCCATGCCTAGACCCCCCGACTTGCGCGCGCGTCGTCGGCCCGTGCCGTCGGCCACGCCGCCCCACCGGACCAAGCCGGGCGCAGCCGTGGAAGATCGTTTTTTCCGACACATCGTGAGCAGCATGCGCAACGGCGTCATCGCCGTGCATCGCGACGGCACGCTGGCGCTGATGAATGACGAGGCCTACCGCATTTTTTCGCTGCCGCGGGAATCAGCGGATGTCGGCCGTCCGTTTGGCGAGCTGTTTCGCGACCGGCCGGACTTGCTCCGCGTCCTGTCCAGCGCCTTCGAACTGACGACGTTACCCAATCGCGCGGAACTGCGGCTGAAAGACATCGATCGCGTCATCGGATACACGCTGTCGCTCGTGAAGAACGACGACGGTCAGCCGACTGGGGCGGTCCTGTTCTTCAAGGACCTCACGCAAGTCGAGCAGCAGGAAGAACGGGAGCGCCTGCGCGACCGGCTGGCCTCACTCGGCGAAATGGCGGCCGGCATCGCCCACGAGCTGAAGAACCCATTGGCGGGCATCGAGGTCATGGCTGGCCTCCTGCGGCGCCAGGTCGCGTCGCCCGATGCGCTGTCGCTGCTGGCAGACATCATCAGTGAAGCGAAACTGGCCAATGCGATCGTCGTCGAGATGCTCGAATTCGTGCGCCCGTTGCGGCTGCAAGTGGAACGCACCGACATCTCGAATGTTCTGCATCAAGCCATGACGCTCGCGGAAAACAAGGTCGCGCGCGGCGAGACGTCGATCAATCTCGACATGGCGGCGAACCTGCCGTCGATCGATGGCGACGAACATCAGCTCTGCCAGGTGTTTACCAACCTGCTCACGAACGCATTTGAAGCGCTCGAAGGTCGCGGACACGTCGCCATCAAGGCCTCAATCGAATCCGTCGAACAGGATCCGGCTTTTGCGAGCGAGCCGCAGCCACCGTCGCTCGTGATGATTGTGGACGTGAGCGACAACGGCCCGGGCGTTCCGACAGAAATCAACGACAAGATCTTCGACCCGTTCTTCACGACGAAAGTGCAGGGTTCCGGGCTCGGCCTGCCGATCGTGCGGAAGATCGTGGATGCACATGATGGGCGTATCGACTTGAACAGCACGCCGGGTTCCGGCACACGGTTTCGCGTGACGCTGCCAGTTTCGAGCGCCTCGAGCTGGTTCAACCGAGCGGGTAGCAGGACGTCGAAAGGCAACGAGGTTTATGGGTCGAATTCTCATCGCTGATGATCATGACGCGCTTCGCCGCGGGCTAGTCCGCGGGCTGAGCGAGGCAGGACACGAAGTCGAGGAAGCGTCGAATGGGAACGCCGCTATCGAGCGCCTGCACGATAGCTACTTTGACGTCGTCCTGAGCGACCTCAAGATGGGCGGCAGTGACGGGCTCGATGTCCTGCGGACCACGCGCGCGATGCACCCGACGACCGCCGTCATTCTGATGACCGCGTTCGGGTCGGTCAATACCGCGGTTGAGGCGATGAAGATCGGCGCCTTTGACTACGTGCAGAAGCCGTTCGAAATCGAGGAGATGGAGGTCAAGATCGAGAAGGCGCTTGAGATGCGACGGCTCAAGCACGAGCTCGAGTATCTCCGCGGCACGCAGCAGGACATCTACGATTTCGACCGCATCGTCGGATCGAGCACGGCGCTCCAGAAGGTCCTCGACATCGTGCGAAAGGTGGCCAAGAGCAATACCACCGTGCTGATTCGCGGCGAAACGGGTACGGGCAAGGAGCTCATCGCCGGCGCCACCCATCACAACTCGCTTCGGGCAGCCCGGAACTTCGTGAAAGTCAACTGCGCCGCGCTGCAGGAGAACCTGCTCGAGTCTGAGCTCTTCGGGCACGAGAAAGGTGCATTCACCGGCGCGGACAAGCAGCGGATCGGCCGGTTCGAGCAGGCCGACGGCGGCACGCTCTTCCTGGACGAGATCGGCGACATGAGCCCGAGCACCCAGGCCAAAATTCTGCGAGTGCTGCAGGAACATGAGTTCGAGCGTCTGGGGGGGACGCGCACATTGCGCGTCGACGTGCGGCTGATCGCAGCAACCAATCGCGATCTCCCGGCCATGGTTCAGGCGGGCGATTTCCGCGAGGACCTCTACTATCGTTTGAATGTGGTCTCGATCGAAATGCCGCCCCTGCGCGAACGCAAGGACGACATCGTGCCCTTGGCGACATCGTTCATCCGCAAGTTCTCGGGCGAACTGAAGAAGAAGATCGACGGACTGGATGCCGACGCCCAAAAGCTGCTGATGCGCTACAACTGGCCGGGCAACATCCGCGAGCTGGAGAACGCGATCGAACGCGCGATGCTACTGGCCGAAGGTCGCGCGATCTGCGCTGACGACCTGCGCCTCGGCGATACGCAGACGGTCGGCACCGGCCGTGATCAGGCGCCCCTGGTCAAGATTCCGCCGACCGGCATCGCGCTCGAGGAAATCGAGCGTCATGCGCTGATCGAAGCGCTGAAGATGTCCAACTGGGTACAGAAGGATGCAGCGGAGCTACTGGCGATCAGTCCTCGCGTCATGAACTACAAGATCAAGACGCTTGGAATCGAGTTCCCCAGGGGTCGGCGGGCCGCGCTGCCACCCATCGCTGCGGCCTCCTAACGCCGCCGCAGCCTGCTCACGATGCCGCGAAGCTCTCCCGGTCTCCCTGATCAGGGGCCTTCGCGGCCTTCGGGTCGTGGGGGCCCATCGGCCTTGGCTCGTGGATGCGATTTGCGATAGACCTCGAGCAGCTGCGCCGCGTTCACATGGGTATAGCGCTGCGTCGTGCTCAAGCGGGAATGGCCGAGCAGCTCCTGAATCGCCCGCAGATCCGCGCCACGCTGCAGCAGGTGCGTCGCAAATGAGTGTCGGAGGGCGTGTGGACTCACACCCAGCCTTGAACTCCAGGCCGACATGTGCCGCTGTACCAGGCGATCGATGCTTCGCACGGTGAGACGGGCGCCCCGATAGTTCACGAATACCGGATTGCGCTTTGGCTGCCGCGTCGCTCTCGCCAAGGCGCGCGCAAGCCCGCGTGGTCCCGCTTCTGCGGGACTCTCTCTGATGAGCCGCTCACGATCCTTCAGATACGATCGAATCGTGCCCGCCGCGCTCTTGTTGAACGGGACGAGCCGCTGCTTGCCGCCTTTGCCAAGCACTCTCACCATCCGCGCGCTCAGATTCAAATCCTCGAGATCGAGACCTGCGAGCTCGCTGCGTCGGAGACCCGAGGCGTAGAACAGCTCGAGAATCGCACGATCACGACGCCCGAGTGAACTGTCGTCGGAGGGCGCGTTCAGGAGATGCGACATCTCCTCTTCTGAGAGATGCGTCGGCATCCGCACCTCTCGCTTGGGCGTCGGGACGAGCGCACCTGGGTCGTCGTCAATCAGCTCTTCGCGTCGCAGGTGGCGCAGAAACGTCCGAACGGACGCCAGCTTCCTCGCGGCCGTCGCGCGAGACTGCCCCTGCCCATGCACGTGGGCGAGAAAGCTCCGAATCGCCGCGCGGTTCAGAGCGGCCGGCTCGAGATCGCGTGCCCGCAGGCCGATGGCAGACGCGGCATGATCAATAAACTGTGTCAGATCGCTCCGATACGCAGTCACTGTGTGGGCCGAGACGTTCCGGTTGAGCCGGATATGGTCGAGAAACTCTTCGAGATGGGTCGTCACTTCCGTTCCTCCGCCCGAGCCAGGGGTCGGCCCGCATGAGCCTCCACCCAGCCGTCCTTCCAAGCTCGAAGATCCTTCAGGGCCCGCTCGGACATCGCGAGCTTCCGCTCCATCTTCCCTCGCGGTGCACTCGCAAGCGGCGGCAGAATGCCGAACGTAATGTTGGTTGGTTCATAGTGCGCCGGATCGGCGTGCGACGCGTAATACGCCAGCGCTCCGATCGCTGTCGTGCGGGGTGGTGCGAGGATCGGCTGGCCGCACGAAAGGGCTGCCGCATTGAGCCCGGCCACCAGGCCCGAAGCCGCCGACTCCACGTATCCTTCCACGCCTGACATCTGGCCGGCGAAAAACAGGGAGGGACGGGCCCGAACCTGCCAGGTCTCGGCAAGCACCCTCGGCCCATTGACATACGTATTGCGATGCACCATCCCGAAGCGGATGAATTCTGCCTGCTCGAGGCCCGGAATCAGGCGAAGCACACGCGCCTGATCACCCCACTTGATTTGCGTCTGGAACCCCACGAGGCTGAAGTGGTCGCCTGCAAGGTTGTCCTGACGGAGCTGCACTGCGGCGTACGGTTCGCGTCCGGTTCGCGGGTCTGTCAGGCCAACGGGCTTCATCGGTCCAAAGCGGAGAGTATCGACGCCGCGGTGCGCCATGACTTCGATCGGAAGACAGCCTTCAAAGAATCGTTCCTTGTCGAAGTCATGAACGGTCGCCGACTCGGCATGAACGAGCGCGTCGAAAAACCGCTCGTACTCCTCTTTCGAGAGCGGGCAGTTCAAGTAGTCGCCCTCGCCATCGTCGACCCCACAGGTGGGTCCGTCAGCGGTCGGTCTCAGACTGCGGTTCCAGCGCGACTGCCGGAATACCCTGGTGCGATCGATCGTTTCAGCCAACACAATTGGGCTGATCGCGTCGTAAAAGTACAAGTGCTCATGACCGATAAGCTTCGCGAGATCCTCCGAGAGCGCCGGCGATGTCAGCGGACCGGTAGCCACAATCACCGGGCTGGCGTCGGTCGACTCGGGAATCATGGTGATCTCTTCGCGACGGACCGTGATCAGCGGATGGGCGGTGATGGTGGTCGTGACGTGATGCGCGAAGTGCTCGCGATCGACGGCGAGGGCCGCGCCGGCGGGAACGCGGCTTTCTTCGGCCGCACGCAGGACCAGAGAGCCGAGACGGCGCATTTCCTCCTTGAGGAGCCCGACCGCGTTGTCGAGCTTGTCGCCGCGAAACGAGTTGCTGCAGACGAGCTCGGCAAGGCGGTCGGTCTTGTGCACCGCCGTCACACGGTTGGGCCGCATTTCGTGGAGCGTCACCGGCACCCCACGCGAGGCCGCCTGCCATGCGGCTTCCACGCCGGCGAGCCCGCCGCCGATGATTCGGATCACGACTATGCTGCGGTTTCTGGCAGCGCCTCGGACCGCGAGTAGTCACACTCCTCGTTGTTACAAAGGAGCTGCCGGCCTAGTTTCTTGGTGGTCTTCTCAACCAGGTACGAGGCGTCGCACTTCGGGCACTTCTCGAGCACCGGACGATTCCAGAGAACGAAATCGCAGTCCGGATAGTTGGAACACCCAAAAAACACTTTGCCTCGACGAGACTTGCGTTCGACGACCTCGCCACCCTTCTCAGCATCCTTCGGACACTTGAGCCCTGTCGTCTTGTGTTTCACGTACTTGCATTCCGGATACTTGGTGCACGCCGTGAACTCTCCGAAGCGGCCTTGCTTGAGCACTAGGTTGGATCCGCACCGCGGGCACATCTCCTCGAGGATCTGATCGGGCTTGGCGGCTCGCAGGCCGCCTTGCTTGGTGGCAATCAGCTTCCGGGTCGTCTTGCATTCCGGATAGCCGGTGCAGGCCAGGAACTGGCCGAAGCGGCCCCGCTTGACCGCCATCGGCTTCCCGCAGTTCTCGCACGGCTCGATCTCTTCCTCTCCGGTTTCCGGCTCTGGTTCGGCTCCCTCGACCTCGCGTGTGTTGGTGCAATCGGGATAGCCGCTGCATGCGATGAACGGGCCGAACTTGCCCACGCGTTTGAGCATCGGCGACCCGCACTTGTCGCACGCCTCACCGATGTCGATCCCCTTCTTGAGATCGATCATCTCCTTACCGGCACGGGCCAGGTCTTTCTTGAATTTCTTGTAGAACGCGCCCAGCGTCCGGACATAGTCGGTCTTGCCCTGTTCGATCTTGTCCAGGTCTTCTTCGAGACTCCGCGTGTACTCGACATCAATAATGTCGTCGAAGCTCTTGGCCAGCAGGTCGCTGATCATCCGGCCGAGCGGCGACGGTTTGAATTTTCCTTCGAGCTTGTTGACGTAGTCGCGATCCTGCAGCACACCGATGATCGAGGCATAGGTGCTCGGACGCCCGATGCCGTTCTCTTCAAGCTCCTTGACGAGCGTGGCTTCGGTGAACCGCGGCGGTGGCTGAGTGAACTTCTGCTCCGGACGCAATTGCTTCAGCTCGAGGCGATCGCCCTCGCTGAGCGGCGGCAGGACACCTGACACTCCTTCGTCCTCGTCCGGCGTCCCCTCCATCGCAGTCGGCGACTGATCCTTCTGCTCCGGTTCACCCGGACTGAGCCCGTACGTCGCCATCCAGCCCGCGAATTTCGGGACGGTTCCCTTGACCCGAAACACGTACTCGCCGGATGTGACGTCGACAATCGTCTCATCGAAGGTCGCGGGCATCATCTGCGAAGCGAGAAAGCGGTTCCAGATCAGGCGGTAGAGGGAAAACTGATCCGGGGAGAGATAGGGCCGCACGGTTTCCGGGTCATACTGCATCGACGTCGGCCGGATGGCTTCGTGCGCATCCTGGGCGTCGGCCTTGGTCTTGAAGTAGTTCGCCTTTTCGGGAAGGTAGGCGTCGCCAAAGACCGTTCGAATCTGCTCACGCGCGGCAGCCAGCGCATCCTCCGACACGCGCACCGAATCGGTTCGCATATACGTGATGAGCCCAATCGGGCCGTCGCCGCCAAGGCCGGGTAGCTCGATGCCCTCGTAGAGCTGCTGGGCGAGCATCATGGTTTTCTTGACGGGGAATCGCGCTGTTTGCTGGAGCTTGCTCGTGATGAACGGCGGCGGAGCGTGGCGCTTGCGCTCCTTTGTCGTCACCGAAGTCACCACCCAGGCCGAGGCCTCCAGGTCGCGAAGAATCGCGCTGGACTGATCCTCGCTCGTGACGCGAAGCGTGTCGCCGCTCTTCTTGAGAAGCTTCGCTTCGAATTCGGGGGGCTGCGGACCCGCCAGCCGCGCAAAGACGTTCCAGTACTCTTCGGGGACGAACTTCTCGATCTCGCCCTCGCGATCGCAGATCAACTTGAGGGCGACCGACTGCACGCGGCCGGCGCTCAGCCCGCGGCGGACCTTGTCCCAGAGCAGCGGGCTGATCTTGTAGCCGACCAGGCGATCGAGAACGCGGCGCGCCCTCTGCGCGTCGACCATCCTCACGTCGATTTTCTTGGGATGCTTGAATGCCTCGAGAATCGCCTTCTTGGTGATCTCGTTGAACATCAGGCGGTGAATCTTGCGCTTCTTGCCGCCCAGCTCCTGGGCGATGTGCCACCCAATCGCTTCACCTTCACGGTCAGGGTCGGTCGCGACGTAGATGTCCGTCGCCAGCTTGGCCGCGTCCTTGAGCTCCTTGATGACCTTCTTCCGCGAAAGGATGCCCTCGTACTGCTCCTCGAAATCGTTGTCGACATCCACGCCGAGCTTGCTTTTGGGCAGATCGCGGATATGTCCCATCGAGGCAACGACCTTGTAGTCGCGCCCGAGATATTTGTTGATGGTCTTCGCCTTGGCAGGCGATTCGACCACGACGAGTGACTTTGCCATCGACTCCCTAATCCCTAGTCCCTAACCGCAACTCCCCACCCGGAACCTCTGCACTCTTGTTTAGACCCTAGCACGATCTGTCAAATCGCATGAACCGGCCGCCTCCCGCGCGCCTCACCAGACCTTGCAGCTCCAATTCGAACAATCGCGGAAGCAGTCGGGCTGGTGTCAGGCCGGTTCGCTCGGCAAGCGCGTCCAAATCGCACGCCTCGCCGTCCCCTAGGCTCGCGAGGATCGGGTCTGTCGATCGCCGGCCCGGCCACTCTTTGGACGTCCGCGCCCCGCCCTCAGGGTCCCGCGCGGCAAACCCCAGCTCTTCAAGGATATCGTCCGCTGTCTCGACGATCTTTGCACCGTCACGCAGCAAGGCATGTCCACCACGATTCCGTCCGTTCAACACGTTTCCAGGAACCGCCAGCACTTCACGTCCTTGCTCGAGTGCGCATCGCGCCGTGATGAGTGACCCACTCTTTTCGCCAGCCTCGATGACCACGACAGCTCGCACCAGTCCACTGATGACGCGGTTGCGGCGCGGAAAGAATTGAGGTTGCGGGGGGGTTCCTGGAACCAATTCGCTGACCACTGCCCCGCAGACGGCAATCTCTCTGGCGAGGGCTCGATGCTCGCTTGGGTAGACGACGTCGGGGCCCGATCCAAGGACCGCGATTGTCACCCCGGCTGCGCTAAGAGCACCACGGTGGGCTGCTGAATCGACGCCGCGCGCGAGGCCACTGACGACCGCCACGCCCCGGGTCGTGAGATCGGCCGCCAGACGCTCTGCCACTGAGAGCGCGTACGGCGAACCGGCCCGCGATCCGACAATCGCCACCGCCGGCTGTTCGAGCGCAGTGCGCTGACCATGCAGCCACAACACTGGCGGCGGGTCGACAATCGCGGCGAGGGCAGGAGGATATCCAGGATCGTCCCAGGCAATCGCGTGAATCTGGCGGTCGGCGGCGCGAGCGATTGCAACCATGGCCCGGCCGCGGATGTCGGGTGCCGATATCGGAGGGTTTCGGGGACGATCGGCAACGAAACGATCCAGGATGTGCGCCGTCGATTCGTTCGTGCGCAACGCGGCGGCGACATCCCGCCACCACCCAATCGGAAGCAGCGACAGGGCGACGAACTCAACGAGCGCGGACATGTTCGCCTCTCTTATCCGGGCGCCCGCGCTCTCAAATGGAAAGAGGTCGCAGCCACCGCGTATGCTCGCGGGGCGCGACCTCCTGACATCAATTATAGACGCGCCCTGGCAAGAGCGTGGCGCTTCGGGCGCACGAAAACTGGCCGCCTACGCAATTCCCTGGGTTTCCGTCTGCTCAGCCGTGGCACATGGCTTGCTCATTTTGGCCGGCGCGCTCCATGCAAATGCCTTGCAAGCGGCAAAGACCAGTGGCTATAGTTGATCTCATCCCGTCATGATTCAGCGGTTTGCCGCCGGTTTCGTCCTTGCAGCGCTCTTGACGGCGACACCTGTGTACGCCGACCCTCGAGGCGAAGCGAAGCAGTGGGTCGGCTTTGGCATCGATGTCGCGCTGCGCGGCTTGTGGCGCGAAGCCATCTATCGTTGGGAGAAGGCGACCGAGCTCGACCCAACCTACGCGTCCGCCTACAACAACCTGGCAATCGGCTACGAGCACGTCGGCCAGCTGGAAAAAGCGCTGCAAGCGTACGAACGTGCGCTCACGCTCGCGCCGAAAGACGCTCAGATCCGACAGAACTACGAACTGTTCAAGGAAGTCAATGATCGAACGGCGGCAGCGAAGGAAACGCCTTAACGTCCTCGTCGGGGGGCTGGCTGCGCTCGGCTGTGCCGGCACACTGGCCTGCGGACCAACCTATTTCGAAATCCCGATGGAGACGCCGATCCAGCCGAAGCTCGACGTGTCGGCGTTCCAGCGCGTGCTGGTTGCCGGTTTCGTCGCCGGCGGCACCGAGGAAGTGGACGCCAATCAGGAGACCGTACGCTTGCTGCGCAGTCAGTTGCGCAGCAAGTCATCCCTCCGCGTGATCGACTCGGATGTGATGCCGCTCGCCGAAATTGCGCAGAACCAGAGCAAGGTTGCGGCAGACCTCGACCCGTCCCCGGTTCGCGTCACCACGACCGCAGGGCCCGGGGCCGCCCAGAACCCGCCTGACGCTCGCGGAGCGCAAACCTTGCCGATGCCGATCAAGGACGAAAAGGACATGGAGCCGTACGAGCGATTGTTCGCGAACACGGCGTACTGGAAACAGATCGGCGAGGAATTTCAGAACCCGTTAATCGTCACGGGCACGGTCTTGTTCATGGAGCGCTCGACGTCGAATATGGTCACGACGCAGAATGAGCGGCTCGACGCCTTCGGGCGACGACAGGTCAATCAACAGCGGGAATTCGTCGACCGAAAAGGCTACGTCCTCCGTCCGAAGTTCGTCTTCATCGACGGTCGAACCGGCGCTCAAATGCACCAGGAAACGCACCGAGAAGAGGTGCTCTACACGGCGCAGCAGAATATGCCCGCGCTATCCTCATACTTCGAGCTCATGGATCGCTTGGTCCCGAACTTCTTGAGCGCGCTGAGCACTCAAAAGATCCGCGGCACCAGAGTGTTGCTGAAGTAGACACAAAAAGAGTACACTCTCCCCTTTGGGCAGGTGCTGACGTATGTACGCGATCATTCAGGCTCGGGGCCGTCAAGTGAAGGTAATGCCGGGTGGATTCGCCACCCTCGATGGGACGGCTGGCGAACCCGGCGCCACGCTCACATTCGATCAGGTATTGCTCGTCGAAAAAGACGGCGGTGAAGTGCTGGCGGGTTCCCCGTACGTGGCCAACGCGCGCGTCGCGGCCATTGTCGAAGGCGAGACCCGGGGACCGAAAATCCGCGTCTTCAAGAAAAAGCGTCGCAAGGGGATGCGTCGAACCAAGGGTCACCGCTCGACCTACACGCGGGTCCGCATCACTGACATTCTGCTCTAGGGATTCCTCGAGCTTCGAACTCTTCAGGATTCAGTTATGGCTCACAAGAAAGGCCAAGGCAGCTCACGGAACGGCCGCGATTCAAATTCGCAGCGCCTTGGTGTCAAAGCGCACGACGGCAACCTCGTCAGCGGCGGGACGATCATCGTCCGTCAGCGCGGACGACGATTCCGCCCGGGTCTGAACGTGGGTCGCGGCAAAGACGACACCATCTTTGCGAAGGTTGCCGGGCGCGTCCGGTTCGAGGATCACGGGACGCGCGGGCGCATCATCAGCGTCCTGCCCCTGGAGTAACGCGCAGATTTGGTAATTGGATAAGCCGATTACCAGATTTCTTCCATGTTCGTTGACGAAGTCGATATCCACGTCGCGGCCGGCCACGGCGGTCGTGGGTGCCTCGCGTTCCGGCGCGAAAAACGAGTAGCGCGCGGGGGCCCGAGTGGCGGAGACGGCGGCCATGGCGGTTCCGTTTACGTGACCGCCAGCGAGCACACCAACACCCTCATCAACTTCAGATTCCACCCGCTGTTCACCGCCGACCGAGGCGATCATGGCCAGGGCTCGAATTGCACGGGACAAAGCGGTCCTGACCTTGATCTCGCCGTACCCATTGGCACGCTTGTGTACGAGAAGACCGACGACCCCTCCCAGCCCTACCGGTTGCTCGGCGATCTCGCTGAAGCAAACATGCGTGTACTCGTCGCTCGAGGAGGGCGTGGCGGACAGGGGAACGCCCGCTTCGCCTCGTCGACCAATCGGGCACCGCGAAAGGTACAGCCCGGGGAGCCCGGTGAAGAGAAGGACCTTCGGCTCGAACTGAAGTTGCTGGCGGACGTCGGCCTCGTCGGGTTCCCGAACGCCGGCAAGTCAACGCTGATCTCGCGCATCTCTGCCGCACGTCCAAAGATCGCGGACTATCCCTTCACCACTCTGACGCCAAATCTTGGAGTCGTGGGCTTGAGCGGCGATCGCAGCTTTGTCGTCGCCGACGTTCCGGGGCTGATTGAAGGCGCCCATCGCGGCCTCGGTCTGGGGCATCAGTTTCTGCGCCATTTGGAGCGCACGAAAGTTCTGGTGCATCTTGTCGACGTGTCCGGCGCCACCGGCCGGGATCCGGTCGAGGATCTAGAGATTCTGCGCCGCGAGCTGGAGCTGTACCGGCCCGAGCTGGCCGCCAAGCCGCAACTCGTCGCCGCCAACAAGATTGACGCGGTGTCGGACGAGACGCTTCCGAATGCGCTGGCTGAGCGCGCCACATTGCTTGGACTGCCGTTCTTCAGAATCTCCGGCGCCAGCGGTGCGGGAATGCCGATGCTTCTTGAAGCCATGTGGCAGCGGTTGGCCGACGGTCGCGAACCTCCTCGGCAACCGGTCACGTCGAGGCCGGAGATGATCGAACGGTGAGCCGGCGAGTCGGTATTCTGGGCGGTAGCTTCGATCCGATTCACCGTGGCCACGTCGATCTGGGTCTCGCGGCTCAGAAGGCGTTGGAGCTTGCCCGCGTATTCGTCATTCCAACGAGTGTTTCCCCGCACCGGTCGATGTCATTCGCATCGACCTTCCATCGTTTCGCCATGGTCGCCTTGGCCGTGTCGGGACGTCCCGGCTGGCGTGCATCGGATCTCGAACTTCGTCTGCACGCGCCGTCGTTCACATTCGCAACGCTCCAGCGCTTCCATGAGCGCGGATACCGGCCGACCGAGATGTTCTTCGTCATTGGCGCCGACGCCTTTGTCGACGTCGCCAGCTGGAAGGAATATCCGCGGATCCTCGACGCTGCACATTTCGCTGTGGTGTCACGTCCTGGTTCTTCAGTGGACGAGTTGCCAGATCGGTTGCCGCAACTCGCCTCGCGGATGGTCCGTCCGCCTTTGGATCAGGCGATGGCGCAGGCCGCGTTGATCATTCTGATCAACGCCTCGACAGCCGACGTGTCATCCACTGCGATCCGGCGACTGCGGACCGAGGGTCGGCCGATCACGGGGCTGGTCGATTTGGGCGTGCAGCAACACATTGAGCAGCACGGACTTTACACATCGAAGCTTCCCGACCGGCGCGGCCCTGACGGATCGTCGGAACCGGCGGCAGGCAGGTTGCATGGCCAAGGCTGAGAAGACCAAACGGGAACGCCGAATCAAACTCGCGCGCCCTTCAAAGCAGATCGAGCGCGCCGTTCGCGCCGCCGAGGACAAGAAGGCCGACGGCCTGGTCGTGCTCGACCTGCGGAAGGCTGCGGGCTTCACTGATTTTTTTGTCATCTGTTCGGGAGGAAACGCGCGTCAGATTCGCGCCATCGCTGACGGGGTGATGGAAGCACTCGCCGGTGAAGGCGTCGAGCCCGCGCACGTCGAAGGCTACGACCGCTCGGAATGGATTCTGTTGGACTACTTCGATTTCGTGGTGCACATCTTCGCGCCAGAGACGCGGGTCTTCTACGGCCTCGAGCGGCTGTGGGGCAACGCCGAGCGCGTGGAGATCACCCCGGCGCCGAACCCGCGCCAAACCCGCTAATCCCCGTCGCCGTCGGTCACCACCATGCGGGCGGTGGTTGACGCGCTTCTCTCGGTCCTGCTCGCTGCGGACTGTGCAGCCTGCGGGCACCTTCTGGAGCAGCCAACGCTCGGCCCGGTGTGTCCGGCGTGCTGGCGCTCCATCCTCCCGCTCACTCCGCCTCTGTGTGACGCCTGCGGGAGTCCCCTCCGGACCTGGCGCACGATCACTCATCTGAGCGCCCTGTGCGCCCGGTGTCGCCGCTCCAGACGCCATGTCGATCGATCCCGCTCCGTGGGTCTCTATGAGGGGGCCCTACGGTCGATCGTCCACGCCTTGAAGTACGAGGGCCGCCGCTCACTCGCCGCTCCGCTGGCAGACCTCATGCGCGAGCGCGGCGCGGAACTTCTGGACGGCGTTCATGCGGTCGTAGCGGTGCCGCTCCATCCATCGCGTCGGCGCGAGCGCGGGTTCAATCAGGCGGCTGACCTGGTGAAACACCTCGGCCTGCCGATCAGTCCGGCGCTTCGTCGTCTGCGGGCGACGGAGGCCCAAGCCAGCCTGCCGGCCGCCCGTCGTCATGCCAATGTCCGCGGGGCGTTCCGGGCGACGAGAGCCGCCGATCAATTGCGCGGGCAGACCATTCTGCTGGTAGACGATGTGAGCACGACTGGGGCGACTCTGGAGGCCTGCGCGCGAGCTCTGAAAGAGGCGGGGATCCGAGAAGTGCGCGCGTTGACGGCAGCGCGCGTGGCCGCTAACGAAGCAGCGGCGCGACTGCCGTGAACACGTCGTCGGCGATCACGTCCATCGGACGCTCGCCGTCGAGTCGAATCCAGTCGGAGGCTTCGGCCTGTCGGTGGTAGCTGGTGCGGACCCGCGTCTGGAGGGCGATGTCTCGCTCATATCGATCACGATCGACTGTCTTGCGTGTGACCGCGGTTTCCGGCGCAATGTCGAGCAGGATCGTAAGCGCCGGCGGCGGGAGAAATCTTTGCAGATCGGTCAACCAGACCGGATCGAGGTCCTGAGCCTCGCCGTAGGCAATGCTCGATGCCGTATACCGATCGCAGACGAGGATCAGACCGCCCTCGAGCCATCGGAGCAGATCTGGCTTGCGCTCGTATCGGTTCGCCACGTACAGCAGCTGCATGACCTCGGGACCGTACTCGCGTTCTCCCTGGAGCGCCCGTGCGATCTCCTCGCCGATGGACGTCGCGTAGTCTGGAAATGAGACCAGACGGGCCTTCTGACCCTGTTCGCGGAGCCGATCCCGCAGGCGCTCGGCCTGGGTCTGCTTGCCGCTCTGGTCGAGGCCCTCGAACGCAATCAGGAACCCGGACATCACAACTCCATCGCCAACATGTCGTCAACCGTTTGCCGTCGCCGAATGACTCGCCAGGCGCCGCCTTCCACGAGGACTTCAGGCGGCATGGGGCGACGATTGTAGTTGGACGCCATGGCCGACCCGTAGGCGCCGGCGTCTCGAATGGCCACCAGGTCGCCGACTTCGAGTCTTGGCAGTTTCCGGTCACGCCCCACCACATCACTGCTCTCGCACACGGGCCCGACCACTTCGTACGGTTGCTCAGGGCGCGAGCGCGGTTGAACAGGCTCAATGCCGTGAAAGGCGCTGTATAGCGCCGGGCGCATCAGCTCGGTCATGCCCGCGTCGATGACGGCGAACTCGCTCGAAGCATCCCGTGGCTTCAGGTCGATCACGCGCGCGATCAGAGCGCCGGCCGGGCCAACCAGTGAACGACCGGGCTCGACAACGATCGGAAGCCCAAGGTTGCGAAGCTCGCTCAGGATCGTCGTGACATAGTCGGTCAGCGTAGGGACGTGCCGGCCGTCGTACGAGATGCCGAGCCCGCCGCCCACATCCAGATACTCGAGCGGGTGGCCGCTCGCCTTCAAGCTGGCGGCGAGTTGTGCGATCAACGCGCCGGCCCGCGTGATGGGCTCGAGGCTGGTGATTTGCGAACCAACGTGAATGTGGATCGCTACGAGCTTGAGCGCCTTGCGGTGCGCGAGCGAGGCAAAGAGATCCGCGGTGTCCTCCATTGCCACGCCAAATTTATTGACCTTCAGTCCGGTGGAAATGTGCGGATGACTCTTGGCATCGATGTCGGGGTTGAGCCTGATCGCGACTCGGGCGACGACTCCGGTCCGCTGGGCGATGGCTTCGACACGAGCGAGCTCACCCGTTGACTCCACGTTGATGGCCTTGACGCCCAGAGCCACTGCACATTCGAGTTCCGCAAGAGACTTGCCGACCCCGGTGAACACGATATCGCTGGCGGCGAAGCTGGCTCGCCGCGCGACATCGATTTCCCAGATCGAATTGGCATCAGCACCGCTGCCCAGACTCTGCAGCAACCGCGCAATCGCCAACGTGGAGTTCGCCTTGAGTGCGTAGTGGATCGCGTGCGGGTGGCCGACAAACGCCGCATCCAGTTCCTGATAGCGGGCGCGGATCACCGACGAGCTGTACACGTAGACCGGGGTGCCGACGGCATCGGCAATGGACGTCAGTGCGGCGCCGTCGCACAGGAGCTCATCGTTGACAAGGGAGAAGCCGGTCACTTGGATTTGGGTGCGTCACGCCGACCATCGGCAGTCAGCAGCTCGGGATCGATGGCGTCGGTGGTGACCGCGATCGGTCGACTCTGACTATATCACCTGCTATTATCCCTAAGTCCCGCCCAACACCTGATGTCTGCCGATTTGCCGGCGGTTCCGCCGGATGCCCTCGAAACACTGATTCAGCGCTGCCTCCGGGGCGACCAAACCGCCTGGGAACTGATTGTCCGGCAGCACTGGCGGAAGGTGTTCAACGTCGCGTATAAGTTCGTCGGCAAGCACGATGAGGCCGAGGATCTCACACAGGATATTTTCCTCAGGGTTTTCAAGTCCCTCGACACCTTCGACAGAAGGGCGAATTTTCAGACCTGGCTGATCAGTGTGAGTCGCAACCTCTGCATCGATCACTACCGCAGCGTCCGCAAGGAGCGTGAGACCATCGATCGGGATATCGATGCGAATGAACTGTCACCACCGTCAGCCGATCAAGGGCCATTCGCCGCGCTGGAGCAGCGGGATCGCGTCGAGTTGTTGCGGCGCGCCCTCAGCTCCCTGCCCAGGACGCTGCGCACAGCGGTGGTCATGCGCGACATTCAGGAACTGTCCTATCAGGAAATCGCCGACCGACTACGGCTGCCGGAAGGGACGGTCAAATCGCGAATCAATCGAGGCCGTACGGAGCTTGCGCGGCAAATCAGGAAGCTGCGGGGCCAAGACTACACGCCGAGCGGGTCGTCGACCGACGGCCGTTCGCGCACGGGAGCGTACTGATGAACGTCACAATCGAACAGGCCGGAGATGTCTCGATTCTACGCGTGGGGGAAACGCGGCTCATGTACCCCGTGCTCGCCGACTTCTCGGCAGCGGTCACCGGTCTTGTGTCCGCCGGCCGGCGCAAGATTCTGGTCGATCTGTCGCCCGTCACGTACATCGACAGCGCGGCGATCGGCTGCTTCATGGATCTGTACCGACAAGTGAGCAGTGCGGGGGGCGGGCTCAAACTTTCTGGTGTCCAGAAGCGCGTCGAGACCATGCTCAGCATGACGGGCGCCCAGAACTTCATCGAGATCCACTCGGACGCATCGAGCGCCCTCAAGAGCTTCGGGGTGTAGTATGCGGACCATCAAAACCAGCACCGGAGCCGACATCGCACTCGACGGGGACATTCTCGCCGTCATGGAAGCGCTCTATCGCGAAGTCACGGCGAAGCGGGAACTGGAACGGTCCTTCGAGGACCTGGTCAGGGAGATTCAGCATCTGATCGAGCAAATGGATGAGTCGGAGCGCCGCACGTATCTCGCCGAAAGCCTGTTCCTTAACACGGTGAAATACGAGAACGACAAGCTAGAGTCGTACATGAAGAAGCTGTCGAAAAAATAGCTCGTGTCTTTGATCTATCTGTCCAGCCGTTTTCAGTGCACCTGGCCGTGGGACATCCTGGTGATGCTCTGCGACGGCCGACTCGTCTGCGGCTGCGGCGACCCGTACGCGAAGCGCGTCCTCGGAGACGCGCGGACAGCGTCGGTGGAAGAAGTCTGGCGCGGCCCGATTGTCACCGCACTCCGCGAGGATCTCAATCATGCGGGCTCCGCCTTCTGCGGTGACTGCGCCCTGAAGCAACCGCTGTCGAAGGACGTGACTCCGGTCGTGCGGCCGCTGGAAGCCGGCCGTCTGCCCTCGCGGATGTTCATCGAATGCACGGCGGCCTGCAACATTTCGTGCACCGAAGCGTGTTGTGCACCGGAAACCGGGATCACCCGCACGCGCCAGGCCGGGATGCTGGACTTTTCGCTGTTTCAGCGTGTGATCGACGAAGTCGGCCCGTCGCTGGGCCGCATCGACTTCTTCAACTACGGCGAAGCGTTTCTCCACAAGCGCGCGGTCGAGATGTGCGAATACATCAAGCAGCATTTTCCGCACATTTATCTGTACACGAGCACCAATGGCCTGGCATTCACCGAGGCGCAGGCGCGTCGGCTGGTCCATTCCGGGATCGACGAAGTGACGTTTTCCATCGATGGGGCGACTCAAGAGAGCTATGCCCAATACCGCCAGCGCGGACGATTCGACGTCGCAATGGCCAATCTGCGATCGATGGTCGACGAAAAGCGGCGGTCGGGACGCGATCTCCCGTTCCTGAACTGGCGGTACATCCTGTTCAAGTGGAACGACAGCGACGAGGAGATGAATCTGGCGCGCTCGATGGCAGTCGACATCGGCGTCGATCGCCTCTGCTGGGAAATCACCGATCATCCTGAAAGCGCGTACTCCCGACGGTTTGCGCCCGGGGGGGCGGGGTTCGAGGGGATTCGTCGCGAGACCTGGGATGATAGCAACCTCAGTAGCGCCATTCCCGGCGCGACGCCACGCGCGCGAATTGATGTCCGGACCCTCGTTCCAGGAGTGCCGCTCATCGCCCGCAGCGGACGACCTCTCCGCGTCCGCACTCGCGTGAAGAACCTCTCGACCCGGGCGTTCCCGGCCGACGCCACCTATAACCGGCGCTTCGTTCGACTCGGGGCGCAGTTATGCGCGGAGGACGGCACACTCATCGATCGCGACTTCGCGCGCGCGAGGCTCCCCCGCCCGTTGGATGGCGGCGCTGAGGAAAATATCGCCATCGAGCTGCCGCCGCTCCCCAAGGCCGGCCGCTACGCGATCAAATTCGATCTGGTGTTGGAAGGCGTGGATTGGTTCGAGAAGTCGGGGTCGCCAACGACGGTCAAGAAACTCTGGGTGAGGTAAGAGGCGGAAGCTAGAAGCTAAAAGTAAGAAGTTAGAACGTTGGCGGGGTGCGCGCGGGCGCGCGCTACCCCGCCAACTGGTCGATCCTGCTACGCGCCCTTCGTGTAGACCTGCTTACGGTCTCCGCCCGCCGTCGTCGTCACCACGGTCATTTCCTTGCCGTCTGCGCTCAGGCTGCGGACAGCCTTCTGTTCGCCGGCAGGAGTCGTCGTTGTCACAACCAGGTTGTTGCCTTCCCACATCGCTTTGGCAGTCACACTGGTGCCGCGCATGTCGATCGTGACCGGAGTGCCATCGAGCTTGTAGGTTTGCATCCCGATCGTGATTTCGGTCGCGGTCTGGGTGATGACGACCGGTCCACCACCGCCGCGTCCTCCGCCGCCACCTGCACCGCCGCCGCCACGAGCACCACCGCCGCCGCCGCCGCCACCTGGCGCGCCACCGCCGCCACCACCGCGCGCTGGCGGAGGATCACTCTTGGCTGCGTCGAGAGTCCATGTGCCAGCGAAGTTCGGCTTCGCTTGCGCGAATGCCGTGTAAGGCATCGCGAGAGCTGCGATGAGAGCTACTAACAACACGCGTTTCATCTTGCCTCCTTGATCGGAACTTGCTCCGAACAGGCTATCAGAAATGCGAAGGACACCCGTGCCAAGGCAGAGACTGTCACAGACTTTTCATAGGAGGAGACGGATGAGCAGGAAAGCCTTACGGAAATATTACGAAAGAGCCCCGCGGATCGAATGACTCTGGTGAGCCTGACTCAGGCGAGTCGCGCGGCAGCCTTGACTGGCATGGCTGGCATCATCGGGACACCATCGGCTCCAGCTTCGACGAGTCGCCACGCCGGTGTTTCCTCGAGAATCTTCGCGGCAAACTCGGTATGCAGCGCGTGACCTGCGCGGTGCGCAACCAGATGACCGATGACGGGCCGACCGACGAGCGCGAGATCGCCAACCGCATCGAGAATCTTGTGACGAACGAACTCATCCTCGAATCGCAGTGCGTTGTTGAGCACGCCGGTCTCGCCAAGGACGATCGCGTTTTCGAGCGAACCGCCGAGTGCCAGGCCGTTCTGCCGCATCATCTCGACGTCCTTGAGAAACGTGAACGTCCGCGCAGGAGCCACGTCCTCGATGAACGACTCTTCGGTGATCCGGATGGTACGGGACTGGTGGCGCAGCAACGGATGATCGAAGCTGATGCTGTAGGTCACCTTGAAGTGATCGGAGGGATACAGCGCGATGCGCTTGTCGCCGCGCGACATCGCAATCGGCCGGACAATCTTGATGTACTTGCGCGGAACGCCCAGGGCCTTCACGCCCGCTTCCTGAATCAGGTAGATGAACGGGGCCGCGCTGCCGTCCATGATCGGAACTTCCGGCGAATTCAACTCGATCAGCACGTTGTCGATGTTCATGCTGACGAGAGCGGCCAGCAGATGCTCGACCGTCTCGACGGAGACCTCGTTTCGCGCCAGTCCGGTCGCCAGTTGAAAGCCGGCCAGATGGGAAACCGTCGCCGGCACCTCATGGTCGCCGAGATCGGTTCGTCGAAACCGAATCCCGAACTCAGCGGGCGCCGGTTTCAGCGAGAGCGTGACTTTGTTGCCGGAGTGAAGACCGATTCCGACACACGAGATCTGACGGCGAAGCGTACGCTGTGCGTCCATTAGCCTCTCAGGCAAGGGGGGACGAGCACAACAACCTGAGCAAAGGGAATGCCCGAAGCCTCAGAACCTGGCCTCTCCGTATAAGAGGCTTATATAACAGTAGGTTACGCGAGGGTGGAGCATCTGATAGGGCTTCGAATCACGTGAGTTGTGGCCGCCGTACCACAGGATTGCCTGACGGAATTGTGGTGATTCTACCACAATGTATTAGACCGCCTCAGGTCGGATCCGGCGTTCATGCTCAGCCGTTAGTAGATCGGCCAAGAACTTTCCCGTCGCCGAGACCTCACTCTGGGCAACTTCCTCCGGCGATCCTTCGGCGACGACCCGGCCCCCGCCTGCCCCGCCTTCCGGCCCAAGATCGATCACATGATCGGCCGATTTGACGACGTCGAGATTGTGTTCAATCACGACAATGGTGTTGCCCTGCTCGACCAGCTTATTGAGCACGTCTAGCAGTTTTCGCGTGTCTTCAAAGTGCAGACCCGTTGTCGGCTCGTCGAGGATGTAGAGCGTCCGGCCAGTGCCACGCTTGGAGAGCTCTTTGGCGAGTTTCACGCGCTGCGCCTCCCCGCCCGAGAGCGTGGTCGCAGATTGGCCCAGCTCGATATAGCCCAGTCCGACATCCTGCAGCGTCCGCAGCTTGTTGGCGATGCCTGGGAAGTTTTCCAGCAACGGCAAGGCCTGATCGACCGTCAGCTCGAGCACATCCGCGATCGACTTGCCGCGAAACTTGATTTCGAGCGTCTCCCTGTTGTACCGGCGCCCCTTGCACTGTTCACAAGTGACATACACGTCCGGCAGGAAGTGCATTTCAATCGCGATGACACCGTCACCCTGACATGCCTCACACCGCCCGCCTTTCACATTGAAAGAGAAGCGTCCAGCTCGAAAGCCCCGCGACTTGGCCTCCGGCATCATCGCGAAGAGATCGCGGATAAACGTGAAGAGTCCGGTGTAGGTCGCGGGGTTCGAGCGCGGCGTGCGGCCAATCGGGGATTGATCGATCTCGATGACTTTATCGAGCCCGGCGACGCCATCGATCCGATCGTGAGCCCCGGGTTCGTCGCCCGCTCGATAGAGCGTTTTGGCCAGCGAGCGATAAAGAATATCGTTCACCAGTGTGGACTTCCCCGAACCGCTGACACCGGTTACAGCAGTCAGCACACCCAGCGGGATTTTGACGTCGATGTTCTGGAGGTTGTTGGCGCGGGCGCCGCGGATCGCGAGTTCCCCTTTCAGCGCCGGACGCCGCGCTTTCGGTGTGGGAATTTCGCGGCGACCGGTGAGATACGCGCCCGTGAGCGAATGTTCGTCGCGCATCAGGTTCGCCGGCGTTCCTTGAAAGATCACGTGCCCGCCATGCTCACCCGCGCCAGGACCCAGATCAATCACGTAGTCGGCGGTGCGGATCGTTTCTTCGTCGTGCTCGACGACGATCACCGTGTTCCCAAGGTCGCGCAATCGAGCAAGCGTGGCGAGCAACTTGCGGTTGTCTCGCTGGTGCAAGCCGATCGATGGCTCGTCGAGTACGTACAGCACACCGGTCAGATTGGCGCCAATCTGCGTGGCGAGGCGGATACGCTGACCTTCGCCGCCTGACAGCGTCGCGGCACTCCGGCCGACTGTCAGGTACCCGACACCCACATCGTTGAGAAACCTCAGGCGCTCCTGAATCTCCCGCAAGATGCGTTCGGCGATGATCGCCTCGCGGTCGGTGAGCCGCAGGCCATCGAAGACAGCAACGGCCTCAGAAATCGGGAGATCGACGTAGTCGGCAATCGTGCGGGCCTTCACTTTGACGGACAGGCTCTGGGCTTTCAGGCGTTGCCCCCGGCAGGCCGGACACGGCCGCAACGATCGATACGCTTCCAGTTCCGTCTGCTCGGTCCACGATCCCTGCTCGTAGCGCCGCCGCAGGTTTGGCAGAATCCCCTCGAACTTGCCCACCCGCGAACCGGGGCCCACACCAAAGAGCAGCACGTCGCGGTGTTTGCGCGGTAGCTTGACAAACGGAAGGCTCAAGTCGATGCCGAAGTCTCGGCTGAGCGATTGGAGCGCTTCGCGCACGAGTTTGCGATCACCGCGCGCCCATGGAACGATGGCACCCTCAGCCAACGACTTCGATTCGTCGGGTACGACCCGCTGCGGGTCCATATCCACCATCGCCCCAAGTCCCTGGCACTCGGTGCACGCCCCATGAGGCGAGTTGAACGAAAACGCACGCGGCGTCATCTCCGGCATGCTCAACCCGCAGTCAACGCACGCCAGCCGTCTCGAGAACAACCGGTCGCCCGCATCGAACGAGTTGATCACGACGATGTCGTCCGCAAGGTTGAGGGCGGTGTCGATCGAATCGGCCAGACGTCGCTCGATGCCCCCGCGGATGATCACGCGATCGACCACAACTTCGACCGTGTGATTCCGGCGGCGATCGAGCTTGATTTCCTCCTCGAGCGATCGGAACTGGCCGTCGATTCGCGCCTTCGTGAAGCCCCTGCCGCGCAGACCCGCGAGCTCCTTCTTGAACTCGCCCTTCCGGCCGCGAACAATCGGCGCCAACACGTTGATGCGGGCATCTTGCGGGTAGAGCATCACCATGTCGACGATGCGCTCAAGCGACTGGCTCGTGATCTCCTTGCCGCAGTTCGGACAATGCGGCACGCCGATGCTCGCGAAGAGCAGCCTGAGATAGTCGTAGATTTCCGTCACCGTCCCCACAGTCGACCGAGGGTTCGACCCCGTGGTCTTCTGTTCGATCGAAATCGCCGGCGAGAGGCCGTCGATCAGATCGACATCCGGCTTCTCCATCTGCTCGAGAAACTGGCGCGCGTACGCCGACAGCGATTCGACGTAGCGACGCTGTCCCTCGGCGTAGATGGTGTCGAACGCCAGCGACGACTTGCCCGAACCGGACAGACCCGTGATCACAACCAGCCGATGCCGAGGAATATCGACGTCGATGTTCTTGAGGTTGTGGACGCGGGCGCCTCGCACCGCGATCCAATCGTGAGCCATAGGAAAGGAATTTTGAGCTGCGCTGAAACAATCCATGCTAGCACGGACCGGCAAGGCACCTCACTCGGATGGGCACCGCGCCGATCTCGGCAGTTTGTGACGGTATAATCCGCCGACCCCCGAGACCCTGAATCACCTGCGGCCCGATCTTCTCAGAATAGTTCGAGCGAGCATCATCGATGGGACATCCGAGGAGCCAGCCGTGACCGACGACGCCGTGGCACCCGCTCGGTCGACCGCGCCACGGCGCGGTCACCTGCTACGTGTTCTTGGCGTTCTGTTCGGGATCGCCGTGACGATTGGCATCACGATCGGCTCAGGTATTCTCGCAACCCCTGGGCAGGTCGCAGAGCGGCTACCCAACGTGTGGCTCTTCATGGGGGTGTGGGTTTTGGGCGGGGTCTACGCGCTCCTGGGGACGATTTCAGTCGCGGAGCTCGGGACGATGTTGCCGCGCTCCGGCGGCTTCTACGTCTTCGCGCGCCGCGCGCTTGGCGAGTACGCCGGCTTCGTCGTCGGCTGGAGCGACTGGCTCTCGACCTGCGGTACCATCGCAGCCGTCGCGCTTGTGCTCGGCGAGTACACGGAAAAGCTCGTGCCTGCGCTTGACGGTCGTTCCGTCACCGTGGCATCGACGGTGACGGTCATGTTCGCGATCCTGCAATGGCGCGGCATCCGGTGGGGCAGCCGCTCGCAGGAGCTGACGAGTTTCCTGAAGACGCTCGCGTTCGTCGCGCTCATTGGGGCGTGCTTCGCGCTCGGTGGCGGCGTCAGGAGTGCCTCGGTCCAGGGCACGGCGCCTGCAGTACCTGCCGGACTCTCGCTAGTGGCAGCGGTCGTACTGGCCTTGCAGGGAGTGATCTACACATACGACGGCTGGTACAGTGCCATCTACTTCGGCGAGGAAGTGCGCGATTCCTCACGCAACCTGCCGCGAGCGATGATCGCCAGCGTATTGCTCGTCATCGCCATCTACCTTCTGTTCAACCTCGCGATGGTCTACGTGCTTCCGCTCGGACAGCTCGCGGGCGAGGAACTTGCCGCCGGCGCAGCCGCGGAAGCGATCTTCGGTCCGCGCGGCTCGACCCTGATCGGGTGGGTCGCATTCGTCTCATTGCTCGCGTCGGTGAACGGCAACACGCTGACCGCGCCGCGCATCATCTACGCGATGAGCCGAGATGAGTTGTTCTGGACCGAGGCGGCACGCGTCAACCCCGGCGGCACGCCGACCATCGCGCTGGCGTTCAGCACGCTCGCCGCCGTCGCGATGATCGTCTTCAGCGGCGCGTTCACGAAAGTGCTGGCCGCGCTCGCGTTCTTCTTCGTCACGAACTACACCATCACGTTCTTCTCGGTCTTCGTGCTGCGGCGACGCGAACCCAACACTCCTCGGCCGTACCGCGCGTGGGGGTATCCGATCACGACCGCGCTCGCGCTCGCCGGATCGGTCGCGTTCCTGATTGGCGCGGTCGCCAGCGACACACAGAACAGTCTCTATGCTCTCGCACTACTGGCGGCCAGCTACCCGGCGTTCGTTCTTCTACGACGCCGCGCGCGCGTGTGAGCTCGCTCGCCAGGCTGTGAGCCAGCTGACGGGTTGCGGGGCAAGGCTTAGCGGGACGCGGAGGCTACTGACGGTTGCCGCAGGCGGTAAACGCTATCGGCGGAACACAGTACGAGACTGCCCTCTCGATCGAACGTCACGCCCACCAAATCAGCCCCCGACACCAGTAGTTCGGGATCGCGCTCATCGGCGAGCCGATACACGCCGCTGACTCCCGCGAGCGCCTCGACCACGAATAACGTGCCAGCTTCATCGAAGGCGAGACCTTGAGGCCGGCCGAAGGCTTGGCTTCGCACCGAGACGCGCCCATCCGGGTCCACCCGGTACACGGCGTCGTAAGTCGAAAGCGTGGGTCCCGTGACATACAGCGACCCATCCGGCGCAAGCGCCAGATGAAACGCGGCGACGCTGGCTGGAAGCGTGGCGAAGGCCGTCGCGTGACCGTGTTGATCAACCTGAAAAATCGTCCCCGTGCGATCCCCTACGAACAGGGTGCCGTCAGGAGAAAACGCCAGGCCGCACGCCACACCAAGCTCTGTGGCAAATGGCTGAGCGGTTCCATCCGCACCAAGTCTGTAGACCACGCCCTCGAACCGGCTCGACACGTAAATCAGCCCGTTGCGATCGATCGCCAAAGAGGTAGGGTTGACGATGTCCTGTGAGAACGCTTCGCGGACTCCATCGGGCCTGATGCGAAAGATAGAGACGGGCACCTGCTGCCCTCGACGGCCGCTGTAGGTGACGTAGATGTTGCCATCGCGATCGCAAACCGGGTTGTCGACCTGATGGAGTTCGGTGGCGAAGGGGGTCGCGATGTCGATGACAGCAGCGTCGCTGCTCTCGCCGTCCAGCCGGACCGCGAAGGAGCCACTCTGCTGAAACTCCGAAGGCACGATGACGTCGAGCCGATCGGCGGAAGCGTAGACCACGCGGGCCGCACGGTCGCCAATGCGGATTTCCGGCAGTCGTGGCCCGTCGATGGGAAACCCGGCGCCGTAAATGCTGATGCGTCCGCCTTCAACCGCCTTGCGAGGCTGAACGGCGGTGATGCGGGATTGATCCATGGTACGGTGAAGGCGATCGCGTTAGGTGTCGTCGAGCTCTGCGTTCCAGTACAGATAGTCGCGCCAGCTTTCGGGCGCATTTCGGAGCCCGACCGTAATCCGGATGGCCGGCGCCGACTCTGGACGCTTGGGCATGCGAAGCAGGTGCATCCCGGCCTCGATCGGCGTGCGCCCTCCCTTCCGGCGATTGCAGGTGACGCAGCAGCTGACGATGTTCTCCCAGTCCTTCCGGCCGCCCTGGGCGACCGGTACGACATGATCGAAGGTCAGCTCGCTCGTCGGATAGTCGTCACCGCAATATTGGCATCGGTGGTCATCGCGGGCGTAAATATTGGCTCGGGAGAACGGGACGTAGTCGAATCGGCGCTTAATCTTGATATATCTGAGCAGCCGGATGACCGAGGGGAGCTTGAAACTGAACGAAACGGCTCGAATCTCCCGGTCGTACACAGAGATAACCTCAACCTTGCCCTGGCACCAAAGCGTGACGGCCTTCTGCCAATGGACAATCTTGAGGGGCTCATAGGACGCGTTGAGAAGAAGCGTCTGTTCCATGCAACGGTTCGAAGCGAGCGTCAGTCGAAGACGTTGTTTGAATTCTGCCCGACGCCTGACGAGGTGTCAAGACACTGACGGGCGTAAACACCTTGCAAATGGACGTTTAGCGCTGTCTGCGTGGACGGGAGCATGAGACCGATATCTTTGAAGCCCGATATGGGGGTCATCCAGATCAGCTTTGGGGCGCTTGCCCTGGCCGTCTTTGGAATCAGTTGTGCCTCCACACCCGGAGCAGTACCTCGACCCTTCCCCGGCTCGCCTCCGAGTGCTCGCGAGTCCGAGCGGAACGTCCCCAGTCCAGATTCTCCGTTGGCGGTTGCGCCAGTCCCGCTTGTGGATACTTACGCGCTGGTCGGCACCGCGCTGCAGCTGCGGGGAACCCCCTACCGCAACGGTGGAGGCGACCCGTTTGGCTTTGATTGCAGCGGCTTCACGCAGTACGTCTTCGCGCAGTACCGCATCGCCCTGCCAAGGGAAGTGCGCGAGCAGTTCAGGGCCGGGAAAGCTGTGGAATTTGGCGAGGTGGCGCCCGGAGACCTGATCTTCTTCTCGACCACCGAGTCTGGCGCTTCGCACGTCGGGATTGCGGTGGGCTCGGACGAATTCGTCCACGCGCCGAGTTCAACCGGGGTGGTTCGGGTGGAGCGAATGAGCTCGAGCTATTGGTCGCAGCGGTACCTGGGAGCGCGACGCGTTACGCGGCCCTGAAGCGGCCCTTGCGAACCAGACGGCGGGACGTGGTTCTCGTGAACTCGCGCACGTAGAGATCGTCCTCGGTGTAGCGGGTAGGCTGACGGCCGGTGCGAACCGGCTCGAGCCCGACCTGTGCGAGTTCCCCTTCGGCGACCGGCTGGACAGACAACCGCTCGATGAACCGTTGCGGGTAGGACGGGGACGTCCGAAAGCTCGTGCCGACGATCCCGCCATAGCGGGCGTCGAGTGTGCTGAAGTCGTGCCGTAAGAAATCGTAGACCGCCGGATCCGGGCAGGTATCGAGGTAGGCGGTCACCATGCCGGCAACCTGCTCGAAGAAGCGCGGACTATGGCACTGCGGTGAATAGGTCCCGTCACCGCGATCGAGGCGGCGGATCCCTTTCAGCTCGGGATCGATGTGAAACAGTTCGTGAATGACCGTGTCGAGTTTGGCGATCCACGGATCGTCCACACCCGGATAGAACCGTTCCTTGCGCGATCGATCGAACGACTGATCGCAGAAACGCGGCAGGACGAACGAGATCAGATACTTCATCTGCCGCGTCCCGAGCGTCACGTTCGGAGACTTTGTAACGAACCATTCGGATCGCCGCGTGATGCGCCCCGTGCTTCGGTCGCGCCAGAAGTAGTAGCCAGGCTCGCTCGGAGGTAACGTGAGGCAGTGGCACGTCGCGAACGCACCCTGCGCGTTCGATCGGCCGTGCCTGGCAAAGACCAGCACATCGCCGACGTCGATGAACGACAGCGCGGGAATCCGCGCGACGATGTCGTGCATCAAGAGCGTCAGTTGTTCGGTGTAGTTAATCATCCCTGAACGCGCGACACTCCGACCGATCCGCACCGCGGACGCGGCAGGCCCAACCAACATCCCCGCTGCAGGACTCTTCGCCGAAAAAGAAAGAGCGTGATGCTTGACTTTAACCAAGGAGATTCGAGAGTGCAAGCTGAACGGGGCCCAATTTTGCGCATCTTTTCGGCAAAAATTACGTCGGCGGAACCGGTGGCTCGGGTAGCGGCTCGGGCACGACCGGATTGGCGTCGACCGGGAGGCTCGGTTCTGGAATGGGAGCTTCAGCCGGCGACGAAGGGAGAGGCGGCTCGGGAGCGGGCGGGGACACGCCGCCCATCCGTTTGAGAATCAACTGTTGCCGGCCGAGGAGTCGCTGAGTGGGCCGTCCTGGATTCAGAAGCCGGGGATTGACGATGGCGCCCGCCAGTAGAGCAGCCTGGACCGAGCTGAGGGCCGAAGCGGGCGCTGAAAAGTAGGTGCGGGCCGCGGCTTCGGCGCCGTAGATCCCGTCTCCCCACTCGATCACGTTCAAGTACAGCTCGAGGATGCGCGCCTTCTTCAACTCCGCTTCCAGCCGCCGCGCGATGATCAGCTCGCGGAACTTCCGGACCGGATTCTTGGATGGAGACAAGTACAGATTCTTCGCGAGCTGCTGAGTAATGGTGCTCGCCCCGCGCACCAGCCGCCCGCGAGCCCAATCGACCTCGATCGATTCCTGCAGTTGCTCGAAATCGACCCCCTCATGCTGCCAGAACGCATCGTCTTCGGCGACAAGTACGGCGCGCGACAGCTGTGGAGAGATGTGGCGGTACGCCACCCACCGTTGGAACCGTCGGGGTGTCTTTCCTTGAAGACGCGCCTCGCGCGCCCGGAGTTCTATAAAAGCCGTCGTTGACGGGTTGACGGTGGCGAGCGGACGCACGTCCGGCAACGTGAGGTACGCGTACGCAAGACACCCGAATCCGACGGCCGCCACAGCAGTAAGGCCCCGAGCAATCTGTCGCAGGACCGGCTTGACCTTCTTGGCCATGCTCAGGCGTGAATCGCGCGACCCTGTGCCGCGAAGGCGCTCTCCAGTGCACCCAGGAGCAGGACGATGAGCTGCGGCGATGAACTCGCACCCATCAGCCCCACCCGCCAGATCTTGCCGCCGAGCGCTCCGAGCCCCGCGCCGATTTCAATGCTGAATTCATCGAGCAGGTGCTTGCGGACAGCGGCCTCGTCGATTCCTGGCGGGACCTTGACCGCGTTCAAGGTCCACAACCGTTCACCAACTGGGGGAAGAACCGACAGATTCAGGGTCTGCAGTCGGTCGAGCAAGAAATGATGATTCCGTTCGTGCCGGGCCCATCGGGATTCGAGGCCTTCCTCCTCGACGATGGTCAGCGCCTCAGACAACGTATAGACGAGCGCCGACGACATGGTGTGGTGGTATTTCCGCCGGAGCCAATGGTCCTCGAGAAGTTGCAGATCGAAGTAGAAGCTTCGGCACTTCACCCTGCGCGCGAGCGCTCGGGGGCCAAAGACCACCGGGGCCATTCCGGATGGTGCACCCAGACACTTCTGCGTACAGCTGTAACAGGCGTCGATTTCCCAGGCCGCAACGTCCAGTGGGTGACCACCGAATGAGCTGACGGCGTCGACCAGGGTAAGGGCGCCGTGCTCGTGCGCGATCGGGGCGAGTCGATCGATCGGGTTCAGCACACCCGTTGACGTCTCGGCATGGACCATGGCGACCAGGTCGAACCCTCCTGCAGAGAGCGCGCTCCGCAGGGCGTCAGGGTCGCACGCCCGTCCCCATTCCACCTCCAGACGTGTCACCGAGGCACCGTAGCGCTCGCACATCTGTGCGAGGCGATCGCCGAAGTAGCCGGTCACGACCACCAGCACACGCGACCCCGCCGCGACCAGGTTGGCCACAGCGGTTTCCATCCCAGCGGTTCCCGTCCCGGAGACCGCAAACGCGAATGAACCCTCAGGCGCCAGGAACAGCCGAACGAGTCGCGCGCGAATATCGTCGATGAGGGCGAGCACGACCGGATCCAGATGGCTCAACGTCGGGGCCGCCATCGCCCGCATCACCCGCGGAACGGTCATGCTCGGACCTGGTCCGAGCAGAATGCGCGTGTTGTCTGGCAGGAGGCTCATGCGGCTACCTTCTCGAATTTGGAGAGCGCTTCTTTGAGCGCCGCCATTCCGGCTTCGGAGATCGGACCAAGGGGAGATCGCGGGATGCCGACATCACAACCGACGATCCCGATTGCGGCCTTGAGGCCCGCGACGCCATACGTCGATCCCACCAGTCGTGAGATTGGGAGGAGTTGCTGCTGCAGGGCCAGCGCGTCGGCTCCTCGATGCTGGCGAGTCAATTCGAAAAGGCGCCAGCAGACATCCGGCAGCACGCAGGCAAGGGCGAGAATCCCTCCGGTGGCGCCGACTGAAAGGGCCGCGAAGAATGTGGCGCTCGAACCGGCCAGGACGCTGAACCCGGGCGGCGTCCCCGCAACGAGATCGGCGATCTGCGCCACGTCGCCGCCCGACTCCTTCACGCCGACGATGTTGGGATGCCCGGCCAGCTGAGAGACGGCCGCGGGCAAGAGATTGACGCCCGTCACCGCTGTGAAATTGTAGAGAACCACCGGCACCGGCGACGCATCGGCCACTTCGGTGTAGTGACGGACGAAAACCTCGGTCGTCATCTGCGACTTGAAGAAGCCCGGCGTCCGCACGAGCACGGCGTCCGCGCCAAGCTCCGCGGCGCGCCTGGTGGCCCGCACCGTCGCCCGGGTTGATTCGCGGCCGGTGCCAACCATGAAGCGCCGCTCGCGCGGGACCATCTCGCGGGCTGCCGCGACGAGCCGGTCGCTTTCTTCGTCGTCGAGAAGAGCGGCCTCGCCGTTCGAACCGAGGACGACAAAACCGGTCAATGGACTCGCCAGCCAGCGGGACAGGGCGGTTCGGAGCCGGTTCAAGTCGACCTGATCGCGGTTGTCGAACGGCGTCGGAATGGGCGCGAAAAGGCCGGTGAGTTCCATGGGCGGATCGACCGATAAGTTATCACGCGGTGGCTGGGCCTTCATTTACAATCGGATACGCAAAACGCTGAGATGCGCGCTTACCCTGCGATTGGTCGAGGATGGCTGGCGCTCGCTGCCTTGATGCTTGTCGCAGCGTTCCCGTCGCCATCAGTGGCGGCGGATCGGGCACGGCTGAGCGCCGACCTCGCCGCACACCTCGCCGCCGGTTCCCCGGCCATCGATGTCATCGTCCATGGCAGCAAGGCGCAGGTCGATGCCCTGGCGAAGCGCTACAACCTGACCGTCAGGAAGTATCTCAAGACTGGAGCCGTCCTTCGCGTGACGGCCGGGCAGCTGGCGGCCCTCCAGATGGACGGGAGCCAGGACCATCTCTCGTCCGATATCCCGATTCGTTCGACTGCCGACGTCACGGCGGCGACGGTTCTTGCGGACAAGGCCTGGAGCGGTGTGGCCGGTTTAGCCCCTCTGACGGGCGCGGGCGTCGGCATCGCGATCATCGATTCTGGCGTCGACTCCAATCATGTCGCGCTGAAGAACCGGGTGCTGGCGACGGTGGACTTCACGGGGGGCAACGGTGTCGATCGGTTCGGCCACGGCACGCACGTCGCGGCGACGATTGCCGGACAAGCCAGCGCGACCCTGGACGGCAACGAATATCGGGGGATCGCGTTTGGCGCGCACATTATCAACCTGCGAGTGCTCGATGCGCGGGGCGCCGGCCGTGCGAGCAACGTCATCGAAGCCATTGACTGGGCCGTCGACAATCGCGATTCCTACAAGATCAAGGTCATCAACCTGTCGATTGGCGCGCCCGTGCTGCAGCCCTTCCGCGACGACCCGCTCTGTGAGGCGGTTGAGCGCGCAGTCGCGGCGGGCATCATTGTTGTCACATCCGCCGGCAACGGTGGCGTCGCCAGGGATGGAATTCTTCAGTACGGGTCGGTGACATCCCCCGGCAACGACCCGAATGTGATCACGGTGGGTGCGCTCGACGCCCACGGGACTCCCGAACGATGGGACGACACCGTGGCTCCCTACAGCTCCCGGGGCCCGACAACCTACGACCTCGTGATGAAGCCGGATCTTGTCGCACCGGGGAGCCGAGTCGTCTCCGCCGAGGTTGCAGGATCTCTGCTTTTGAGGAGTCGGCCCGAGCGGCACGTCACGGGATTCGGCGGCAACGGCTACATGCAGCTCTCGGGAACCAGCATGTCCTCGGGCGTTGTGAGCGGGGCGGTCGCCTTGCTGCTGGAGCAGCGTCCGCAGTTGACCGCCAGTGAGGTGAAGGCCATTCTGCAAGCCACGGCCTCGCCGATGCTGGAAGGTCCGCTTGCTAGCGGAGCCGGGAGTGTGGACATCCTCGCGGCGGCCCGTCTGGTCGGAACACTCCCGAGTGATGCTCCCTTCGCGTTTCCGCGGACCAGGGTCAATATCAGGCGGGTTGTCGAAAGTCTGCCCGGTGCCGAGGGGATTGAGGGTCTCGAAGGATTTCACGAACCGGGCGGCGACCCGATTGACGGGTTGAACACCCAGTTGGCAATCCTGAAACTGCAAGGCCGGGGCCTGAACGTATTTAGTGGTTTCGACGAAGGTGAGACCGTCAGGCGGCTCCTCGACGACGAGCTCGTCACTTTTTCGGCCGCAAACGACGACTGAGCGAGCGTTCGTCGCGGAAGTCCGTTCAATCTTTAGCCGGGCGGCCAAAAAACTGGCCGGCCGGATTCGCGTCTTACCTCGACCGTCCGCTGCATTTTGCGTGCAAATTGCAGGTTCCCCTCCACGCAGCGGATGCCCGGCCAACCCGTTGACCGATGTTCTGCGGCGGCCTCGCGAAATCCGCTCATAGCCCCCTCGCAATCAACTGACGATTCGGCAAGCACTTAGCGCCCGGAGCGGAGTTCCGTGAACCAACACACGGCATGTGGCACTCCCCGTGCGTTTATAGATTGCCAAATGGAGTCAACCAACACCGAAGTGAATCGAGGGTTTGAAACTCGGATTGGTCGCAGCGTCTCACTGGACAACGCGGCGGCGATGCTCGGCGTTTCGCGCCGGACCATCTACAACCGGATTCGGGAGGGACGGCTGCAGACCGTCCGGACCTTGGGCGGATCGCAGCGGGTGCTGATCGAGTCCGTCGACGAAGTGAGGGATCGCGCGGCTGC
>Ga0111539_10001120_pt1 | contig 35438 bp, 30 predicted proteins | sample RhiMethybrSRZTD1_FD_79667 | JGI IMG/M metagenome (GOLD analysis project Ga0111539, IMG submission 79667) | Populus rhizosphere microbial communities from Tennessee, USA - Rhizosphere MetaG P. TD hybrid SRZTD1 (version 2) (version 2) | ecosystem: Host-associated > Plants > Roots > Rhizosphere >...
CCGACGGCTGCCGCGAAGCCGAACGACATGAGCACGGCGTCGCCGGTGACGACGGCCGTCCAGCCCATGATGCTGCTGACGGCTCTCGAGGCGGCGAAACCCATTGCCACGCCAATCGCCCCGCCGGCCAGGCTCAGGACGACTGCTTCGACCAGGAACTGCAGGAGTACGTCGATGTCGCGTGCGCCGACCGACAGACGCAGTCCGATCTCGCGGGTGCGCTCGGTTACTGACACGAGCATGATGTTCATGATGCCGATCCCGCCCACGAGCAGCGATACCGCTGCAATGCTGGCGAGCAGCCACGTCATCGTGGTTGTCGTCGACGTCAGCACGCTGGCCATCTCCTCGAGGCTGCGCACGGAGAAGTCGTCGGGCTCGTCGATTGCGAGCTTGTGGCGCGCGCGCAGCAGCGTCGTCACTCGCTCCGACACTGTCTGGAACGGCACGCCGTTCGCCGTAGAGAGAATGATGCTCTGGATATGGGTGATGCCAAGCAGCTTCTTTTGCACCGTTGTGTAAGGCACGACGACGGTATCGTCCTGATCGGGGCCCATCGCGGCCTGACCCTTACGCGCAAGAACACCGATCACTCGAAATGGCTGGCTGCCGATCCGGATCGTGGCGCCGGTCGGATCGGCGCCCGTGCCAAAGAGTTCGTCTCGCGCCACGCCTCCGAGTACCGCGACCTTCTCTGCACGTTCAACATCCTGCGTCGTAAAGAATGTGCCCGCTTCCATCGACCATGCGCGAATCGACGGCAGATCGGCACTGGCTCCCTGCACCTGGGTGTTCCAGTTCGCGGTTTCAGAGACGACCTGCTGCCGCGTGTTCACTCCTGGTGAGAGGTAGTCGATCCCCGGAACCTCGCGCACGATCGCCTGCGCGTCTTCTGGCGTCAGCGTGGTGGTATTACCGAACCCCTGCCGCACCGGCCCAAACGCATTCGAGCCGGCCGAGATCGTCACGACGTTCGTGCCCGCGCTACGAATGCGTTCCTCGATCGAGGACTGCGCGCCATGGCCGATCGCGACCATCACGATCACGGCAGCCACGCCGATGATCATCCCGAGCGCGGTCAGCGCCGTGCGCATGGCGTTCCGGCGCAGTGCCGTGACGGCGATGGACAGAGTAATGATCGGAGACATGTTCTTGACCGCTATGCGGCTCCTTGCGTCTGGACCCTGCTCGTTCGTGCTACGCCGACAGCGCGTCGCCTTCGGCGTCGTACCGCTGGATTTCCTCGGCCGCTTCGCGACGCTGTTGAACTGGCCGATCGAGTCGTACGCGGCCATCACGGAATCCGACGATGCGAGACGCGTACTCCGCGATATCCGGCTCGTGTGTGACGAGCACGATCGTTAGGCCTTGCTCGGCGTTCAGCCGCTGAAAGATGCCCATGACCTCGATGCTCGTCCGCGAATCCAGGTTCCCGGTCGGCTCGTCGGCGAGCAGCAGCGAAGGCTTGTTGACGAGCGCCCGCGCAATCGCCACACGCTGCTGCTGTCCGCCCGACAGTTGATTCGGATGATGATCCAGCCTGCTGCCCAGTCCGACTTGTTCGAGCGCCTCTGCCGCCCGGCGTCGCCGCTCCTTCGCGGGCACCGGCTTGCCGTAGAGCATCGGGAGCTCGACGTTCTCGATCGCGCTCGTGCGCGGCAGGAGGTTGAAGCCCTGGAAGACGAATCCGATCTCGTGGTTTCTCACCAGCGACAGGTCGCGCTTCGACAAGCGTGAGACATCGCGTCCATTGAGCACATACATACCGCTCGTTGGACGATCGAGGCAGCCTGCCAGGTGCATGAACGTCGACTTGCCCGAGCCTGACGGCCCGGTCAGAGCCACGAACTGCCCGCGTGGGATCTCGAGTGAGATGCCGCGCAATGCGCGCACTTCGATTTCGCCGACTGCATACGTCTTGGTGAGATCACGTACGGCGATGACAGGCGTCTCGTTCATCGCGTGCCTCCTCGTCGTCCGGTCCCGCCACGGCCGTTGAAGGGCAACAGCGGCGATGTGGCCGGGGTGGCAGCTGGAGCCGCCGTCGCGGCAGCTCCGGTAATGACGGACGTGCCCGCTGACAGATCGCCGTCGAGAACGGCGGTATCCCTGCCATCACTGATGCCGATGCGCACGGGCACACGCGTCGGTAGATTGTGGGCGAGCACCCATACAGCTCCTCTGTCGTCGTCGCGTGGCGCTGAGCCGCCACCGGCAGCGCGTGCCGTCCTGGCGCCGCCGGCGGCTGCGGGCTTGAATTGGAGCGCGGCGTTCGGCACTTTCAACACGTCTGCAGCGCGTCCGGTTTCGATCGTGACCGCCGCCGTCATGCCCGGCTTCAGTTTCAAACCCGGATTGGGAACATCGATCACCGTGATGTAGCTGACGACGTTCTGTTGCACGACGGGTTGCAGCCGCACCTGGGACACCGTGCCGGCAAAGGTGTCGTTCGGGTAGGCATCGACGCGAAATCTCACGCTCTGCTTCGGCGTGATCTCGCCGATGTCCGATTCATCGACGCTCGCGTTCACGCGCATCTCCGTGAGATCGCGCGCGATGACGAAGAGCGTCGGTGCCTGCAGACTCGATGCGACGGTTTGCCCGACGTCGACGTTGCGAGCGATCACGACGCCATCGATCGGTGCGCGGATGATCGTGTGACTGAGATTGACTTGCGCCTGATTGAGTGACGCCTGCGCCTGGACGACCTGTGCCTCGGCACCTTTGACCGCGGCATCTGCGGCGCGCGAGGTGCTCTCGGCCGTTTCGAGATCGGTTGCCGGGATCAGTTGCTTGTCGAAGAGCTCGTGCGCTCGCTTCAGCTTGAGTGCCGCGTCGGCGGCCTGCACCTTCGCGCGGTCAGCATCCGCCTGAAGGCGAACGACCGTCGCCTTCGCCTGCTCGACCTGCGTATCCAAAAGTGAGGCATCGAGCTCGGCGATGATCTGCCCTTTGCGCACCTCCGAGTTGAAGTCGGCGTGCAGCGCGCTGATCGTCCCCGATATCTGACTGCCGACCTGAACGGTAGTGACAGCCTCGAGCGTGCCGGTCGCGTCGACGGTCGAGATGACATCGCCGCGCGAGACCGCGGCGGTCGTGAACGCGGGTACTTCGGCCTCGACATCCCGTGTGTAGTAATAGGTGGCCGCAAGCACTGCGATGGCGATCGCGCATACCGCGACCCACATGGATCTCTTCATGGTTCCTGGCCTCTTCTCAGTTGGACGCATATTCGGGACGCGAATCCGTGGCAGAACTGTGACAATTTCGCGTCGACTTCAGGGGCAGGTCGAGGTGGGTCTTCAGACCGCCTGGTTCCCCTGTTCCGGTCACACAACGTTCACGGTTCTACCGTGCGCACGCCATGTGGACTGCCGTCCAATCAATCAGTAGGCGGACAACAAAAGAACCTAGAATCTCCAGGGCCGAGAGCTGGATGCCCAGAGCCTGGAGCCGAGAGACCAAGTGGAGGCAGTGATGTTTCGATTTCGTTCGTTAGCGACAGGAGTCGCAATGGTGGCGCTGCTTGCGACGAGCGTGGCGTTTGCGCAGGGACCGCGCGGTGGCGGTCCATTCGGAGGTCGTGGTGGGCGGGGACCGTTTGGCCCCGGAGGACTCGAGCTCAACCAGCTGAATCTTTCCGACACGCAGCGCCAGCAGGTTCGCGAGATCCGTGAGCGGTATCGCGAGCAGACGCAGCAGGTCGCGCAGCGTCTGAACGCGGCGGCCGAGAAGCAGCGTCAGGCAATTGAGACGCTGCCCGTGAATGAGACCCTCATCACCTCGGCTACGCAGGACATGACGGCGGCGCAGGTGGAGATGGCGATCCAGGAGGCTCGACTGAACTCGGAGATCTGGTCGGTGCTGACGCCGGAGCAGCAGGCGCAGGCGACGAAATTGCGCGCGGAGCGGAAAGCGCAGATGGAGCAGCGGCGCCAGGAGTTCCAGCAGCAGCGGCAGAAGGGCCAGTAACGGTCGGCCACGGGTCACGGGACGCGGACAACCTGGCCTCCGTCCGCGGCCCGTGGCCTCAGTGGCCGTCGGCCGGGTTCCGTTTTTCAGACCCGGAACGTCGGCCGGGTCCTGTTCTTTGGACCCGGCTGTTTAGGTCAGCACGTCGTCTACTTCTCGCCGCCGCACTTCCCACCCGGACAACGGTTGTTCTCCTGGCAGACGTACTCGAACAATCCGTCCTTCTCCCACTCCGGCTTCGCGATGATCTCGAAATCCTGAGACCACGGCGCCGTGAAGATCTTCGGGTCATCGAGGGTGATCGTATACGAGATCGCTGTCGGACTCTTCCACCTGAGACGCTCGATGGTGTGGAGCGCATCGCTGTGCATCCGGAACTCGTTCGGATTCGTGTAGTGATGGTCGTCGAGCGCCCAGCGCTTGAAGTTGGTCGTGTCGATGACAAGCGTGTCACCGTCCCACTTGCCGACGGGGTCGCCATCGAACATCGGCTCGAGTCCCTCACGATGCGGCCGCCCATCCAGCGGGATAATGCGCGTGTTGCGCTGGAATTCGTGCACCATCACAAGGTGAGTCTTCGTCTGGAAGAACTGCATGGCGTTGCCGGAGAGAATGCTGGCGGGAAAACCGGCGGGCATGCAGAAGTCGCGCGGTTCGTCGTGCCGCGGGTCACCTGTTCGCGGTTCGTAGAACGGTTCGCCGCCCGGTTTGAACGGCGCGAAGCGCTTGCGGTCGAAAATCGTCGCGTTGGAGCGCCCGCGTTCGTCGCCCGGTAGATACGTTGGCCACTGATACGTGCCGTTGAAGTCCGGCTTCCCGTCAGTGGTACGTGGGATCGCTGGTGTTGGCGTGTTCTGCGCGGAGAGCGGCGGAAACGTGCTCAGCGCGCTGACGGCGAGGAGCAGCAAGGCCCATCGTGAAAGACGATGCACTGCCATGATGACCTCGCTCCTACTTCGCTGGCGCCGGCGTCGACTGCCGATCGAGAGGGGTTGCCGTGAAGACGTTGCGACCGTCCGCATATGTGACCTTACTGCCAAAGCCGTTGTGCGACCCGTCCTTCGCGCGGAAGCCCTCGACGTTGACCACGGATCCGACAACAAGCTGATCCTTCTTGACTCCACGGCGCATCAACTGACCTGCCGCCCCGCCCGACAGTCCCCATGTCGTGATCGAACCATCGGGATTCTTGACGTCGATGTAGTACCAGATGTGCGGGTTGGTCCACTCGACCTTGGTCAGGGTCCCGGTCAGCTTGAGCGGCTGTTTGTCGTCGAACTCGGCCGCGAACGAATGATGGGCAAGCAACCGGCCAGCGCCGCCCGAGAGCGCCAGGATCACCAGGATTGTGAATACGACCCTCTTCATGAAGTGCCTCCCCGCGGATGCGCGGCATGTTCCGCGAACCTGGACGTCGCGCATCGCTGGCAAGAATTATCGCCCGAGTTCGCGCTCGAGATCTGCCAGATGCCGCTTCGCGTCTGCGTTGTCGGGGGCCAGCCGCACGGCTTCCCGGTATAGCCGCAGCGCTTCACTCATGTTGCCCTGCCGTTGACGGACCTGCCCGAGTCCGTCATAGCCTTGCGCATAGCCTGGATTGAGCGAGAGCGCTTTCGCGAAGTAGCCGTCCGCCTCGTCATGCCGTCCCTGAAGCAACAGCGCCATGCCCATGTTGTAGTGCGCTGCCGGCGAGTCGGGATTGTCCCGCAGCGCGTCGGCGAAGTGCGTCGCCGCGCCCTGCAGGTTTCCGACGGCGGCATGGAGCAGCGCGACGCCGTTGTGAAGGGCTGTGTTGTGGGGATCGCCCTCGAGCATCTTCTCGTGTCCGACGATCTCTTCGCGGAACACGTGCGCCTGCATGTACGCGGTCAACTTCGCCCGGTCGGCTGGCGTGCGAGTCACCGCCTGGAACCAGAGCTCGGCCATCTCGTCTGTCGTGCGCTGTCCGTAGATCACGCGCTGCGGGGGAGCGTGCGGGTTGCGCCGATTCCCTGCGGAGTTGTCGTAGACGTACTCCATCCTGATCGTCGTGCCGGCGGGAAGTCGCACGGGCTGAACATAGCGATACACGCCCTGCCAGTCGAAGTTCCAGTCGCGGATGTAGATCAACGCGCGCTGCGTCCCGTCAGGGAGGTTGGCGAAGCCTTTCACCTCTTTCGCGAGATAGTGCGCATGCGGCTGCACCGTGTAGATGTCGATGTCGACGGGAAGCGTGACCGAGTCGATCACAGGGTAGCGGGCCTGTCCTGGCGGAATGTCGAGATTCTGCCGTGTCAGTCGCACCAATATCGGTGTCCGCGTCGGCGGCTCCTTGCTGAAGTACAGGCCGAGCGTTCCCTGCAGCGTCTCGGTTCGTCCGCTCGGACGAAGGTGCAGCATCATCACGAGATCCGTGCCCGGGCGAAGCGCCCACGCCATCCCCTCAGGTGCGACATACGGTGAATGCCCGGGACCCCAATCCAGGAAGAATCCATCGGGACTCGCGACCGAGTGCGCAATCAGTCCCTCGTAGCCCGGTTCGGGATCGAGTGCATCGAGCTCGCGCGAAGCGCCCGCCCTGTCGAACTGCATCGTCGCGTGATGGACCACTCGCGTGTTACCCGGCAGGAACTCCCAAGCCTTCACGTAACGAGTCTCGCCGCCGGGAATGGGCAGGACGAAGTTGCGGTACATGTCGTCCCCGGTGGCGCGCAGCGTGTACTCGCCAGTCTGCAGAATCAGATCGGGCTCGCCCAGTTGCCAGCGGCCGCTCCAGCTCGGACGCGGCGGCACGAGGGCCGGGTCCCCCTCGAGGGTCCCGTCCGCCACCCACTGTTTGATGGTGGCGATCTGGGAGTCCGTGAGCCGGCGGTTGCCGACGAATTCGCCGTGGCCAGGCTCGGGAGGCCAGGGCGGCATGGCCCGTCGCTCGACGGCGGCCGCAATTTGAACCGCGTGACCCCTGGCCTCGTCGTATGTCAGCAAGCTAAAGGGGGCGGAGCCCGACGGACGATGGCAGGTGATGCACTTGTCGAAAAAGATCGGGGCCACTTCCTTGCTGAAGGTGATGGCCGAAGTACTCTTGCCGCCCGCACCGTCCTGAGCGCGCGGCGGCGATGAAAAGGTGAGCGTCGCGTGTCCGAGGCTCGCAAGGCCCAGCAGGACTGGCACGAGAAGCGCGGCACGCATCGGCCGATATTACGTCGCTTTGGCCCGTCACGTTGCCGTTGCGACCGTCACCAGTTCTGGTGATAGATCCCCGGTCGCCGTTTTTCTTGTCTGCAATTAATGCGTTTGGCGATAGTCTACGCACGCAACAAATCCCATTGACCCCATTGATCCCGTCAGTCCCCTGAGGAGGAGGCCTAATGATGCGTCAACGGTCCGCTGTCGTTGCCCTGCTGATGCTGGGAGCGACGTTGGCTCTTCCAGGCATCGCCCTTGCCCAGAGCGCGATCGCCGGCGTCGTGCGCGATACGTCCGGCGCGGTGCTGCCTGGTGTAACGGTAGAAGCGAGCAGCCCTGCCCTCATCGAGAAGGTGAAGTCCGGTACGACGAACGAGACTGGTCAGTACCGCATCGTCGATCTGCGTCCCGGTGTGTATACCGTGTCGTTCAAGCTGCCGGGCTTCAACACCGTCGTACGCGAGAACATCGAACTGGAAAGCAACTTCACAGCACCGATCAACGTTGAGATGCGGATCGGTTCTCTCGAGGAGAGCATCACCGTCACCGGGGAAAGCCCCGTGGTCGACGTGCAGACGAGCGGCAGGCGCGAGGTCGTCGGGGAGGAGTTGATCGAGTCGCTCCCAACGGGGCGCAATTTCCAGCTCCTGGCGGGCACCGTTCCAGCCGTGAGCACCGGTGTGTTCGACGTCGGTGGATCGAGCACCATGTGGACTGGTGGCAGCCTCCTCACGCACGGATCGCAGACGCGCGATTCACGCACGCTCATCGACGGTATGGTGGCCGATGCCATGTTTGGCGGCGGCCAGTGTTCCTGCATCTACGACAACGAGGCGCAGACACAGGAAGTTTCCGTGCAGGTCTCTGGCGGGTCGGCGGAGAACCAGACCGGCGGCGTGCTCGTGAACCGCATCCCGAAGACCGGCGGCAACCAGTACAGAGGGGAATTTGTTGGTCTCTGGTCGAATAGTTCCCTGCAGGCCGACAACATCGACGCCGACCTCAACGCGCGCGGAATTCGGATCGGCGACGAGCTCTTCAAGTTGTACGACCTCAACTACAGCATGGGCGGTCCCATCGTGCAGGATCGCCTCTGGTTCTTCGTTTCGGGCCGGAACAACGCGTACAACAACTACGTCGCCAACGCCTTCAACCCGGACGGAACCCGTGCCGTCGACGACAACATCGTGAAGTCGTTCCCGGGCCGTATCACGGGGCAGGCCACGAAGAACGACCGGTTCACGCTCCTCTTCGACTGGGCCAACAAAGTCCGCGGTCACCGCGGTCTGTCCGCAACGGTTCAGCCGGAGGCCTCCGATCGGCAGACGCAGCCGGCGTCTCACATCGCTCAGGCCAAGTGGACGCGGACGCAGAGCAGCAAACTGCTGCTCGAAGGCGGATACACGAACACCTACATCGGGTCGCTGTTCAAATACCAGCCGGACATCGCGCTCGCCACGTGTCGGTCGGCTTTCGCTGCGTGCCCAGCCGGCACGAACTACGGCGCCATCGCCAAGCAGGATCTGATTCTCAACACGCGGTGGAGCGCGTCGATGCCGACCGCCGTCGCCACGGCTCCTGCCCATCAGCCGGGCACGTCGCACGTGATCATCGGGTCGGTGTCGTACGTGTCGGGTGCACACAACATCAAGGTCGGCATCCAGAATCGCTCGGGATGGCTGAAGGATCTGCGGCGCGATATCAATGGCGACATCGTGCAGCAGTACCGCAACGGCGTGCCGTCCCAGGTGCTGGTCTTGAACACCCCGCTCCAAAACACCGTGAATCTCAACGCGGACTTTGGCTTCTTCGCGCAGGACACCTGGACGATGAGACGGCTCACGCTGAACCCGGGCCTGCGGTTCGACTACTTCAACTCGGAGATACCGGCGATGTCCGCGCCCGCGGGCCGGTTCGTCCCCGAGCGGACGTTCGAGGAGATCAAGGACACGCCGAACTGGAAGGATGTGTCGCCTCGTTTGGGTGCCGCCTACGACCTTTTCGGCAACGGCAAAACGGCAATCAAGGGCAACATCGGCCTGTACCTGCAGTCGGAAGGGACCGGATTCGCGAATACCTACAACCCGCAGATCTTCTCCACTGATCCGCGCACGTGGAACGATCTCAACCGCGACGATATCGCGCAGGAGAACGAGCTCGGACCGACCAGTAACCTCACCTTCGGCGTTCGCCGTAATCAGAACGCTGACCCGGGCCTCCAGCGCCCGTATCAGTTGCTGGGGGACCTCGGAATACAGCACGAGCTGAAGCCCGGGCTTGCAATCGCCGTCGGCTACTTCCGTCGCAGCTACGAGCAGATAGTCTGGACCGACAACCTGGCTATTAGCCACTCGGACTACACGTTGTTGACGACACCCGATCCGCGTGGGAACGGTGAGCTGCTGCCCGTGTACAACCTCGATCGCGCGAAGCTGGGTCTCGTCAACGAGCTCGACACGAATTCGGACCAGAACACCAGGGTCTACAACGGCATCGACGTGTCGTTCAATTACCGGTTGCCGAAGGGAGGGACCATTTTTGGCGGCACCTCGACAGGACACGTGATCTCCGGGACCTGCCAGGTCGATGATCCCAACAACCTGCGTTTCTGCCAGCAGGGTGACTACGACATTCCCATGGCGACGCAGTTCAAGCTCGCTGGGACCTACCCGGTGAAGTGGGATATCCGCGTCAGTGCGACGCTCCAGAGCACGCCAGGAACGGAGCGGTCGATCACCTATCAGGTCACGCGCACACAGATACCTACGCTGACTCAGGCCTCGGTCAATGTGAGACTCAACGAGCCGGGCAGCGAGTTCAACGACCGCGTCAACCAGTTCGACCTGAGCCTGACGCGCAACTTCCGCAGCGGCCGTTTCGTTTTCCGGCCCGAGCTGAGCCTCTTCAATCTGTTCAACGCCAATCCAGTGCTGACGCAGACCAACACGTACGGCCCGGCACTGGGCAACGCAGTCACGATCCTGCCCGCGCGCCTGATGCGGATTGGGTTGAATATGGATTTCTAAAGCCTCATACGGTGCGAAGGGGCGGGGGTGCGATGGTGCGATGGTCATGCGAGTGTCCGAGCGTTCGATGGTCGTCCGAGGTTGCGAACGGACCTTCGCACCGTCGCACCGGACCCTCGCACGGTCGCACCGGACCCTCGCACGGTCGCACCGGACCCTCGCCCCGTCGCAGCGTCGCCCCGTCGCACCGCACATTGATCACCGTGCTCTCCACCGTTTTGCTTGTCAACCTTGCGAGTCTGTCCGCGCAGGATCCACCGCGACTCCAGCCACTCGACAGCGGGAAGGTCCCGTACTACATCGGTGAAGCCGAGGCGGGATCGGATTCCCAGCCAGGCGATCGTGACCTTGCGCGCTGGGCGCTCCAGGTGTGGGAACGTACGATCGGTGGGACTCTCCGGTTTGAGCCCGCTGCCACGGAACGCGACGCGCTGCTCCGCATCTATTTCGTGCCCGCCGCCGCGGGTCAGTACGGTGAGATGCGTTCGATCGCGCTCGACGGGCGGCGCGGCGCTGCGGTCTTCATCCGGCCGGACGTGTCTGCACTCGGCCCCGACATCGCCCGCGCGGCGCGCGCCGATCCGCTCATGCGGGAGACGATTGTCTATCTGACGTGCCTGCACGAGCTGGGGCACGCCGTCGGCCTCAGTCACACCTCCGACTTCGCTGACATCATGTACTTCTTCGGCTACGGCGGTGACATCGTCGGATTCTTCGATCGCTATCGCCGCCAGCTCCGCACCCGCGAAGACATTCAAAAGACTGCCGGCCTGTCGGCCGCCGACGCCCGCCGCGTCCGCGAGCTCTACGCGAAGTAGAGCGCCGAGCGAGCAGGGCGCGCAGGGAAGAGCTTCAACGCGGGGTCGCCGATATGCCGTTCCCATTCAGTCACGAATGGGAATCGATCCGCCGTGGCCGCATACAATCGAGCCTGCCGAAACAACTCGATTCATGGATAATGCCGCGCATGAGCATCGGTCGATTGATGGTCGTCGTCGCGATAGCGATGAGTGCATCGCTGCACGCGCAGTGGTTGAACTATCCCACTCGCGGCGTGCCGCGCACGTTGGACGGAAAGCCCGATCTTTCGGCGCCGGCTCCACGCACTGCGGACGGTAAACCTGACTTCTCCGGCGTCTGGCAACTCGAGGCGCGACCGTGCGGGCCGGAAGGATGTGGCGATTACCCGGCGGGCGCTGAATTCCTGAATTTCGGGGCCAAGCTGCCCGGCGGTTTGCCGTATCAGGATTGGGCCGCCGCGCTCGTGAAGGAGCGCACCGCCCAACTGGGGCGCGATGACCCGGTTGGTTTCTGCAAGCCTGGCGGCGCGCTTCGCATCCTCACGTTCCCGCCATACCGCAAGTTCCTGCAACTCCCCGACCTGTTCGTCATCCTGTCGGAGCGCGATGTCACATATCGCCAGATTTTCATGGATGGACGGTCGCTGCCTGTCGACCCGACGCCGACGTTCAATGGCTATTCGATTGGTGCGTGGAACGGCGACACGCTCGTCGTTACGAGCAACGGCTTTCGCGATGGCACCTGGATCGATCGCAACGGCAGCCCGATGAGCGACGCGGCGAAATTGACGGAACGATTCCGGCGGGTCAACTACGGCCGACTGGATATCGATGTGACGCTCGACGATCCCAAGGTCTATACCCGCCCGTGGACCGTGACGCTGACACAGCGGCTCGTACTCGACACGGATCTTCTTGACTATCACTGCACCGACAACGAACGGGACTCGAAGCACATGGTCGGGAAATAGTCACACAGCAGAGCGAGGACCGAAGCCGAAGGCGCGCGCGCGCCCGCAGACCGGAGACCGGATGAATCGCATCGGCATGGGGCTGGTAGGGGCAGGGTTCGTCGGGCCGCATCACGTCGACGCCGTCAGGCGCCTTGGGTTCGTCGATATCGTCGCAGTTGCCGGCAGCACCGATGAATCGGGACAGTCGAAGGCAGAGGCGCTCGGAGCGCGCAAAGGCTACGGTAGTTACCAGGCTCTGCTCGATGACCCGGACGTTCACGTCGTCCACAACGCCACGCCAAACCACCTGCACTACGAGGTGACGTCGGCGGCCCTTGCGAGGGGGAAGCACGTCGTTTCCGACAAGCCGCTGGCGATGACGGCAGCGCAGGCAAAGCGATTGGTCAACGAAGCACAACGCGCCGGCGTGGTTGCCGCGGTGACCTTCAACTACCGCGGCAACCCGATGGTGCAGCAGGCGCGAACCGTCATCGCGCGTGGCGACCTCGGCACACCGCACTTTCTCTATGGCCATTACCTGCAGGATTGGCTGCTCAAGGACACCGATTACTCGTGGCGCCTCGATCCTGAGAAGGGTGGCCCTTCATCGGCGCTCGGCGACATCGGATCGCACTGGTGCGATCTGGCGCAGCATGTGACCGGTCTGCGCATCACGCATGTGTTGGGCGACATCTCGACGGTGATCAAGAAACGGAAGAAGCCACTCGGATCGAGGGACGCATTTCAGGCAGGCACCGGCGACGAGGTGGATGTCGTCGACATCAGGGTCGAGGACCTGGCGTGCGTGCTGGTGCGGTTCGACAATGGTGCCCGCGGGAGTTTTTCGGTTGGCCAGGTGTGCGGCGGGCACAAGAACGACCTGATGCTCGAAGTGTGCGGTGCAAAGGCATCGCTGCGCTGGCGGCAGGAAGCGCAGAATGAGCTCTGGATCGGCCATCGCGACAAGGCCAACGAAGTACTGGCCAAGGATCCGTCGCTCCTTGATGCCGGCGCGCGTGGATACGCGCATCTGCCGGGTGGTCATCAGGAAGCATGGGCAGACGCCTTCTGCAACGTGATGCGTGAGATCTATCGCTGCATCGCGGCCGGACCCCCCTATCCCGCGCTTCCACCAATGGCCGCCACTTTCGAGGATGGCTTTCGTGCCAATCGCATCGTCGATGCGATCCTCGAAAGCGCGGCAGACGGCGGCGCATGGACGCGCGTATGAGCGGTGAGACTGCCCGTGTCACCGCATTCGAACCGAAGTTCATGAAGGTGGGGATCCTGACCGCCGCACTGCAGGAGTTGACGCCGCGCGCGCAGCGGGATGCCGATCCGGATGGGGCCATCGAAGACTGGCTCGAGTTCGCTCGCGATCTGGGCGCTGAATACATTCAGCTCTCGGCAGCCCTTCATCCCGCGGAGTCAGATGTGCCACCGGAAGCGATGCTCGATCCGGTTGCCAACACGCTGGATGTGCGCCAGCGATTCGATGCGTCAAGGGCGCGACGCGTCACGGCCGCAATGAAGTCCACGGGCGTCGGGCTCTCCGATCTCGCGTACTTCGACAATCTCCTCCATCACGACCGGCCGACGCGCGTGAAGAAGCATGACTTCCTGCTGCGCGTGTTCGATGCGGCCGTGCTTCTCGAGGTGAATGCGGTCTGCGGTTTCGTCGGCCGCAATCAGCGGCGCAGCATGGACGAGAACCTGATCGATTTCGAGGAGCAGTTCATCCCGTTGCTCGAGGCTGCGAAAGATCGCGGCTTGACCTATCGAGTCGAGCAATGCCCCATGCCGGGGTGGACGACCGGTGACAACTGGCACAACAACATCGCCTATACCCCGGGCGCGTGGATCGCGCTGCATCGGATCTGTGAGAAGCACGGCGTCGGGGACCAGTTCCGCATTCACTACGATCCGTCGCACGCGATCCTGATGGGGCAGGACACGCGCGCGATCTTCCAGTATCTGAAGGACCAGGGATACGGCTTTCTCATCGGCGGCTTCCACGTGAAGGGTCAGGTCATCGATTCGAAGGGCGTTTCCGCGTGGGGCTATGGCGGCCAGACGATGGGGAGGGGCGATTGGATCGATGGCAAGCCATCAGATCGGCCGGCGGACCAACTGAATGCGTGGAAGAAGCAAGTCGTGCTGTGTGAGCACGAGTTGCCCGGCACGGCGCGACATGATCCGCTGGCGTATCTGCAGAACCGCACGGTTGACTGGTTCGATCATCAGCTCGCTGCACGCGAGTTGTTGCCACTCGACGTCGCCAATACGCACCTCGTCGTCGAGCACGAGTATCCTGCTGCCCGGATCCAGGATCGGGAGAGGCTCAAGCCGATTCTGCAGGGTTCGCTGGCGTTCGTGAAACGGATCGACCAGGCGGCCGCGTCCATGTACGCCCTGCAGCACGAAGTGCTTGCCGCGCAAGGCATCCCCGTGCAGGGGATCGGGAGGCAACCCTTTCGTACGTAGCCCTTTCGTACGTAGTGTCCGGCTTTAGCCGGACCTTCACCTCACAGCCGGATTCACCTCACGTACTCTTCGGCGCGACGGAGATCCGCGCGTGCTTTCGAATCCTGTGGATCGAGCTCGACGGCGCGGGCGAAGTGAGGTACGGCCGCCGCAACTTTACCGGACGCGGCCAGCGCCGATCCCAGAAGATAATGGCCACGCGCATTCAGTGGATCGAGTTCGATCACGCGTGCGAAGGTTGCTGCGGCGGCCTCCAGTTGACCAGTCTGGCCCTGCGCGATCCCGAGCAGGCGAAGCGCGTCGGGATTGCCGGGCTGTAGTTCGGCCGCGATCTGAAACTCGCGCACGCCCTCAGCGGTTCGTCCTTGCCGTAAGAGCACTTCGCCCAGATAGCCGTGCGCAGGACCTCTGCGCGGTTGCTGACGAACCACCTCGCTGAGTTGAGCGGCCGCCTTGTCGAGTTCGTTGAGCGCCGAGTAGGCGCGACCGAGCGACTCGCGCGCGTCGATGGCCTGGCGATGCGTCGGCGCCAGCTCGAGGAAGCGTTCGAGTTCCTTCGCGCCTTCGGCCAGCTGGCCTTCGGAGATGTCATCGACGCCCAGCACGAAACTGGCCCCCGGCTCTTCCCGCGCGCGTTCGAGATACGCGATGGCCTCCTGACGCCTGCCCATCTCGAGAAGTGTGGTCCCGAGCATCAAGTACGAGCGTGGATGCGGTTTTCGGTCGACGGTCGTCTGCAGGATGGAAAGCTTCGATTCGTACTCCTGGTTTCGCTGGATGGTTGCCACTGAAAGCAACATACAGGCGCCGATCGCAGCACCAAATCCAACGACTTGGTGTCTCGAACCGACGCGCATCGTCCATACGCGATACATTCCAAGAACCACCAGAACGACGATCCCCGCAAGCGCCAGGTACATGCGCCGATCCGCACCGACCTCGGTGACGATGGGAACGATGCTGGAGGTTGGCGCCAGGATGATGAAAAACCACGCGCCGAGGAAGCCGGCCTGCGGCCGGCGAACGAGCAGCACCAGCACGATGATGGCAAGCGCCAGGACGGCGACCATCGGCAGCCAGACATCGGCCAGCGTCAGTGGCAGCGGCACTCCGTAATCGAGCACCAGGTTGCGCGGCCAGAACGTCGTGCGCAGGTAAGCGAGCAGGATCGGCGTCTGGTTGAGGAGATACGTCCAGCCACTGACTTTCGTGTCGAATCCAACCGTTGTCCTTGGCCCCGACGCCATGAGTGCCGCCAGTACCACCCACGTTGAAGCCAGGCCGACGTACAACCTGATCCGGTGCGTCTTGCGCAGCAGGTCGTGTCTGACGAAGACGTAGTCGAAGAGCGCGACCATCAGCGGCGCCGTGACCATTGATTCCTTACACGCCATCCCCGTGGCGCAGGCCGCGATCGCGGCCGCCTGCCAGCGGCCTCGACGTGTTCGCAGCGACGGGTTTTTAGACTCGCCGTCACTCTCCAGCCCGCGAACGCTGCAGTAAAGCGTCAACAGATAGAAGAGGCCCATCATCGACTCGGTGCGCTGAGTCACGTAGTCGATGGTTTCGGTCTGCAGCGGATGCAACATCCAGATGAGGGCCACGATCCACCCAAGGTTCGTGGCCTGTGCGCCGAACGACGGAGCCAGCGAAGGAAGCAGCAGCGCGCGGCGCACGAGACCGAACAGGGTCAGCGCGGCGAGCAGGTGGATGGCAAGGTTGGTCAGGTGATATCCGCGAATATCCAGACCGCCGGCCGCGTAATTGATGGCAAACGTCAGGCTCACGATCGGACGGCCCGCGACCGGCGTCTCGCGCGCAGGCGACAACGGAACGCTCAACGGCCACAGTTGTTGAATCCGTCGATTCTCGATGATGGCCGTTTGATCGTCGAAGATGAATGGCGCCGAAAGGCTGTTCGCGTACACGAGTGCCCCCGCGATCAGGATGATCGCAGCGCGAACGATGAGCCCCCGGTCGCGCTGCGGATGACGGGGTTCCTGCGGCATGCCGGGACCCAGTATATGCGCCGCCCCCCGACGCCCGGCTTGACCTCGAGTTCAACTCCGACGGATCCTCGACGCTCGATGCCTCATTCTGTGTCGCGGCACGCGCCCGAATCTCTCGCCCGGATCATCGGCCGTTATCACGACGTGCCGCTCGCGCAGGCGTCGACGATCCCCGCAGCCTGGTACATCGATTCACGCGTCTTCGATCTCGAGCAGCAGACGGTCTTCAGACGCGCATGGCAGGTGGCCGGGCGCGCCGATCGTCTCAGCGCGCCAGGTGACTACATCTCCTGCGAACTTCCGGGCGGCGAGCCCATTGTCGTCGTCCGAGGGGCCGACCTCGCGCTGCGCGCCTTCTACAACGTGTGTCGTCACCATGCCGCCGCAGTCGTATCGGGTGACCACGGTTCGTCGCAGCAGTTCAGGTGCCCGTATCACGGCTGGACCTACGCGCTCGACGGCACGCTGAAAGGCACGCCCGATTTCGCGGGCGTGTGCGACTTCGACCGCGCCGCGCACGGGCTCGTTCCCGTCGACTGCGACGTCGCGGAGAAATGGGTGTGGGTCAGGCTCGAAGGTGAAGGTCCGGCATTGGGCGAATTCCTCGGTGCCGACCTCACGCGCCAACTCGCGGCACGCGGCTTCGACGCGCTGCACTGGGTGGAGCGCCGGCACTACATACTCGATTGCAACTGGAAAGTGTTCGTCGACAACTACCTCGATGGCGGCTATCACGTCCCGCACGTCCATCGCGGGCTCGACAGTGTCCTCAGCTCTCGCGAGTACACGATCGAAACTGGCGAGCGCTTCTGCCTGCAGTGGAGTCCGATGGTCAACGAGGGCGCCGACGGCCGGACGGCAGCCGTGCGACAGGGCGTGCATGCCTTTTACTACTGGATCTATCCACACTTCATGATCAACTGCTACGAGCGGTCGATGGACACCAATCTCGTGATTCCACGCGGGGTGGACAAGACAGAGGTCATCTTCGACTTCTACTTCAAGGACGTGTCGGAGGCGGCGCGCGCGAGCAACCTGGCCAGCATCGCCGTCAGCCAGGAGATCCAGGACGAAGACGATGCGATCTGCGTCTCGGTGCAGCGCGGTCTCAGATCGGGCGCATACGACGCCGGAAGGCTCTCAGTCCGTCGTGAGGCAGGAGAACACCTCTTTCATCGCCTGTTGCATGCGGACCTGACGGCTGGGCTCGGCGACGTTCGTGTTTGAGATCATTCAGCGTCTCGCACGGAGCGGCGGGTCTTACCGCACGTAGCGGCGGGTCGTTGGACCCGCCGTTGTGACATGTCCGCTCGTGAACGAGTCGTCCCGCAGGCGAACGCGAGCTCGAACGGCGATGGCCAAACGAGCCGGTTTGAATTGCCTGGCCTATTGGCACGCGCTTTGACTGCATTTAGTTAGACTTCTCTCGTGGCTGACGAACATCACGGCACCAAGGAGCTGGCGTCGGCGATTCGGGCCGGCGCATCGCGCCGCCCCGAGCAGGCGTTCGGCGACTACTTCATCGGACGGCGGGCGTCGTGCGCCCTGGGTGCCGCGTACGAGGGCATGTATCGCCTGGCGGCCGACATGGGCGGCCAGCGGCCGACGAGGGACCTCACCAACTTTTTCGATTGCCTCGAGGGGATCGTTCGCGCGTGCCCGGTGGAAGGGTGCAAGAAGCGCCTCCTGCTTTCCGCGATGATCGTTCATCTCAACGATCATCACGAGTGGTCGCGCGAGCAGATCGCGGACTGGCTGGAACAGAACGGGAACGGGGCAGTGAAACCGGCCGCCGCCAACGGCGAGAAACCGTCCGACGATCAGCCGCGATAATTGCCGAACTGCAGCGCGACGCCGAAGTCCTGCTCGCGCAGCTGACGCATCGCTTCCTGCAGATCATCCCTCGATGGCGAGGTGACGCGTACCTGATCGCCCTGAATCGACGCCTGCACTTTCTTCAGCTTGGCGTCCTTCAGGTACTTGACGATGTCCTTGGCCGTCTCGCCCGGTATGCCTTGCTGTAAGGAGATTTCCTGCCGCACGGTCCCGTTGGCAGCGGGCGTCGCGGTGCCGCGGGTCAGATTCTTCACCGGCACGTTACGTCGCACCAGCCGCGTCTGCACGATCTCCCACAGCGCATTCAACTTGAATTCGTCATCGGCGACGAGTACGAGCTTGGACTCCTTCTGATCGAATTCGATCGACGCTTTGGCGCCCTTGAAGTCGTACCGTTGCGCAACTTCCTTGCGTGCCTGGTTCAGCGCGTTATCCACTTCCTGCAGATCGACGTTCGAGGTGATGTCGAAAGAGCACTGCGTGGCCATGTGCGCTCATGTTAACGGTGCGGATCGATTCATTCAAGCATCTAGCGATCATTCGGTTCGACGGTGCGAGGGTGCGACGGTGCGAGGTCCAGTCCGACGGTGCGATGGTCCAGTGCGAAGGTCCGAGAGTACGAAGGTTGAGTACGCCGGACCTTCGAACCGTCGCACCAGACCGTCGCACCAGACCGTCGTACTCTCGCACCAGACCATCGCACTTTCGCACCCTCGTTCCATCGCACCGTAGAATCCAAGCATGCCTGACGTTCACGACCGTCCCCGCGTCGGGATCTCGCGCTGCTTGCTTGGCGACGAAGTGCGCTATGACGGAGGACACAAGCGCGACGATCTCCTCATCTCGACACTCGGATCACTCGTTCAATGGGTGGCGGTGTGTCCTGAGGTCGAGGCGGGTATGGGCACGCCGCGTGAGGCGATCGATCTCGTGGCGAGCGACGATGGAGTGACCGTCGCAGCGGCGCGCGTGCGCTTGCTCGGGGTGAGCAGCCGCATCGATTGGACCGAGACGATGGTCATGTTCTCGGCGGCGCGAGTGCGCGAACTCCTCGATCAGGATCTCGACGGCTATGTGCTGAAGGCAGACTCACCGAGCTGTGGCCTCGAAAGCGTTCGGGTTCATCGGGAGAACGGCGTGTCGCGCGATGGACGGGGGCTGTTCGCGGAAGCGCTGGTCACAGCCTTTCCGAACTTGCCCGTCGAAGATGAGCGGCGCCTTGGCGATCGAGCTGTTCGTGACCGCTTCATTGAACGGGTTCTGGCGCACCAGCGCCATCGGCTGGCTGACCCCTAGCAGGGCGGAGTTGTAATCCCATCGCAGTCGGGATGAATCCTGCTTCGACAAACAGACGAGCGGCGGGATGAATCGTCGCGGGAAGGCCGTCGATCTCGGCCAGCAGCATTCCTCGTCGTCCTTCTTCACGCGACGCGGAAAGCTGCACTAACGCGCGCGCTACGGCTTGCGTCCCGCGCGAGCGGTTCGGCTCAGCCGCAGGCATCAAGAGCAGCAGTTCGCGTTCACCGCGCCGCAGATAAGCACCGGCAAACCCGTCCACAAGAAAGACGAGGGCGCCCGTTGTTCGCGTCGGACCGCGACTTCCGTCTTCCGGCGCTGCTGCTGCAGGATGGCCGGCGAGTTGCGCGATTTCATCCGCCCATGCGCTCGCTGACCATTTGAGCAGCGAGCCATACGGTGAGGCCGGATCGGTGGCAGACACCACGACCGCCTTGAACTGCTCGGGCGAATCGCGGAGCGAGCGAAGCAGATCAAGCGCGGGCGGCATGGCGAACTGGGCACCGCCAAGACCGGACACGAAGTAGCCGCGACGAACGCGACCAGCATCTTCCATCGCCTTGAGTACCTGATAGACGTTCGTGAAACCGCCGCCGACGGGCTCATGAGTGGTCGTCTCTCGCGTGATGACACCATGTCGCGCAAGGAGCTGATGTGCGAACGCCGTGCTCCACTCGGTGGTCGATGACCTCGACGCACGTGGACTATCCACGAGCGACCAGCGGCCCTCGGCGGATGCCGGCACGAGCCGGCGCGATCTGAATGGGGCGGGGCGCCCCCGCTTCGCCGGCTTGGCCGTCGTCTCGCTGATGTACGCGCGCAGCGCATGCAGCGTGTCGTTCGTGATCAGGCCCTTCCAGACGAGATCCCAGAGAGCCGTCACGGTTTCGCCAGGGAAGCCGCCGCCGGTCCCTTCGTGAAGCGCGGCGAAGAACGATGCGCCGTGCGACTTCAGGTACGACAGGATATCTTCGCCCCGGCCGGCGATCGCGGCGGAATCCGCTGCACCGATCGGAACGCGCAGCCGCGGCAGGTGATCGGTCAGGTAGAGTGCGATGCGTCCGTCTCGTTCGCCAAGTGATTCGACCCCGGCCCATACAACTTCACCAGCGGCCATCAACGTATCGAGCATGGCGGGCTGATAGCCGGCCACTCGCGCCGGCAGAACATCGCGTTCCAGGATCGAGAAGGGGAGCGGCGCTCCTTGAAGCTGCTCGACGGCATCGAGGAGGGCTTCGAGCCCCCTCCGCTCCGAGCCGATGCCGTGCCACGCGACGAGGAAACGCCCGAGCGCATCCGGCGACACCGGCTCGACCTCGCGCCTGAGACGGGCGAGCGACCGGCTTCGCAGTCGTCTGAGAACGTCGGCATCGACCCACTCGCGGTCGACGCCGCCCGGCCGGAACTCCCCCTGCACCAGGCGTCCACTATCGGTCAGCCGTGCCAGGAGGGATGCGGCGATCGCCGCGCCAAGGCCGAAGCGACGCGACAATGCATCCACGGTGAAAGGGCCATGAGTCCGGCCAAACCGCAACGCGAGATCGCCTGCGGGATCGCGGACAGGTTCGAGCAGGGCCGCAGGAAGACCCGTGGGCAAGATCACGCCAAGGGCATCGCGATATCGCGCGGCATCCTCGACGGCGATATACCTGCGTTCGCCCGCGACGTTGACGGCTGCGATTCGCAATGCCTGCGCGAGAGTTGCGATCGCGGTATCGACATCCGCAATCGACGATCGCGCATGGATTTCCTCGCGTGTCAGGTCGCCGACTCGCAAGAGCAAATCGTGGATCCCATCCATCGTCTTCACGCGGCGACTTTCGTCGAGGTACTGAAGCTGCCGTTCGACCGTGTCGAGCGCGTCGGGATCGAGCAACTCGCGGAGCTCGGCGTCACCGAGCAGCTCCCGAAGTTGACTCTGATCGACCGAAAGTGCCTGGGCCCGGCGTTCTGCCAGCGGCGCGTCACCGTCGTAGATGTAGTTGGCGACATAGCTGAAAAGCAGCGACGCCGCGAACGGCGAGGGGGTGGTCGAATCGATTGTCGCAACGCGAAGCGTGCGCTTCGACACCCGGCGAAGCACGTCTGCGAGCGCCGGCATGTCGAAGTGGTCGCGGAGCACCTCGCGATAGGTCTCCAGCACCGCCGGAAACGAGCCGAAGCGCGACGCCACTGCCAGCAGATCGGAGGCTCGCTTGCGTTGTTGCCAGAGCGGTGTCCGCATCCCGGGTCGTCGTCGCGGGAGCAGCAGCGCCCGCGCAGCGGTTTCGCGAAAGCGAGCAGCGAAGAGGGACGTGGACCCAAGCTGACGCAGCACGAGCCCCTCGATTTCCTCTGGTTCCGGCAGCAGCAGCGCCGGATCCGGGGGCCGTTCGACTTCGGGAAAGCGGACGACGAAGCCCTCGTCGCCCCACATCACCTCGACGTCGATGCCGGTCTGGTGGCGGACGTGCGCAGTGACCGCCATCGCCCACGGCGCATGCACGCGACTGCCGAGTGGTGATAGCAGGCACACGCGCCAGTCACCGAGGTCGTCGAGGCAGCGCTCGATGACGAGCGTGCGATCGTCGGGAATCGCACCGGCCGCGGCCTGGTCATCCAGGTACCGAAGGGCGTTCTCGGCAGCCGCCTGATCGAGATCATGGAGGTGGACCAGCCGATCGATGGCGGCGTTCCTCGGCGTCGCGCGCAGATCGCGAATGAGCTTTCCGATCGCGACGCCCAATTCGACCGGGCGGCCCGCTTGGTCGCCATGCCAGAACGGCGTCTTGCCCGGCTCACCAGGCGCCGGTGATACGAGCACGCGATCGTGAGTGATCTCCTCGACGCGCCAGGTGGACGCGCCGAGCGTGAACGTGTCGCCGACGTCGGTCTCGAAGACCATCTCTTCGTCGAGTTCCCCGACACGCACGGGACGATCCGCGCCTGCGAGGAAGACCCCGTAGAGCCCGCGATCGGGAATCGTGCCGGCGTTGGCGATGGCGACCCGCTTCGCTCCCGATCGTCCAGTGACGATGCCCTGCACGCGATCCCATGTGATCCGCGGGCGAAGTTCGGCGAACTCGTCCGAAGGGTATCGGCCCGACAGCATGTCGAGCACGCCTTCGAAGGCGCGGCGGCTCAGCTCGGCGAAGGGAGCCGCCTGTCGTACCCGGGAGAACATCTCGTCCACGCTCCATGGGTCCATCGCCGCCATGGCGACGATCTGCTGTGCGAGGACGTCGAGTGGATTGCGGGGATAGTGCGTCGATTCGACGTGACCTTCGTGCATCGCGCGGGTCACGGCGGCACACGCGATCAGATCGCCGCGAAACTTCGGGAACACGATCCCCTCGCTGATGGCTCCGGCCTGGTGTCCCGCGCGCCCGATCCGTTGGAGCCCGCTCGCCACCGACGGTGGCGCTTCGATCTGCACGACGAGATCGATTGCGCCCATGTCGATGCCGAGTTCGAGCGACGAGGTGGCGACAAGCGCGCGAATACCTCCTGCTTTCAACAACTCTTCGACTTCGCTTCGTGCGTCACGCGCCATCGAGCCGTGATGCGAGCGTACGAGCCGTTCATCCGCCAGATCGTTCAGTGCGCTTGCCAGCCGCTCCGCCAGCCGGCGGTTGTTCACGAAGATCAATGTCGACCGGTGAGCGCGAATGAGCTCCAGCAGCCGTGGATGCACTGATGTCCAGATTGAGGGGCGGACCGGCCCGTCCGGAGCCTGCGCCGATGTGGCGAGACGCGCCATGTCTTCGACCGGAACCTCGATGCGGAGCGAGAGCTGTTTCTTCTCGTCGGCGTTGACGACTGTCACCTGTCGATACGTGATTGCCGCGCCGGTGCTCGTGAGCTCGTCCCGAAGCTCCGCTTCGACGGTCGTGGAGACGCGCGTCGCGCGGTCCGCCTTCTCTCGCTGACGCGATCGACGCCTGGGACTTGCTGCCGCGCCACCGAGAAAGCGCGCGACTTCGTCCAGTGGTCGCTGGGTGGCCGAGAGTCCGATCCGTTGTAACGGTTCGCGCTCGCTGTCGCGCAGTGCCTCGAGCCGTTCGAGCGACAGCGCCAGATGCGCCCCGCGCTTGCCGGGGACGAGCGCGTGAATCTCGTCGACGATGACGGTATCGAGCGTGGTGAGACGCGCTCGTGCGTTCGAGGTGAGCAGCAGAAACAGCGATTCGGGCGTGGTGATGAGGATGTCGGCTGCCTCGCGCCCGAACCTCGCCCGGTCGAGCGCCGGCGTATCACCCGTGCGAATCGCGATCTCGGGCAAGGTGATCGCCAGATTGTGTGCACGGGCGACGCGGGCGATGCCCTCGAGCGGCGCGCGAAGGTTGCGCTCGACGTCGACGGCAAGCGCCTTGAGCGGCGAGATATAGAGCACGCGGCATCGCGACGCCGGTGCCGGCGCGGGGGAAAACATCAGGCGATTCAGGCACCAGAGAAACGCGGCGAGCGTTTTTCCGCTTCCCGTCGGCGCCAGCATCAGCGTCGATTCGCCACGCGCAATCGCCGGCCAGCCGAGCAGTTGTGGCGTGGTCGGCGAGGAAAACGCGCTCGCGAACCATTCAGCTACGGCTGGGTGAAAGAGGTCGGGAACCGGACGCCGCGACATGTTCTGGATCGTAGATGGTGGTTCGTAGATGGTGCTACCCGGTCACCCCAACCGTCCACCATCCCGTGCCATGATCCAGGTCCCACTATCAAGGGATTGTGCAGCGGGCACTTGTATGTTGATAATCGGAGAGTATGGGTGATGCAGGTGAAGGACTGGTCGATGCGGAATCCCGCCTCGCCGAGCGGATGGAAGAGCGCGAGCAAGAACGGCGCAATGCCAAGCTGGCTGCCAAGGGTATCGATCCGGAGCGTGTACGACAGATAGAGTCACTGCGTCTGGCACGAACCGAGATGCAGCGGCAGATGGAGAGCACGGCCCATCAGGCGCGCAAGCAGCAGCTTTCACAGGCGATTGTCGAAATCGACAAGCGTCTGGCCGCGCTGTCGAAATAGGGTCTCAACGCGCCGTTGGTCTCACTCGAATACCACGAGACCACCAAGCACCATTTCGGTCGATTCGCGCGCTCGCGCGGGTACCTGGATTGGGCGACGCAGCCGGATCCATTCCGCCGGTATGCCGGCGCCGCGCTAATCGCGCTCCCGCATGACGAGCAATCGGCTGGGGTGAGACCCCTTCACACATTTTCCTCTGTGAAGGGGTCTGACCCCGGTTCAGATAGGGGAATTGACCTCGAAGTCGCCGCGCCGCTGCACCGTGAGGCGATTGGCTGGTTCCTGCGTTATGCGATGGGCCTGTCCGCCTGGAAGGCGTATGGCGACACGCGCTGGGCCCTTCGCGTCAATCCATCCAGCGGGAACCTCCATCCTACCGAGGCTTATCTAATCCACGACGGGCGCATCTTTCACTACGCGCCACGCGAACACGCGCTCGAAGAGCGCGCCGTGCTTTCGTATGAAAAATGGACGGCGTTTCTTCAAGGCCGCCAGGGCTTCCTCGTTGCGCTGACCTCGATTCAGTGGCGTGAGGCCTGGAAGTACGGAGAGCGCGCCTTCCGGTACTGTCAGCACGACGTTGGCCACGCGATCGTCGCGCTCCGCTTTTCGGCGTCTCTCTTCGGGTGGACTCTCAGGCTCCTGCCGGAGTGGTCAGACGAGCAGATGGCGACCCTCGTCGGCGTGGACAGAGATGACGATCGTGGTGAGGCCGAACCCGAGCATCCGGAGTGCCTTGCGCTCGTCGGCCCGGGCGTTTCGTGGACGCCGGGAGCCGCCGCGGCACTGGCTGCGGAGGCCCGCAGCGCTGCGTGGCACGGGCGCGCGAACATCCTGAGCCGCGGTCACGACGAGTGGCCAGTCATCGAACAGGTGACGAAAGCGACGCGGTACTCGGGCCAACTCGCAATTCGTAAAACCCAACCTCCAACTCCTCCCTCTTCGCGCGCTGACGACGCGCGCGCTTCGGCGAGACAAGCGGAGGCGCGCAGCGTCGAAGCGCTGTACCCTCGCCGGCTGATTCTTCAACGGCGAAGCGCGCTGGCTTTCGATGGTCGCACGGCGCTCCCGCGCGAGCGTTTCTTGGCGATGCTGGCGAAGCTCCACCCATCGTTGCCGCCATTTGACGCGTTCGATTGGCCACCTCACGTGCACCTCGCGCTGTTTGTGCATCGCGTCGAAGGGCTCACGCCAGGCGTATATGTCTACTCGCGTGAGGCCTCCGTCATCGACGAATGGCGCTCGCTGATGCGGCCGGAGTTCCTGTGGGAACAGACTGGTGACCGATTGTTCCTGCTGCTCCCGACCGATGTGACGTGGGCTGCCAATCGCATCTCGTGCGATCAGGCGATCGCCAGCGACGGATGCTTCAGCCTGGGCATGATTGCCAGGGTCGAGTCAGCGCTGCGCGATCGCGGTGAGTGGTTTTACCGGCGTCTCTTCTGGGAGTGCGGCGCGATCGGGCAGGTGCTGTATCTCGAGGCCGAGGCTGCGGGGGCTCGTGGTACCGGAATCGGGTGCTTCTATGACGATGCCGTACATGAACTTCTGGGCCTGGCTGGTCATGAATGGCAAAGCCTGTATCACTTCTCTATGGGCTTTCCGGTTGATGACCCGCGGCTCACGACCGAGACTGGCTACGCCTGGGAAGTGTTAGCGAACGCGAATCAGGATGTCCCGGCTCACGGTGGGCCTGTCTCCCGCACTTGAACGCGCTTCGACGTGGATGATGTAAGTGCCGGCTTGAACATCGGTCAGCGGCAACGTCGCCGCGAAGCCATACCCGCCAGACTTTCCAAGCAGCTCCTTTGACGAGCGCTCTTCCGTCCTCCGGATGATCGCGCGACCGTCTTCGGCTCGCAACTCTGTCGCGAGGTCGACGGTATGAGGTGTGTCGGTGCGCGCGCTCTCGTATACCTCCGTATACAGATTGAGCGTGTCGCGCGGCGAGAAGTCTCGGGTCGACGTGATCGGGCCGGGCAGCGCGTCGGCGAGAGGGTTCTGAGTTGCGATGGTCAGACCCTCAGCGCTCGCGGCAGATGACAGCGACACGCCGCTCATGGTCAAGGCATCCTTCCCGAAGTCGGGCACCGTGAGGTCGTAGACCACGCTTCCGGACCGAGTGGATCGGTTACTGGCCGCGACTCGGAGTTGATACCTGCCAGGCGCCAGGCGAGTCCCAGTCAGAACCCGAAGGCCTTGGCGCACTGCGCGCGCGTACGTGTCGGGTTTGAGCGAAAGCTTCGATGTGAAGGTCTGTCCTGGAAAGATCTTGTTATGCGTGTCTATCGAGGAGAAGCTCACTTCGAGGGCGCCGACATAAGTCTCGCCTTGCGCCTCGAGGTTCAATTTCGACGCATCGATTTCAACGGAGATGGCCACGGTCGCCTCGCGCCCCTCTCCCTTGTACGGCGCGGCAAAAACCCGCAGCGGCAACCCGCTTACGGCAAGAGGACTTCGCAGGGCTGCCGCCAGGCCCGCGCTCATGTTGGCTGGCACCGGCTGTGGCGGCGCCGGTCGCTCGTTGCGAAGGGGCGCGACGTAGCCATCGCGCCCGCGCACCTGGACGCCCGGCCGCTTCACGCGCACTTGAAGACGCCGATATCGTCCGTCCCGCCGCTCGTTGGTGGACGAAAAGCCCAGCACGTAGTACGAGCTGTTTTCGCGGACGATCCGATCCCACGCCGACTCGAAGCTGTTCGTATTGACCACGGCAAAGCCGCCGGTCGCTTGCGCCAGCGCACGCAGGCTCTGTCGAGCCTCCATCCCGGTGATCGACGCCGTCAGCCGCTCGGTAGCATCCGTCGAGACGCCGGTTTCGCTTTCGCCGAGGCCGCCGTCTGCCGTCAGCCCGCGCGGATCGACAGGGTAGATGGCGACGTTGTTCTTCGTGGCCGCGGTGATGGCTTTGTGCAGGTCCTCGTCCTGGATCGAGAGGACGCCTCCGCGGTAGTCGAGCACCCTGAAGACGTCAATCGGGTAGCCCTCGCTGAACAGGAGCAGCGCCTTTCGACGCCCGTGAACTCCCGCCAGGAATTCAACGATGCTCCGAAAACTTGCCATCGATCGTCGAAGCGCGAAGGTTGCCTCCTGGTTGGGTTGCAGCGGCCCGGGAGACAGAGGAGGCGGGGCGGCCGCCGGTGCGAGGGCGGTCGATGTCATCGCGGGGCCGTCAGGGAATCCGCCCGTGAACGTATCGACTGCCTGCAAGAGCAGTCGCGTGCTACTGGTGAAGTCCTGCGTGTTGGCGGTGTTGGTCCGCCCAAGGAAGACGACGGCGGCGATGTCGTTCGCGGCGAAGTAGCGCTCGAAGAATCGATGAAGGAACCGGCGCGTCCGCAGCGCTTGCTCTCCGGCCACCTCGTCGAGCGCGATGACGTAGACGCGTCCCTCGTCGCGGTCGTTGGTCTGCACATCGGGCTCGATCGGCGTGGGTGCTCCCAGTGGCCGATCGGATCGTTCGATAGGGATGTTCACCCGCGCGAACGACGTAATGGTTTGAGGTTTGCCGTCTTCGAAGACCTCGAAGTCCTCGACCGTCAGGTCGGTGATGGGCTTTCCCTGCGCGTCTGTGACAAAGGCGTCGAACTCGACTGCGTCCACCTGCACACGGAAGGTCGGTTCGGATCGCTGCGGCGTCTGACCGATGAGTGCAGTCGTCGCCGAGGCGATCAGTAGAACAACGGAGACCGCGCGGAAGGTCATGCGAGAAGCGGGGCGGGCTGGCGCCTCGATTGTCATCGGAAGACGCGTCCGGAGCAAGCGTTACACGACAAGGGTGTCGTAATTGACCTTTGGGAATGGGTTCTATAGCATGAACAGGTTTGGGAAACTCTTCACAAGCGCGAGTGGCGCGCCGGCAGATCTCTCCACGGTGAATCATTAGTGGACGGTATCACCTGCAGAGTACCACCCGCCGGTAAGTTCCGACCGCGGTTTCCCGGCCGCGAGAACGGAGCGGCCGGTAATGTTGTGGGAAGGACGCACCGCTAAATGGACGGCTGGCTTGGCGTAGTCATCATGATCGGCCTTGGTCTCGGGTTCGCGGGGACCATGATCGGCGCGTCGATGCTGCTCGGCCCGAAGAATCCCACTCCTGAGAAGCTCGCACCCTACGAATGCGGGATGCCGGCCGTCGGCGACGCGCGCGAACGTCACTCGGTCAAGTTCTACCTGGTGGCGATGATTTTCCTGTTGTTCGATATCGAGATCGCCTTTCTCTACCCGTGGGCAGTGGCCCTTCGCAGCCTGGGCTGGGTCGGTTTCTTTCAGATCGTGACCTTCTTCCTGGTCCTGCTCGTCGGCTACGTCTATGTCTGGCGGAAGGGCGTACTCGACTGGGGGCCGGCGGCGCGGCGGCCGCGTAGCCAGAGCGATCAGAAAGCCGCGTGACCATGGCTGATACTCACGATCACGGTCTCGACCCTGACCTCCCCTTCCTGACGACGAAACTCGAGTGGCTGATTCAATGGGCCAGGCGTTCGGCGATCTGGCCGGTGCAGTTCGGGCTCGCCTGCTGCGCCATTGAGATGATGGCGATGGCCGCCAGCCGCTACGACGTCGCCCGGTTCGGAGCGGAAGTCTTTCGCGGCTCGCCGCGTCAGTCGGATCTGATGATCGTCGCGGGCCGACTGTCGCGGAAAATGGCTCCGGCGATGCGACGGGTGTACGACCAGATGCCCGATCCGAAGTGGGTCATCTCGATGGGCGCGTGCGCGTCGGTCGGCGGCGTCTTCGACAACTACGCGATCGTGCAGGGTGTGGACCAGGTCGTGCCGGTGGATGTCTTCGTCCCCGGATGTCCGCCGCGGCCCGAGGCGCTCATCTACGGGCTTGTGCAACTGCAACAGAAGATCAATCGATCACGGGCGTAAGGTCCTCTGTGCAAGCTTCCGCAATTATCGAAATCCTGCAGCCACTCGTACCCGGGGCAGTTTTTGAGCCGGGGCGGAGCGTCGATTTCGCCACAATCTACGTTCCGGCCGACCGCCTGGTCGAAACGTGTCTGGTGTTGCGCGATGCCGCGCCGCTCGAATTCAAAGCCCTGATCGAAGTCACGGCGGCCGACTATCTCCCGCACGAGCCGCGCTACGAGGTCGTCTACCACCTGCTGTCGGTGTCGAAGAGGCTGCGACTGCGGCTGAAGGTGCGCGTGCCGAGCGGCGGGTCGCTGCCGACGGTGCAAGGCGTCTGGCGCGGCGCCGGCTGGCCCGAGCGGGAAGTCTGGGACATGTTCGGTATCGTCTTCGACGGCCACAACGATCTCCGGCGGCTGTTGATGCCGGAGGACTGGGAAGGACATCCGGCGCGCAAGGACTATCCGGTGCAGATCCGGAAGGCCGCGCAGACGTACGAGCCGCTGGAAGTCAGTGAGGAAGAGTTCAGAGCGAACATCGAGCGCGATCGGGTCAAACGTGCCCACTGACACCGCAGTCTTGGAAGCACCCTTCGTGTTCTTCGTCGGCTTCGTGAGCTTCGTGTAATGGCAGAAATCAGAACCGAGACAATGACCGTGAACATGGGGCCGCAGCATCCCAGCACGCACGGCGTGCTGAGGCTCGTGCTGGAGCTCGATGGCGAGGTCATTCAATCCGTGATGCCGACAATCGGCTATCTGCACACTGGTATCGAGAAGACCGCGGAGCAGAAGAAGTGGCAGCAGGTGATCCCGCTCGTCGAGCGCATGGACTACCTCGGGCCTCAATCCAACAGCCTGGCCTATGCCTTGAGCGTCGAAAAGCTGCTCGGCCTCGAGATGCCGAAGCGCGTCAACGACATCCGCGTGCTCCTCGCGGAGCTGCAGCGCCTGGGCAGTCATCTGATCTGGCTCGGGACCCACGCCATGGAAATCGGCGCGGTGTCGATGCTCTTCTACGCGATTCGCGAGCGCGAGCTGCTGCTCAACATCAACGAGCTCATCGCCGGGTTCCGTTTCTTCCCGAGCTACATCCGGATTGGCGGCTTGCGCGAGGATCTGCCGCGCGGCTTCCACGAGATGGTCAACGAGTTCCTCGATCGCTTCCCGACGAAGATGGACGAGTTCGAGCGCCTGTTGACGAAGAACGACATCTTTCGTCGCCGCACCGAAGGCGTTGGCGTCGTCACGCTCGAGAACGCCTATCAGTGGGGGCTGGTCGGTCCCATTGCGCGCGCCGCCGGATCCGACTACGACGTGCGGAAGTATTTTCCATATAGCGGTTACGACACCTACGATTTCACGGTGCCGACTGCGACCGAGGGCGACGTTTACGCGCGGTATCGCGTACGCATCGCCGAGATGCGGCAGAGCATCAACCTCTGTCGCCAGGCGATCGCGCGCATCTCGCCGACTGGCGTGTGGGCGTGTGACGACACCAGGGTCGTGCCGCCGCCGAAAGACAAGGTCTACACGGAGATGGAGGCGTTGATTCAGCATTTCCTCATTTACTCGCAGGGCTTCACGGTACCCGTGGGCGACGCATATGTGCCGGTCGAAGGGCCGCGCGGTGAACACGGCTGCTACATCGTCTCGGATGGCAGCAATCGTCCGTGGCGCGTGAAGATGCGGGCGCCGTCCTTCATGGCGATCCAGGCACTGCCGTCCGTGGTGCAGGGCGGACTCATCGCCGATCTGGTCGCCGTCATCGGCAGCACCGACGTTGTCATGGGAGATTGCGACCGGTGAGCTTTCATCCTCAGATGGATTACGCGCCCGCCCGATTCCACAGGTCGGAACGGAAGCTGGCGGAGGCGGGGGAGCCCTTCAGCTACACCGTCGAGAATCAGGCGAAGTTCGACGAGATCGTCAAACGTTATCCCGCCGATCAGCGACAGTCGGCGATTCTGTTCGCGCTTTACCTGGTGCAGCAGCAACAGGGCTACATCACCGGGGCGTCGATGCGCTTTGTCGCGACACAAATCGGGTGCACCGCAGCGGAGGTCGAGGACGTCGTGTCGTACTACACGATGTTCTACACGAAGCCGGTTGGGAAGTATGTGCTGAATGTGTGCCGGACGCTGTCGTGCGCGCTGCTGGGCGCCGAGCGCGTCACCGAGGAACTGTGCGCCAAGCTCGGGATTCACCCGGGTGAGACCACCAACGATGGCGAGTTCACGGTGATCGAGGTCGAGTGCCTTGGCGCCTGCGATCGCGCGCCGGTGGTGATGGTGAACGACGACTGGCACGAGCGGCTGGCGCCGGAGCAGGCGGCGGCGTTCGTCGATGACATTCGCAAGCGGGGTAGAACAGCCTTCACCGGTTGTCATCTACACGTTGAAAAGAAATAACCACGAAGATTCAGGCCACGAAGATCACGAAGGGCACGACGATCTCTGAAATGAACTTTCTTCCGTCGACATGCCGGGTGGCGCCCGGCCCCAGCGGGGCCGGGCTCATGGAGCGAATGGCTCGTATTCTTCGTGGTCGTCGTGGCTTAGATGTTCTTCGTGGCCTTCGTGGTTGAAAACACATGGCGTTCGAACCAGTACTGACAAACCATGTCCGCGAGCCGAACTCGTTCACGCTCGACTTCTATCAGAAGAACGCGCGTGGATACGAGGGGCTGCGGAAAGCGCTGACGCTGAAGCCCAACGACATCATCGAGCAGGTGAAGACGTCGGGACTTCGCGGCCGCGGCGGCGCCGGTTTCCCGACCGGGCTCAAGTGGCAGTTCGTTCTCAAGGACACGCCGAAGCCGAAGTACATCGCGTGCAACGCCGACGAGAGCGAGCCGGGCACGTTCAAGGACCACGTGCTGATGGAGCGCAACCCGCACCTCCTGGTTGAAGGGTGTGCCATCGGCTGCTACGCCATCGGCGCGAAGATCGCCTATATCTACATCCGCGGCGAGTTCTATCACGTGCAGGAGACGCTCGAGCGCGCGATCGAAGAGGCGTATCGCGCCGGGTTCTTGGGGAAGAACATTCTGGGCAGCGGCTTCGACTGCGATGTCTACGTGCATCGTGGCGCCGGCGCCTACGAGGCTGGCGAAGAGACGGCGCTCATTGAATCGCTGGAAGGCAAGCGGGCGCAGCCACGCATCAAGCCGCCGTTCCCCGCAGTTGCCGGTTTGTATCAATGTCCCACCGCCGTCAACAACGTCGAGACGCTGTGCAACGTCCCGCTCATCGTCCTGAACGGTCCGGAGTGGTTTGCGTCGCTGGGGCCGGAGAAGAACGGCGGCCCGAAGTTGTATTGCATCAGCGGCCACGTGAAACGGCCCGGAGTGTACGAAGCGTCGATGCACACGACGCTGCGCGAACTCATCTACGGCGAGCAATTTGCCCAGGGCATGCTCGATGGCAGCAAGTTCAAGGCCATCATCCCTGGTGGGTCGTCGGTGCCCATCCTGCTCGACAAGGATCTCGATACACCCGCCAGCTTCGATCACATTCAGAAGGCCGGCTCACTCCTCGGTTCGGCAGGCCTCATCGTGATGGACGACAGCGTCTGCATGGTGTGGCTGGCGATGAACCTGTTGCACTTCTATCGCCATGAATCGTGCGGCAAGTGCACGCCGTGCCGCGAGGGCGGCGACTGGTTGTACAAACTGTTGCAGCGCGTCGAACGCGGAGAGGGTCGAATGAAAGACATCGATCTGCTCTACGGCGTCGCCAGCAACATTGTCGGCAAGACGTTGTGCGCCTTCGGTGACGCCGCCGCCACGCCGGTGCTGACGACGTTGAACCTGTTCAAGCACGAGTTCGAGGCGCACGTGAAAGAAGGTCGCTGCACGCTGCCCGCTCCGTGGCGTGCGAAGCAGCCGGTGATGGCTCACTAAATGGAGATGTACCTTCGACCGGCCGTGATCGGCGTGATGATCTTCGTTGTCTTCAACGCGTTGATCATTGCCTCTGCCATCCTCGTGCTCGCCGAGCGCAAGATCATGGGTTTCATGCAGCAGCGCTACGGCCCTTATCTGGTCGGGCCGCATGGGGTACTGCAGCCGATTGCCGACATCCTCAAGCTCCTGTTCAAGGAAGAACTCCGGCCCAAGGGTGCGGACAAGTGGCTCTTCACCCTTGCTCCTGTGCTGTCGATCGTCACCGCGTTCGTCGCCTTTGCGGCCGTCCCGTTCGGTCCCGAGACGACGCTCTTCGGGTTACTCGATGAGCCGATCAAGCTCGGCATCGCCGACGTCAACGTCGCAGTGCTCGTGGTCTTCGCCGTGACATCTATGGGGGTGTACGGGATCGTGCTTGCGGGGTGGGCGTCCAACAGCAAGTACTCCCTGTTTGGCGGGCTGCGCGCCGCGGCGCAGATGATCAGCTACGAGCTCGCATATGCGACGTCGCTCGCCGCCGTCATCATGCTTGCTGGCTCGTTGTCGCTGCGAGAGGTTGTCGATTCGCAAGCCGGCACGTGGTTCGGATTCTTCTCGCAGTGGTACATCTGGCTGCAGCCATTGGGCTTCGTGATCTACGTCATTGCCGGCGTGGCCGAAACCAATCGCGCGCCGTTCGATTTTCCTGAAGCAGAGCAGGAGCTCGTGGCTGGTTACAACACCGAATACAGCTCGGTGCGCTTCGCGCTCTTCCCGCAGTCCGAGTACATCAACATGGTGACGATGTCGGCCGTGGCCACCGACCTGTATCTCGGCGGGTGGCATGGCCTGCTGCCCATCTACACGCCGCTGGATCCGCTCATCGAACAGTACCGGCTCGGCTGGCTCGTCTTCATCGCCAAAGTTGCGGGATTCCTCTTTTTCTACATCTGGATGCGCTGGACCGTGCCCCGGTATCGTTACGACCAGTTGATGCAATTCGGGTGGAAATGGCTGTTTCCGGCGTCGGTGCTCAATCTGATCGTGACAGCCGCCCTGGTGCTGTACCTCAATGCCTGAGACGTTCACCTTCTACGCCTTCTCGGCTATGGCGATCATTGCGTCGACGCTCGTGATCGGGCAGCGCAACCCGATGTACAGCGTGTTGCTGCTCATTGCCTCATTCGGCGCCCTGTCGGCACTCTACATTCAGCTCAACGCGCCCTTCGTTGCCGTCGCGCAGATCATCATCTACGCCGGCGCCATCATGGTCCTTTTCCTCTTCGTCGTCATGCTGCTCAATGCGCCGCGCGAGGATGCCGCCGAATGGGATCGCTCCCACCCGCTGCAGCACCCGAACATCGGCAGGTTTGGCGCACTGCTGGCGGCGCTCCTGGTTGTGCAGCTTGCCTGGGCGCTGACCAAAGTCAGCGAGCTCGAGACGCCGGTCGGCGCGCGGGCCGATGGTGCATCCGTTGGCTCGGTTCTCGAGATGGGGCGCATTCTTTTTACGCGTCACACGTTCGCGTTCGAGGCGACCTCGGTGTTGATTCTGGTCGCGATGGTTGGTGCCGTGGTGCTGGCCCGCCGGGAAGGCAGCAATCAGTGATCCCCCTGAGCTACTACCTGATCGTGTCAGCGGTGCTGTTTGCCATCGGCACGGCGGGCGTCTTCCTGCGCCGCAACCTGATCACGATCCTGCTATCGATCGAGATCATGCTGAATGCGGTGAATCTGTCGTTTGTCGCGTTCGGTCGATATGCCGGTGACCTCGATGGCCAGATCATCACGTTCTTTGTCATGACGGTCGCGGCCGCCGAGGCAGCGGTTGGTTTGGCGCTCATCATCGCGCTCTTCCGGCAGCGCGAATCGCTCAACCCGGATGCGTTCACGTCATTGAAATGGTGAGATGCTCGCGCTAATTCCTCTCTTCCCGTTCCTCGGCTTCGTCGTCAACGCGACGATGGGCCGGCGGCTGCCGAAGAGCGTCTCCGGCGGCCTGGCGTCGCTCGTGATGCTGGCGTCATTCGCGGTGTCGGTCATCAGTGTTTTGCAACTCGCCGGCCTGCCGCCAGACGCCAGGACAATCGACCAGACCCTGTATACATGGATTGCCTCGGGCGATCTGAACATTGCCCTCGCGTTCAGGGTCGACCCG
>Ga0111539_10001121_pt1 | contig 35428 bp, 34 predicted proteins | sample RhiMethybrSRZTD1_FD_79667 | JGI IMG/M metagenome (GOLD analysis project Ga0111539, IMG submission 79667) | Populus rhizosphere microbial communities from Tennessee, USA - Rhizosphere MetaG P. TD hybrid SRZTD1 (version 2) (version 2) | ecosystem: Host-associated > Plants > Roots > Rhizosphere >...
TATCAAGTACATCATGACGGGTAATTCCGGGGAAATCTGGGCACTCTTTCTAGCACCCTTACTGGGCTTGCCTATTCCTTTACTACCAACTCATATCCTATGGGTAAACCTTGTATCGGACGGGCTACCTGGCCTCGCGTTAGCATCAGAACCTTCAGAGCCGAACATTATGAAGAGACCGCCGCGATCGCCCAATAAAAGTGTTTTTGCAGATGGCATGGGATGGCACATCTTTGTTATTGGCCTTCTTATCGGGCTGGTCACCATCGGCCTGCAAGCATGGGCCATTCGGCATGATTATGATAATTGGCAAACGATGACTTTTACCGTACTTTGCTTCAGCCAGCTTGGCCACGTCATGGCTATTCGGTCGACCCAACAATCCACGTTTACCATCGGAGTATTTTCAAACAAGCCCATGCTTATCGCTTTGACAATTACCGTTATCCTTCACTTGACCATCATTTACGTGCCATTCTTCAATGATGTTTTCAAGATCAAACCACTCACTTTGACTGAACTGGGTATTACAGCAGGTGCGTCCGCCATTGTGTTTTGGGTTGTCGAACTAGAAAAGCTCGTGAGAAGAAAGCGATCCCATCGATAATCTACGTTATCTTTTTCAGTTTATTCCAATTTGAATTTCAGTTACGTTAGCATCAGGACTATAGAAATCTGTATTGACATAAATTTCGCGGTTGATCGAAGATGGTTCCATCTTATGTTTAGTGATGAATTGCATCATCTTGTTGTAAGTAAACGGAATCTCATTCCAACCACCTTCATGAATCAGTGAAACGCACTTAAAAGGTTGCGTACGCTTAAAATGGAATTTGCCATCATAGCCGGGCAGGACTTCTGCGACAGGAAGGGCAATCTCCAAGGTAAATGGCTGCTTCTGATCACCGTTGAATCCGATATAGTGCCAATGCACGGGTCCTGTTATGTGCAGATCGTGATCAACCGCTTCACGATAGATTTCCTTTGCTACCGGAACCAGGTTGATGAGATCATCCACCTTTGTTTCCGTTCTGTAGTAAATGAAATTGATAGGTTTTACTTCTTTGACTTGCATATAGCTTCATTTTTATGCTAATCAACGATGTACTCATGACAGCCCTGTGTCAGCAATGGTATCAGCATTAAAAATTTATTTTTTTCACTGCATAAGGCAAGGCAATTAGGGTGTTTTGAATGTCGAAGTTGCCTAAGCAATTATGGCCGTCTAGAACACACTAACACTTGCTTCCTCAAACGCCGGGTAGTCGATATAGCCTTTTTCATCGGCAGCGAAAAATGTGCTTGCATCAAGCTTGCGATTTAATGGCAAGTTCTTTTGGAAGCGATATACCAAGTCGGGGTTCGAAATAAATGGCCTGGCAAAACCAATTAAATCGGCTAAACCGGCGGAAATGTCGCGTTCAGCGTTTGCCAAATTATAACCTCCTGTGAGGATTATGGTGTTATTAAATTTATTCCGGATTGTTGTCTTCAGTTGCAACGGGACTCCAGGATTTCCATCTGAGCTCGTGTCGACAAGGTGGATATACCCAATGGAAAGTTTATCTAATTCCTCTGCCAAATAGGTATAGGTTGCGTCAATTTCGCTGTAGTGAGCCATGTCATTGAAAAGTCCATAAGGGGAAAAGCGTATTCCTATTTTGCCCTTGCCGATTTTCTGCGCTACGCCTGCAGCAACTTCCAGGACAAAACGTGTCCTATTTTCTACACTTCCGCCGTAGTTGTCGGTCCTTTGATTAGTAAATGGAGATAAAAATTGTTCCAGTAAATAACCATTGGCAGCATGAAGCTCCACCCCGTCAAATCCCGCATCCACAGCGTTCTGCGCAGCGCTTATAAATTCGTTTTTTGCATGATGAAGTTCTTCGGCTGTTAACGCCTGGGGTACAGGAAAGTCCTGAAGTCCCAGCTGGTCGGTCCACATCTTTCCTTTGGCTTGAATAGCGGATGGAGCCAAAACGCGCCCCCCATCGGGTAAATTATCATAGTGTCCAATTCTTCCAGTGTGCATAAGTTGCATAAAAATTTTTCCGCCTTTATCGTGCACGACTTGTGTGATTTGTTTCCAGCCCGCAGTTTGTTCAGTCGAAAAAATTCCAGGAATTCTTGGGTATCCTAATCCATTGAGTGATGGCGAAACGCCCTCTGTGATAATCAATCCTGCGCTCGCGCGCTGAGCGTAGTAGGTCGCCATTAGCTGATTTGGGATGTTGTTGATGGCACGGCTGCGTGTCATGGGTGCCATAACAATCCGGTTCGACAGGGTCACCGAACCCAGTTCATGCGTTGTCAATGATACTTTGGTTTTCATTTTCATTATATTTATTTAGTTATATATTTAAATGTTTCGATACATTAGAGCATAGTAACCCTTTACTAATTGTCTTTTGTTTAGTCGCCCAAGCGTTTATTTAACATCGAAATATTTAAATCTTTCAATGTTTTCAAACAAAAAAATTTACAGCGATTTAAGCTGCTCTCTTACGGTGGCTGTATACTCCTTGATCAACCAGTCGTTCAAATTGTACTTGTGGTTTCTGCCTTCTTTTTCTGAGTCGATAAGTTCCGCCTCCATTAAAATTTTGATGTGGTGACTGATGCAGGGTTGCGTCAGGTCCAATACATCCTGAATTTCGGAGCACTGGCCAGAGCCTCCTTTTTTCGAAATATGTTGCAATATCTTTAGCCGGTTAGCGTCCCCTAAAGCTTTGGATATCTTTTCAACCTGTTTTAATGTCAACACAAAATATATTTAAGAATTTAAATGTATCAATTCGAATCTAAATACGCAAATCATCTTTAAAAAGTTGCAAACCTCATTATTATCCTGAAAAAAGACCTATCGAAGCTCAAATTTCTATTTTCATGTCCGTCCATTGCCTGAGATCATGCTCATAGTGTGTAATCATTATCATGGTGGTTTCCCTTTTCAAATGCGCCAACAAGTATTGCGCCAGCCTGTCTCTTTGAACGCTATCTAAATACTGAAAAGGCTCGTCTAACAACAACAACTCCTTGTTCGACAGGAAACAAGTCATGATCATTAAAAGCTGCAACTCCCCGGAGGACAAAAAGCTAACCTGTTTGTTCATCATTTCGGAAGCGTCAAAAAATTGGACCAGACTGTCCAGTACCTCGTTATCGACAGCGTTGTCGACTTGTTTAATGTAGTCACCGGCCTTCATCAATATACTCTTCGGATTCAGATAACTGATCTGCTCAGGTCCCAGGTAATTGATTCGGCGTTTGATATCCCAGATGGATTCTCCAGACCCGCGTCGTCTGCCAAAAAGGTAAATTTCCTGCGCATAGGCCTTGGGGTGATCTGCGAAAATCAAACTAAACAATGTGGTTTTTCCGGTTCCGTTTCTACCCACAAGGGCCCATCGTTGTCCTTTGTTTACACGCAAATTGAAATTCTGAAAAAGTGTTACGTTGCCATATCTTAACGTGAGGTTTCGTATATCAATAATTTCGTCATTCGTCAGCATCCGCGCCTGTTCCGAAACAAATTTTTGGCGGGTGTCTTCTGTATCGACGGTCGGCGAGAAAAATCTCTCCCTTTTCTGAATTTGAAATCTATCCAAAGTCAATTTGTTGGTGATGCAAGCGGGAAGATGATGATGATCGTCGACAAGGATCACTTGCACGCTATGTCGTAAGGAAATAAATGCGATAAATTGGCAAAGATCCTCCCGGCTCCCATGGTCTAACCCTTCAAAGGGACAATCGAGCAGCAACAGCTTCGGCATTCCTTTTAAAAGACTCTTCAGCAATAAGAATTTTTTTAATTGCCCATTGGACAGGCGTGTCAATTTAATATCCAGTAAATGCGCAATGGACAAGCTCTCCGGAATATCCAGCACGTTTAACTTTTCCGGAGAAACGCCGAGTAAGTCGCCAACAGTGGGTACATCTTCATCTCCGATATCATAGTAGCGTTGCTGATAATATAAATCGTGACCACCCCTAAGGAATGTATGCAACGCATGTGCTGGGATATAAGTGATAAGTCTTCTTTTTTCTTCATATCGCTCTTGCCATGTCTCCCCGTTTATAAAATCGTACTGTATTTCTCCCCGTGGAAAGTGTAATATACCAGCCAAGGCTTCCAGCAGAAGTGTTTTTCCGCTTCCATTGCGCCCTGATATGACCCAATTTTCATTGGACGAACTGTCCCAAGAAAAATTCTTAAAAAGGGTAATACCTGACTTTATTATGGAAATGTCTTTTATGACAATCATTACTTCAAAACTAAAAATGTTTTGAACGACCGCCGTGAAAATTTCACTGAAAGCAGGTAAATCTTTTTTGATATCTATTGCATACCTTTAAATAGTTTAAGGCTCGATGTTCGAAGGTTGAGGTCTATCTGTCCGGCAGCCAGGTTACGGCCAAATTGCTAACACCTTAGACTGTCATGTTGTGATCATTAACTATTTTTATAATCATGGGCACATTAAAGATCATTGGTCAAATTGAATTGAAACAATTTTGGCCTGAAGGATTGTCCGACGCGGATACCTCGAGCATTCTTGTGTCGGTCGATCAAGATTCCTTTTTCTTTCGGAAGGATAATCAATCACCCTACCGAAAGACCAAAATTTTTAACACGGCTTCAGTAGTCGGAAAAAGTCGGGCCAAGCTTGTAAAAAACAATAGAGTTAAGGTCCGATTTCAAGGCATTGACGCCCCTGAACTGCACTATAAAGCACCGCCCCTGCAAAATGATCCAGCAGTATCTCCAGCGCTGCGAAAAGAGTACAATCAAAAGAATAAAGAATTTAGACAAAACTTAAGCGAATCCGCAACTTTTGCCCTACGGAAATTTCTAAAGAGCATTAACGATACAGTCGTGAATTGTGAAGTGTTATCTCACAATGTTGACAAGCCCCGTGAAGTGGTTGATACCTACGGTCGCTTTGTCGCGAATGTCAATGTAAAAAAGAAGAATAAAACCGTAGACCTGAATGTATGGTTGGCCAAAGAGGGTTGGGTGGTTCCTACTTTTTATACGTCCATGAGTGAAGGTGAGATGGCGGAATTGTTAGCAGCTGCAAAAAAAGGAAAAAAGAAAAATCGCATTTGGAAATATCTCAGGACAGACACAGGAAAATTTAAATATAGTCTACAGTTCCGAAAAAATGTAACGGATTTTAACATGGGAGATGACAATGACATTCTTGTCATGCCGAAACTTTTCCGGCGCCAGGTCAGTTATGAGATGCAAAAAAAAGTGGGTCTATTCACGGGTAAAATTTCTGAGTTCTTAGCAAAGAGTAAAGATCCGTTCTACAAAATTGATGAATTCATCCTGGAAGAGTTTGAGGCGAAGCTTTATTATTTGGATGAGTTTTTTAGTGGAAAAAAATTTCAGCTTAGCCCTGAGGACCTGGTATTTAGGGAAAAGTATAGCAACGTAGTCGACGAGAACGGAGTCGCCATATTAAATTGGTGAATGTTCGCTGAACATTTTCATCGTATACCGTTTATAACAGAAAACAGGTTTATGTCCGCCAATTTGATTGCGAAAGCATCAACAAGCATATCCGCTCCCGCGTCCCGCGTCTGGGAAGCACTCACGAATCCGGAGCTAATCAAAAAATACCTCTTTGGAACACAAGCAGTTTCTGACTGGAAGGAAGGAAGTTCCCTGGAATTCAAAGGTGAATGGGAAGGAAAAAAATATCTTGACAAAGGGATAATTCTAAAAAGTGAACCAGAAAAACTTTTCCAATACACCTACCTAAGTTCATTTTCCAACCTACCAGACCTACCTGAAAATTATTCTAACGTAACGTATGAGCTCTTCGAAGAAGATGGCGAAACCACCCTAACTGTAAAACAGGAAAATGTTGCCAACGAAGCAGCCCGCAAGCATTCAGAGAAAAATTGGGAATACGTATTAAAAACCCTTAAAGATCTTCTGGAAAAATGATCATTTTGGATTCCAGTACATTCTCATATAACGGTCACCTTGCTTGAGCTCTGTCAACATCTGATTGATCCTTTTTTCTTTCGTTGCTCCAAGCTTGGCGCGTGAAATCCATCCTAAATAGTCATTCCGTTGATACGCTGGCCTGGCATTGTACAATTTCAAAAGCCCATGCTTGATCAGCAACTCGCGAAGGCCTGTCGGCATGGGATTAATATCGCGCTTGAGGGTCGACTTCCGCGTGGTTGTTCTTTTCATAGATAGTTTAATTTTACGAGCAACAACTTTTGAATGTTAAGTCGTAGACATAAACATTCCCAGGATGTTATAAATTCAGCAGGAATTTACAAGCTGTCTTTTAAATTTGTCGGATGCGCAAAGTGCTACGCTTTCTATTTTTGAAACCCATCCTCTGGATAGTAGACAACTTTTCTACATCCCCAGACCGGCAAAGAATTTTTGAAGCGCTCACTAAATTAAAAGACCGCCTCCACGCTGACCCAGGTAAAAAGGGTTTCATCATTCCCCTCGATATAAACAGGGGAAAATTTATCTTGTTTTCTGATCAGCACAAAGGCGCAAAAAATGGAGCAGACGATTTTATAAATTGTGAATCGAACTACATATCAGCGCTCCATCACTATAATGAAGAAAACTTTCACCTGATTTGTTTAGGCGACAGCGAAGAGCTTTGGGAAAATACGCTTCTTCAAGTAAAGAAACACAACGGTCTTTCATTTGAAGCAGAAAGGAAATTTGCCATGCGAAATGCCTTTACCAAAATTTTCGGCAATCACGATTTAGATTGGGAAATCAATCCGATGGCTGAAAGGGATCTTAAAGAACTTTACCACACGCGCGTGGCGGTGTTAGAAGCTGTTATACTTCAGTGTACCGTCAAACAAAAATCGTTGCGTATATTTTGCACCCATGGTCATCAGGGAGACCTGCAAAGTGACGGCAATTTGTTCAGCAAATTTTTTATCTCTAAAATATGGGCCCCACTGCAGGCCTATTTGCAAATTAATCCCAATACTCCTGCTTATAACAGTACCCTAAAAACTGAACATAACAGTATCATGTACGAATGGTCGTCGCGGCAAAAAAATCTGGTGCTGGTCACAGGGCACACCCATCAACCAGTATTCGAGTCGTTAACGCTTTTCGAAAGAGTGCAACGGCAGGAGGCAATAAAACTCGGAGAGGGCAAAGCAGGTCCACAAGATTCGGTATTGCGGTTGCCTTCGCTTGATTTTTTTTCAAAAATAAGACCGACCTATTTTAACACGGGGTGTTGCTGTTACAGCGACGGTGATATCACAGGCATAGAAATTTCGGAAAAGTGTATTAAACTTATTAAGTGGAAAAAGCAGAATGAAAAGAGTGTCCGGATCGAACTAGAAAATATTTCTTTCGAACAATTGATCGATCAGCTTTCAGAATAATTTTCATCTTTGTATAAACTTAGTTTTATTGTTATGCGGTTGTTTATTTTTTTGATGATCCTGACATTTCAAACTTGCATAGCACAGCAGAAACAAGTTTCAATAACAATAGATGACGTGCCTAACACGTTGCTTTATAAAGAAGATTCTTTTAAGTCAAAACTGTTAGATCAGTTGGATGCCATGAATATTCCAGTGGCAATTTTCATCAATGAAAAAAACATCTACAAAACAGAATTCCAAGATAAAAATTTAGAAGGCCTAACCCGCTGGTTAAAAAACAAAAACGTTATTGCTGGGAATCATTCCTACAGCCACATTAATTATGCTGACACCACTTTGAAAGGTTTTCAACAGGACATCCTTAAAGGTGAAACGCTAACCACCAGAATAATCCATCAACGTCCCAGGTATTTCAGATTTCCCTACAACAGTTTAGGTGACGACAGCATCGAGCACGCTGATATAAGGCAATTTTTAAAAGACCAAGGGTACATCCAAACACCATTCACGGTTGAGAGTGAAGACTGGGCTTACAATAGCCTTTACGAAAACGCTTTAAAAAATCATGACAACGATAAAGCCCGGCAAATAGGTGAACAATATGTGACACACACGCTTGAGATGTTTCAATACTTTGAGACCTTAACGCAGCAATTGTACGGTCGCGCTATCCGACATATTTACTTATGTCATGACAATCGGCTCAACACTGATTTTATGGAAAAGCTGCTGAACGAGCTGCGCGCCAGTGGCTATTCCTTCATTACGCTAAAAGAGGCCTTGGAGGATACGGTCTATCAATCTAATGAATACTACTTCGGACGGTATGGCTTCTCCTGGATATACCGGTGGCAGCAAAATGATGAAAAGCGCCGGCAGATGATGCGTAGGGAGCCCGTTGATGAAGATTTTCGGGAGGCTTACGACCAATTAGCCAATAAGAAATAGTTCGCGGAAGTGTTTGGAACTTACTTAGGTGTCAAATGGTTACAACCCGGAACAAAGCGTTTTAACAAATTTTCATATCTTTGCACCTTCACTCCTCCGATTTCCGTAAAAAAGGCGTTTCTACGCTGCGATGAACAAGAGGCGTTAACATTGAAAGCTTCTTGCACTAAAAACAAAACATGTCATTCGAAAAATTAAATCTCATTGAGCCCATATTGCGGGCTTTAAAGAACGAAGGTTATTCAAAACCAACTCCTATTCAAGAACAAGCTATTCCAACGTTATTGGAACGAAAAGATCTTTTGGGATGTGCCCAGACGGGTACAGGCAAAACTGCTGCTTTTGCCATTCCAATTTTGCAAATACTACATCAGGACGAGCTTTTTGTAAAAGGTCCTGCAGGCATAAAAGCATTGATATTGACTCCCACCCGCGAACTTGCCATTCAAATCGGCGAAAGCTTTGCAGCCTATGGAAAACACCTTAGACTACGTCATTCCGTCATTTTTGGCGGTGTCTCTCAAAAGCCGCAAACGGATGCGCTACGATCCGGCGTTGATATTGTAATTGCCACCCCCGGTCGTTTGTTGGATCTGATGGATCAGCGTTTCGTTAAACTTCAGAATTTAAAAATGTTGGTGCTCGACGAAGCCGATCGCATGTTGGATATGGGATTTATCCACGATGTAAAAAAAATCATTAGCCGTATACCGGCTAAGCGCCAAACAATATTGTTTTCGGCAACGATGCCTTCTGAAATTGCCAAACTCTCTGATAGCATTCTGACGAACCCTGTTCGCGTTGAGGTCACTCCAGTGTCGTCAACAGCAAATTTGATTCAGCAGGCTATTTATTTCGTGGAGAAAAAAGATAAACGCAAATTATTACTCCATCTGCTTCAGGATAGAAAAATTGTAACTGCCTTGGTTTTTGCCCGCACAAAACATGGTGCAGATAAGGTTGCTAAGGATCTTGTGAATTCAGGAATCCGCGCGGAGGCAATTCATGGAAATAAATCGCAAGGAGCGCGGCAGCGAGCGCTTAGCAATTTTAAATCTCAACAGACACGTGTACTGGTAGCCACGGATATTGCTGCGCGCGGAATTGATGTAGAAGAATTGTCACACGTTATTAACTACGAATTGCCAAACGTGCCCGAGACTTACGTTCATCGGATTGGGCGAACAGGCCGCGCTGGCGCACAGGGAATTTCGTTGTCTTTTTGTGATGAAGAAGAAAGAGAATTTCTACACGATATTCACAAGCTAATCCGAAAGACAATTCCCGTCGTGGAGGATCAGCCCTATCACACGACGCATGTTGGAATGCCCCGTCAACAGACTCAGACAAAACAGCGGACATCCTTCAATCCGAGAAATAAGAAAACTTCTTTCCGGAATTCCAACCAACGATGGAACCGTGGATCGGCGTCCGCGCCAAGATAAGTATCAACGCATAGACTAGATAAAAAAAAAGAAAGGCTCTTCAGGAGCCTTTCCTTTTTTTGAAATAATGTGAGTTTATTTCGCGCCGAACCTCTTTGCTACCTCGTTCCAATTCACCACATTCCAAAATGCGGCAATGTAATCCGGTCTGCGATTTTGATAATTTAAGTAATAAGCATGTTCCCAAACATCCAAACCAAGTACAGGTTTGCCCTTAACTTCAGCAACATCCATTAGCGGATTATCCTGATTTGGCGTAGAGGTGATTTGAAGTTTCCCACCGCCGTCGATGATTAACCAGGCCCAGCCTGACCCAAATCGTCCTACGCCCGCCGCCGCGAATTTAGCTTTGAACTCGTCGAAGTTCCCAAATGCTGAATCGATCGCTTCAGCTAGCGCACCGGCAGGTTTGCCACCCGCGTTAGGTCCTAAAATTGTCCAGAAAAAAGTGTGATTGTAGTGACCACCACCGTTGTTACGAACAGGGGCTGCATATTTTGAAACATTTTTACAGATTTCTTCAATGCTTAGATTTTCTTCAGGTTTACCAGCCACCGCATTGTTAAGATTAGTGACGTAGGCATTATGGTGTTTGCCATGGTGAATCTCCATGGTACGTGCATCAATATGAGGTTCAAGCGCATTAAACGCATAAGGAAGTGCAGGAAGTGTGAAGGCCATAGTTATAGTAAATTTTTTAAGGGTTGAACATTAATTTTTCGCGGGACCAAATATACAACCATAACTGAATCGAGAAAATGTCAATCGATATAGTTGATTTGCTTCGCGAACGCAGCATGAGCTCTTTTTTTAAAACGGTAAATCGTCAGCAGTGTTATTGGAATCAGCTATAAATGGCTCCTCCATGGATGGCGGCGGGGCATCGACGGCACCAGAACCGCTCTTTTCAAGCTTCCAGGCCCGGGCTTCAGTATACCATCGTCCGTTGTATTCCCGGCTTTCAAGCTCGACCGAAACGTTCACGAATTGGCCGACCGAAAGACTAAACTGATCTACTTTATCGCCCCAGACTGAAAGGCAAACTTTTTTTGGATACTGGCTTTGTGTCTCTACAATAAATTCTTGTTTTTTCCAGGGACCTTTTTTTCCCATTCCGGTCTGGAGTGGAAGTAGCTGAATTATTTTTCCTTTCAATTCCATATTATTCATTTGATTTACCTTCTAATTTCTCGAAAAAATCCATCAATCAGTTGTTTACATTCAGGCGCTTTCACTCCTTTCAGCACTTCTGTTCGCGGATGGAGCAACGGCGAATTGGCCAAACTAAAACCCCGCTGAAGATCAGCGGCGCCATATACTAATTTATGAAGTTGTACCCAGTGCAAAGCTCCTGCACACATTACACAAGGTTCGAGTGTAACATAAAGAACACATTCATTGAGATATTTTGATCCCAAATGATTCGATGCCGCCGTAATGGCAAGCATCTCTGCATGCGCTGTGGCGTCCGTAAGTTTTTCAGTTTGATTATGCGCCCGGGCTATAATACGATTCATGCACACTACAACAGCGCCTACGGGAACTTCCCCAATTTCAAGGGCCTTATTTGCCTCCTTGAGCGCCTCGCGCATGAAGTATTCATCGGTGTAAAGTTCCATAAGAGGGGGGTAAATGTAGGGGGAAAAGCTGAAAGCTAAAAGCGGAAAGCTTGTTGGTGCTCCTCCACGTGGTACGCAATAGCAAAGCTTGGCAACGTAAAAGATGAAATTGTCGCAAAAGGCAATCAACATTCAGTTTACAGCTTACAGCTTGTCCCTGCAACTCATCGTATGCAGAAAAGGGTTAAGAACTTCTGCATTCTGAGGTCCTAAAAGCAAAAAGATCCATGGAATCCATTGAACCGAACCCGGCCCAATCGATTTGCAAACTTTCAGCCGCGCCTGAGCTGTAAGCTGCACGCTGAATGCTGTCAGCTCTGCACCAAATTCTCTATTTCGCACAAAACGTTCAGTGGCACGAGCTAGCCTTAAGCTTTAAGCTTTCTACTTTCCACTCTTCACTTTAATGCTCTTCATCATCAGCCTAGCAGTTTCCTGCCAATCCTGTTTTTCACGACGGGAACAATTGAAGGAAAACACCAGTGTTTTGCCGGGCTCAAGAAGGTATTGAATGTAAGTATATCGTAAAACTGGATCTTGCTGTCCTTCCTTCGGGGCACCATTAACACGAGAATCAAATTCGAAAAAAATATATTTTTTCTTATTCACCTCCTGCACACCTTCATTTATCATATCAACCCGGTCAAACATACTGACCAAGCTGGCTTTAAAAAATTGTTGTGCTATTTTTAGATCACTATCGGGCCACTGCGTGGCCGAAATATTAATGCTGAAATCTATCGTTCGATCGAGGTTGGTATAAGCAGCTAAAGGAGCCCTCACTGAGGGATATCGTTGCGAAAAATCCAGCTCATCCATCGGATTCCAATCTTGTGGAATGGATACTGTTATGTTATCCGAAACTTTAACTTTTACCAACTTGGGGCGATCGGCCGCCAATAGGGTCAAGCCTAGTAAAAAAAACCATTTCGGCAATACACTTTTAATTTTTTGCATACATCTACGGATACTAAAGTATTCTTAAATTCGCGCCAGTCTGCCCGAATGGCGGCGCTAAATTAATTAAAACTCAGATGCTAAGAACGCACACTTGTGGTCAATTGAGGTTATCCGACGTAAATAAATCCGTAACGCTTACGGGTTGGGTTCAACGTTCCCGGGATAAAGGCAGTGTACTTTGGGTTGATTTGCGCGATCGATACGGAATCACGCAATTGATTTTGGAGGAGGCAAAAACAGGAGCCGAAGCCTTGTCGATAGGCCGAAATCTCGGCCGTGAATATGTAATTCAAGTGGAAGGCCTGGTGGTAGAAAGGCTTTCAAAAAATGATAAGATTCCAACTGGGGAAATTGAGGTTAAGGTTTCAAAAATAACCGTTTTAAATCAGGCAAAACTTCCTCCATTCACCATTGAAGATGATACAGACGGAGGCGATGAACTGCGCATGAAGTACCGGTACCTGGATCTTCGCAGAAATCCTGTGAGAGAAAGCTTACAACTACGCCATAAGATGGCGCAGCATACTCGCGCTTATCTCGATGGTCAGAATTTTATCGAAGTTGAAACACCGGTCCTGATAAAATCGACTCCAGAAGGCGCGCGTGATTTTGTTGTTCCGTCACGCATTCATCACGGAGAGTTTTATGCATTGCCGCAGTCACCACAAACCTTCAAACAATTGTTAATGGTTTCTGGCTTTGACCGCTATTATCAAATTGTCAAGTGTTTCAGAGATGAAGATCTGCGGGCGGATCGACAGCCCGAGTTTACACAAATAGACTGCGAGATGTCTTTTATCACACAAGAAGATATTTTAAACACCTTCGAAGGATTGATCCGACATCTGTTTAAGAACGTAAAAGGAATTGATCTGCCGGAAGTTCCGCGAATGAAATACGATGAGGCTTTGCAACTTTATGGTTCGGATAAACCAGACACGCGTTTTGAAATGAAATTTGTTGAGATCACCGAACTCACAAAGGGAAAAAATTTTCAGGTGTTTGAAAGTGCTGAATTGGTTGTTGGAATCAACGCGAAAGGATGTTCAGAGTATTCTCGTAAACAAATCGATGAACTAACTGATTTTGTGAAACGTCCTCAGATAGGCGCGAAAGGATTGATCTACGTTCAATACAGAACCGATGGTACCATAAAATCCTCTGTGGATAAATTTTACGCGCCTGACGATTTAAGGCGGTGGGTGGAAAAATTCAATGCGCAGCCTGGTGACTTAATGCTCCTACTCGCGGGTGAAACTTTTTCTACGCGCAAGCAACTCAATGAGCTTCGTTTACTAATGGGCGATAAACTTGGCTTCCGCGATAAAAATAAATTTTCCGCGCTTTGGGTACTCGATTTTCCACTACTCGAATGGAGTGAAGAAACAAAACGTTACCACGCGATGCACCATCCATTTACTTCACCTAAGCCAGACGATATTAAGTTATTGGATTCAGATCCCGGTAAAGTGCGAGCCAATGCCTACGATATGGTAATCAATGGTACTGAAGTAGGCGGTGGTTCTATACGTATTCACGATAGGCCTACACAACAAATGATGTTCAACCATCTTGGATTTTCGGAAGAGGAAGCAAAAAAACAATTTGGTTTCCTGATGGAGGCATTCGAATATGGCGCACCTCCTCATGGCGGAATCGCTTTTGGATTTGACAGGTTGTGCTCAATTTTTGGAGGAGCTGATTCTATCCGTGACTTTATCGCCTTCCCCAAGAACAATGCCGGCAAAGATGTGATGATTGACACTCCTTCGACTATTTCCGAGGAACAATTAAAGGAGCTGGGGCTGAAATGAGCTTAAAGCAAAAAGGCTAAAGCTTAAAGGCATGCGTGCAACCTGAAAATTCATCGTGCGTAGCTCAGCTTTCTAAAACAGAAAGGTTGATGTCGCAGGCAATGTCAATCAAATTAAGCACAAATGAGAAAGTTTAAAACCGAAACCAATTAAGTCGAAGTTTTGGGAGGATAAAGCTTTACGCTTTCAGCTTTCCGCTTTATGCATCAGATGTAGCTCAACCACCATTTGCTACGTTGTTCTAAAGCTTTATAGGTGTCGTACCATTTGCACAATGGATACAAAATCAGGACGACGCTGATCCATACTACATATACGACCCAAAGGTTGAAGCCATACCCTACAAGATTTGGTGAGTTGGTCACCCAGGTATTGAATACCATATCGGATGCATCATATCCTGTTAGCAGCGCAGCCGCCACCGCCAGGAGGTGTATCAAGTACAAATGCAACAGGTAATAAAACATCGGTACTCTTCCCAGGACTTTAATCTTTTGAGATATAGCGCCGTAATAATTTTCAGAGACAGCCAAAAATAAAATAGCTGGGCCTAAGGTTACCAATACATATAATAATGATGGGGGGTATTTGGTCACGTTTAGAAATGAGAGTACTGTAAATACCGGGTTAGGTTGCGCGGACCATGGATGAGGATCGCCATAACCATTGATGAACCTGATCAAGACAAAAAGCGCTACCAACCCAGTGCCCAGGTAAAGCAAAATTTTTCGTCGTGCTGCCTGTCTGTAGGAAGTTTGATAAAACGTTCCGAAACAATATCCTAACATCATTACACCAATCCAGGGAACGAGTGGGTATCCAATAAAAAGGAAATAATTTTTTGACAGGGGAAATCCCTGAAACTGATGTACCATCGACCAAAAAATCGCATCAACATTATTACCCTCAACATGAAAATTATCGAACGCATTGTGACCGATAACCATCAAGGCACCAATAGCCAACGTTGCCTTAAACGGTAGGTGAATACATGCTGCCAGTACAATCATTCCAATTCCCAGTGCCCAAATTACAAACAGCGTGATCAAGGAAAACTGCGTGTTAAAAAACCACGCAAAATTTACGATGGTAAGTTCCAGAAAGACGAGCCATAGGCCACGTTTTAATAAAAACTTCGAGAGCTCCTGTTTACTTTTTCTTAAGCCAATTAAAAATGCGGAAGTACCTGCCAGAAATAGAAACACTGGAGCGCAGTAGTGGGTGATCCAACGCGTAAAAAAAAGGACCACACTTGTTTTGCTCATGTCGGTCGGATCATACAGAAATGCATCGGCATGAAAATAGTCACGGACATGGTCCAAGGCCATCACAATCATGACAATTCCGCGTAAAAGATCGATTGATTCGATTCGAGCCGGCTTGATCATAGATCAGTAAATACGGAGAGCATTGCCGTAGAGTTATGAAATGTATTGAAAAATTTGTGATGAATTGAAACCAATAAGGTTCTATTAGAACTTTATAGCAAACTTTGTGATTCTTTGTGTCCTTGTGACTTCGTAGCTAATATGATTCAAAAATGCCACCAAAACCTTTAAGAATCAAAGGTGCACAAAGGAAATCCAAAAGTTATTTGAGAAGCTTTTCTGGAAGACTTGAAATTTGCTCTACTTCAAGATTACGATAATAAACCTCCGACCCTTCAGATTGAATCTGAATTTTTCCTTTGGTCAGCGGTTTGTCTATACTCCCTTCTGGCTGACGAAGGTTGAAGAGAACCATAACAACTGTCCCATTAACGACGTGAATGCTCGTATCACCATAACAATACAAGTCAATGGTGTTCCATTCACCGGATGGTTTTTCGGCATCTGACCGTTTAATACAATTCCTACCATTGGGACCTTTGTCACGAAAAGTCAACAATGGAGCACCCACACTATATATAAATTTGTTGTCACCTTGTTTTGCAGCCGGCACATCTGCAAACGCGCCACCACATCCCCAATAATCGCCACAATCACCTTCCTGAATTTGAAATTCCTGAGAACGCATCCAGAACAGCCAATCCGCGGCGTGCGGCCCTACAGCATGATAAAGAATTCCGCTATCACGCTTTGCTTTTCGTTTCGGGCCCCACTTCGATTTTCCCCACTTGAATTCGAGGCGTAAGTGATAATTTGCAAATTCTTGCTGCGTAGAAACTCCTCCGAAATTCTCGCCCGAAATTCTGATCGCTGGTTTCCCATCCTCCTTTACTACTGAGAAGACCCTGAGCGGATCTTTGTTAAGGCCCACCGGATCGCCTGTAAAATCACCCTTAACGGAATCATATAACGGTCCTATGTAAACGTCCCAACCTGTTAAATCCCTGCCATTAAAAATGGAACGCATTTTTAATGACGTAAAGCTGGTAATTGAAATCACTAAAAAAATCAATGAAATCAACATTAAAAGGGAATGACGCATAATCGCAGGATTATTAACAGCCAATTTAATGCATCTCCACCATTTTCAATGTCAAAAAAAAGGAGATAAAATTCATAAAAGAATGAACATTCATTTATATTTGCGTTCCTCCTATGAGAACACGTGACGAAAACAAAGAGCTAGCGATTCGTGAAAAAGCCCTTGACATGGCTGTAAAAGACGGGTTTGATGGCCTTAGTATGCAAAAATTAGCGAGGGCTGCCGGTGTATCCCCGGCAACGATTTACATCTACTTTAAAGACCGCGATGACCTGATACTCCAGTTGTGGTTGCAGGAAGTAAAAAAGATGGTAGACGCCACGTTGGAAGGTTTTGATCCTTCCATGCATTTTGAAGAAGGCTTAAAAATTCAGTGGCTCAATCGCGCGAAATTCTGTATGCAAAATCCTATTAGCATGCACTTTTTGGAACAGATTAAGTTTTCGCCTTATCATGATGCTTTTTCAAAAAAAATGGATAATACATTTCTCACAGCGATGAGGGACTTCGTGCACCACGCCATCGGAAGGAAAGAAGTTGTAAAACTTCCAATCGAGGTATACTGGTCCATAGCATTTGCGCCACTATATCAACTGGTAAAAATGCACATGTCTGGCAGGGGAATGCGCGGCGGCGGGGAAAAATTTATACTGGACGATAAAATAATGAACCAGACGCTCAAATTAGTTCTTAAAGCATTGAAACCTTAGTATAAAAAATTGAGTATAGAAATTTATGAGCAATCGCAATAGGTACGACCTTGTGTTTTCTGAAGTGCTAGTGTTTAAAACAAACATTTCTTCTGATAGCGATGTCGGAAAAGCAAGCCAGTTACTCACATCCGAAAGCAATATCGCACGATGGACGATTGATCGCGAAGACATTGACAAAGTTCTTCGTGTTGAGTGCGACCAGTTACAGCCGGAAGCCGTGATCAAGCTGTTGCATGATGCTGGTTTTGAATGCGAGGAATTGCCCGATTAATTAAAAGATCAGAACCTTTTACATGAAAGAAAAAATTTTCACACGCTATCAAGTATTTGTCATAGCGATCTTATCATTTCTCCAATTTACAGTCGTTCTCGATTTTATGGTGCTCTCCCCTCTGGGAGCCATCTTGATGCCGGAGTTGGCGATTAAACCCGCCCAATTTGGAATGGTGGTATCCGTCTATGCCTTTAGTGCTGGAGCCTCAGGGTTTCTTGCGGCCGGATTTGCAGATCGGTTTGATCGCAAAAGGCTTCTACTGTTTTTCTACGCCGGATTTATTCTTGGAACAACCTTATGCGCAGTAGCCGACAATTATCATGACCTACTGATAGCACGCATTGTCACAGGCATTTTTGGCGGTGTCTTAAGTTCGATCAGCTTCGCCATCATCACGGATATTTTCAAAATGGAAGTGAGAGGTCGCGTCATGGGATTTGTGCAGATGTCGTTTGCTTCCAGCCAGGTCTTAGGCATACCCGTAGGGTTGTACCTGGCAAATAAGTTGGGCTGGCATTCACCATTCTTTATGATCGTTGCAATCTGCATGGCTGTAGGAGTTTTGATTGTTATTTTCTTGAAACCTGTTAATGCGCATTTGAAGATTCCCTCAACTAGAAACCCATTCGAACATCTTTTTAAGACAGTTTCGCGGCCGCTGTATTTAAGGGCATTCGCGGCCACCACCCTACTGGCAACCGGTGGCTTTATGTTGATGCCTTTTGCCAGCGCGTTTAGTGTAAATAATCTCGGCATTTCGTTGGATCAACTCCCCTTACTCTACATGATAACCGGAGTGTTCTCTATGTTCGCCGGCCCGCTGATTGGGAAGTACAGTGACCAGGTCGGTAAGTATAACATCTTCACGGTAGGTTCGATCGTCACGATGGTTGTTGTTGTGATCTATTGTAATCTTGGTATCACACCTTTGTGGCTTGTGCTGGTCCTTAACATTCTCATGTTTGCAGGAGTTTCCTCGCGCATCATCACTTCTTCCGCATTGGTAAGTGCAGTGCCAGTGCCTCAAGACCGGGGATCCTTTATGAGTGTTAATTCTTCTGTTCAGCAAATTTCAGGAGGGATTGCGGCTTATGTCGCCGGCAAAATTGTTGTAGAAGCAGCAGACGGTAAACTGGAACATTATGATACATTGGGTTATGTTGTAGTCGGCGCAATGATTATCACCGTCGTCTTGATGTATTCAATCCATTTGTATGTGGATAAAAAGTCCAGCGTTGAAGTAAAGCCTCAGTTTAAAACCCCGCCGGCATAATCCTGGCTAGAAGAAAAGCAAGTAGATCAAAAAAAGAATGGCCAAAAGCAAGGCAGCCCATTTTAGCGAGGACGACTGCCTGGTAAATTGATATTTACAAATCGGACAAACATCGCTCTCGATATCTACTTCCATAGCGCAGGAAGGACATTCTTTGGTTTTCATGTAGGAAGATAGAAAATAGTTTGAAGTTCGACGTTGCCGCCGAATCAAGGTGTCTGCTGTAAGCTGAGTGCTGAGCGCCTGTACACACAGGTTCTATACGTGGCGGGAACGTGGAAGAGGGCACACGATAGCTTTCTGCCTTCCGCTTTCTGCTTTCATCTATCCTGGTTAAATTTGAGTGTTATCCCACTAATTTTAATAACAATGAGTCAAGCATTTGTCCGGGAAGGTGATGACCAATGGCTGAGTGACATTGGCCCGTCTTTACGCGCACTAATTGTTTTTCTTACCCGCGAGAACAACGGTATTGAAGTGTATGAGAAAAAGAAATATACGGACGCGAAAGGCAGGGAATTTCATGTCATGAGCAACGGCCTATCGTACAGCAAAGATGAGAAGGGGAAGTGGGAAATAGTCGATGCAACAACGACATAATTCCCTCAATTTGCGGGACTACTTTTATCATCCCTATATGTAAATTTCGCGGTCCGTAATACTCATTAACCTACCGCATATATGAAAAAAATCATCATCACCTCAGGCATTATTGCTTTTGTAATTTTATCGCTCCAATCATTTTCGCAACAAATAACAACACCCGCTCCGAGTCCCGCGGCGAGCGTTTCTCAAACCATCGGCATCTCAACGGTAACGGTGAAATATTCACGGCCCGCCGTAAAAGGTCGCGAAGTGTGGGGCAAGCTCGTACCCTATGGGTGGAACGTTCAAGGATTTGGAAATGGTAAGGAAGCTCCATGGCGAGCAGGGGCCAATACAAATACCGTAATTGAATTCTCACACGCAGCAAACGTTCAGGGCAAAGATGTTCCTGCTGGTTCCTATGGACTATTTTTCGTCATCAATAAAGACAACAGTGGCGAAGTTATTTTATCAAAAGATTATAAGTCATGGGGAAGCTTTTTTTATGACGCACAACGAGACCAACTCCGCGCTCCGATCCAAATACGCGATGGATCTTTAACGGAGTGGCTGACCTTCGACTTTATTTCACTGGATAAAAATTCTGCCGAGTTGGTGCTTTCCTGGGAAAAGAAACAATTTCCCCTAACGATAAAATTTTCGACTGATGATATCGTGATGTCAAACGCCGTAGAAGAACTGAAGGGTCCTATTGGATTTAATTGGAGAGGTTTTTCCAGCGCAGCAAATTATACGTTGACTAACAAAGTACAAATGGATAAGGGCATGGAATGGATTGATCTTGCCATCGCTCAAGCAAAAAATTTTACAAACCTGAATATTAAGTCAGGACTCCTGCAAGAAGCGGGCAAAACTGCTGAGGCCGACAAGGTAAAAAAAGAAGCATTAGCCGTCGCGACAGAAGCGGAACTTAACGCGTACGGCTATCAACTCCTGGGCCAGTCACAATACGACAAAGCCATTGAAATTTTGACGCTTGCAACCGAGCGTTTTCCCAAAAGTGCTAATGCCTGGGACAGCCTCGGCGAAGCCTACGCACTCAAAGGGGATGAAAAAAATGCTGTGCTCAATTTCAAAAAATCCTTGAAAATGAATCCGCCTGAAAATGTCAGGGCAAATTCTGAAAAATACCTCAAACAATATGGCGCACTGTAATTCGTTGTTGGGCGTTTCATGATTCATTTGCATTATTGAAAATCCAGGGTTACGGGGGGATTTCCGATAAAAAGTGCACGATAAATGGGTTGTGCTTTTTATTTTCCTTTTCTTTGTGCCCTGATTTAAAAAATGCTACATGAGGTTAATTATCGTTTGTATTATCTTATTCGCAAGTATTCCATCGTTTTCGCAATCCAAGAAAGAATTGATTGCTGAAGTAAATTCCTTGAAGGCTCAAATAGCAGAATTGAAGAAACCCAAGGAGGCTGACACCAGTAATGTACATCAAAAAGCCAGCTATGGGCTCGGGGTTATTATTGGCGGTAACTTAAAAAACCAGGGCGGCGATTCATTAGACATGCAATCCCTTACGATCGCCTTAAGCGATACCTACAATGGGAAACCACTTAAAATGGATCATGACAAAAGCAGCATGGTCGTTCAGGTATATATGCAACAAGCAATGGAACGGAAGGCGGCAAAAGTGCAAGAGGAGAGCAAAGCTTTTTTAGAGAATAACAAAAAAGCGGAAGGTGTAAGCGTAACGCCAAGTGGATTACAATATAAAGTATTGACAGCTGGAAAAGGTAAGGCACCGCTGGCCACTGACAATGTAACCGTTCACTACACCGGCAAACTTGTAGATGGAACTGTTTTTGATAGTTCCGTATCGCGAGAGCCAGCTAATTTTGTGGTGAACCAGGTTATCCCCGGATGGACAGAAGCATTACAACTGATGCACGAAGGCGACAAATGGCTACTCTTTATTCCTAGCGACCTTGCTTATGGTCCTCAAGGCGCGGGTAACGGTCAAATTCCTCCACATGCCACCCTGATTTTTGAAGTCGAACTTATCAAGGTTAATTGATTGAATATTGATTATTGAGTGTTGAATATTGATGTGAGAAATATCCAACAAGGAATATCCAATATCGAATAACGATCGGACCCGGTAGCCACGCGCCGTTGGAAATTTATTATTGAGTGTTGAGTATTAGCCAGATGCGAATAATCAATAATCAATAATCAATGTTCAATATTCAATGATTATGTTGTCAGCCACCTAACGAATTTTCCCCACAAAGTTTTTGGAGGCTCTGCTAACTCAGCTGCCGACATTTCTTCTGCTTCCTCCCTGTGCAGTTTGGCTGCTTTCGTAGGTTGATGTGCTTTTACTTTTTTGAGGTAGTTTTGCGTGCGCTTTTCCTTTTGGAGTTGAAGTTCTTCTTCCCTTTTTTTCTGCGCTTCTAATGCCTCTCTTTCGCGTTGCAGCGCAATTGGATTTTTGGGGGGACGTTGTGTTTTTTTATAGCCCGGACTTTTTCTCTCGCGATCAACTTCTCTCGGTTGTTCCGTCTCAGAATTTTCTGGTGGTGCCTCAGCTTGTTTTTTCTTCGTATCAGGAAGGTCGATTTTACCTAAAACCTTTAGTCCGGACAGTTCAACTTTTGGCGCCTTTATAACTTCAATTCGCTCTGGTGCTGACTCGCTTGCCGGGCTTAAGGAAGCTGGGGTTTCGTCGACCACATCTACCTCACCGACGGGGTCCTCCGCTGTGGTTGCCGGAGCAGCTTCGACGTCCGGACCATTCTCGGTCTCCATATCTGGCGCAAAATGCCGATACACCAGCGCGACATAGATGTCTTCTACCTTCGCGTTCGCATCCTCTTCAATGACTATATTTTTTGTAGCCAGAAATTCAATTATTTCAGCTGGTCTTAAGTCCATTTTCCTGGCGAGTTGTCCGAGCCTCATAACGGTTTGTTCGATTTTTTGATTTCGCGCACAAATATACCGTAGGCAACAGGATTAAAAAAAACCGATTTTGAATAAAATAGCGCGACTAGTGGCGTTTTTGGCGCAACGGGACCCTGAGGAAATACATGCAGCGGAATCCAGGCAAGGAATTAACTGAGCAACAGGACTAACGTTATTGATACTTATAAGATTGAATACCAACACCGAATTGGAATCTGTATTCATCTGATATTTTTGCAATGGTATCATTTCGATAGGTCAGGGAACTGATCTTCCACAACAGGTAATGATGGCTTTTTTCGGTCTTGTTGAAATCATTATTTAAAAAATGGAAGGCAATTTCCCCGATCTCCTGTTGCGTCAGGTTGTAAAGAAAACTATTAATAAGTTTTAACTCGTTACAATAGTTGGGGGTATATTTTGCAACATAGTCTTCAAAATTTGGCAAGTTTTTGACCTCATATAAATCCGTCAAAATTTTTCCGATTCGTGATACCAGATAGGCGTTTTCCGGATAACGGTTATAAAGTTGTAAGGCGTAATACAGCGACAAATCATACTCTCTGTTTTTGAACGCACTCTCCACTGTTTCAAACGCGGCTGTTTCCGAAACGGCATTTACAAATTCCAACGGCTGGCCCGTATGCTTTTCAATTTGATTAGTAAGATAACCGCTCAACATCTTTTTTCTAACGGCGATCGTAGGGTGTGTTTCAATGGAATCGGCTGAGTATAAAAAGGTGCCCATATATTTCTTACTGTATACAGTCAATCGATCATTCAACCAATAATCCTGAAAGGGATTTTCGGCAGAGTGAAAAGGCGAAAACAATTCTGCGCCGATTTCATGTTTGGGAGATTGAGTAGACTGAAGAATTGTAAGGGCCGAAAATGCTTCGCGTTCATCGTAGTGCGCCTTCCTCAACATCGTCAGCGCCATGGAGTCGGCACGCATTTCGTTCTTTCGGCTATGTTTGCAATACCCATAGATAAGATTCCTGAATTCCTCTATCTCATTATTATCGATTTTACCTGCGATGATTTTAAACGTCTGTCTTCTGGCTTTTTCCTCCAGGTCCAAGTCAGCCTCCTGAACGATGCGCGCTCTGATATGACCTAATTCGTCGTGCGCCAGTTCATGGGCAAGTATAAAAGCTAACTGATTTTCATTTTCAATTCTACTCAACAAACTTATCGTTACTGCGTAAATTCCCTGTCCATAACACACGGCATTCACGTGCGGACTGGATAAAATCAAAGCTCGTCTTGGATAGGATTGCAGCGTATTATATTCAACAATTGTGTTCAATACATTTCCAAGATAATTTTCGAGCGAATCGTCTTTAATAAAAGCGCCGTCCAAAACCTTTTCCATAAAGGCCATTCTACGATCGAAGTTGATGCGGCGCACTTCCCTATCGACGGGCATATTTTTGTCTTCCTCGTCAAATTGAAACTCCAATTCATGGATCAAATCTTTTGAAAGTTCTGAATGGGTCTGACGCGGATGGTATTGATATTTTAGTTGCGCCTTCAAGCTGACAAAGGCCAATAACAATACCGTTGTGGACAGGGCATACCGATAGAATCGTGAGGCAGGCGTCTTCATACTTAGAGAGGGTTAAGCAACAGTTTGTTCGCGTGATTGACGATTTAGTTCCTTTTGAACTTTGAATATTTCCTCCAGGGGTAAATGGAGTTCCTTATGATAGATCTTGTAGATTAATTGCCATTCTGACTTATCCATGAAGCCGTCGCCATTAGCAACTACACACAACCAGGCAATCATTCTGATTTGTTGGTTTCGATCGAGCTTTTTCAATGACTTGATACATTCTTCCAGCATTAAAGGGCGGCTTTTGGATTTTAACAATTCCAATTGAACGCAAAATTCTTCTTCTTCCAGGCCCTCGTATTTAGCTAGATGCTTACCGGTTGACTGCTCATGCTCGTTAACATGTCCGTCAGCATATATTAGGATGAAGTACAATTGGGTAAGGATAGTCTTGTAGCTCATGTTGATAAGAGAGGTTTTGGTTCTCTTAAAGGAAAAATAATGCCATCGACCATTACCCTCGAAATTGGGCCAATTTTAAGGATTTTTTAGAACCGTGTTTCCCAATAATGGAAGGAGTTCTATTTTAAGCCACTTTCTTGGATCAAATTGAGCCTTCTGGGACACTCAAAAAAGGTTGTATATCTTTCGTTTCGGGTAATTCATGAAAGAAACAGACTTCAGAGCATTGGCTAGTCGGATTAAGGCATCGGATCAACCCGCTTTTGAAATCCTTTTCGATTCATTTCAGGCAGTGATTTTCAATTTCCTGCTCTTTAAAACCAAAGATCCCTACGTTGCTGAAGACCTTTTGCAGGAAACATTTTTGAGAGTTTGGAAAAACCGTTCAACCCTGGACGATACGCGTTCCCTTAAGAATTATCTCTACACCATTGCTGACAACCTCGCGCACAATCATTTTCGCCATGCGAAAGTTGTAGCGGATCATAACGGCCGGGTTGAGTCAAAGATATTCACGACCGTTGATAATCCTCAGTTCATTTTGGAGGAAAAAGAATGGCACCTCGCCTTGCTGTCTGCGATTGAAGACCTTCCGGAAAAAACCCGGATCGTTTTTTTAATGAGCAGAATGGAGGACCTAACATATGAAGAAATCGCTGATCGACTTTCGCTAAGCATAAAAACAGTGGAAAGCCATATGACAAAAGCTTTGAAGCTGTTGCGCAAAACGTTGTCATTAAAATTATGAACAATGCTAAGGGTAAATGCAGTTGACCGGGTATATAAACTAAAGTAACCATGGAAATGGATAATCCTGACTTGGAGGACTTATACTTGAAAAAACTTGAGGGAACATTATCTCCCGAGGAAGAATCTTATCTGGATCGAAGGCTTCAGGGAAACGCTTCTGATAAGATTGAATTTGAAAAAATTGATGCCCTTTGGAAAGCGACCCAAAAGTTATCCCTGGAAAAAGGAGTGTCGCGCGAAGATCGGTGGACCAGGCTTCAACAAAGCATTTATCTTGAGGAACGGCCCAGATCGGTTCCCCTATATAGAACTTTTTGGCGATATGCGGCGGCAATCACCGTGCTGGTCGTTCTTGTCGCCGTGTACTTATATTCAAATTCGGGCGAAGTCATCAGGGTCCAAACAAAATATGCGGAATCAAAGACTGTTCTGCTTCCGGACCAATCAACAGTAAGGCTCAATGCAGGATCCTATTTTATTTACGACGAAGCAACATGGGACGATGCAAGAACTGTAGAACTACATGGTGAAGCATTTTTTGATGTAAAAAAAAACGGAGCGCCCTTTACCGTTACCACTACCAATTCCCGAGTACTTGTACTGGGCACAACATTCAATGTGCGCTCTCGCGACGATAACACGGAAGTAATTTGTCTGACCGGAAAAGTGGATTTTGGCGACAAAGAAATTGGTAAGTCCGTCGTTCTTACGGGCGGAAAAGGTGCAAGCCTCAATGGAAAAACTTTATCGGACGTATATGAAGTCGGTTCCGATCAAACTATTCCTTGGATCGCCGGAGAATTGGTCTTCCATGATACGCCATTGAGGGAAGTATTTGCAGAATTGGAACGTCATTTCGACGTCTCGATCACCGTAAAGAGGGACCTTGGAAATTTAACCTTCACTGGGAAATTTAAACAGCCGCTTTTGAGCAATGTCATTGAAACGGTATGTCTATCGGCTGGCCTCGAATACACTATTAATAAGAACTCCGTGATTATTCAGTAAAAGACGCTAGCCAGTAAGGGTATTTCATCCAATAGGTGTATATATTCGAACAGCACACTTATGACGAAAATTTTACTACTGCTTATTTTTTTTCTTGAAGTCAGCCTGCAAGGTTATAGTCAAATCGATAAAATATTTATCAAAGGTGATTTTTATAATAAACCGCTCGTCACGTTCATAGAAGAATTAGAACAAAAACACAACATTCAATTTCAATATGTAAACGAAGTTGTTAGCGGCATTCAGCTTAATGGGATCATTAAAAATAATACCCCTCTCCTGCAGACTCTTGAAATCTTATTGATCGACAAACCCATTTCATTCTCCGCGACGTCAACGGGCGAGATCATTCTGTTTGCAAACGAGAAGAAAAAGTTGACGGCAGCGGCGAAATACTTCAAGCTTTCCGGTCTAATTAAGGACAAAGTCACGGGGGCTCCGCTGCCTTATGTGACGATCTATATTCCCGGGGCATCGAAGGGAGCAATTTCCGACGACCAGGGAATGTTCGAGATAAAACCTATAACCGAAGGAACTCACCTTATTCAGTTCAGCTATGTCGGATACTCGTCGGTCGCCAGTAAGGTCCTCGTTGATCAAGATGAATTTATTAGCATTCAAATGGAAGAGAACGCGTTGCAGCTGTCCGAATTAATAATTACACCATCAGTTTTTGAGATCTCTACCATTGAATCTCCGCTCGTCTTAGGTAAAGAAGAAATCCTTCACTCACCAAACGTAGGAAAGGATATCTATCGCACACTCCGAACGCTCCCTGGAGTTGCTAACACTGACTATTCGGCAAAGGCGAGAATTCGTGGGGGGCACAGTGACGAGACAGCGGTATACCTTGATAATTTGTTAATCAACGAGCCCTTTCATCTGGAAGAGGTGGATGGATCCTTTAGTATTTTTAATACAGATTACGTGGATGAGTTAACATTGTTGACGGGAGGCTTCTCCGCCAAATACGCGGACCGCTTATCTGGCGTAGTTGATGTAAGCACTTCAGACCAGCTGCCGTCCGACCAGTACCGTTTTTCTTTGGATCTATTAAACATGAGCTTTTTGGCTCAAAAGAAAATATCGGATAAGGTAAATGTCTTTGTGACTGCAAGACGAGGTTATCTTGATTTTTTACTTCGAAAAACCGGCGATGCCGATACCGATGAGCTGGATCCCAGGTTTTCTGATGTCTGGGGAAAAGTCGTCTACCAGGCCAATCGTAAAAATTCCTTCAGCTTTAATTTTTTAGCTGGCCGGGATAATTTCAAAGTAAAAGATATGGACAACTTGGTAGCCCATCTGGACTTAAGCAATATCAGGAGTAACTACAACGGTTGGGTTAATTGGCAGTGGTTCCCAAAGAAAAATTTCAGTTCGATCACAACACTGGCATATCAAAGTTTGCAAAAGGACGCCGACTTTATCTTTCCTGATAATATAGCTGCCGACAACATCGATCAAAATAAGACAACTACCATTAGTTTTACCAACAGCAGTTACCTGAATATCGAAGATAACCACGCCCTGGAATTAGGTTGGGAATTTCGGACATTCGATTCACGTTACAGGTACAACGAGATTCGTTATGATGTCTATCGCTCTACGCCGGATAACGTGATCACGCAGGATATCGATATAGACAAAACCCTGGCTGGTTATACCGGGGCGGCATATTTACAGTACAACTGGACGTTTAAAAAAGGATTCATCGTCCAACCCGGAGTAAGGGCTTCCTTCCAAAGTTTTTCAGAAAATGTAAAATGGGCGCCTCGCGTAGCGCTTAGCTATGACATTTCCAAATCGTTCACTATCAAGGCTGCCTACGGGATATATTATCAGCCCGACCTTTACTTTAAATTGCGCACGTCATTATTACAAGTCGAACCGTATGATGTAAACAGTAAGAGCACGCACTACACAGGCTCCTTGACGTTCACCAAAGGCAAAACGCATGCGATGATTAATGTATACCATAAGGATAACGCAGTGCTATATGACGATTTTCGATATGAGTTTTTTAATCGGATTGGAGGCGTGAATATTTTGGACATTCCATTCAATACCGTTTCCGGATATTCACAGGGAATTGAGTTGGTACTTCGGCAGCAATATGGAAAAGCTAGCATCATCAGCGTTTCATACGCCTATTCCAGAAGCAGGATACGCGATGCTAGCGACAATGAAACATTCAGGGACTTTGATCAACCTCATGCCATCATTGTTAATAATATTTTCAGATTGCCAAAATCATGGAATATCAGCATGTTATGGACCTATCATACCGGCTACCCCTATACGCCGACGCAGGTCGATTTCATCGTGCAACGACCCAATGAGGAAGGTATTATGCTTTTCTATGATGCCGGAAAAAAGAATAGTACCCGACTTCCCGATTTTCATTCGTTGGATCTGAGACTGGAAAAAACCTGGAACTTCAAAAAAAATTCGTTGATGGCATATGTGAACATTGTCAACTTTTATAAACGAGAAAATATCCGGAGCTATTATTGGTGGGCAAATTATTATCAAAATGGTTCCATTGGATTTGAACGTGAGACGCAGACGAACATTCCATTCTTCGTTTCACCCGGAATAAGTTTTACCCTTCACTGATCATAAAATTTTTTCCCGATGTATAAGGGTATACTGTTGCCAGCGTGTATATAGAAAAAGTCTCACATGAAAAAAATACTCATCCTTACCAGTGTGGTCTTACTACTTCTCCTCAACTTCGAGCGGTGTGACGACCTTGAGCTGGATTCCAAAAAACTTTCAAGTTTTGATTTAATTCAGCAAAAGGTTTTAAACGTCTCGTGTGCTATCGGCGGTTGTCACCATTCAGAAAGCGATCTTTCATTTGCTGAGCATAGGCTTGTATTACATGAAGGGACTTCGTACGCAAACATGGTTGATGTTGACCCACAAAATGAACATGCCCGCGAAGATAATTTAAAGATTGTATCTCCAGGCAACCCAGAATTGAGCTTGCTATTACACAAACTTCATTGCCATGAGGATCATGAGCACCAGCACGATTATGGAAATCTTATGCCCTTGGGAAAAGAATCGCTTTCAGCAGGCCAAATAGATTTCATTTCAAAGTGGATTGAGCAGGGCGCTCCGAAAGATGGAATAATCCAAGCCGACACGAACTTATTGAACGACAACATCCCGCATTGTGAAGAGGAATTTATTCCACTGGCTCCTCCAGATAAAGACAAAGGTTTCCAGGTCAAGGTGGACGAGTTCGAAGTGGCTCCTCAATTTGAACGGGAGATTTTTGTTTATAAGGAGGTTGGAAACGAAGAACCCATTTTCGTCAATAAAATTGAAATGAAAATGCGAAAAAACAGCCATCATTTTTTGGTCAACACTTTTTCAAACTCGACTCCGGCGAACAAGATACCCGAAGTCAACTCAATACGAGACCTTAGAGACCTTGATAATAAATACATTCTCCCAACGGTGTCGCAAATGGAATTTCAGATTCCCACCATAGCCAGTCAGACACCGGAGCTGGACTATAATTTCCCGCCGGGAGTTGCGCTAAAAATGCCCGCGCACCATAGACTGGATATCAATCTCCATTATGTGAACAAAAGCCTGAATGTTATTAAGGGAGAATGTTACGTCAATTTGTACACAGCAGAAGCAAATCAGGTCACACATGAGGCGCAATCGATCTTTTTGAGCAATGAAACTATTATGCTTCCTGCTCATCAAAAAACAATTGTTATAAAAAGCTTTCCAATCGTCCAGCCTATGAAAATATTTATGCTGACTTCCCACACGCATAAGCTAAGTGAACGGTTCGAAATCCAGGTCGTTGGAGGACCACTCAACGGCAAGATCATTTATGCTAGCTCCAATTGGCATCATCCCGCGATAAAAACTTTCGATCTTCCCTTAGAACTTACAGGGGGGGAATCACTAAAAATGATAGTCACATATAACAATACCACCGACAAGCCTGTCAAGTTTGGACTTACCAGTGAAGATGAAATGGCGATAATTTATGGATACTTCTATTAAAGCGAAGAATACGGGATGAAAGTTTCTGGTGAAACCGGTGGTTTACAATCGAATGCATAGGGAATTAGGTTAAATATTACAATACAATCAGCGGAAGGCTACGGCGGATTTTATAAAATTTTCTACCTTTATGCCCCGTATGTTGAACCGAAAGAGGAATCGTAGATCAATGGCCAAGCTCCTGCTGGCACTCTTTCTATTTACATTCGCCGTTTCGCAGGCAGTCCTCATCTCACAGACTAATTTAAACCGGCAGGGTGTTGTAGTTTCAGAATCAAAGACTGCATCACGCACGTCTCTATCTCCTTTTGAAAAGACCGAAAAGGATGAGAAGCACGCCGAAGATAAATCTGTTTATTTTTTAATGCTGGTCGAATCTGTTTTTTTGACCCTTGCAGAAGAACAAGAATACTCCTTTTATACGGATCAAAATTCTTGGGGCAATTCGACCCAAGTTCCCTTATATCTCTTTAACCGAACGTTGCTAATCTGATTTCCACAATCATCTGATAGCGTTCAGGCCCTTCTTTTAAACACGTACTAAAAGTTTTTTAAATTCTTTGTTAAAAGAAAGCTATCAGCATAATCCAAGCCTGCTTACTAGATTTTTTTTAATAAAGATAATTTTTGAATGAACTTAACACATTCTTCCCACAATGAACCTTCGCCTGAGCTCGGAACAAAAGGTCCCTTTTATTTTAATGAAGAGGAAGCACTTCATGATTTGAAGCACTTCCTGCCTGCTCAGGCGCCTTTGAAGGATTTTATCCATCACAATACACTACATGCATTCCAACATCTGAAATTTTTCAAGGCGTTGCAACTTGCTTCCGAGATATTTGGATACAGGGTGTCGCTATCGTTAGACGAGTACCGTTCCCTCTTTAAGAAAGGGAAGATCAACGAGAACATTCTTGATCGAATAATAACACAACGGCACGGAACGGATCAGGTGAAGGAATGGAAAGAAAAATTACTTTCCAATGAGTACCAAAACACAACGCTGCCGAGAATTGGTGCCTTAAGATCAAATTGGAAAAGATACTATCATATTGATCTTGACTCGCTGGTTCATCCTACGCTATTCAGGGTAATTTGCAGTTACCTTGATCAGGGAATTTCGATATGGAATTTCCCTGTCGGACATCAGGGATTTTTGGCTGCCATTCGAGAATTAGAACGAAATAGCTTTACAAGTTTTTTCAAAACAGAACGCGTGAGAAGTATTTTGTTGGAAGGCGTTCATGCCATCGGCACACTACTTAATATCTTAATTGGCGATAAGTCCTTATACAAGCAGTATCTCTTCGATCAGCAATTTGCACATCAAGGCTGGTCGGGGATAGTAGCTTCGGTGGAAGACAATCCTCAATACCTGCTTGACCCAAAAAAGATTTCGCTGCACGATATAATTTATTTTGAGTTGCTTCTTGAGATTGATGCACTGGATTTCACCTTTGGAGAAATATGGTCCCCGCTCGCATTTAAAATTACCACAAGGCCCGTTGATCTTTTTTCCCCCGTTACCAATACAGAACTGGATGAAGTTAGTTCAATTTGGCAAGAGGCGCTAGAATGGAGCTATTACGACCAGGTGCTATCGGGGATGAAGGAGCAGCAGCCCGAACAACCCACAGAACATGCGTCTAAATCTTTTCAGGCGATGTTCTGTATTGATGACCGTGAGTTTTCACTGCGTCACTACCTTGAAAAGTTTGACGATAACTGTGAAACTTTTGGCACGCCTGGGTTTTTTAGCGTAGAATTTTTCTTCAAGCCTGAAAACGGAAAGTTCTACACGAAATTATGTCCCGCGCCTGTTACTCCGAAATATCTTATTCAGGAAGTCGGATCAACTGGAAAGCGGAAAAAAGATGTTCATTTTACAAAACATTCGCACACGCTTTTTAGCGGTTGGTTAATTTCCCAGACCATGGGATTTTTCGCGGCCTTTCGGTTGTTCCTGAATATTTTCAAGCCGACGCTTGGTCCTGCCACCGCTCATTCATTCGACCACATGGATAAAATTGCAGGGCTGACCATCGAGAACAAAAATCCAGACGACAAAGAAAACGGATTGCAAATAGGTTTTACGATCGACGAAATGGTGGTACGCGTCGAGAGTCTTTTGAAAAGCATTGGCCTTGTAAAAGATTTTGCACCACTCGTTTATGTCATCGGACACGGTTCTAGCAGTGTGAATAACCCACACTACGCAGCGTACGACTGTGGAGCGTGTTCAGGAAGGCCTGGTTCGGTAAATGCCCGAGCCTTCTGTTTCATGGCCAATCACGCAAAAGTACGCGCCATTCTTGCTAACAAGGGCATAAATATCCCGGAGCAAACCCAGTTTGTTGGTGGATTGCATGACACCACACGCGATGAAATTGTATTCTTTGACGAACCAACAGCAGCCCCTGGGTTGCTGGAGAGTCATCATAAAAATCAAGAAATCTTCAGGCAGGCATTAGACGCAAACTCGAAGGAAAGGTCACGCCGGTTTGAGTCTATCAATACCGCACTCTCACCTGCAAAGATTCACCCTAAAGTAAAAAATAGATCAGTCTCACTGTTTGAGCCAAGGCCTGAACTTAATCACGCTACCAATAGCCTATGCATTGTAGGTCGCCGAAGTTTAACCAAAAATCTATTCTTAGACCGTCGGGCATTCCTCAATTCCTATGATTACAGTATCGATATGGATGGAAAATTGCTTTTTAACATCTTAAAACCCCTGGGCCCGGTTTGTGGTGGTATTAATCTTGAATATTTTTTCTCCAGAGTAGACAATCAGAAACTCGGCGCCGGCACCAAACTCCCCCATAACGTGATGGGTTTGTTTGGCGTAGCTAACGGCATCGAGGGTGACTTAAGGCCAGGTCTTCCAAGTCAGATGATTGAAGTGCACGATCCGGTTCGTTTGATGCTTATTGTCGAACATTTTCCTGATGTCGTACTGGAAACTATTCAACGTTCACCTGAAGTTTATGAATGGTATATCAATGAATGGGTTCATTTGATAGCGGTTGACCCCACGACTAAGAAACTGTTCTCATTTACAGGCGGCGACTTCGTCGATTACAAGCCGCTACAACATGTTGATTTTGTTGACGACGTCACTTCATTGGTTGAGGCAACGCATGATAACATTCCAGTACATATAATATCATAAGAAATGACATTACTATTAGATTTTTTTATCCTTATACCCATTGCTGGATTTATTCTTAGTTTACTAATACCCGGCAAAAACGAACATGTGATTTCGTGGGTGGTTTATTTTACGGTTGGAATACACTTTGCTTCATTTATCGTCTTTATTGTTCATTGGCTGTCGCAAGGGCACCCAACACTGAATTTGAAGGACATCGTCCTTTTCCATACCGATGGCTATGAGTTTTTCATTGATTTTTATTTTGACAAAATCACAGCCGTATACATGTTCGTTGGATCGTTCCTGACATTTCTCGTGGCCATCTATAGTCGGGTTTACCTACATCGCGAAAATGGTTACAAAAGGTTTTTCAATACCATCCTTTTTTTCTATGTGGGATATAACATTGTCATCTTTTCGGGCAATTTAGAAACCCTTTTCATGGGATGGGAGATTTTGGGAATTTCTTCTTTCTTGCTTATTGCGTTCTATCGTGATCGTTATCTTCCTGTAAAGAATGCCGTAAAAGTATTTTCGATTTATCGCATTGGAGACGTCGGACTAATTCTGGCGATGTGGATGAGTCACCATCTCTGGCACGAAAACATAACTTTTTTAAAACTTGGCAATTACGAGTTAGTTAGCTCCCAACTGCAGACCCACAGTTTGATTGGGGTTTTTATTTCTCTGATGATTTTAGTTTCAGCTGCCGCTAAGTCAGCCCAATTTCCATTTTCGTTCTGGCTACCGCGCGCCATGGAAGGGCCTACACCCTCGAGCGCGATATTTTATGGGGCGCTGTCTGTCCACGTCGGTATTTACATTTTGTTAAGAACTTTTCCTTTCTGGGAACATCAACTTTCGGTTCGAATATTAATTGGTGCTGTCGGATTGATTTCAAGCGTGATTGCAAGCGGTGTTGCGCGGGTACAGTCATCCGTCAAAAGTCAAATTGCTTATTCCTCGATTGCTCAGATTGGTCTGATCTTTATTGAAGTTGCCTTAGGGTGGAAAGAGCTGGCGCTGTGGCATTTCGCCGGCAATGCATTTCTGAGGACTTACCAACTCCTTGTTTCTCCTTCCGTTGTTACTTATCTCATTCGTGAACAGTTCTTCAATTTTATTCCGCGTCGTCACACCATCGAAGACTCACTTCCCAAAAAAATAGAATACACCTTTTATATGCTGTGTTTGCAAGAGTGGAGGCTGGATTCAATCATGTATCGCTATCTCTGGAATCCATTGAAATGGGCAGGGAAAAAAATGGATTTTCTTACCGTGAATAAGGTGATTTACTTTTTTATTCCAGCGTACCTCATCGGGCTGTTTTGTGTGTATAACAAACCGTTGATTTCGCCGGTGATCCAGACCTACCTTCCTTTATTCTTTTCGCTCATAAGCTTGATAATGGTATTGAAATCTTTCGTAGAAAGACACCAAGCAATGCTAAGTTGGATATTAATTATAATGAGTCACTTTTGGATCGCCCTCTCCATTGCATTTAACGACCAGTTCACATTTGACCAGATTCACATTTATTTAAGTGGTATCGCGCTTTCAGGAATTTTAGGTTTGGTGTGCTTACGGTGGTTGAAGTTTCACGAAGATGATATTGATCTTGATAGGTTTCAAGGTCACTCCTATCAGCATCCGAATATCGCATTGGTGTTTCTGGTTGCATGCCTGGGGGTTTCGGGCTTTCCCATTTCGCCAACGTTTATTGGAGAAGACCTGATCTTTACACACATTCACGCAGACCAGGCGATGCTTGCGACTGTAATCTCAATAAGTTTTATAGTTGACGGACTTTCCATCATGCGGATTTATGCACGGATATTTATGGGTCCGCACGTGAAATCTATTTATGAAATGGCATACAGATCGTCCTAAGGGACGCAAAATAAATATGGCTATTGATGTGAATAACTTGGTGGAAAAGTTGTGGAGTACTTTTTTTAAAAATATTTGCTATCAGCTAAACATCAAATTATCTTCATATCACTAAATCGTTTTTTAGGGAATTGATCAGACAATCCGGCAAACAAAAATTTGTTTCCCA
>Ga0111539_10001122_pt1 | contig 35413 bp, 40 predicted proteins | sample RhiMethybrSRZTD1_FD_79667 | JGI IMG/M metagenome (GOLD analysis project Ga0111539, IMG submission 79667) | Populus rhizosphere microbial communities from Tennessee, USA - Rhizosphere MetaG P. TD hybrid SRZTD1 (version 2) (version 2) | ecosystem: Host-associated > Plants > Roots > Rhizosphere >...
CGGTGCAGATACGGCGGTGCAGATACGGCGGTGCAGATACGGCGGTGCAGATACGGCGGTGCAGCCGCGTTACCTGGCCCGCTTCATATGAACCGCTTCATCTGGCCCGCTTCATCTGGCCCGCTTCATCTGTCAGGCCTTTTCGGGATCGACGCGCAGCGCCATCAGCACCCGCGTGTGCAGGTTGTAGGCGCCGACGAGCACGGTCAGCTCCACGGTCTCGCGCTCGCTGAAGTGCGCACGCAGCTCTTCGAACACGGGATCGGGGACCTCTATCTCGCGCGTCATCGCGTCCACGTAGGAAAGCACGGCCCGCTCGCGCCGCCCGAAGAGCGTGGAACGCGCCCAATCGGTCAGGGCGTCGCATTCGTCGGGCGTGACGCCGGCCGGGCCGGCGTAGCGGCGCCGGTGGATGCTGAGCACGTAGTCCACGCGGTTCAGGATCGCGACGCGCATGATGGTCAATTCGCGGACGCGGCCGTCCAGCAAGGTCTCGTTGCGCACCGCGTCGTTGAAGGGCAGCCAGGTCGCCGCGATCTGCGGACTGTGCAGCAGCGCCCGGTAGAAGTTGAGCAAACGCCCGCCGCGCGCGCCGCGTATCCTGCCGATCAGCTCGGCGAGCTCCGGATGCTCGGATTCCTCGATGTGGGAGACTCGGGACATGTTGAGTGATCAGTGACCAGTGTTGTGTGGGTTCAGGCGCGCCTCGCGAGCTCGGCCGCCTTGCCGGTATAGCCGGCGGGCGTCAGCGCGAGCAGGCGCTCCTTGTCAGCGTCGGGTATTGCAAGCCCTTCTATGAACGCGCGGACCGTATCCCGGTTGACGCCGTCCCGGCCGCGCGTCAGGTCCTTCAGCTGCTCGTAGCCGCCGGTGATGCCGTAGCGGCGCATGACGGTCTGTATGGGCTCGGCGAGCACTTCCCAGTTGTCGTCCAGGTCACCGGCGAGCCGCTTCCGGTCGGCCTGCAGCCGGGAGAGGCCGCGCAGGCAGGAATCGTAGCCGAGCAGCGTGTGACCGAGCGCGACGCCCAGGTTGCGCAGGACAGTCGAGTCGGTGAGATCGCGCTGCCAGCGCGACACCGGCAGCTTGTCGCTCATGTGCCGCAGCAGCGCGTTGGCGAGCCCGAGGTTGCCTTCCGAATTCTCGAAATCGATCGGGTTGACCTTGTGCGGCATGGTGGACGAGCCGACTTCGGCGCCCACCGTCTTCTGCCGGAAATAACCGAGCGCGATGTAGCCCCAGGCGTCGCGATCGAGATCGATCAGCACCGCGTTGACCCGCGCGTAGGCGTCGAGCAGCTCGGCGAGCGCGTCGTGGGGCTCGATCTGCGTCGTGTAGGCGTTGAACTCCAGCCCGAGGCCCTCCACGAACGACCGGGCGAGCCGCTCCCAATCCACCGCGGGGTAGGCGGCGAGATGCGCGTTGTAGTTGCCCACCGCGCCGTTCAGCTTTCCCAGCAGCGCGACCCTGGCGATGCCCGCGCGCCCGCGGGCGAGACGCTGCGCCACGTTGGCGAGCTCCTTGCCCATGGTCGTGGGCGTCGCAGCCTGTCCGTGGGTGCGCGCGAGCATCGCGGCATCGGCGAGCTCGTGCGCCATCCCGGTCAGACGCTCGATGAGGCGGTCGAGCGCGGGCAGCATCACGTCGTCGCGCGCGCGCTTCAGCATGAGGGCGTGTGCGAGGTTGTTGATGTCCTCGGAGGTGCAGGCGAAGTGGATGAATTCGGCCGCCTTCATGACCTCGCGGTTGTCCGCCAGCCGCTCGCGCATGAAGTACTCGACCGCCTTCACGTCGTGGTTGATCTTTCCCTCTATTTTCTTGACGGCCTGCCCGTCGGCTTCCGAGAACCCGCCGACCAAGGCGTCGAGCGCTCCCGCCGTCGCCGGCGAGAACGGGGCCACTTCGACGATCGCAGGCTCGCGCGCGAGCGCCTTCAGCCATTCGATCTCTACTGCAACGCGGTTCCTGATCAGCGCGAGCTCGCTGAACGCGTCGCGCAGGGGGGAGAGCTTGTCGTGGTAGCGGCCGTCGAGCGGAGAGAGCGCGGTTAGGGGCGAGAGCAGCATTGGAGATTTTGCGCCCGGGTTACGTTTCAAGAGTCCATGTCAAACGGCCGGTATGGACCTGGAAAATCTTATCACAGCAGCCGCTGCAGAGCGGCATCCGTGCGCGGTTCGCGGCGTCGGGGTTCGGCTACAATCGCCGGTAATGCGGCGCGTAAGCGAACCCGGGCGGATTGTCACAGTCGTTCTGCTGATCGGCGCGGCCGCGTGCTTGCCCGAGCAGGCTCCGGCGCAGGGTTGGAAGCCCGTAAAGAACGTCGAGTTGATCGTGCCCGGGGGCGCGGGCGGCGGGCAGGACTGACGAAAAATAGCGCGAAACCGAGCAAGACGCCCATGAACATCACGGAACGGCTTGCGGACTGGCTGTGTGCGCAGCGCTGGCAGGACATCCCGGAAACGGCGCGCCGCAAGGCGGTGGACGTCGTCTACGACTCGGTCGGTGCGATGATCGCCTGCTCGCAGCTCCCCGAAGTCGTCGCCATCGTCGGCTTTCTCCGGCGGATGGGAGGAACGGCGGAATGCACGATGATCGGCCACGCGGGGCTCACCAGCCTGGTGAACGCTGCCATGGCCAATGGCGCGATGGCGCACGGCGACGAGGCTGATCCGGTGCACCTGAAGTCGGTCGGCGGGCATGTCGCTGCGGGCCCGGTGCCCACCGCGCTCACGGTGGGCCAGTCGATCGGAGCCGGCGGAGCCGAGGTGTTGCGTGCCGTTGCGCTCGGTTACGAAGTCGGCGGCCGTTTGATGACCATCTTCTATCGCGAGCGCGACTACACTCAACGCCGGTTCTATCCCACGGCCGTGGTCGGTACGATCAGCTCCGCGGTGGCGGCGGGCGCGCTTCTCGGACTCGATCGATCACGGATGCAGATCGCGATGTGCCTGGCGGCGTACCAGGCGGCCGGCCCGGACAACATGACGAAGGACCCGGCGCACATGGGCAAGACGTTCCAGGTCGGCGCCGCCAACCGCAACGGCGTCACGGCGGCGCTCCTGGCTGCCGACGGCTGTCATGCGCCGCTCGACATACTCGACGGCTCGCACGGGCTGTTCGATGCCTACCTCGGCGCGCCCGAAGCAGGTGCGGGAATGCTGGACGATCTCGGCGCTTACTATTCGATCACCGACGTCATGCACAAACGCTACCCGGTTGGCAGCCCGAACCAGGCCTATCTCCAGGGCGTGTTCGGCCTGATGGAGAAGCACGCCGTCGCCCCGGGTGACATTGCCGCAGTCGAGGTCCAGATCCCGCAACGCGGGCTGAAGCGTGTGCCCACCACGCGCCACGCGTCGATCTCCGCGCTGACCGTCTGTGCCATTGCGACAGCCCACGGCAAGCTCGATTTCTATCGCCTTCACGATCCGGCGGGAGCGATGGACGATGCTGCGCGCGACATGCAGCAGCGCGTCAGCTTCGTCGGCCGCGAGGACTGGACGGACCTGCAGGCGGGACATCGCGCCGTCGTGACGATACGCACTCGCGGCGGGCACGTGTTGACCGAAGAGGTCCGGCACCGGCCGATGACCGGCGACGAGCTCGACCGGAAGTTCGACGGGCTGGTCGAGCCCCGCTTCGGCAAGGAGAAAAGCGCCCGGGTTTCCCGCCTGCTGAAGGGCCTGGAAACGGGCGGCGTTAGCCCGCTGATGGCGGAACTGGCGGGCGGCTGATGTGAAGACGCCGCGCCGTGTCCGGTTCGTGCTTCTGGCCGGCGCGCTGGTCCTGTGCCCGTGCATCGCCGCCGCCCAGCCTGCCTGGAAGCCGGAGAAGCCCGTCGAGCTGATCGCGCCTTCCGCACCCGGCGGCGGCACCGACAAGACCGCGCGCCTGATGCAGAAGCTCTGGCAGGACAAGCGCGCGCTCGATGTGCCGGTCACGGTCGTCAACAAGAGCGGTGGACAGGGCGCGGTGGCGCTCACGTATCTCAAGAGCCATGCCGCGGACGCGCACTACCTGGAGATCGTCTCGGCGGTGCTGCTCACCAACCACATCTCGGGCGCGAGCTCCTACAGCTATACCGACTTCAGCCCTATTGCCCTTCTCAACAGCGAGTACGTCGTGTTCGCGGTCAAGGCGGATTCCCCGCTCGGCAATCTGAACGACCTGCGGGTGAGGCTGCGCAAGGACCCGGCGTCGGCGAGCATCGCGGTCGGCACGAGCCTGGGCGGCGCGAACCACATCGCCGCAGCGTTCGTCGCGCGCGCCGCGGGAGCCGATACGAAAAAATTGAAAACCATCGTGTTCAGATCTTCGGCGGAATCGGCGGTCGCCGGGTTGGGCGGTCACGTGGACGTCGTGATCTCCAGCGCCTCTATCCTGCTGCCCCACCTGAATTCCGGGGCGATGCGTTTTCTCGCGGTCTCCGCTCCCCAGCGTTCCGCCGGGGCGCTCGCCGCCGTGCCCACGCTGCGGGAGCAGGGCGTCGACGCGGTCGTGGACAATTTCAGGCTGGTCCTGGCGGCGCCCGGGCTCGCGCCGGCCCAGGCAGCGTACTGGGAGCAGGTGCTGATGAGGTTGAGCGCCACCGAGGAATGGAAGAGCGACCTCGAGCGCAACGTATGGGAGAACGCGTACCGCGGGAGCCGGGACACCCGCCGCTATCTCGATGCCCAGTACGCAGAGCTGAAGAGCGTGCTGACCGACATGGGCTTCGCAAAATGAACGCGGGTGAATTCAGCGTCAGCTCAGCCCCGGAACGAAGAGCCGGCGTATTGAAGCTCGCGATCCGGAGGGTGTGCATCGGATTGGCCGCTGCTGCGCTCTCGTGTTCGCTGCAGGCGCAAGTCGCGCCGACGGACGCGGAGAAAGCGGGGTACTCGGGCCTGCTTGCGGCTGCCGCGAGGGGCGACGCGGCGCAGATCAAGGCGTTGACCGCAAAGGGCCAGAATCCCGACGTGCGCGACCGCCGCTCGCGCACACCCTTGCACGTCGCGGCTTATGGGGGCCACCACGACGCCATGCGCGCCCTGGTGGCGGCCGGCGCCAATCCCAACGCGCTCGAGGCGGACCGTTACGATGTCGTCACGATCGCGGCGGTCGCCGATCAGCTGGCTACGCTAAAGGTCGCTCTCGCCGTGGGCTGCAGCCCGAAGAACGTCACCAGCCGCTACGACGGCACGGCGCTGATCGCCGCGGCGCATCTGGGCCACGCGGAGGTGGTGCGTACGCTCATCCGGGCCGGGGCGCCGCTCGATCACGTGAACAACCTCGGCTGGACGGCGCTGATAGAAGCTATCGCGCTCGGCGACGGCGACGCGCGCCACACCGATACCGTGAGAGTGCTGGTGGAGGCGGGGGCGAACGTCAATCTCGCCGACCGGACAGGGCAGTCTCCGCTCGCACTCGCCCGCGCGCGGGGCTACGGGGATATGGTGAAAATACTCGAGCGCGCTGGCGGTAAATAAAGCGTCGAGGGGCGGATGAGCCTGCATTCCTTGATCCATGGCAAGTCCGAGGTGCGCCAGGGTTTCGCGGCGCGGCTGCTGCGGCCGCAGGCGAAGCTCGAGCGCGGCCTGCAGGCGCCGCCGCTCACGACGAACTACGAGATGGTCAGAGGCGCTTTCGACTATCTCCTGTGGTTTCTCCTGGAACGGTGGAATCCCCAGATGCGTGCTCCGCAGTGGCCGGCGGAGCGGGGGGTGCAACTCATTCGTCTCCACCAGGGCGGCGCCGGCGCCGAGGTGCCGACCTTGAGCGGACACCCGCGTGCGCTCAAGGCCGCCGCCTACCTGGCCGACGCCAAGCGTCAATACCGCGCTTACATCCAGGTCGGCCGGATCACCGACAACCTGCTGGTCGCCGCGCACCGGCTGGCCCATCTGGACGTGGCGGTGCACGCGGCTCCGGACCGTGTCGACTGGAGCTCGATCAACTACCTGAGCCCGGACGACGCGACGGACCTGAAGACCTTGCTGCAACTCATCGATGAAAAGATTTTTCGCACACCCCGCGCGTGCATCGTGAGGCCCCGGCTGGGCGCGGCCGGGCTCGTGGGCGGCGCCGAGCCCGATCTCATCGTCGGCGATTGCCTGGTGGGCATAACGATGACGAAGGAGCAGCGGGTGGACGTTCGCGAATACTTCAGCCTGGTGGCAGCCTGGCTGCTGCTGGGCCTCGGCGGGGTGAGTCACGACGGCGGCAGCGTGGAGCAATTGCCCGTCGTCTCGGTGGGGATCTATTTCGCGCGGTTCGGGCAGCTCTGGAAGGTCCCGATCGAGCAGATCATGCCGCCGAACGCGCTGCCCGGCGTCACCAAGTGGTTCATCGAGACCGCGTGCGCCGCGAACGACGGCGCGCGCGAAATGCTGCCCACGCTGACCGGTCCACTCGCCGCGTTCCAGTAAAGACCGCGGATGGACGCGACAAAGACAGGCCCGTGCGGCATCCTCTGTTGAGTAATGGCCGGTTTTCGGGGACCATTGGCATCCCAAAGGGGGCCGCAGATTCATGAGAGTACGTTTTTGGGGAACGCGGGGGTCGATCGCCAGTCCGGGGCCGGGAACGAACCACTTCGGCGGCAACACCTCCTGCGTCGAGGTGACCACCAACCGGGGCGAGCTCCTCATTCTCGACTGCGGCACCGGCGCGCACCGGCTTGCCGCCGAGTTGATGGCGCAGGGCAGCCAGCCCATCGATTCGCACATCCTGATCGGACACACGCACTGGGATCACATCCAGGGCTTTCCCTTCTTCACGCCCGCCTTCGTCGGGGGCAATTCCGCGGCGATCTACGGTCCGGAAGGCAGCCGCGGCTCGCTGCACGACGTGCTGGCGGGCCAGATGGAGTTCACCTATTTCCCCGTCGAGCTGAGCCAGCTGCCGGCGAAGATCACCTATCACGACCTGACCGAGGGCGTGCATACGATCGGCAGCGTGCGGATCGCGGCGCAGTTTCTCCATCATCCGGCGGTGACGCTGGGCTACCGCATCGAAGCCGACGGCGTGGTGCTCGTGTACCTGGTGGACCACGAGCCGTTCTCGGACGAGCTCTGGCGCGCGGGCGCCGACCCCGATCGCATCGAGTCCATCCTGCACGAGGGAGACCGCCGTCATGCCAGGTTCATGGCCGATGCCGATCTCGTGATCCACGACGCGCAGTACACGCCCGAGGAGTACGGCCCCAAGAAAACCTGGGGTCACAGCACGTACGACTACGTGGTGCAGATCGCTGCGGCGGCCAACGTGCTGCGCGTCGCGCTGACCCACCACGATCCGGGCCACGACGACCACTTCGTCGCGGACATCGAGCGCAAGGCGCGCGCCCTGGCATTGCAGCGTGGATCGAAACTCGACGTCTTCTGCGCGTACGAAGGCTGCGAGCTCGTACTGGAGCCGCGCTTCATCCTGAAGCCTTTCGTCGCGGCGGACCCCCACCAGGCATCCGTCGGGCAGCGCCGCTTCCGCGTCCTCGTAGTCGACGACGAGCCGGACTCGGTCGCGATAGTCGTGCGCGCGCTCGAGGACCAGTACACGGTCAGCAAGGCGGGGAGCGGCCCGGAGGCGCTGCGGATGATCGGCCAGGACATGCCGGATCTCGTCGTGCTGGACTACAAGATGGAGGGCATGGACGGCCTGACGGTGGTAAAAACGCTCCGCGGCAGACCGGAGACGCATGCCCTCCCGGTGCTGATGCTGACTGCCATGAGCGACGAGGCCAGCACCCGCGCCGGCTTCGACGCGGGGGTGACGGACTACGTGACCAAGCCGTTTTCCATCCCGCAGCTGACCGCGCGCGTGCGCGCGTGCCTCGCCCGGACGCCGGGCTAGGAGGTCTCGGGCTTCGCCCCGAGACTAAACCACCTCGACGCGATCCAGGTAGCGGGCCAGCTCGCCCGCCCACTTGCGCGCTGCGCCGGCGTCGGCGCGCCCGGCCGACTGCTCGAGCGCGGCGCCGATGTCGGTGATGGGCTGGAAGCCGTAGTTGCCCCCCGCGCCCCGCATGTCGTGCCCGAGCCTCTCGACGGTCCCGAAGTCACCCCGATCCAGGGCGTCCAGTATCGCGGCGACGTCCTGCCTGCGGTGCCGGAGAAATCCGGGGATCAGGTCTGCGAACCTGGGGTCCGCGTGCACGAGTATCGCGTCCTTCCGGCCGTCGCTCTCCTTCCAGCGCGCCGGTCCGGCCGTGGAGTGCCGCCCGATCGCCCGCAGCAGCGCCTCCTGTCTCACCGGTTTCGTCAAATAGCCGGTGCAGCCCGCCGCGGCGCATTTTTCCCGGTCCTCCGGGCCCGAGGCAGTGAGCGCGATGATCGGCGTGGGTGTCCGGCCGTGCGCCCTTTCCCACTCCCTGATCGCCCGCGTGGCGGCCAGACCGTCCATGATCGGCATCTGCCGGTCCATCAGGACGACGTCATAGTGTCCCGCCGTGAATTTCTTCAGGGCGACGGCGCCGTTTTCGGCGACGTCGACCCGGTACGGCGCGTCCTGCAGGAAGGCCACCGTGATCGTGCGGTTTACGGGGGAGTCCTCGACCAGGAGAATATCGAGCAACGCTTTCTTCGCGCGCCCGCGCGCGGCCCCGGCGCTCCGGGGCTCACCGCTCTTTCTCTTCCCGCCTTTTCCCATGGTCATGATGCCGTCTCGTCATCGCCATGTCCGCGTGGATGACCTCTCGAAAGTATCGCAGGAAAAGCCAAATATCAACCGGCGGCCGGCGATTTGACGGCGGTCGCCGGGGCCGGACATACTGTCGAGCACCGAGATTTCCTCGCGTGATGAGACGGGACCCGCCCCCATGACGATACGCTGCAAAGCCGCTGTCCTCCGAACCATAGGCGCGCCGCGCCCTTACGCGCAGTCGAAGCCGCTATCCATCGAGGAAGTCAACCTCGCGCCGCCGCAGCCCATGGAATTGCTGGTCCGGATCGCCGGAGCGGGACTGTGTCATTCCGACCTGTCGATGATCAACGGCGACCGCCCGCGTCCCGTTCCTATCGCGATCGGGCACGAAGGGTCCGGCGAGGTCATGGAAGTCGGGTCGGCCGTAGACGACGTGCGCCCGGGCGACCATGTGGTGTTCCAGTTTTCAGCTTCCTGCGGCCGCTGCCGGCGCTGTCTCGAGGGACGGACGCAGGTCTGCGAGCGGGCGGCTGCGGCCAAGGCGGTGGGCGACCTGATGGCGGGCGGCAGCCGCATCACGGCGTTGAACGGCGAGCGTATCAACCATCATTCCGGCCTCTCCGTCATGTCCGAATACGTGGTGGTCGATCGCGGCAGCGTCGTCGTGATCGACAGGAGCGTGCCCCTCGCCGATGCGGCGGTCTTTGGCTGCGCGGTGATGACCGGAGTGGGCGCCGTGATGAATACGGCACATATCCGGCCCGGAGACTCGGTTGCGGTCCTGGGAATGGGCGGAGTGGGTCTCTGCGGCATCATGGGTGCGCGCCTGGCCGGCGCCGGAACCATAATCGCGGTCGACCGCGAGCCGGCCAAGCTGGAGGTCGCGGCGAGCGTCGGGGCCACGCATATGGTCTGCGCCCGCGACGCCGATTGCGTAGAGCAGGTGCGCGAGCTGACGGGGGGCGGCGTCGACTACGCGTTCGACCAGGCTGGAACCACCGATTCGATGGCGCTCGCCTATCCGATGGTCAGGTACGGCGGCACGGTCGTGGTCACGGGTCTGCCGCCTGTGAAGGCGCAGTTCAGTGTGAACCAGGCCGATCTCGTGAGCCAGGAGAAGTCCATACGCGGCAGCTTCCAGGGCTCGTGCGTGCCGGTGCGCGACATTCCTCGATTCATCCGGCTCTACCAGGAAGGCCGCCTGCCGGTAAACCGCCTGATCGACGGCCATATCGGGTTCGACCAGGTGAACGCGGGATTCGACAAGCTGCAGGATGTGAAGGCGATACGGCAGATACTCACGCCGCATGGCGGCTGAGGCGTCTCAGATAGCGCGTCGAGGGGCGGAGCAGGGGCCCCGGTTTCCGGGGATGCGACCCCCGGTGACGCGCAGAGCGGCCGACACGATGACCCCAATTCTTGCGATATCGAATCAGAGGCCGCGGCGTCTCAGATAGAGCGTCTACCTGGCCAGCGCGCGCCAGCCGTCGTGCCGCACCCGCGCCACAATCTCGAAATCCTTTTCCAGCGGCTTGATCACGGCGGCTTCGCCTTCCGCCAGGTACGGCGCGCCGGCCACCGCAATGAACGGATTGCCGTGACTGGCGATGACGACATTCGCCCCGGGCTTGAGCGGCGTAGTGAACAGCGTTCTCAGCGGCGCGTAGCGATCTTCGCCGGCCGGTGATGCCGGTCCGCCGCGCGCGGCGTTTTCCCTCTCGGCCTTGCCGAACGCGAGCATCGCCGTTTCCATCGTGCGGCAGCGCGGGCTCGCGAGCACGCGCTCGACGGGGATCTTCAGCTCGCGGAAGGCGGCCCCGATCTCGCGCGCCTCGGCGCGACCCTTGTCCGTGAGCGGGCGCTGGTTGTCGCAATCGTCGTCGCTGCGCGAGCGCACGTCGTCGCGCGAAAAATCGGTCGAGGTGTGACGAAAGTATATGACGTAGCCACCCTTGCGCAATTCAGCGAGCAACGTCGCCCCGGGCAGGGCCTTCGCCGGCACGGCGCTGCGGCCGGGAGCCGGCTTGGGCGGTGCCTCGAACTGCGGCTGCTGCGCGCCCGCCGCAATGGCGCATGCAAGAAAGGCGAGTGCCGTCAGGCGACTCTTGCTGGAGTGGTTCATCGTGTATCCTTCATCCGCGTTGATCTGGCGCTTGCTTGCGGTGCCATTATGCGGTTTCCCGGCGGCTTTTGACTGATATGCAAGGCCGCCCGCCCAGGGACTGGGCCATGCTCCTCGCGCTGGCCGCATTCTGGGGCACGAATTTCATGTTCGTGAAGCTCGGCGTGTCCGCCGTTCCCCCGGCGACTTTCGTCGCGGCGCGGCTCGTCATAGGCGCGCTCATACTGGTTGCGGTCGTCCGCGCCCTGGGCTACGCGTTCCCGCCTGTCGGTCCGGCCTGGCGACCCTACGTTGTCCTCGCGCTCGTCGGCAACTGCCTGCCGTTCTGGTTCATCTCGTGGGGACAGCAGCACGTCGACAGTGCGCTCGCCGGCATCCTGATGGGCGTCGTGCCGCTCCTGACGCTCGTGCTGGCGCACCGCTTCGCGCCCGGGGAGCGCATGACGCCTCAGCGCGTGATTGGATTCTTCCTGGGATTTCTCGGCGTTGTCGTGTTGATCGGCCCGGCGGCGCTCTCCGGCCTGGGCGGATCGCCGCTGGCGGTCATCGCTCAGGGGTCGGTGTTGTGCGGCGCTGTCTGTTATTCGGCGAACAGCGTGATCGCGCGTGTCAAGGTGCGCGGCGATCTGATGGTGGCCTCCGCCGCTACGGTGGCGATCGCCGCGTTGATCAGCGTGCCGGTCGCGCTGATGCTGGACGAGCCCTGGCGTCTCGATCCGGGCCGGCATACGGTGGCAGTCATCCTCTGGATCGGAATCGGGCCGACGGCGATCGCCACCTTCATCTATTTCGCGTTGATCCGCTCCGCCGGCCCGACGTTCATGTCCACGATGAATTACCTGGTGCCGTGCGTTGCTCTCGGCACCGGGGTTTCGCTCCTCGGGGAGCAGCCGGGCGTCAACGCGTATGCGGGACTGGTGCTCATACTGGCCGGCATAGGAATCAGCCAGGTGCGTCGGTAATTCGACGAAGCCATCCAGTGTCCGACGTCCTCCCGGGCGTGGGTGGGAAATGTGTCGTTTTCAGGCGTAGGCCTTTCGTGAAAATGCTGTCGGGCGAAATCCGACGCGCCCGCGAGCTGGTCGCAATCGTGCAGCGCTAACCCCATGTAAATGAATGACGAACGGGTCAAGTGAAAAAGTGCACAGGAACCGAAACCCGTACGGACATGTCATCGGTAATAGGTCTGGCGCGTTACTTGCTATATGTCCTGTCAGGTTGGAGAGCACGTGGAGATGAACATGAACGTCATCTACAACAGCGACAATTACTACGTGGTGGAATATTCCCCGCAGCACGGGTTCGAACTGGTGGACAAGCAGACCCAGCGTGGCGCGTTCTTCCAGGGCGACACGGCGAACCGGTTCGCGCAATCGCTGCGCGACGTCGTCGGGGAAGACAGCGTGTCCATGGACCGCGTCGACGAGTTTCTCGGCGGGTTCGACGACTGGATCAACCAGCCCGTCCTGTGCCACTAGCGAAGTGTCGAGTGACGGGATACGTCACTATCGTCCCTGCAGCGCGCGGACAGCGCGCCGCAGGGTGCTGCGTCCTTTCCCCGATCATCGATCACGAGTCACGCGTCACGCCTCTGTAGCAAGTGCTCGAGCCGCGCCGCGGCCGCGATCTCCGCTCTTACCTGCTCCGTCAGTTCCTCCCCGCCCAGGCTTTCCGCGACCGTAACGTTCCGGTTGCGAGGCGCCATGGCAAGGCTCGCGGCGCTCCCGGTTCTTGCCACGATGCTGAAGAACGGCGCGTCACTCCGGCGCCATCGATATCGCATTGACGCGACGGCATCGAGCGCGGCGACGTCCGCCCGCGAAATGCGCTGCTCGAGCAGGGGAAAGCCCAGGATACGCCTCAGGCTGCGTATTTCCGAGGCCGTGACCGTGACCGTCAGCGAATTCGAAAACCGGTACGCGGCCAGGGCGACGAACAGCACGCCGAACGCGACGAAGGGCAGGATGAATATGCTCATCAGCCAGATCGCGACCATGCCGGAGGCGCCGGAGAAGACGAGCGGCGTCAGCGCGAGCGCTGCAAAAAGTCCCGGTATCAGGCAGGCGATGCCGAAGAGCGCGAGCGACAGCGTGGCTGCTGGCCTGCGAAAGGGCGGAAAGTAAAGCTCTATGCCGTCGGGGCGGCGGGTGAGCTGCACTTTCGCCTTGTCAGTTCTGTCCTCGATAGCCGATCGCGCGCGAGATACTCTTCGCGGTCTGCTGCACCGCCGCCGCCCATGCGCGGTTCAATCGATCGGAGGGCGCCGAGACCGAGAGACCGGCGACGAGCCTCGCTTCGTCGTTGTAGATGCCGGCTCCGATGCAGGAGACGCCCTTCTCGGCCTCTTCGTTGTCGAAGGCATAACCCTGCCTCCGTATCTTCTCCAGTTCCGCGCCCAGGGCTTCGGCGTCCGTGAGCGTGTTGTCCGTGAGCCGTGGCAAGCCGCTGCGGCGCGCGTAGTCCGCCGACCTTTCCGGTCCGTCTTCAGCCAGGAATATCTTGCCCACGGCCGTGACATGCAGGGGCGCCCTCGCGCCCACGATCTGCACCACGCGCATCATGGCGTTGGTGTTGGAGGTCCGCTCGATATAGACGACTTCATCCTCGTGGCGCACGGAGAGATTGACCGTCTCGCCCAGCTCCTCGTGCAGCACCTGCATGTGCGGCAACGCCTCCTGGCGCACGCTGATGCGCGATTTGACCAGGTTACCCAGTTCCAGCAGGCGGATCCCCAGCCGGTAGGTCCCGGGTTCTATGCGATCGACCAACCGGTGGTCCACCATCACGGCCAGGATGCGATGCGCGGTGGAAGGGTGGAGCTTCGTTTCCGTGGCCAGCAACTTCAGGTTGGCGGGCGTCGCGTGCTGGCCGAGGGTGGCCAGCAACCGCATCATCCGCTCTATCACCTGTATCGAAGATTTCGTCTCGTTCTGAGCCATTGCCGTGAGTTTTCGCGGGTTTGCGGACGATTTTATATTATGAAATCACAAGGGACAATCGCGAATCGGAGGCGTCGAGTCCATCCTTTGAGCCATGGGGCAGGTATCGCCAGTAATACATTGTTTTTGCTATACTATGCAGCTCACTGTTTCTCACGTCTTCATTCCACCTTTACGCGAGCTCGTCGGGCATCAACTATGGGAAAGCCAGCAACACTCTTACGCAATCGCAATGGACATCGCACTGGAACAAACGGCAGCCGAAACGGCGCGAACGGCGGCCGTAATGGAAGCCGCAACGGCGCGAACGGCGCACGCAACGGGCGGCACTCTGCCGGCGCCGCGGCGCAGCCGCTGCAGGACGTAAAAAACTACATCACGCCACAGGGTTACGCGCGGCTCAAGTCCGAGTTGACGCGCCTGCTCGATATCGACAGGCCCGAGCTCGTCAAAGTCGTCGCGTGGGCCGCTTCGAACGGGGACCGCTCGGAAAACGGCGACTATCTCTACGGCAAGAAGCGGTTGCGCGAGATCGACCACCGCATTCATTTCCTGAGCGGCCGCCTCGACACCGCGCAAGTCGTCGACCCGACGTCCCGGGGCGATTCGGACCTCGTCTTTTTCGGCGCCACCGTTACTTATGCGTACGTGAACGGCGGACGCGAAGAGCGCACGATCCAGATCGTCGGCGTGGACGAAGTGGATACCAAGCGCGGGCACGTGAGCTGGGTTTCCCCCATAGCGCGCGCCCTGCTCAAGAAGCGCAATGGCGACGTTGCGACGCTGGCCACTCCCACCGGCGACCAGGAAATCGAAATCCTGAAGGTTCGTTACCGCCCGCAAGCCTGAGGAACGTCGCCCCTTCAGCGGGCGACAATTTCCTTATATTCCCTGACAATACGAGGGGATGGTTACTCGTCAGGGCGCTCTAAAGGAATTTGGCGGTCTGGCAGCGCCGTCAAATTCCTAATACCATTGCTCACTCCCCCGCCGCGTCCCGGACTGTGACCGTCTCCTTTTTTGCCGCTGCGCTTTCCACCTGGCGTGCCGCCCACGTCGCCGTTCCGGAGATGCACGCCGATGCGGTGTCGCTCGACGCCGTCGTAAAGCTGAGCATCAAGGCCGTCCCCGGGGCCCGCACCGCGGATACGCTGGGCGCCGAGAGAGAGGGCACCGGGGTCGTATTCGGGGACAAGGGCCTGATCCTCACCATCGGTTATCTCCTGCTCGAGGCCGGCTCCGTACTCGTGGTCGCGGGGGACGGCCGGGTATTTCCCGCCAGCATCGTGGGCTACGATCACGCCACCGGATTCGGGGTGCTTCGCGCAGGTATAGGCTGCCGGCCGCTCGAGGTCGGCTCATCGGGTTCGGTGCGCGAGCTGGCGACGGTGCTGGTCGCCGCCCACGGCGGAGCGGGCGGCACGTCGCGGGCCTGCGTGGTGTCGCGCCGGCGCTTCACCGGCTGGTGGGAATACATGATAGACGGCGGCCTGTTCACGGCGCCGCCGCGTTTCGAGCACAGCGGCGCGGCGCTGCTCGATGCGGACGGCAAGCTGGTGGGTATCGGTTCGCTGTGGGTCAGCGATGCGCTGGAGGCGGGCGCGGCGTTTCCCGGCAACATGTTCGTGCCCATCGACCTCCTCACTCCCTTGATGGATGACATACTCGCCACCGGCAAGAGCCGTGGGCCCGCGCGGCCGTGGGTCGGCCTCTATTCCGAGGAAATCCAGGGACACGTGGTGGTGACGCGGGTGCTGCCGGAATCGCCGGCGGCAAAGGCGGGCCTGAAACGCGGCGACATCATCCTTGGCGTGGGTGGAGAAGCCATAGGCCGTCAGAGCGAGTTCTACACGAGGCTGTGGGGCTGCGGCGAAGCCGGCTCGACGGTCACGCTGCACGTGCTGCAGGACAAGCTGGTCCGGAAACTCTCCGTGCGCACCGCGGACAGGATGGAATACCTGCGCCCGTGGCGCATTTAAAAAACAGGGACTAGAGATTAGGGACTCGGGACTAGTGCTGACACCAGTCTCTGGTCTCCAGTCTCGAATTTTAGCGAGGGAGAGGCATGGCACGACCGAACATTCTGCTGATTACCTCCGACCAGCAGCGCGCCGACTGCAACGGCTTCGAGAATCCCCGGATCCGCACGCCGCATCTGGATCAGCTCGCCCGCGAGGGCACGCGGTTCTCCGCGAACATTACGCCCAACCTGGTGTGCCAGCCCTCGCGCGCCTCGATACTGACGGGGCTCCTGCCGCTCACGCACGGCGTCTGGGATAACGGCGTCGATCTCGATCCGGCGGTCGGCGAGAGCGGGTTCGCGGGCACGCTCGCGCGGACCGGCTACCAGACTGCTTTCCTCGGCAAGGCGCATTTTGCGACCAAGTCGACGTTTGCGCCGACCGGCACGCCGGAATGCAACAAGAGCCAGGCGCGGTACGGGCCCGGTTGGCTCGGCCCGTACATGGGATTTCAGCACGTGGAGCTGACCGTGCTCGGGCACATGCATCGCACGCGCCCGATCGAGCGCCCGCCGGTAGGGCACTACGAGCGCTGGCTGATCGCGCGCGGCGCGAACGAGGAGGGCCTCAAGCTGTGGGCGCAGGAGACGCGCCCGGGCACGGACGCCGCGCAAACGTGGTCCTCGGGGCTGCCTGTGGCCTGGCACAACAGCACCTGGATAGCCGACCGCACCATTGCCTGGCTGCGCGAGAGCCGCAAGCCCGACGCCCCGTTCTGCGCGTGGGCGTCTTTTCCCGACCCGCACCATGCATTCGACTGCCCCGAGCCGTGGAGCTCGCTCTACGACCCGAAGGACATGCCGCTCCCCGTGAACCGGGTGCGGGATCTGGAGCGCCGGCCGTGGTGGCACAAGGCGGTGCTGGAGGGCGCGCCGCAGCTCGCGGACCCGGCCCTGCTCAAATTCCGCACGGAGGGCTCCCGCGTCCCGGAACAGAGCGACCGCCAGCTCGCCGAGATGACGGCCAACTATTACGGCATGATCTCGCTGATCGACCACAGCGTGGGGCGCATTCTCACCACGCTCTCCGATCTCGGCCTGGAACGGGACACGCTCGTCGTCTATAGCACCGACCATGGCGAGTTGCTCGGCAATCACGGTCTGTACTTGAAGCACCCGATTCCATACGAGGACCTGCTGCGCGTCACGCTCGTTGCCCGCGGACCGGGCGTTGCCGCCGGACGCATCGTCACGGAGCCCGTCTCCACGCTCGACCTCGCGCCGACTTTCTACGACCTGGCCGGGGTGCCGGCGCCGCTCGCGGTGCAGGGCCGGTCCCTGCGGAAACTGCTCGGCGGCGCGCCCGAAACGCGCGACGTCGCCTACAGCGAATGGCACGTCCATCCGTCGCGCTGCGGCGTCGGGCTGCAGTTGAGGACGGTGCGCACGCGCACGCACAAGTGCACCTTCGATCTCGGGTCGGGCGCGGGCGAGCTCTACGATCTCGCCAACGATCCGGCCGAGATGGACAACCGGTACGACGACCCGGGCTGCGCGAAGGTGCAGAAGGAGCTCACCGACATGATGCGCGCGCGGCCGGGCGCGGTGCGGTCCGATCTGGCAGAGCCGGTGGGAATGTCCTGAAAAACGGTGACCGGTGACCAGTGACCGGTGACCACTAGGTTCTCTGGAGAGGTCATCCTCGCGCAGGCGGGATCCATTTTCGACAAGGGGACTCATGAATTCAGTTGCACGTGTGATCGCAGTTGTTTTCGTGTTGGCGGCCGCGCCGGTTTGCGCGCAGAACTGGCCCGCCAAGCCGGTGCGCCTCATCGTCGGCTTCGCGCCCGGCGGCTCGACCGACATCGTCGCGCGGCTGATCGCCCAGGAGATGGGCAAGAACATCGGCCAGCAGGTGGTGGTGGACAACCGCCCGGGAGCCGGCAGCGCGATCGCGGCGGAGCTGACCGCGAAGGCGCCGCCCGACGGCCACACCATCTTCGCGTGCACGACCGGCGTTTTCGCGATCATGCCGTTTCTGTACTCGAAGCTGGGCTACAACTACGAGAAGGACCTCATCCCGGTTACCCAGACCGGGTCGCTTCCGTACATCATCGACCTGCATCCGTCGCTGCCGGCGCGAAATGTAAAGGAGTTCATCGCGCTGGCCAGGGCGCGGCCGGGCCAGATCACCTACGCGTCCTCCGGCATCGGGACCGCATCGCATCTGTCGGCGGAGTATTTCCGGAACGCGGCGAAGCTCGATCTTCTGCACGTGCCGTACAAGGGCACGGGCAACGCCATGGCCGATCTCCTCGCCGGCCAGGTGGTGTTGATGTTCGACCAGCCGGTGTCCTCCATGCCGATGGTGCAGGCGGGTAAGCTGAAGGTCCTCGGCATCACCAGCGGCCAGCGCTTTCCGACGCTCAAGGACATCCCGACCGTGGCGGAACAGGGCCTGCCGGGGTTCGAGGCTATATCGTGGTCGGGAATCTGCGCGCCGGGGGCCACGCCCCGTCCGATCGTGGACCGGATACAGGCGGAGGTCGCGAAGGTGCTCAAGGTTCCGGAGATCCGCGACCGCCTGCTGCGCGACGGCATCGAACCCGTCGGCAGCACGCCCGAGGAGTTTCTCGCGCACACCAGGCGCGAGGCGCAGAAGTGGAGCAAGGTGGTGCGCGAATCAAACGTCAAGGTCGAGTGAAAGGCGAGAGGAGAGAGGGGACAGGAGTCAAGGCCAGGCCATCAGTTGGTTTGACGCCTCTCTCCTATCGCCTGTCTCCTCTCTCAGGTTTCAATGCGCGTAGGCCTGTTCGTTACCTGCCTTGTTGACCTGATGCGCCCGCGCATCGGGTTCGCAGCGCTGAAGCTGCTGGAGGCGGCCGGGTGCGAGGTGGTGGTGCCGCGGGCGCAGACCTGCTGCGGGCAGCCCGGGTACAACGCGGGCGACCGCGCCGCGGCGCAGGCGCTGGCGCTCAAGGTGCTCGACGAGTTCTCGCACCTGGACTACGTGGTGGCACCATCCGGGTCGTGCGCGGGAACGATACGGATCCACTATCCGGAGCTATTCCGGGATGCGCCGGAAGAACTCGAGCGCGTGGAGAGGCTCTGCGCGCGTACCTACGAGCTGACGGATTTCCTGGTTAGCGTGGCCTCTCTTCCGCGGGTTCCGGGATCGTTTGCGGGAACCGTTGCCTATCACGATTCGTGCTCCGGCCTGCGCGAGCTCGGCGTGAAGGCCCAGCCGCGGGCGCTGCTCGCCAAAGTACCGGGCCTGCGGCTGGAGGAAATGGCGGAGGCGGAGGCCTGCTGCGGCTTCGGCGGCCTGTTCTCGGTGAAATTCGGGGACATCGCTACGCACATCGCCGAGCGCAAGTGCGCGAACATCGCGGCCTGCGGCGCGGACGCGGTCGTCCTGGGGGACCTGGGCTGCATGCTGCACGTCGAAGGCCGCCTGCGCCGCCGCGGCGACACGAAGACCAGGGTGCTGCACGTCGCGGAAGTGCTGGCCGGCGTGGAGAGCTAGACGTCGCGCAGGCGGCGCTTCAACTTCGCCACGATCGCGGTGCTCATCTGCGATACGCGCGATTCGCTCACGCCCAGGGTCTGGCCGATCTGGCGCAGAGGAAGACCGTGCTCGTAGATGGACTCCATGACGTAGCGCTCCGCTTCCTCCAGCGTGTCGAAAGCGGCGGAGAGCGCTGCGTGGCGCTGGCGCCGCTGCAGCGCGCGCACGGGATCGGCGTGCCCGTCGTCGGAGACCGACGCGCCGAAGGAAGGATCGTCCCAGTGCTCGAGCTCTTCGTCTCCGGTTCGCTTGGGCGCCCCGCCGGCATCGACCAGGCTCTCGTGCAGCCTGTCGAGCGGCCAGTCGAGCTCGTTGGCGACTTCCTTGGCGCGCGGCGCTCGACCCAGCTCGTGCTCGAGGCGTTGCACCGCGTTTTGTATCTCGCGCAGGCGCGAGCGCGCGTCGCGGGACAGCGTGTCGTTGGCGCGCAGCGCGTCGAGCATCGCGCCCTCGATACGCCGCGCGGCGTAGGTCTCGAAGCTCGAATGGGGACCGCGTTCGAAACGGGATAGCGCTTCGTTCAACCCGATCAGGCCGACCTGCATCAGGTCGTCCATGTCCACGTTGGGGGGGAGGCGCCTGCGTATCCTGCCCGCGATGCTTCTCACCAGCGGCGTGTGCTCTGCAAGATCGGCCGCGCGCTGGCGTCGTTTGGTCATGGTGTCGGGGTTCTGGAGTTCATATGGCAGCGGAACAAGGCAGTCCCGGTTGCCCGCGCCGGCATATCGTTGCGCCGCGTCTTGCGGGCGTCAAGGGAACCTGACCTGCTGTGGTGAAAGCACAAGGCGTGGCCCGCCGTAAGAAGACTTCCTACACAGGTTGAAGCCGTAGAGGGGAGGAGTCTTGAAACGGGCCTCAGGCAGGTCCCGTTACCTTTATTAATCAATCACTTGCATACTGACCGTGTCATCGGGCCGCGCCGGGGCCCGTGCAAGGTTTCCCTAAAGACTCGCCGCTGGAGGCCGTATACCCATCGGATAGGGGACTCAGTCATGCACGCGAGCAATTTTCTACGTATATTCAGGCACGTCTGCTGCGGTATCGTCTTCGCAGCCGGGCTGTCGTCGCCGGCACGCGCAGCCGCAGAAAACGACGTCGTGCCCGCGGACAGCGTTTTCGTGGTCGAGGCGAGGAGCGCCGGCGGCAGCGCGCGGCGCGGCTCAGCGGTAGCGATCGGCCGCGACCTGCTGCTCACCAATTGCCACGTCACGCGCGGCGCCACGAACATCCTCGTGGCCCGGGACGGCTACACGTGGCCGGCTACCGTGCGCACCGGCAACGGCGAGCTCGACCTGTGCATACTGGCGGCGCCCATGGGCGCAGCGCGTGCAGCGCGCTTCCGCGATGCCGCTTCGCTGGCGGTAGGCGAGCGGGTGTATGCCGCCGGCTACCCGCTGGGACAGGGGATCAGCATACGCGGAGGAGCGGTCACGGCGCTGCACCGCCATGAAAATTCGAACGTCATCCAGGTGTCCGCGCCGTTCGATTTCGGCGCGAGTGGCGGGGGGCTGTTCGACCGCCACGGCAATCTGGTCGGCGTGCTCACGTTCAAGATGGTGGGCGGCGACGATTACTACTTCGCGGTCCCGACGGAATGGATCTCGCGCGTGCTCGCAGAGGCCGCCCGGAAGGAGGAGGCGACTGCCTTCTGGGAGCGCTCGACGACTGCGCTGCCCCCGTTTCTGTCGAAGATCGCGCTCGATTCCGCCGGCAGACGCAACTCGGGAACCAGCAGTTCTGCCGCGGCGGGGCAGAGCCGGTAGGGAAGCCGGTGACACACGGCCGGGAGCATCCGGCGCTGCGCCTGCGCGCTCGGTTCACGCTTGAGCCAGGAATAAAACCCCGACCGCGACACCGAAAGCATCCGGCACATCAGCACCACCGGAAATTCGCTCCGACACCCAGCGATCAGGTCGTACTTCACTTGTCGGCTTTCGCGAAGTACGCCGTCGCTTTTTTTGCTTGTTGAACTGCGTGCGCCAGTTGTAGATCTGGCCCTCGTGGATTCCCAGTTCCTGCGCAACCTCCGTCGCTGTTCGGCCGGTTGATCGGCCAACCGTACCGCCTCTCGACGAAACGCTTCCGTGTAACTCTTCCTCTTCTTCGCCACCGCGACACCTCTTTGTGCAAGTAGTTTGCTACAAATCTGTGTCCACTTTTCGCGGGTAACTCGGGGGCGTGCAACGCCAGCGACACGGTCGTCATCGCCGGGGTCAACACTTACCTGAGCGGCGTGCAGTCCACCATCGGGATCACGCCGACGCCGACCATCGTCAGGTCGGCTTCCGGCTCGATCAACAACGCAGGCTCGGCGAGCGTGATACTCGGCACGACGCAGACGTCGATGGCGACGGCCGGCTCGCAGCTCGCCTACGCCATATCCGCGGGCTCCAGCGGCGCCAATGCATCGACGATCGTGGGCCTGACCAGCGCGGGCGGGCGCGTGTCGTGGCGGGAGCTGATGTCGGATTAGCGTTCTCCTCGAACCGGACGTCGGGCGCGGATCTCTCCTCCCCGCGCCCCTTGTAAAGGGCCCTTTCGGGGGCCCTCTTTTTTTGCGCTATGCGCGGCTACGAGCTCCCAGCTTCGAGCGGAGAATTGGGGAACCCCCGCAATGTCATCGATATCGCTTTGGACTGTTCGCTCGTAGCCCGCAGCCGGTAGCCGGCAGCCGGTAGCTCGTAGCACGCCGCCGGATCGGTTACAGTCCTGATCACATGAAAATCCTGATCATGGGCTCCGGCGGCGTCGGCGGCTTCTACGGTGGCCGGCTCGCGCGTGCCGGCTGCGACGTCACCTTCGTCGCCCGCGGCGCGCACCTCGCGGCGCTGCGCGAGCGCGGCCTCACGATAGAGAACGAGGCGCAGGGCGACATACATCTGCCCGCCGTGAAGGTGACCGGGGATCCCGCGACCGCCGGCCGCGCAGACCTCGTGCTGATCTCCGTCAAGCTGTGGGACATCGAGGCCGCGGCGCGCGCTGTGAGACCGGCCGTCGGGCCGCAGACCGCCGTTCTGTCGCTGCAGAACGGCGTGACGAAGGACGACCTCCTGCGGCGCGAGTTCGGCGAGAAGGCCGTGATGGGCGGTGTCGGCTACGTCGCGACTCACATTTCACGGCCGGGCGTGATCCACCAGACCGGCGCTATCCAGCGCATGGTCTTCGGCGAGTACGACGGCAGGCGCTCGCCGCGCGCCGAAGCGTTCCTTGCAGCCGCGCTCGAAGCGGGCATCGAGGCCGAGCTGTCCTCCGACGTTCGCCGGGCGATCTGGGAGAAGTACGTTTTCCTGGTCGGGCTTTCGGGCACCACGGCGACGATGCGCAGGAGCATCGGCCTGATTCGGGAGAATGCGCGCACCCGCGCGTTTCTGCTCGATCTCATGCAGGAAGTGGTGGCGGTCGGCCGCGCGCACGGCGTCGCGCTGCCCGAGGACTACGCCGCGCAGCGCCTGGCTTTCGCCGACACGCTTCCGTTCGACATGACGTCCTCCATGCACCACGACCTCGAGCGCGGCAACCCGCTGGAAGTCGAGTGGCTCTCCGGGGGCGTGGTGAAGCTCGGCGAGCAGGTGGGGGTGCCCACCCCGGCGAACCGGGCGGTGTGGGACGTGCTCGCCTTGCATGCCGGCGGCAGGAAAAACTGACATTTGTCGCCGACCTTTAAAGGCGTGCTGGCCGCCGCGGGCGGCATCCTGTTCCTCACGCTGAACGACGCGGTATCGAAGTACCTCACCCAGTCGTTTCCCGTGGGGCAGGTGATCTGCCTGCGGCAGGCCGCCACGCTGCTCTTCATCGTCCCCTACGTCGCGCTCGTCACGGGCTTCGGGGCGCTGCGGGTCGTGTCCTGGCGCGGACAGTTGACGCGGGGCATGCTCTTCGTGGGGGGCTCGGCGTTCATGGTGTGGGGCCTTGCGACGCTGCCGCTCGCCACGGTGATTACGATCATGTTCGTTTCCCCGGCCTTCATCGCCGCGCTCTCTGCGCCTATGCTCGCGGAGCGCGTCGGCCTGCACCGCTGGATCGCCATCGCCAGCGGCTTTGTCGGCGTGATGATCGTCATGCGGCCCGGCGGGGCGTCGTTCGAATGGGCGCTCCTGATTCCCGTCGCCGGCGCGTTCACCAACGCCTTCAGGGACATCATGACGCGGCGGCTCGCGCGCACGGAAACCTCGGTCGCCATCCTGTTCTGGTCGGCCGTGATCGTCACGGTGGCGAACGCCACGACCGCACCCGTTTGGGTGCCGGTGCCGGTGAGCGCCGCCGCCTGGTTCATCTTCGTGGGACTCTTGAATACCGGCGCGCACTTCCTGCTGATCGAGGCGTTCCGCATGGCCGAGGCGGCGCTCGTGGCCCCGGTCCGCTACACCGGACTCGTCTGGGCGGTGGTCCTGGGCTATGCGGTCTGGGGAGAGCTGCCGGACGCGTGGGTGCTGCTCGGCGCGGCGGTGATCGTCGCGAGCGGGGTGTACATGATAAGAATGGAATCCAGGCCCAGGACTGCGCTCGAGCAGCCGGCAGCGTGAGGTATACGAGATGACGGTTTGAGCGAGACCGGGACGTCAGGTCGCAACTACCGGAGGCTGAGATCAGGAACGAACACGGCAAATTCAACGGAGAGAAGGTGTACTCTGGTAAGAGACAAGGCCGAGCTGATCACCGCATCCCTGGGCAGGGCCGAAAAGTAATGCGGCTCACGGCCGGGACCGTAGCCACGCTATAATTTTCGTGCCGGCAGATTCCATCGGCGCGAAAATCATGCAGGTCGCTTCCATCCACTTCAAATCCCGCGCCGGCGCCAAGCTCGCCGATGCGAACCTGCAATCCGCGCTGGCGAAGCTCCAGGCCAATTTCGTCGGCGGGCGCGCGCGGCGCGTCGCGGAGCTCGACAACTTCGAGGCGATACGGGACGCGGCGGCGGCGATCCGCGACCGCGCTCTCGCCGATCTCGATCTCTACCTGGAGGAGTTCGAGCGCAACGCCGCGGCGCGCGGCGCCGTCGTGCACTGGGCGGAGACGACGGAGGAGGTCAATCGCATCGTGCTCGATATCGCGCGCCGTCACGGGGTGAAGAAGGCGGTCAAGTCGAAGTCGATGGTGACCGAAGAGTGCGCGTTGAACGATGCGCTGGAGGCCGGCGGGATCGAAGTCGTCGAGACGGACCTCGGGGAATACATCCTGCAACTCGCGAAGGAGCCGCCCTCGCACATCGTCGCGCCGGTCGTGCACAAGACGCGCGAGGAAGTGTCCGACCTGTTCGAGGACAGGCACCGCCTGCCGCGCAAGACCGATATCGCCGACCTCACGCGCGAGGCGCGTGGCATCCTGCGCCCGCATTTCCTGTCCGCCGACATGGGGATCTCGGGCGCGAACTTCGTCGTCGCCGAGACCGGCTCGACGCTGATCGTCACGAACGAAGGCAACGGGCGGCTGGTGACGACGCTCCCGCGCGTGCACGTGGCGATCACCGGCATCGAGAAGGTAGTGCCGTCGCTGGAGGATGTCGCGACGCTGATGCGGCTGCTCCCGCCCCACGGCACGGGGCAGACGATATCGAACTACATCTCCGTGACGACCGGTGTCAGGGCTCCCGGCGAGTGCGAAGGCCCCGAGCACTTTCACGTGATCCTGGTCGACGGCGGGCGCACGAAGCTGATCGGCGGCGACATGCAGCCCATGCTGCGCTGCATCCGCTGCGGCGCCTGCATGAATCACTGCCCGGTGTACCAGAGCGTGGGCGGGCACGCCTACGGCTGGGTCTATCCGGGACCGATGGGTTCCATCCTGACGCCCACCTACGTCGGCCTGGAGAACGCGCCCGACCTTCCCAATGCTTCCACGTTCTGCAACCAGTGCGGGGTCGTCTGCCCGGTGAAGATTCCGCTGCCGGACCTCATGAGAAAGCTGAGGGAGCGGCAGTTCGGAGAGGGTATGAAGCCGTGGCCCGAGCGCCTCGGGCTCGCCGTGTGGCAGTGGGCGGCGCGGCGGCCGGTGATCTATGCGATGATCACGGACCTCGCGGCACGCGTTCTCGCGCGGATGGGCGGCGCGGACCGGCTCATACGCGCGCTGCCGTTCGGCGGGGGCTGGACGGACGGACGCGATCTGCCGGCGGCGGAAGGTCGCACCTTTCGCGAACTTTACGCGAAAGGCGAGAGGCGAAATGAGAGAGGGGAGAGGAGTCAGAGCTAGCAGGGAGCTCGTTTTGACGCCTCTCTCCTCTCTTCTCTCTCCTCTCTGACAACGGAGCAAGCAATGAACAAACCTGTAGACGCCCGCGCTGTCGCGAGCGTGGACCTCTGGATCGGCGGCAAGCGCCAGCCGGCCGCCGGCAAGCGCTACGGCGAGGTGACCAATCCGGCGCTCGGAACCGTCGTGCGCCGCGTGCCGTTCTGCAACGCAGCCGACATCGACGCCGCCGTAAAGGCGGCCGCGGCGGCCTTCCCGGGGTGGCGCGATACGCCGCCGCTCAGGCGCGCGCGGGTCATGCAGAAGTTCCTCCAGCTCCTGCAGGCGAACCAGAAGGACCTCGCGCGCCTGATCACCGAGGAGCACGGCAAGACCCTGCCCGACGCCATGGGCTCGGTGCAGCGCGGCATAGAGGTAGTGGAATTCGCGTGCGGGATACCGCACCTGCTGAAGGGCGAGCACTCGGACAACGTCGGCACCGACGTGGACTGCCACACCGTGCGCCAGCCGATCGGCGTATGCGCGGGCATCACGCCGTTCAATTTCCCGGTGATGGTGCCGCTGTGGATGTTCCCGGTCTCGATTGCGTGCGGCAACACCTTCATCCTGAAGCCCTCCGAGAAGGTGCCCTCGGCGTCGATGCGGATGGCCGAGCTTTTCAAGGAAGCCGGGCTGCCGGACGGGGTGTTGAACGTCGTGCACGGCGACAAGGAGGCGGTGGACGCCATCCTCGGCCACCCGGGCATCGCGACGGTGAGCTTCGTCGGCTCGACGCCGATCGCGAAGTACATCTACGAGACCTGCGCGAAGAACGGCAAGCGCGTGCAGGCGCTCGGCGGGGCGAAGAACCATGCCGTGGTGCTGCCCGACGCCGACCTCGAGTTTACCGCCGATGCGCTGATCGGCGCGGGCTACGGCTCCGCGGGCGAGCGCTGCATGGCGATCTCCGCGGTGGTCGCCGTGGGCGCGGCCGCCGATCCGCTGGTCGCGCTCCTCAAGAAGAAGGCGGAGGCGATCGTCGTGGGCCCGGGAGACAAGGAAGGCGTGGACATGGGCCCGCTCGTGACCCGGCTGCATCGCGACAAGGTCTCGTCGTACGTCGACACCGGCGTGAAGGAAGGCGCGAAGCTGGTGGTCGATGGCCGCGGGCAGAAGGTGCCGGGCAACGAATCGGGCTTCTTTCTGGGCACGACGCTGTTCGACGACGTGACCCCGGACATGAAGATCTACCAGGACGAGATCTTCGGCCCCGTGCTGGTGGTGGTGCGCGCGGACACGCTGGAGGACGCCATCGCGCTCGTCAACCGCAATCCGTACGCCAACGGCACCGCGATTTTCACCGAATCGGGCGGCGCGGCGCGCCGCTTCGAGGCCGAAATCCAGGTGGGCATGGTGGGCGTCAACGTGCCGATCCCGGTGCCCGTCGCGTTTTACTCGTTCGGCGGCTGGAAAAACTCCCTGTTCGGCGACCTGCACGTGCACGGCGTCGAGGGCGTCAAGTTCTACACGCGCACCAAGGTCATCACGACGCGCTGGCCGCACCAGGACACCCCGGCGCCCGGGCTCAACATGCCGACCCTTGGCTAGCGCGCGCGAAAATATTCTCGCGCGCATACGCGCGAAGCAGGGCAAGGCCGCGTCGCCGACCACCGCTGAGCGCGAAGCCGTCCGCGCGCGCATCGCTCTGCACCCGCAAAGTCCGCGACCGCGCGTGGATTGGGAGCCGGTGGCGCGCTTCCGGGAACAGGCGCTCATGCTCTCCAGCACCGTGGAAGAAGCCGACCTCGCCGCCGTGCCCGCAGCGGTAGCGCGCTATCTCGCCGAACAGGGGCTTGCGCGGTCGGCGGTGTGCTGGGACGAGCTGGCGGCCCTCGCCTGGCGCGCCGCGGGCATCGAGATCGACGTGCGCGAAGCTCGCGACGGCGACCTCGTGGGCATTACCGGCGCGTTCTGCGCGATCGCCGAGACCGGGACGCTCATGACCGTGTCGGGGCCGCGGACGCCCGCGTCGGCGAGCCTGCTCCCCGAGACGCACATCGCCGTGCTGCCCGCTTCCCGGATACTTCGCGGCATGGAAGACGCATGGCAGCTCCTGCGCGATGAACTTCGAGAGCCCCCGCGCGCGGTCAACTTCATCTCCGGCCCTTCGCGTACCGCCGACATCGAGCAGACCGTGACGCTCGGCGCGCACGGACCGTACCGCGTGCACATCATACTGACGGATCGGTGAGAACCCTGCTGGAGGCGTGGCGCTCGAATACGCCGCACGACCTGGCGGTGGCGGCGGCCATCGTTCTCGGCGTGGTCGTCGCCTTCGCGATTCTGCGATTCACCGCCTCGCGCGCGGCCGGCGCCCTGGCGGCCCGCAGCGCGGCGCCGTTTCGCCGCGTCGCGCGGGACACGGTGGACGCCACGCAGTTGTGGCTGCTGCTCCCGGTCGCGCTCTTCGTGGGAGCGTCCGCGTTGCGGCTGCCGGAGACGGTAGAGCACGTCATCGGCCTGGTGGCCGCCATCGCGCTGATGCTGCAGGCCGCCGTGTGGGGCAATCGATTCATCAAGCGCTGGTTCGAGGAAAAGTCCGTGCGCCCGCCGAGCGGGGACGGCGAGACGGTCACCGCGCTGGGACTGATCAGCTTCGTAGCGCGCGTGGTGATGTGGGTGATCGTGGTGCTCGTGATCCTGAATCACGTGGGCGTCAACATCACCGCGCTGGTCGCGGGCCTGGGCATCGGCGGGGTGGCGGTCGCCCTCGCGCTCCAGAACGTGCTCGGCGATCTGCTCGCCTCGCTCGCCATCGTGCTCGACAAGCCGTTCGTAGTGGGCGACACCATCGCGGTGGGCGAGGTGAGCGGACAGGTCGAGCGCGTGGGTATCAAGACCACGCGGCTGCGGAGCTTGAGCGGAGAGCTGCTGGTGTTGTCCAATGCGGAGCTCCTCAAGAGCCGCATCCACAACTACCGTCAGATGACCGAGCGCCGGGTGCTCTTCGGTCTCGGCATCGCCTACGAAACGCCGCAGGACAGGCTGGAGCGGGTGCCGGAGATGCTGCAGGAGATCGTGCTGGCGCAGCCGCGCGTACGCTTCGATCGCGCGCACTTCAAGGGCTATGGCGACTCGGCGCTCCTTATGGAGGTCGTGTACTACGTGCTCGACCGCGACTACAACGTCTACATGGACGTGCAGCAGGCGCTCAACCTGGAGATCGCCCGCCGCTTTCGCGCCGAAGGCATAGAGTTCGCGTATCGCACGAACACTGTTTACCTGCGGCAGGAGTCGACACCTGCCGCGCCGGCGAAGTAACGAGCTGCGCGGTGAAGAGCTGCGCGGTGAAGAGCTGCGCGGTGAAGAGCTGCGCGGTGACGAGCTGCGCGGTGACGAGCTTCGCAGTGACGAACTTCGTCACCAGGCGATAGCCGTCGTCACCAGCGGCGCCAGGAGCGCCGTCGCCAGGCGGTAGCCATCGTCACCAGAGGGCGACAGTAAGCTCGCGCAGTGTCGGCCATGTCCCACAGGGCATTCAGCAGGGTCCCCACATGAGAGCGCTGCGCGCAGTCCTATGCTGGTGCCGTTCGGTGCGAGATGCGATTTTCCGCAGATCGCAACCAACCAGCCCAAGGAGAAATGACATGCAAACGACTCCCTTCAACACTACCGTGCCCAAGATGGGTATCGACGAGGACGCAGTTCCGGGTTTTGCCAGCAACACGCCGCACAAGGCGCTCGTGGCTGAACAGGCTCCGGTCGGCAAAGGCCTCAAGAACCTGGCGAGCGATGCCGCCGGCGCCGTCCGCGATATGGCAGCGGAAGCGCGTACCGCGGCCGTCGAGCACGCCGACGCGACCGCCGCGTGGGTGGGCAATACCGTCAAGGCGCGGCCTCTCAGGACGCTGGGCCTCGCGGTGGCGATCGGCGCGGTCATCGGCTTGTTGATTTCGCGGCGGTAACGATCTGAACGGAGCAACAGCAATGCACAAGTCCGGCAAGAAGAAGTCCGCTTCCTCGGCACTCCGGCACAACGAGCACGGCGAGGGCAATTACAAGGCCGCGCGCGACTACGACCGGGCGACGGAAGAGTTCGCCAAGTCGGGGAAGGTCGAGCCAGCGGCCCGCGCCGCATCTCCCCGCACTGCGCAGGAGGCGCGGGAAATCGAGCGTGCGGAGACCGAGGGAAAGAGCCGCAGCAAGGGCGAAGACCCGGCGCTCCGGCGCACGAAGTCGCGGTGAGGCTGTCGGGGTTTGGTTTGTAGGCTGCAACCTACACCGGAAACGGCGCGCAGCCGACGACACTGAAAGAGGCCCGCGCTTACACTTACTCAATCAGGCCGCAGGTCGGTAGACGCGGCCATGGACAGAACAGGAGATCACATGAACTGGGACACGATCAAGGGCAACTGGAAGCAGATGAGAGGCAGCGTCAAGGAGCAATGGGGCAAGCTGACCGATGACCATCTCGACGTGATCGACGGTCGCCGCGAGCAGCTGGTCGGCAGGATCCAGGAGAGCTACGGCGTCGCCCGGGACGAGGCGGACCGCCAAGTCAAGGACTGGGAGAAGCGCAACAAGCACTTTTTCGACGAGCGGGCCAAGGTTTGACGGCCTCGACACACGACATGAGGAGAAGACACATGAATCTCAAGCAAGGAATGGTAGCGGTAGCGGTGGCCGGGGCGCTCGGGTTCGCGGGGTCGGCGATGGCGCTCACCAAGGCCGAAATGAAGGCGGAGAAGGAACGGATCGCCGCCGAGTTCAAGAGCGCGAAGGCCAAGTGCGACGGCTTGAAGGCCAATGCGAAGGACATCTGCATGGCGGAAGCCAAGGGCGCCAACAAGGTAGCGAAGGCCGAGCTCGAGGCGCGCGACAAGGATACGGAGAAGAACCGCGCCGACGTGCAGAAGGCGAAGGCGGAAGCCGAATACAACGTCGCCAAGGAGCGCTGCGACGACATGGCGGGCAATGCCAAGGACGTGTGCAAGAAGGACGCGAAGACGGCGTTCGAAGCGGCCAAGCCCGCCAAGCACGCCAAGGTAAGCAGCACGAAGTAACAGAGCAGAAGCGCGGGCGTTCCCTCCCTCCCTCGCTCGCGCTTGCAGCACCGGGTGCCCCATGGGCGCCCGGTTTTTTTTGGAGTAGTCCGGCGCTGACACGAATACCGGATAATCCCCGGGTTCGCGTCCCGGGTGCGACACGTAGCATCGAATCGTGGAAATGCTGCGCTATGCAGGGATGGCCGTGGCGCTCGCCCTCGCGGCAGGAATGGTCGCCTGGTTGAGCCCGTCCAACCTCGTCGAGTTCTTCGCCCTGCTCGCGATGTACCTCGGCCTGGTGCTCGCGGTCGCCTTCGTCGTCCTCAGCGTGGGCAACGCGAACGACGACTCCTCCGGGCCGCCGCGCTAGTGCCGCCCGGTCTACCCGAACAACTCTCCCTCCGATGCGGGAGGTCCGGCGCGTGAGGTCTCGGGTTCGACTGGCGGGGGCTCCTTCCGGAGCGGCACGCTGACCCTGACGAGCGTTCCCCGCCCGGGCTGGCTGGTGACGTAAAATCTGCCGCCGTGCGGTTCCACGCGCTGTCTCATGCCGACCAGGCCCGAGGCTTTCGCCCGCACGTTGCGCGGGTTGAAGCCCACGCCGTCATCCTCGATCTCGACCACGCATTCCCCGAGACCGCCGACGAGACTGATTCGCACCGTGCTCGCTTTGGCGTACTTGATGGCGTTGTTGAGGGTTTCCTGGAGGATGCGGAACAGCGCGATCGCCGTCTCCTCGGGAAGATCGGGATCCTCGTCCGGCAACTCGAGCTTCAATTTCCAGCCGGCGCGCTCCGCGGTCTGCTCCGCCAGCTCGCGCGCCGCGGTCATGAGACCGAAATTCGCCAGCGTGGTGGGACGCAGATCCTCGATGATGCGGCGCTTGACCTGGATGCACATGTCGAGATTGCGCGCGGCGCGCTCGAGCTTCTCCGCCAGGGCTCGCTGCCCCGGCGCGAGCTTGCCGCGCGTCCACGCCACGTCCATCTTGACGGCGGTCAGGGTCGCGCCCAGCTCGTCGTGCAGTTCGCGGCCGAGGCGCGTCTTCTCGGTCTCGCTCACTTCGTGGAGGTAGGAGGCGAGATTGGCGAGCTGAGTCGTCCGCTGCTGCACCATGCGATCCAGCTCCTGCTCGCGGTCGCGCGCGCGCAGCCAGTCCCGCTTCATCCAGCGCATGATCAGCACCAGCAGCACGATGTTGAGCGCGGTGATCGCGGCGACGCCGGCGCGCGACAGCTGCAGGCCGGAGCGCCATTCCTCGACCAGCGCGTGGGTACGCTCCCGCTCGTGCGTCTGCAGCGCCGCGATGCCGGCGCGGATCCGGTCCATGCTACGCTGACCGGCGTCGGTGCCCATCACCTGCAGCGCAAGCTCCGATCTGCCCTGTTGCCCGACCTTCAGCGTCTGTTCCAGCTCCGACAGCTTGGTGCCGATCCGGCCGGAAACCTCGTCGAAGGCCTGAGTCTGCTTCAGGTCGCCGCGCGTTACGTAGTGGTCGCGGATCGCGCGGCGCAATTCCGCGATTTTCGGCAGCGCCGCGTCGTACGACTCGAGGTAGACCGGGCGGCGGACCAGCAGGTAGCCGCGCTGGCCGGACTCGGCCTCGATCACGCGCGATGCCAGGTCCCCCAGCCGCTCGGTGACCCACATCGAGCGAATCGCGTCGTCGTAGCTGTCGGTCAGCCGGATGCGGCTCGTTTCCGACAACGCGAACACGCCGACTGACACGAGAATGCAGACCGCCAGTGCGGCCTCCCAGCGCCAGCGCAACAGCCATTGCCAGTTCGCGGTTGCCAATGCATCTCCGTGGTTGAAACTGCGCGCGCAGCGTGACAGGAACAAATTGTAGGCCAAAAGCGCGCGCGGGCGTGTCGGCGGATTCCGACACGGGAACCGGCGCGTCCCCACTCTCCGCTCCACCGCGCCCGGCGCATCATTTGCCATTGCCGTCCGATCGGACGGGAACACACTCCACGGGAGACCGTCATGCTCAAGTGGGCCATCGTTTTCGCACTGATTTCCGTGATCTCCGGCGTGCTCGGCTTTACCGGGATCGCTGCGGGCGCCGCGGCGATCGCGAAAGTCCTGTTTTTCGTCTTCTTCGCGCTGTTCGTGGTCTTCCTGCTGCTGGGCCTCTTCGTATACAAGGCCCTCGATTGAGGCCCGGCTCTCGGGCACGAGAGCCGCACAGCATGCTGCGCTACGCGGCGATTTTCCTCGTCATCGCCATCGTTGCCGCAATTCTCGGCTTCAGCGGCATTGCCGCGGGCGCGACCGAGCTGGCGAAGATCCTGTGCTACGTCTTCCTGCTCGTCACGGCGGTCCTGTTCATACTGGGGCTGCTCAAGCAGTAGTTCCGTCAGGCATGCATTCGGAATCCGTCAAAGCGGCGTTCCTGGACCACGCCAACGAGGTGCACGCGGACGCGATCGCCGCGCGCATCACGACGCGCAAGATGCTCGAGGGCATACTCGCTGCCGAGGAAGAGCACGCGAGGACATGGCGGCGCTGCTGAAGCGGATCTGAGCCGGGGCGGACTCCCCGATCACGCTGACTGCACGCGGGCCCCGGGCGGCTCGGCGAGGCCCAGGAAGATATCGAACGCGCGGCGGATGAGCCAGTAGCACTCGCAGGCCGCTTCCTCCATGCCGGCGCGGTCGAGCAGGGTGATGCGGCCGCGGTTCACCCGGATCAGGCCGGCCTTTTGCAGCGTCCCGGAAACGATGCTCACCGTCGGGCGCCGCGCGCCTATCATGCCGGCGAGGATCTCCTGCGTCAGCACGAGCTGGTCGCCTTCGGTACGGTCGTGCGCCATCAGCAGCCAGCGGCACAGGCGCTCTTCCACGGTGTGGTAGCGGCCACAGACGCTCGACTGCGCAAGCTGCGTGAGCGCCGTATAGGTGTAGCGGAACAACAGGCTGTGGATCGAGTTCAGGCGCTCGAACTCCTTCTTGAAGAGGCTCGCCTTGACGCGCAGAACCTCGCCCGGCAGCGCGACCTCGACGCTGTAGGGAGAGACCTCGTAGCCGAGCAGCTCGGGGATCCCAAGCATGCCTTCCCACCCGACCATGCCGACCTCTACGCGCTCGCCCGCCTGCGTAGTTCCGATCCACGACAGCATGGCCGTCGTCGGAAAGTAGACGTAGTCGATCGGCTCGCCCTGCCGGTAGATGATCTGCTCGGGCTCCACCTGCACCGGCTCGAGCAGCGGCGCAATCTCGCGGTATTCGCGCTCCGGCAGGGAGCGCAGCAGGAAGTTGGCGCCGTGAGTGGGTGCGGTTTTGGCCATGGCTTCTCCTATCGGAGTCGGGAACTGGTGCCCTGGAGAGCTTCGCGTTCGGCGCCCGGCATGCAGGCACTTCACCGAGCGCCTTTGTGACGCAAATCACATCTCGAGATGGCGGAATAGAACCACGAACCAATAGCTTGGCGACACTCCAATAGACATGTCTGTGCACTGGTCGTTCGACCATCCGTCATCCGCCGGTCGCCCTTCCCGTTGCAACCGGTTGTGGCCGGAGCGACACTAGCCCGGGTGCCTGCCCCCGGCGCGCTCCTTGTCGGCTTGTCTCCAGAAGCCGATGTAGGACATGTCTGACGGATGACCCACGACAGTTGGGCTAGCATGGGCAGCGTGTACCCTGCAAACGGGAGGATCGCCATGCAACCCATGCTTAGAATCATGATCGCGGATGACCACGAGATCGTTCGGGCCGGATTCGCCCAGTTCATCGCCGACCAGGGCGACATGCAGGTAACGGGCGAGGCTGCCTCCGGCGACGAGGCGATCGCGCTCATCCGGCGCGACGAATACGACGTCGTGCTGCTCGATATATCGATGCCGGACAAAAACGGCATCGACTGCCTGCGCGTGATCCGGCAGACGCATCCGGCGCTGCCCGTGCTGATGCTGAGCGGATTCCCGGAAGAGCACTACGCGGTCAACATGCTGCGCTCGGGCGCGAGCGGCTATATCTCCAAGAACGCCCCGCCCGAGGAGTTGATACGCGCGATCCGCGTGGTGGCGCGCGGCAAGCGCTACCTGAGCGAGACCGCGGCCGACCTGGTTTCGACGGAGCTTGCCAATCCCACCGACAAGAAGCTCCACGAGACGCTGTCCGAGCGCGAGTTCCAGATCTTTCACAAGCTGGCGTCCGGGCAGAGCCCTACGGGAATCGCCGGCGAGCTGCACTTGAGCGTCAAGACCGTCAGCACGTACCGCTCGCGGATCCTGGAGAAAATGAACCTCAAGACGAACGCCGACCTAACCTACTATGCGATCAAGAACGCGCTGGTCAGCTGAGGAAGCCGCGTCCAGCCCGGTTCCCGATCCGTAGGGAGGGCACTACACACGGACACGGCGCCCTGCGTCGCGCGCTTACAATGGATTCGAATCTGCAAACAGCACATCCCGGCGGGCAGGCCGCGCCTTCGTACCGGGTATTCCTGGTGGAGGATTCTTCCGCGATCCGTGAGACCCTGGCGACCTCGCTCGAATCGGCGGGACTGGTGAAGATCGTGGGATTCGCCGAAACCGCCGACGATGCCTGGCGGGCCGTGCAACGCCAGCCCGCCGACGCGGTGATCATCGACCTGCACCTGCGCTCGGGCACCGGCTTCGACCTGCTGAACAGGTTGAAGGGCGCGCCCGCGCTGTCAGGGCTGAAGAAACTCGTTCTCACCAACTTCGCGACACCGGCCTTCCGCCAGCGCTGCGCTTCACTCGGGGCCGACTACTTCTTCGACAAGTCGCTAGAGTTCGATCGGGCGATCGACGTTCTGGACGATCTGGCGCGGCATGCGTCAGGCCCCGATCCATCATAACCAGACATCTCGGACCGCTCGAATCCGATCGGGCGATCGACGTTCTGGACGATCTGGCGCGGCATGCGTCAGGCCCCGGTCCATCATAACCAGACATCTCGGACCGCTCGAACCCGATCGGGCGATCGACGTTCTGGACGATCTGGCGCGGCATGCGTCAGGCCCCGGTCC
>Ga0111539_10001124_pt1 | contig 35369 bp, 41 predicted proteins | sample RhiMethybrSRZTD1_FD_79667 | JGI IMG/M metagenome (GOLD analysis project Ga0111539, IMG submission 79667) | Populus rhizosphere microbial communities from Tennessee, USA - Rhizosphere MetaG P. TD hybrid SRZTD1 (version 2) (version 2) | ecosystem: Host-associated > Plants > Roots > Rhizosphere >...
GACGGGCGCCGCGTCTTCGTGGCGTCGCAGGACTTCACGGTGTTCGGCGGCTCTCTCGGCGAGATCCACGCGCAGAAGATCTGCAAGGTCCAGGACCTCGCGATGTCGACGGGCGCGCCGTTCGTGCAGATCAACGACTCGGGCGGGGCGCGGATCCAGGAGGGGGCGGCCAGCCTCGCGGGCTACGGCTACGTGTTCGAACGCAACGTGCGCGCGTCGGGCGTGATCCCGCAGATCAGCGTGATCATGGGCCCGTGCGCCGGCGGCGCCGTCTACTCCCCCGCGATCACGGACTTCACGTTCATGGTGCGCGAGACCTCGCACATGTTCATCACCGGTCCCGACGTGATCAAGGCGGTGACGGGCGAGGAGGTGACGTTCGAGGAGCTCGGCGGCGCGATGACGCACGCGAGCAAGTCGGGCGTCGCGTCGTTCGTGAGCCAGGACGAGGAGGAGTGCCTGGCGATGGTCCGCCACCTCCTTTCCTACCTCCCGTCGAACAACCTGGAGGACGCCCCGTCGTTCGCCTCGGTGGACGACCCCGACCGGCGCGACGAGGGGCTCACGCACGTCGTGCCGGATTCGGCGCGCGAGCCGTACGACATGCACGAGGTCATCCGGCGCATCGTGGACGACGGCGACTTCTTCGAGGTCTTCCCGTTCTGGGCGATGAACGTCGTGACGGGGTTCGCGCGCCTGGACGGGCACGCGGTGGGCGTCGTGGCCAACCAGCCGAAGGTGCTCGCGGGCACCCTCGACATCGACGCGTCCGAGAAGGCCGCACGGTTCGTGCGGACCTGCGATTCATTCAACATCCCGCTGGTCACGTTCGTCGACGTGCCGGGGTTCCTGCCGGGGACCGACCAGGAGTACCACGGGATCATCCGGCACGGCGCCAAGCTGCTGTTCGCCTTCACCGAGGCGACCGTGCCGCGCCTGACGATCATCACGCGCAAGGCGTACGGCGGCGCGTACCTGGTCATGAACTCCAAGCACCTGCGCGCCGACGTTTCGTTCGCCTGGCCCACCGCCGAGATCGCCGTGATGGGCCCCGAGGGCGCGGTCAACGTGGTGTTCCGAAAGCAGATCGAGAAGGCCGAGGACCCGGCCGCCGCGCGCGCCGAGCTGATCCAGCAGTACCAGGACAAGTTCGCGACCCCGTACATCGCGGCCGAACGCGGGTTCATCGACGACGTGATCGAGCCGGCCGACACGCGCCCGCGCCTGATCAAGGCCCTGCGGATGCTCGCGACCAAGCGCGAGGCGGTCCCGGCGCGCAAGCACGGGAACATCCCGCTGTGAGCGAGGACCGCCGGTTCGAGCTCCCCCAGGACCTCGCGCCCGAGGAGGAGCGCGCGATCATCCGCGCGCTCGAACGCTACTTCGCCCAGGAGAGTCCGCACCCGGACCCGTGGGTCCTGGCCGGCCGGATCGACGCGACCGCGGTCGGCGCGCTCCAGGCGCGGCACCACACCGACGACCCGTGGGGCCTTCGGACGTGGGCGCCGTTCGCCCGCCGGGGCGTCCCGCCGCAGGCCGGCCGCGGCGACGCCGGCTAGGTGAGCGCGACCAGGTCCCCGTCGGCGGTGGGCGGCCGCCCCGACGCCCTCGAGGCCTTCGCGAACGAGCGGTGCTCCGACCCCCGGCCGTGGAGCAACGGTCCGGGCGAGACGTATGGCCGGCACGCGCACGGGTATCACAAGGTCTTGTTCTGCCTGGGGGGATCGATCACGTTCCACATGGACGAGGCGGACGTGACGCTCGAGGCCGGCGACCGGCTGGATCTCGAGCCCGGCACCGAGCACGGCGCCACGGTCGGCCCGGCGGGCTGCTCGTGCATCGAGGCATCGCGGTGAGGATCGCAGCGCACGTCGACCAGGTCTTCTTCGACGTCCCTGGAGGCGTCGGGACATACGTGCGCAACCTGTTCCCGGCCCTGGCCGGCCGAGACCCCTCCCTCGAGATCCGCCTGTTCCACACGCGGTTCGAGCCGGCGCCCGAACCCGAGCCGTGGATGGCGCCGTTCCCGATCGACGAGCTGCCCGGGTCGATCCGGGGCCTGTACCCGCGGTGGAATGTGCTCGGGCGCCCCGCGCTGCCGGCGCCGATCCGCTCGGCCCAGCTGGTCCACGCGACCAGCGCCTCCGCGGTCCCGCCGGCCTCCGAGGACCAGCGGCTCGTGGTGACCGTCCACGACCTGGCGTTCGAGCGCTACCCGGGGATGTTCCCGCGGACCTGGCGCGCGGTCTACCGGACGGGGCTTCGGGCCACCGTCCGAAGGGCGGATGCGATCCTCACGCCCTCGCGCCATACCGCCGAGGACGTCCTGTCCCGCACGAAGGTGGACCCCGCCAAGCTGCACGTGGTCCCGCTCGCGGCGACCCCGCCCGCCCGCGAGGTGGAAGTCGCCGACGCGCTCGGCCGCCTCAAGGTCCGCGCGCCCTACGTCCTGTTCGTCGGCACGATCGAGCCGCGGAAGAACCTGGTCCGGCTGGTCCGCGCGTACCGGCGGGTCGCGGCCACCGGGCTCCCGCACGCGCTGGTCCTCGCGGGGCCGCTCGGCTGGCAACACGAGGCGCTGATGCGCGAGCTCGCCCTCGAGGGGCCCGGCGAGATCGTGATGACCGGGGCGCTCGAACCCGGAGACCTCGACGCGGTGTTCCGGGCGGCGGACGCGTTCGTCTACCCGTCGATGTACGAAGGGTTCGGCCTGCCGGTGCTCGAGGCCATGACGCGCGGGGTCCCGGCCGTCGTCTCGAACACGTCGTCGCTGCCGGAGGTGACGGGCGATGCCGCGCTCGGGGTCAACCCGAGATCGATCCGCGAGATCGCCGCCGCGATCGAGACGCTCTGCACCGACGTCGACCTCGCCGAACGCCTCGCGGCCGCCGGCCGCCTACGCGCCGAGCGCTTCTCGTGGGACGAGACCGCGCGACGGACCCTGGAGGTGTACGAGCGCACGCTCGAGACGAAGTGAGGTCCGGCTAGCCCTCGTAGTCGTAGAAGCCGTGTCCGACCTTTCGACCCAGGCGCCCGGCCGTGACCATCCGGCGCAGCAGCGGGGGCGGCGCGAACGTCGGCTCCTTGAACTCCTCGAACAGCACGTCGGCGATGAACAGGTGCGTATCGAGCCCGATCAGGTCGATCAGCCGCAGCGGCCCCATCGGGTGGTTCAGCCCCAGATGCACCGCGGTGTCGATGTCCTCTCGGGTCGCGAACCCCTCCTCGAGCATCCGCACCGCGCCGTTGAGGTACGGGATCAGCAGCGCGTTGACGATGAAGCCGGCGCGATCGCGCGATTCGACGGTGGTCTTGCCGAGCACCACGCCGTACGCGCGCCCGAACGCCATCGTGTCCTCCGACGTCGTGATCGCGCGCACGAGCTCGATCAGGCCCATCGCGGGCACGGGGTTGAAGAAGTGCATCCCCAGGACCTTGTCGGGGCGCGAGGTCGCCGCGCCCAGATCGGCGATCGGGATCGACGAGGTGTTGCTCGCCAGGATCACCTCGGGCTTGGTGACCTCATCCAGGCGCCGGAACATCCCGACCTTGGTCGCGTGATCCTCGGTCGCGGCCTCGATCACGAGGTCGGCGCCGGCGAGGTCCTCGACCTCGGTGGTGCCGCGGATCCGTCGGAGCACCGCGTCGCGGCCGTCGGCGGTCAGGCGTCCGCGTTCGACCGCTTTGCCCGTGGACGACTCGATGCGCCCGCGGCCACGTTGCAACAGCTCCTCGCTCGTCTCCAGGACGACGACGTCCTGCCCCGCGCGCGCCGCCACCTCGGCGATGCCCGAACCCATCAGGCCGCATCCAACGACCCCGACCGTGCGAACGTCCTCCGCGCGCATCAAGCCTCCGCTAGCCTTGTCGCCGGCCAAGCGTACAATCAGGCGAACCCCTACAGGAGAAGCGTTCGGCGTGCGCGAAGGACCACGGCTCCGCGGCCTCCCCGTGTTCGGGACGGCGATGGCCGGCCTCATGCTCGGCCACACGATCTCGTACCTGATCGCCGTCCCCGACCCGCACCAGCGCCGGTTCGTGCTGGAGCAGACGGGTCACGGATACATGCCGGCGCTCACGCAGGTCACGCTCATGGTCGCCGTCGCGGCGATCACCGCGCTGGTGGCGAGGGCGTTCGGTCGCCGGGAGGAGCACGCGGAGTCGTTCCCGGCCGTGGCCCGCACGCTCGCCGTGGTCCAGGTGTGCGCGTTCGTCGGGCAGGAAGTGCTCGAACGCATCGTGGCGCACGCGCCCCTGCACACGCTCGGTCACGACCAGGTGCTGCTGACCGGCATCGCGATCCAGATCGCGATCGCGATCGTGGCCGCGCAGATCCTGCTGTGGGTCGCCCGGACGGCCGCCCATCTCGCGCGCACCGTGCTCCTGCGCCCGGCGCTCCCCCGGCCCGGGCGTGTCCTTGTCGCGACGGCCGACGGGCCCACGCTCCGTCCTCGGCCGCTGACCGCGCGCCAGGTCCGGGCACCCCCCGTCGGCTGAACCTCCCCCAAGTATCCCCCGACGCGGTTCGTCCGCGCTCGAGACATCGGAGGTTCGACCATGGTCAAACGCCTGTGCACCATCGCCGCCGCCTCTGCGGCGTTGCTCCTGCCGCTCGTCGCCGCGTCGCCGGCGTTCGCCCACGAGGCCCGCACGGTCGACGGCGTCGACATGGAGGTCGGCTGGGGTACGGAGCCCGCGTACGCGGGCGAGACGAACAGCGTTCAGCTGCTGCTCTCCCACGGCGGCCAGCCGGTCACCGACCTCGGGGACACGCTGAAGGTGGAGGTCTCCTTCGGCGACCAGACGCACGAGTTTCCGATCGAGCCGTTCTTCGAACCCGGCGAGTTCGGGACGCCGGGCGACTATCGAGCGTTCCTGATCCCGACCCGCGCGGGCACCTACTCGTTCCACCTCTCGGGCACGATCGAAGGGCATCGTATCGACGAGACGTTCACGTCAGGACCGAAGACCTTCGACGATGTCTCCGACCCGCAAAGCGTGCAGTTCCCGGTGCAGGACCCCTCGACGGGCGAACTCGCGGCGCGGATCGAGCGAGAGGTCCCGAGGATCAACGACCAGATCGGTGCGGCCGACACCAGCGCGCAGAGCGCCTCGGACGACGCCTCCAGCGCCACCACGTTCGCCATCGTCGGGATCGCGGTCGGGGCGGTCGGTCTCGCCGTCGCGATCGTCGCGCTGGTCTCGACGAGGAAGGAGCGAGCCTGAGCCCGATGCTCGCGCACGCGGGCGGCGTCCCCGAGTTCGTCTCGACCGGCCTGGTGGGGCTGGGCGTGGTCACGGCGTGGATCGGTCAGAGCCGGCTCCGCGGACGAGGGTTCGGCAGCATGGCGCGCCCGGTGGCCTGGGGACTCGTGGCGATCGCGCCCGTCGCGTTCGTCGCCTCCGTGGTGGTCCCGACGCGGCTGTGGCCGCCCCCGGCGGCCGTTCGCCCGCGCTCGACCGCCTCGATCGCGTTCGTGACGCCGACCCCCGGCCAGCAGGTCAGCGGGAACATGCTCGACGTGCGCATGCAACTGAAGGGCGGCCGCATCGTCGCGAGCTCGTCGACGACGCTGACACCCGACACGGGACACATCCACCTGTTCCTGGACGGCGCGATCGTCTCGATGACGTACGGGACATCGCAGGAGGTCCCCGTGTCCGACCTCTCACCCGGACCCCACCGGCTCCAGGCCGAGTACGTGGCGGCCGACCACGCACCGTTCAACCCCCGGGTCACCTCGAGCGTCGTGTTCGTGAAGGAGGGTCCGTGAGGCGGCTCGCCGTCGCGATCGTCGCGATGGGCCTGGTGCTCGGTGTGGGCGTCGCGTTCGCGGCTCCGGCCGCCGCGCACGCCGAGCTTCGATCGAGCGACCCGGCCAACGGCGAGCTCCTCGACACGGCCCCCGGGCAGATCCGACTGGTCTTCACCGAGCCGCCGGACGTCGGGCTCACGACCGTGGGCATGGTGGATGCCTCCGGTGCGAAGGTCTCGACGGGCCCTCCGGAACGCGCGACGGGATCGAACAAGGAGATCCAGGTGCATCTGGATCCGGTACCCGACGGCGTCTACGCGGTCACCTGGCGCACGGTCTCCGCCACCGACGGCCACGTCACCGCGGGCGCCTTCACGTTCGGCGTCGGCGTGTCGCAATCGGCGATCACGCCGGCTCCACAGGAGGGTTCGCAGACCCCGCCGCCGAGCGCCCTGGGCATCGCCGGCCGGTGGCTCCTCTACATCGGGCTCGTCGTGCTCTTCGGGGCGGGGGTGACCGCGCTGGTGGCCTTCGGGACGCGATCGAACGCGCGTCCGTGGCTCCTTGCGGCCGCGTGGGTCCTGGCCGCGCTCGGCGTCGTGGCGATGACGTTGGCCGAACGCTCCGCGGTCGGCGTCTCGCTCGGCACGCTGCTCTCGTCGGAGGCGGGCGGGAAGTACGTCCTGCTGGCCGCCTCCGTCGGCGTGGTCGGCGTCGCGGTGGTCGCCGCCTGGCTGTCCCCGACCCGCATCTGGTTCGCGGTCCTCGGTGTCGCCGCGGCCGGCGCGATGCTCGCGCGGGCCCTCGGCGGACACGCCGCCGGGTCCCTGCTCGAGGTGACCCTGCAGTGGCTCCACTTCGTCGGCGTCGCGGCGTGGATCGGAGGGCTCGCCTGGCTGGTGCTCGGGCTCGTCCGGCGGCTGGAGCCGGCCCAGGTCCGTCGCTTCTCGAACCTGGCGGCCGTCGGCCTGGGCGTCGTCGTCGTCTCCGGCGTCCTGCGGTCGGTGAACGAGATGGGGGGATGGGGCTGGTGGCTGCATCCGTTCGAGGACGACTACAGCACGACGTTGCTCGTCAAGGTGGCGATCGTGGTGCCGCTGATCGCGCTCGGTGCCGTGAACCGGTTCCGCAACGTCGCCCGGTTCGAGGACCTCGGATCGCGCCCGCTCCTTCGAACGGCCGGCGCCGAGCTCGGGCTGGCCGTCGCCGTCTTTGCCGCGACCGCCCTGCTCACCGGCTTCCCTCCGCAGCCGAACGCCGAGACGCCCTCGCACGCGGTCCACCCGGTCGTGGTTCGGGGATCCGACTTCGCCACGACCACGCGGGTCACGCTCACGATCACGCCCGGAACCGTGGGACCGAACACGTTCGTGGCCGACGTCACCGACTACGACACGGGACAGCCGGTGGTCGCGCGGGCCGTCTCGCTCACGTTCGACCTGCCGAGCCAGCCGCAGGTGAGCTCGACGCTGGACCTGCGGCATACGGCGCGCGGGACCTGGGAGGCGAAGGGGACCGCGCTGGCACAGAACGGGACCTGGTCGGTGACGGTGCTCGTCGAGGACCCCCAGAGCTCGGTCCAGATACGGCTCACGGTCACGCCGCGCAGGCCGGTGCAGCACATCGAGGTCTCGCGCGCCGAGGGACAGCCGGACCTGTACACGATCACGCTCGAGGACGGGCTGCAGATCCAGTCCTACGTGGACACGGGCACGCCGGGCCGGACCAACCAGGTGCACGTGACCGCGTTCGACCGGGACGGGAAGGAGCTGCCGCTGAAGAGCGCCGCGGTCACGATCACGCCGCCCACAGGGGCGGCGTTCCAGCCCGACATGCTTCGGTTCGGCCCGGGACACTTCGCGGCCAACATCGACCTGACCGCGGGCCGGTGGGCGTTCGACATCCAGGCGCATGCCCGCGACGGCAGCGAACTGGTGGCATCGTTCCAACAGACGTTCGGAGGCTGAGGAGAGCTGATGTCGAAACCGTCGAAACCCATGCTGCTCGCGGCGCTGGTCGGCGCCGGGCTCGTGCTCGCGGCCTGCGGCGGCTCGGGCGGCGCCCGTGGCGACGCGTCGGGGCCGACCGCGCCCGCGCAGGACCGGCCGAGCAGCACCGCGAAGCTCTCGATCGCGGAGCCCAAGGTGGATCAGGTCGTCCACGGCTCATCGGTGGACCTGAAGGTCAGGCTCAAGGACGCGAAGCTCGTGCCGGCGAGCACCACCCACATCGTCCCGGATGAGGGACACTTGCACGTCCTCCTGGACGACCAGCTGATCTCGATGACGGAAGGACTCGACCAGACGATCCCGGACGTCACGCCGGGCCCGCACCGGATCCAGGTCGAGTTCGTCGCGAGCGACCACGCGCCGTTCGAGCCGCGGGTCGTCGCGGTCGTGGCGTTCGAGGTGAAACGGTGAGCTCGCGCGAGGCCGTCGCCGGACGCACCGCAGAGCAGGGCGACACGGCGGTGGCCATCGCCGTCGTCGTCGCCGGCTCGATCCTGCTCGCGCTGCGCCCGCTGTCCGACGTGGGGGCCGACACACGGGTCGTCCTCTTCGGCGCGACCTATCTCACGATCGGGTTCGCCTCGATCGCGGTCCCGGTCGGGCGCGACGGCCCACGGCTGTCGCCCGCGATGGCGCTCGGGCTCGGCGTCGCGGCCGTCCTCGTCGCCGCGTGGGCCGCCGGCCCATCGTTCCCGTCGCCCTGGAGCGCGGCCGCGTTGCCGCTGTCCATGCTCGCCGCCGTGGCCGAGGAGGCGCTGTTCCGTCGGGTCGCCTATGCGCGGCTCGAGCGGTTCGGCGCCGTCATCGCGATCGTGGGCTCCGCCCTGCTGTTCGGCCTCGTGCACGTCCCGGCCTACGGCCTCGCGGCCCTGCCGGTCGACGTCGGGGCGGGCCTGCTGTTCGGTTGGCAGCGGTGGGCCTCCGGGACGTGGACGGTCCCGGCCGCGACGCACGCGTTCGCCAACGCGATGGTGGTCCTGCGATGAGGCGCGCGACGGTCGCGGTGCTGGCGCTGGTGACGCTCGCGGTGATGTCGTGCACGTCGTCCTCGCCCGAACCGATCCGCGTGGGCGCGGTGTATCCGCTGTCGGGCGGTCAAGGGCCCGGCGGCGTCGACGAGTTCGACGGCGCGCGCCTGGCCGTCCAGCTCGTGAACGCCGACGGCGGGGTGGACGGCCGCCCGGTCGAGCTCGTCCCCGTCGACGCGCCGGGTGCGGACGCGGCGCCCGGCGCGATCGCCCAACTCGACGACGAGGGCGTGCGGCTGGTCCTCGGCAGCTACGGGAGCACGATCTCGGAGCCCGCTGCCGAGGCCGCGGCCCGGCGCGACATGCTGTTCTGGGAGACCGGCGCGGTTGGCGAGATGACCGGCCGAGGGGCGGGCGCCCTCGTGTTCCGCGTCGCGCCGTCGGGCGCCGTCCTCGGCCGTAACGCGATGGCGTTCGTGGCAGACGAGTACGCGCCCGTCATGCACGCGGACCCGTCCGGTCTGCGCTACGCGGTGACCTTCGTCAACGACGCCTACGGCCGCGCCGTCGCGAAGGGGGCGCTCGACGAGCTGCGCGCGCGTGGCTTCGACGTGGTGGGAACGTTCGGCTACGACCCGCGCGCGGTGGAGATGGAGGCGTTCGTCCACCGGCTCGCGCGCAGTCACCCCGACGTCGTGTTCGCGTCCGCCTACCTGGACGACGCCATCCGGATGCGGCGCGAGATGGTTCGGCAGGGGCTCGACGTGATGGTCGGCATCGGCACCTCGTCCAGCTACTGCATGCCGGCGTTCGGCTCGACGCTGGGCAAGGACGCGGTGGGGCTCTTCGCCTCCGACAAGCCCGCGTCCAACGCGATCAACGCCCGGGGTCTCACGCCGGACGGCCGGGCACTGTTGGACCGCGCATCGGCCGCGTACGCCGACCGGTTCGGCGGGCCGATGAGCGCGGCCGCGCTCGCCGGCTTCTCGGGCGCGTGGGCGCTGCTGCACGACGTGCTCGGGTCGGCGACCGAACCGACCCCGGCCGCGGTCGCGTCGGCGGCCAACGGGATCGACCTGCCGGTTGGCTCGCTGCCCAACGGCAGCGGGCTGCGGTTCGGCGGGCCGGGCACGGTCATGGCCGGGGCGAACGAGCTGGCCGCGAGCGTCGTGTGGCAATGGCAGTCGCCGGGGCGGAACGCCGTGGTGTGGCCGCCGCGCTACGCGACGAGCCCGATCGAGCCCCTCGACCCGCTGCCGTGAGGAGACGGGCGTTCGCGCTCGGCGCCGGGATCGCGCTGGCGGTCGTCTACGCGGCCGGCGCCGTCCTGTCCGGGCACCTGTCGCCGCTCGCGAGGCGGCCGCTGCTGGACGGCCTCGCGCCCCCGACGGCCTATCGATGGGTCGAGCCACCGCCGGAGCTTGCCGGGACCAACGAGGCGCCGACCCCGCTGTCGCAGCAGGTCGACCTGATGAACAACGGCAGCGCGACCGCGGTGGCGACCACCGGCGACGCGCAGGTCACGTTGATCCTGCCGAAGGGCGCGTTCGCCGAGGCCGAGGGACAGCGGACCGTCGAGGTCACGATCGAGCCGGTCGGACCCTCCACCGTGTCCGCCCCCGACGCTCCGCTGCACGTGATCGGCAACGTCTACCGGCTGGGCGCGACCTATGCGCCGTCGGGCAAGAAGGCCAGGCTCGAGGTTCTCTCCACCGCCGTCCTGGTCTACCCGCTCCTCGCGAACGACCACGGCGCGCACACGGTGATCTGGTCCCGCGACGGGTCGCGTTGGGAGTCCCTGCAGACCGACGACCTGCCGAGCATCCAGCAGGCGGGCGGCGACCTGGACGCGCTCGGGTACGTGGCGGTGGCGGGCCAGCCGGCCTCCCCGACCGCCGGCGGTACTTCCGGGAGCGGGTCGTCCGTGACCACGATCGCCATCGTGGCGGGCCTGGTCGTGCTCGCGGCGGTCGCCGCGTTCCTGCTGCGGCGGAGCCGCGGTTCGGAACAGCAGGACCGGCGGAAGAGCTCGAGCGCGGGCAAGGGCACGAAGGGCTCGAACAGTCGTGGTGGGCGGAAGGGTTCGAGGGGCCGCTAGCAGACCTGCGACAGGAGCGGGAACGGATTGACCGCGTCGCCGATGACCGTGTACCCGTAGGCGCTCGCCGGCCAGTTGCTCGGGATCACCTTGGGGTGCCACTCGAAGTGCAGATGTGGCGTGTTGGTGTCGCCGGTCGCGCCCACGTAGCCGATGATCTGTCCGGCGTGCACGGAACCGGTATAGCCGGGCTCGCGCATGTGTGCGTTGTACGTGTAGCCCAGGTCGCCGTACACGTCGACCGAGTTGCCTCCGAGCGTGTTGTAGCCGGCCTGGGCGTACCCGTCGAACGTCGCGTAGATCGGCGTCCCCTCCGGCGCGATGATGTCGTTGCCGGCGTGCGGGTGGTACCCGCCCGCGTACCGGGGCGCGCCGAACCCGTCGTACACGGCATGCGGCTGTCCGACCGGGCAGTACTTGAGCACGCCGTCGAACGCCTTGCCGAGTCCCGTCAGCGCCGCGAGCTCCTGCGCGTACTGCTTCGTGAGCTTCTTGACGAGCTCCTCCGCGCGCGCCTTCGCCGAGTTGAGCTCGTTCAACGCCGACTGCTGCTCGGCGAGCTTGGCCTTGACCTGCGCCTCCAGATCGCGAACGCGTTCGAGCGCGGCCGCGGCCTTCATCTGGAGCCGCTCCTGCTCCGCCTTCTTGGCCGCGAGCGTGTTGCGCAGGTTCTGCACCTCCGTCGCGAGGTCGGCATCCTCCTGGCTGAGCGCGTTCACGTACTCCATCCGGGAGGACAGGTCCGCGATCGACGTGGCGCCGAGCAGGAACTCCAGCCCCGAACCCGGACCCGTGATGTAGGCCTGGCGCGCGCGCGCCTCGAGATCGGACTGCAGGCGCTGGTATTCGGCCTGGGCCTCGGCGAGCGCGGCACGCGTCTCGTGGAGGCGAGCGGTGATCTGCTGCCACTGTGCGTAGGCGGCCTCGCGGCGCTCGGCGATCCGCTGGGCCTCGAGCAGGAGCGTGCTGACCACGCGCTGCTGGGCCGCGATCTGGTCTTTCAGCCGCTCGAACTGCGCCTTGGCCGCATCGAGCTTGTCCTTGGTGGAGGGCTCGGCCGAGGCCACCTGCGCCAACGCCGTCAGGAGCGCCATCGCCGCGAGGACGGCGACCGCGCGTCGGAGCACGCCGGGCAGACCTTTGGAGTTTTCGGCCATTGGGGAAGGCCTTTCCTATCGGACGGCCGAACGGAGTGTCAACCGTGCCCGCTGCGGCGGCTCGATGCAACCATCCTCGGCGGAGTTCCCGCAACGCTTGAGGAGCGGGCCACCGTTCCCCTTCGGCGCACCCCTACGCGTGCGTGTCACCCAGGTCCGCGGGCAGTCCCAGCGCGCGGGCGATCAACAGCCGCTGGATCTCGCTGGTCCCTTCGCCGATCTCGAGCACCTTGGCGTCTCGGTAGAAGCGCGCGACCGGAACGTCCTCGATGAACCCGTAGCCGCCGTGCACCTGGACGGCCTCGCGGGCGGCCGACACCGCGACCTCGCTCGCGTACAGCTTGGCGATCGAGGCCTCGGTCGCGAACGGTCGTCCACGATCGCGCAGCCACGCGGCGCGCTGGTACGCGAGCCGCGCCGTGTCGACCCCGACCCGCATGTCGGCGATCTTGAACTGCATCGCCTCGAACGCCCCGATCGGCTCGCCGAACGCCTCGCGCTCGCCCGCGTACCGAACGCTCTCCTCCAGGCATCCGCGCGCGAGCCCCACCGACAGGGCCGCGATCGCCACGCGTCCGTCGGCCAGCGTCTCGAGGAACTGCGCGTACCCGCGTCCGCGTTCGCCCAAGAGGTGATCGGCGGGGACGCGGCACCCGTCGAACGAGAGCTCGCGCGTGTCGCTCGCGCGCCATCCGACCTTCCGGTACGGCGACCCGACGGTCAGGCCAGCCGTGCCGGCCGGCACCACGACCGTCGACATGCCGCCGTCGCCTGCCTCTTCGTCCAGCGCCGCGACGATGATCGCCGACGTGAGCGGAGTCCCGGAGTTGGTGATGAACGCCTTCGAGCCGTCGATGGCCCACTCGTCGCCGTCGAGCCGCGCGGTCGTCCGGACGGCGCGCGCGTCGGTTCCCCCTCCGGGTTCCGTCAGCGCGAAGGCACCGATCGCCTCGCCCCGCGCCATCGGGACGAGGAATCGCCGCTTCTGCTCGTCGGTGCCGAAGCGATGGAGCGCGTTGGCCGCCAGTCCGACCGCGGCCTCCAGCGTGATGGCCAGGGACGAGTCGTAGCGTGCGATCTCCTCCAGGCACAGGCAGAACGACATGAGGTCGCCCCCCTGGCCACCGAACTCCTCGGGGAACGGGATGCCGAACAGCCCGAGCTCGGCCATCCGTTTGACGGTCTCGGTGGGGAACTCCTCGCGCTCGTCGGCGTCCGCCGCCGCCGGCGCGACCACCTCCTCTGCGAACGCCCGGACCGCGGCCTGCAGGTCCCGCTGCTCGGGCGTGAGCTCGAAGTCCACCGGGAGCAGCCTATCGGGTGGCCGCGAGATCCCGAAAGCAGCGATCAGTCGGTCCGGCGGAAGCCCTCGATGTCGAGGATCGAGCCCGTGCGCTCGGATCCGGTTTTGACGACGACCTCGAGGCGCTCGCCGATCTGGAGCGGCTCCTCGCCGGGCTCGAGCACCCGATGGATCAGCACCGCGTCGGCCCCGTCGAGCCGGACCGCCCCGAGCACGTCCGGACGGTCCAGCGGCTCGCCCTCGATCCCCACGAACACGATCGTGAACGAGACGAGCTCGCCGGCGGGCCCGACCTCGGTGTCGGCAGACAGCTCGGAGAAGCAGCGCTCGCAGAACAGGCGGGCCGGCACGTACCGGTATCCGCAGTGCGCGCAATGCGACCCGAGCAGGATCCCTCGTTCGCGCAGCGCCGTGAAGAACGCATCACCGCCGACGCCGGGTGTGTAGCGGTGGCGGACGGGCATGCCACCCGGCCAACGACGAACCTCTTCCGGACGCGCGATCTTCTCGAGCATCAGGCCTCCGCCTTCGGCTTGAAGTACGCGATGTCGAGGATCGAGCCCGTTCGCTTGCCCACCGGCTTCCACACGGCCTCGACCGCCATGCCGATGCTCGCGTCGTCGGGCGTGACCTCGCCCAGCATGTGCAGGAACCCGCCGTCCGAGCCGTCGATCGCGATCACGGCCGGCAGCTGCGGCTCGTCCAGGTGCTGCATGTCCCACGACACGTGACAGATCGAGAACGTCTGCACGACGCCGGTGTGCTCGACCTGCACCCACGCGTCCGTGCCGCGGAAGCATCGCTCGCAGAACATCCGCGGCGGCACGAGGACACGGCCGCAGTTGCGGCACTCGCGGCCCATGATCCGCCCCTCGCGAAGGCCGTCCAGGAACCGGCCGACCGCGACGCCCGCGTCCCACTCGTACTCGGCGCCGATCGCGTCGTCCACGGCGCCCGTCGCCGAGCGGAACTCGGCGTCCGACAGCGATGTCGCTGGCGTCGCCAGGGGCGGCGTCTCGACCTCGGTCGCGGTCGTGGGGGGGCCGCCGTCCCGGCCCATCACCACGACGGTTCCCACCTGCATGAGGTCGCCCCACGCCTGCGCCACCCCGCGTTCGGGCGTGCCGGGGACCTGGCGCGCTCCGGCCTCGCCGCGGAGCTGCCAGAAGAGCTCGGCGATCTTCATGAGGCCGGCGGCCGCGATCGGGTTCCCGACGCCCAGCAGCCCGCCGCTCGGACACGACGGGAGGTCGCCCTTGCGGTCGAGGACGCCGTCCCGCGCGGCCTCGGGAGCCTTGCCCTTGTCGAACAGCAACAGTCCCTCCAGGTGGTGCAGCTCCTTGTAGTCGAAGGGGTCGTAGGGCTCGGCGACGTGGATCTGCTTGCGAGGCTCGGTCACGCCCGCCATGTCGTAGGCCATGCGCGCGGCGTTCGCGACGTACTCGGGGAACACGAGGTCGCGGTTGGTCCAGTACGCGGTGTCGAGGTTCCACCCGACGCCCTGGATCCAGATCGGGTCGTTCGAGATCTCCTTGGCGGCCTCCTCGCTCGCGACGACGAGCGCGACCGCGCCGTCGCTGATCGGCGAGACGTCGAGGCGCTGCACGGGCCACGCGAGCGTCTCGGACGCGAGCACGTCCTCGACCGTGATGTCGGCCTGCCCGAGCAGCGCCGCCGGATGGTCGGCCGCGTTGCGCTTGTTCTTGACCGCGACCGAGGCGATGTCGCGCTTGTCGAGCCCGTGCACGGTCATGTAGCGGTTCATCTCGAGCGCGAAGATCCACAGCAGGTTCGGGCCGAGGGGGCGTTCGAGCACGTTGTCGAAGATCGTGAGGAACGCGCCCTGGGGGTGCGGCTGCGTCGAGGACATCTTCTCCTCGGCGACCGCCAGGACCACGTCGGCCATCCCGCTCGCGACCGTGTAGTAGGCCTGGATCGCCGTGAACACGCCGCTCCCGCCGCCCACGTACGTCCGCATGAACGGCCGCCCGAAGGCCCCCGCCCCGTCGGAGAGGTACTCCCCCTTCATGTGCACGCCGTCGAACGCGTCGGGCGCGCTCGTGAGGCAGACGGCGTCCACGCGATCGAGCGCAAGCTCACACGAGGCGAGCGCTTCCCGCGAGGCTTCCCATGCCAGCTCCTTGCCGGTCTCCTGCGCCCGGCGGACGAACTTCGTCATCCCCGCCCCGACGACCGCGACCCGCCGCGCCATCACACGATCCCTCCGGGGAACGCATCGTCGGTCACGTACTCGATCAGCTGCATCGAGTTCCCGTCCGGGTCGTCGAACGACGCGTACCGGGCGATCCCCGGCACCTCGCCCAGGTGCTCCTCGAACACGACGCCGCGCTCCTCCAGCGCCGCCTTGGCGAGATCGAGGTCGGCCACGCGGAACACCGCGGTCCCGCCGTGGGGCGTCGCATGTCCGTCTCGCGCGCCGTGCAGCCCGATCCGTATGGAACCGGCGTCGAGCTCGGCCCACTCGTCCCCGTGCCGGCTGCCGACCGACAGGCCGAGCCCGTCGCGGTAGAACGCGACCGCGCGGTCCATGTCGGTGACCCAGAACCACACGTGATCGACGGCCTCGAGCCTCATCCACCGGCCCCCTCGTCGTTGGCGAGCACCACGACGGCCGCCGAGGTGGACGGGGCCGCGCGCGAGGACTGCGCCACCGCGACGAACGCCTCGTCCACCTGGCGCTCGCCGGCCTCCCCGCGGAGCTGCTCGACGCACTCGAGCAGTCGCACCAGGCCGTTGGCCTCGAACAGGTTGCCCTGGCCGAGCGACCCGCCAGAGATGTTGACGGGCAGGTCCCCGCCGGGATCGAGCTCGCCCTCGTCCAACAGCTGCGCGAGCTCACCCGCGTCGCCCAGCCCGAGCGCCTCCAGGTGCTGGAGCTCCCGGTACGCGAGGGTGTCGTCGACCTCGGCCAGGTCGATCTCCTCCTGCGGATCCGCGATCTCGGCGCGGCCGTAGGCGAGCTGCGCCGCCTTCGTGACGGACTCGGTCTCGCCCCACGTCCGGCTCTCGAGCGTCGGCGTGGCAGAAGACCACCCGGCGCCGAGCAGCCAGACCGGCGCCTCGGTCATCTCGCGCGCGCGGTCCTCCGCCGCGAGCACGACGATCACGCACCCGTCCGCGCGCGCCGCCACCTCGAGCTCCCGGAGCGGCCACGAGACCGGCGCGGAGTCGTCGACGTCGTCCACCGCGACCTCGGCCGGATAGGCCGCACGCGGGTTGTCGAGCGCGTTCGAGCGGTTCTTCGCCGCGACCATCGCGCAGTGCTCCTCGGACAAGCCGGTGCGCTCCAGGAACGCGTTCATGTCCAGGCCACCGATCGCGAGCGTCGGGAATCGCAGCGGGCGGTTCAAGACCGGGTCGAGCGCGAACGCCTCGATCGCGCCGAGCGTCCGGACGTCCGAGGCCTTGCTGTGCGCCTCGACGGCGACCACCGACGCGAGGCCCGATCGGATCAGCATCATGCCGGTCGCGACCCCGAACAGCCCGTCCGCCGCCACCGTCTGCACGGGGCGCTGCACGGCGCCCAGCTGATCGGGCACGTACTCGTCGAAGATCGACGTGCCCTCGAGCAGATCCTCGGAGCAGCACACGAACGAGTCCACGTCACTGCGCGGGTCGACTCCCGCGTCATGGAAGGCCCGCTGCGCCGCCTCGAACATCAGCTCCTTGGTGGACAGACCCGACACGACGGGCGCGAACCCGGCGTGCCCCACCCCGACCACGGCGACCTTGGGCTCCACGCGTTCGATTGTCCCATCCGTTCGTTCGACCCCGCGAGCCGCCGTTCGCTAGGCTCGACGCACGGTGGCGGATACCCCGGGTCGGGATCTGTGGCGGCGCATCCGCTGGCCGGCGCTGGGGCTCGCGATCGCGCTCGCCTACGGCGTGGCCGGCTACATGCTGCTCGAGCGATGGCGGTTCCTCGACGCGCTGTATATGACGGTCACGACGCTGACGACCGTCGGGTTCCGGGAGGTCCGGCCGCTGGACGACGGCGGGATGGTGTTCACGCTCACGGTGATCACGATCGGCGTCGGGCTCGTGCTGACCACGGTCACCGTGGTCGCGCAGTGGGTGCTCGAGGGGCAATGGGGAGAACGATCGAGGAGGCATCGGATGCAGCGCCGGATCGATGACCTGACGGGACATTTCATCGTGTGCGCCTACGGGCGGGTGGGGCGGGCCGTGGCCCGGGAGCTCGAGGCCGAGGGCGCCTCGTTCGTCGTGGTCGACCCCGACGAGCGGCTCGTCGAGCGCATGCGGGACGAGGGCGTCGAGTTCCTGATCGACGATCCGACGCACGAGGCCGTGCTGCGGACCGCCGGCGCGGACCGGGCGCGTGGGCTCGTGTGTGCGGTGGACTCTGACGCCACCAACGTCTACATCGCGTTGGTCGCCCGAGCGCTCAACCCCGATCTGTTCATCGTCGCACGGGCCTCGGAGCCCGGATCCGATCAGCGGCTGCTGCGCGCGGGCGCGAACCGCGTGGTCTCGCCGTTCGTCTCGAGCGGGCGACACATGGCCATGGTGGCCATGCGTCCGAACGCCGACGACGTGGTCGCGCTCGGGACCTCGGGGAAGGCGTCGATGGCGCTCGAGGAGGTGCGGGTCGATGCGGGATCCGCGCTGGAGGGCATCTCGGTCGGCGAGTCACTCGGATCGACGCCGGTCCTTGCGATCCGGCACCCCGGCGGCCAGATCACGCCGAACCCGCCCGCGGACCTCCGGCTGCGTCAGGGCGACCTGGTCCTGCTCCTGGGCGAGTCCGAGCTGTCGTCGGTGCGCTCCTCGTCCGCCCCGCCGGAGGACTGAGCCGTCAGGCCGGACCTCGCCCCGGCCGTCCGCCGATCCACGAAGCGCGCCGCGAGCGGCCCGCAGATCGCGAGGAGCAGGACGTAGACGGCGGCGAGCGGCCCGAGGTCGGGTTCGGCGCCCTCGGCCACCGCGATGCCGGCGATCACGATCGAGAACTCGCCGCGCGCGATCAGAGCCGCGGCGGCCCTGGCCCGGCCGCGCGGGCCGATCCCCGCGCGGCGCGCGACCGCCCACCCGGTGGCGACCTTCGTGGCGACGCCCACCGCCGCGAGCGCCAGCGCGGCCGGCAACGCGCCCGGGATCGTCCCGGGGTCCACCTCGAACCCGAAGAACAGGAAGAAGGTCCCGGCGAAGACCGAACGCAGCGGGCCGAGCAGCGCCCGCGCGCGATCGGCCGCCGGACCCGAGAACGCGATCCCGGCCAGGAACGCTCCCACTGCGGCCGAGACGTTGGACGCCTCCGTGAGGCCGGCGGTCAGCAGCAGCACCGCGAGGATGCCGAACAGCAGCGCCTCGTCCGAGCGGCTGAACACCGCGCGGCTGATGGCCGGCCCGTACCTCGCGGCGACCGTCAGCACGATGAGGACGACCGCCGCGGCCACGCCCACCGACAGCAGCACACGGCCGAACGTTCCGCCCACCAGGAGCACGCTCGCGAGCGGCAGGAACCCGGCCATCGCGAGGTCCTCGATCACGAGCACCGCGAGGACGAACGGCGTCTCCCGGTTGCCCATCCACCCCAGCTCGTCCAGCGTCCGCGCGACCACGCCCGAGGACGAGATGTAGGTGACGCCCGCGAGGAAGATCGCCGGGACGAGGCCCCAGCCGAGCAGCAGGCCGGCCGCGAGGCCTGGGACGGCGTTGAGCACGAGGTCGATCGCGCCGACGGCCGCGTTCGAGCGCACCGCGCCAACGAGTTCCACGGCCGAGTACTCCAGACCGAGCGAGAACAGCAGCAGGATCAGGCCGATCTCGGCACCGGCCTCGATGAAGCGGTCGGCCGTGACGAGCGGCACGATCCCACCCTGCCCGAACGCCAGCCCGGCGAGCAGGTACAGCGGGATCGGCGAGAAGCCGAACCGGGTGGCGGCCCGCGCGAGGACCGCGAGCAGCAGGATGACCCCGCCGAGCTCGAGCAGGAAGGACGCGTCGTGCACCGTCAGCCCGAACGCAGCAGGATCGCCAGCTCCTCGATCCCCCTCGGCGTCCCGACGACGACCAGCGTGTCGCCGCCCAGCAGCCCGAACCCGGGACCCGGCGCGGGGTGGGCCGTGCTCTCGCGCAGCACCGCGACGATCGAGACCCCGGTCCGGGTTCGCGCGCCGGTGTCGCCGATCGTCCGTTGGTGGAAGGGGCCGTCGGGCGACAGCGGGAGCCGGTCGACCGCCAGCCCCTCCACGCCCTGCTCGAGCTCGGCCAGCTCCCTGGCCACCTGCGACGCGCCCAGGAGCTCGGCCAGGGTCCGGCTGTCCTCGGGCCCCAGGCGGAGCAGGTCGCGCGACGTGTCCGGGTCCTCGCCCTCGTATCGGACGAGCTCGCGGACGCCCGAGCGGTGATGGATCACCCCGACCCGCCGCCCGTCCTGCGCCACGAACTCGTAGCGGATCCCGATCCCCGGCAGTGGGGTCTCGGTCACGACGGCCGCGCCATCACCTCTCTGCCGTGTCGCGGTCACAGGGCATCGAGCTGACGGCGGAACGCGGCCTCGTCGAGCCGGTCCTGCCGGCCCTCGCCCCAGAACATCGTCAGGCACCCGACCCACGTGACGGCCAGCCCGAGCACGACGTTGAACACGCCACCGATCTCCAGGATCCCGAGCGTCATCGCGATGTATCCGGCCACCACCAGTCCGAACCCCACGAGCTCGAGCCGCACGCGCGGCCGCGTTCGGGCCGCGGGTCGATCCAACGTCTCCATGTGCATCCCTCCAACGTGGTCTCAGGCCGGAAGGCGGACGAGCAGCTCGTCCAGCAGCTCGATGGCGCGAGCCGTGCCCGGTTGCTCCGTCCCGTCCCCGATCGACGTCTCCATCTGCTGCCGCGCCCGCACGACCGCGACGCGACGTCCGGCCACCGATCGTTCGAGCTCGTGGATCGCATCATCGCGTTCCGCGCCCGACGCCGCGAGCGCGAGCGCCTGCTCGCGGATCACCTCTGCGTTCGACATCAGGGTCCTCCCCTCGGCGTTCGATCCGGATGCGGGGCGCGCGTCCGACGCGTCGCGTGTGATGCGTGGGCCGTAGGCGGCTCCGCTCAGGCTGCGACCGCGAGCGGCGGACCCCGTCCCGCCAGATGCAGCGCCAGCGGCTGGGACCGAACGATCGGATCGCCCGGCCAGGGGGCGTGCACCAGAGCGAGCGGCAGGTGGAGGTTCGAGCCGGCGGCGGGCGCCGTCCACAGCACTCGCGCGCCCTCGGTGCGCTTGAACGTGATCCCGCCCGCGGGCCGGTCGGCGGTGAGGACGGGAAGCATCGCGAGCGACTCGATCGCGGCGGCGGCCTCCGGAACGGCGGTCGAACCGCCGGCCCCGCTCGGGCCGCCCTGCGACGCGACGGCCCACGGCAGGACCCCGACCGCCACGACCAGGACGCCGCGAGCGCGCCGAACGGCAGGCCCCCTCATGCGGTCGAGCTTAGGCGCGAGCCTCCTGCGGTCGCAATCGGGGGCCCGCGATCCCCCTACTGACCGAGGATCTTCTTCTTCTGGTTCTGGAACTCGGACTCGGTCAGCACCCCCCGGTCGCGGAGCTCGGCCAGGCGCTCGAGCTCGCCGGTCGTGCTGGCCGCCGCCGGCGACGTCGCCGGTGTCGACGGCGTCGAGGCCGGGGGCCTGGGAGCCGGCCGCTCGTCGCGGCCCTGGTACATACGCTGTTTGTTGAGCTCGCCCTGCTGATAGATCGTGCGCTGCACCTGTTCGGGATTGCGGATGTCCCCGAACACCTCGCGGCCGAACTCGCTGGCCGAGCTGATGATGAGGTCGCCGGCGCCGATCATGCGTTCGAACACGCCCTGGTGGAACCGCACGTCGTTGATCGCCTCGAGCGGGATCTCCATCGACCGCTTGGCGATCCATCCCTCGCGGTGGATCACCCGGTCCGACGTCACCACGAACCACGACGTGGCCCATGCGATGACCTTTCGGACGGGGAAGAAGATCAACAGGAACAGCGCGACGGCCGTTGCGCCCCACACGACGGCGCTTCGGCCCCCGCCGTCGTCGGGCGCGTACCCGATCGCGAAACCGTATCCGACGACGATCAGGATCGTGACGATCGCGGGCATCACGAGCGCGATCCAGTGCGGCCGGATCTCCAGCACAAGCTCCTCGTTCGGCACTAGGAGCTTGCGAGGGAACGGCATGGCCGAATCCTACTCCAGGTGCTCGACGGCCCCGAACCGCACGACCTCGTCGCCCGCCGGCGTCCGGACCCTCAACCCGCCGAGCTCGTCGACGTCGACCGCCTCCCCCTCGATCACCCCGCTCGCGGTGACCGCCCGTACCCGCGTGCCGAGCGTCGCGCACAGCTCCCGGTACGCCGCGACGACGCCGCCCGCGAACGCCGGGTGCGCCGGCTGGTACGCGCGGACGAACGCTGACAGGTACGCCTCCAGCAGCTCGTCGTCGGTCGCGTCGACGGCGCCCGCGTCGGGGATCTCCGCGGGCGGGGTCCCGAGGTTGACGCCCACCCCGAGGACGACGTAGGCGAACGCTCCCGCCTCGACCCGAGACTCGGCGATGATCCCGCCCGCCTTGCGCCCGGCCACCAGGATGTCGTTCGGCCACTTGCAGGCCGTACGCTGATCGGCAAGCTCGAGGCAGGCGCGCGCCATCGCGGTCCCGGCCAACAGCGAGAGCAGGCCGCCGGCCTCGGGCTCCAGGTCGGGGCGGAGCACGATCGAGAACAGCAGCGCGCCGCCGGGCAGGTCCACCCAGGTGCGCCCCAGGCGCCCGCGCCCTCCCGTCTGGTGACCGGCTGCCACCAGCGTCCACTCCGGTGTGTCCGCCTCGGCCATCTCGACGGCGGTGACCTGCGTGGACGCAGTAACCTCGTCGAACCGTGCGGGGGCGCGCAGGCCCAGCCGTTCGAGCGCTCGGGCCAGGCCGTCCTGGGAAAGCACGAGACGATTGACTCCCGTTCGGGGGTACCCGATTGTTCCACGGGTACCGTGTCGCCGGGTCGTCGGACGCGCCGATGGACCCGATGATGACCGCGAGAGCGAGGCGCGTGGCCAAACCTCGGATCCTGATCGCGAACCGCGGCGAGATCGCCGTGCGCATCATCCGCACCGTCCGCGAGCTCGGCTACACCTCAATCGCCGTCTACAGCGACGCCGACCGCGACGCGCTGCACGTCGAGATGGCGGACCAGGCGCACCGGATCGGGCCGCCGCTCGCGGCCGACTCCTACCTGTCGATCGGCGCGATCCTGGAGGCCGCGTCGAAGGCACGCGCCACGATGGTCCACCCCGGGTACGGGTTCCTGTCCGAGCGCGCGCACTTCGCCCGCGCCGTCACCGACTCCGGGTTCGCCTTCATCGGCCCGCCCGCCGAGGCGATCGAGATGATGGGCGACAAGGCGGCCGCGCGCCGCGCCGCCGATCGCGTCGGGGTCCCGATCGTGCCGGGCACACCCGATCCCATCACCCTGGACGACGCCGCGACCGAGGCCGATCGCATCGGCTTCCCGGTGCTGGTCAAGGCGGCGTTCGGCGGCGGCGGGCGCGGGATGCAGGTCGTGCGCAAGCCCGAGGAGCTGGAGGGGGCGCTCGCGCGCGCCACGCGCGAGGCGCAGGCGTACTTCGGCCGCCCCGAGGTCTTCCTCGAGCGCTACGTGGACCGGGCGCACCACGTCGAGGCACAGGTGTTCGCCGACACGCACGGCAACGTGTCCTTCCTGGGCGAGCGCGACTGCTCGGTGCAGCGCCGGCATCAGAAGCTGATCGAGGAGACGCCCTCACCCGTCGTGGACGTCGAGCTCCGCTCGCGCATCGCCGAGTCCGCGATGGCCCTGGCCAAGGAGGCCGGCTACGTCGGCGCGGGCACGGTCGAGGGCATCGTCGACGAGGACGGCAGCTTCTACTTCATCGAGATGAATACGCGGTTGCAGGTCGAGCACACCGTGACCGAGATGGTGACCGGCCTCGACCTCGTCGCGCTGCAGATCCGGGTCGCGCTGGGGGACAAGCTCGATCTGTCCGAGACCGGGTCGTTCGGCCACGCGATCCAGTGCCGGATCAACGCCGAGGACCCCACGCGCAACTTCCTGCCGGGACCCGGCCGCGTCACCGGCTACGCGGAGCCCTCGGGCCCGTTCACCCGCGTCGACTCCGCGATCCGCGAGGGGAAAGAGATCCCCGCCGACTACGACTCGATGTTCGCCAAGGTCGTGGTGTCGGCCGAGAGCCGAACGCGTGCGATCGCCCGCATGGACCGCGCGCTGTCCGAGTTCCGGGTCGACGGGGTGCCGACGACGATCGCGCTGCACCGGTGGATCCTGGGCACGCGGGCGTTCCACAAGTCCACACACTCGACGACGTGGCTCGAGAAGGCCCTCCGCGACGCGGAGCTGCCCGAGAGCGATACGCCCGCCCCGCCCGCAACCGACGCCCGCGCGCCGGTGCCGGCCGAGCTGCTGCTGGAGGTCGACGGGCGCCGCGTCCCCGTCCGGATCTTCGACCAGCGGCGGGACACGGCCCCGAAGGTCCCGTCCCGGCTCTCGGCGCACGGCGGCGAGCACGTCCACAGCGTCATCGCCGCGCCGATGCAGGGCACGATCCTGCGCGTGCTGGTCGAGCCGGGTCAGGAGATCCAGGCCGGCGACGTGGTGTGCATCCTGGAGGCGATGAAGATGGAGAATGCGATCCCCGCACCCCGCGAGGGCGTCGTCTCCCAGATCCCGGTCGAGGCCGGACAGAACGTGCAGGTGGGCGACACGCTGGTCGAGCTCGACTAGCCGGGCGTGCCCCACGCGTCGCGGCCGGTGATCCGGATCGCGGCGTCGCGGATCTTGTACGTGCGGTTGATCGAGATCATCAGCGCCGTGAGCGTCTCGGTGATCCGCGCCTGGGTGAGGTCGCCGGCGTCCACCCACCGCAGGTTCGGGATCTGGTCGATCAGGCCACCGACGATCGCCTTCGCCTCCTTGTCCGTGCCGCAGACCAGGACGTCGCTCTCGAGGTCGTGCTCGAGATCCTGGAGCGACTCCCCGGGGATCGTGTGGAACGCGCCGACGATGCGCGCGGACGGGTCGAGGATCGCCTTGGCCTGCTCGGCGGCCGAGCCGTGCCAGGGCCGGACCACGTGCCAGGCGCGGCCTCCCACGGCGGTCGCGAGCGGGCTCGTGCAGTCGACCACCACCGCGCCGGGCGGCACGCGGTCCTTGATCGAGCGGTAGATCTCGGCCTGGCCCTCGAACGGCACGGTCACGATCAGGACCTGGGACGCGGCAGCCTCCTGGTTCGTGGTGCCGTCCACGTTGGCCTTCGGCCCGAGGAGCCGTCGCGCCTCCTCGGCGGCCCCGGCCCCTTTCTCCTGCGACCGGGACCCGATCGTGACGTGGTCGCCCGCCTTTGCCAGCCGCAGCGCGAGGCCGAACCCCTCGCTGCCGGTCCCACCGATGATCGAGACGTCCATGGCGGCAGAACGATAGACGAAGCGCGCCGCGTGACGAGTCGGCCTAGGCTCGGGCGCGATGACCCGGGCGCTGACCTACGTCGTCGAACTCCTGGTGGGGCTCGGGTGCCTGATCGCGGGCGCCGCGAGCTTCCGCGGTTCGGGCACGAGATGGCTCGGCGTCGTCCTGCTCGTCGCCGGCATCGCGGCGGTCGTGCACGCGCTCGTCGAGCTGCTTACTTGATCGCTCCCGGCTACGCGTGTCACCTCAGCGCGGCTGGTATTCGCCGAACACGGTTCGGAGCACGTCGGAGACCTCGCCGAGCGTCGCACGCGCGCGCAGCGCAACCTTCATCGGCGGCAACAGGTTTCCGCTGCCGAGGGCGGCCGTCTCGACGTCCTCCAGGGCCCGATCGACAGCTCGCTGGTCTCTCATCGCCCGGAGCTCACGAACCCGGGCCACCTGCCCCGCGACCTCCTCCTCGGAGATCCGCTGGATCTCCACGGCGCGCTCGTCGGGATCCTCGAACCGGTTCACGCCGACGACCACGCGCTCGCCCGACTCGATCCCCTGCTGGATCCGGAACGCCGCCTCGGCGATCTCGTCCTGGTAGAAACCGGCCTCGATCGCCTCGACCGCCCCGCCGAGGCGATCGATGCGCTCGAGGTAGTCGGTGGCGCGGCGCTCGATCTCGTCCGTCAGCGACTCGACGTAGTACGAGCCCCCCAGCGGGTCGACGGTGTGCGTCACCCCGGTCTCGTGCCCGATCACCTGCTGCGTGCGAAGGGCGATCTTCGCCGCGCGCTCGGTCGGCAGCGCCAGGGCCTCGTCGAACGAGTTCGTGTGCAGCGACTGCGTCCCTCCGAGCACCGCCGACAAGGCCTCGAGCGCCGTCCGCACGATGTTGTTCTGCGGCTGCTGCGCCGTCAGGGTGGCGCCGCCGGTCTGCGTGTGGAAGCGCAGCATGAGGCTCTTGGGATCCGTGGCGCCGAACCGCTCGGCCATGATCCGGGCCCACATCCGTCGGGCGGCACGGAACTTCGCGATCTCCTCGAACACATTCATGTGGCATGCGAAGAAGAACGACAGGCGGGGCGCGAACGCGTCGACCGCCAGCCCGGCGTCCAGGGCCGCCTGCACGTACGCGATCCCGTCGGCAAGCGTGAACGCGACCTCCTGCACGGCCGTCGCCCCAGCCTCGCGCATGTGGTAGCCGCTCACCGAGATCGTGTTCCAGCGTGGGATGTGCTCCCCGCAGTAACCGAACAGGTCCGTGATCAGCCGCATCGATGGTTTCGGCGGATAGATGTAGGTGCCGCGCGCCGCGTACTCCTTCAGCAGGTCGTTCTGGACCGTGCCGGACAGGCTCGACGCGTCGATCCCCCGTTCCTCGGCCACGAGCTCGTACAGCAACAGCAGGATCGGGGCGGTCGCGTTGATCGTCATCGAGGTCGAGACGCGGTCGAGCGGGAGGTCGGCCAGCAGGCGCGCCATGTCCTCGATCGAGTCGATCGCGACCCCGGTCTTGCCGACCTCGCCCTCGGCGCGCGGATGGTCGGAGTCGAGACCCATCTGCGTCGGCAGGTCGAACGCGACCGACAGGCCGGTCTGCCCATGCTCGAGCAGGTATCGGAAGCGGCGGTTGGTCTCCCCGGCGGTGGCCATGCCCGCGTACTGGCGCATCGTCCACAGCCGGGACCGGTACATCGTCGGATACACGCCGCGCGTGAACGGCGGGCGTCCGGGCTCCCCCATCTGCCGTTCGGGCTCGAACCCCGCCAGATCCTCGGCCTCGTAGACGGGCTGTAGGTCGATCTCGGAGTCCGTGGCGCGGGGCTCGGCGTCCATCCGCGAACCAGCGTAGTAGGTTCGGCTGAAGCGAAACCCGGGAAGGCGGCGGCGATGGAGACCAAGCCACACGAGCATCCGGACGGGGCGGGGCCCTCGAGCGACGCGCTCGACGACCGCGACGAACGGCCCTGGGAGCACATCCACGAACGACCGGTCACGCCCGAGCAGTGGGAGCGCTACCAGGCCTGGATGGCCGAGATCTTCTCGGCGTTCGGGATGCATCTGGACACGCCGGGGACGCGCCGCACTCCCGAGCGGTTCCTGCAGGCCCTCATGGACGCCACCGCCGGCTACGAGGGCGACCCCAAGTTGGTCACGGCGTTCCCCACCGAGTGCCGCGGCGGCGCCGACTGCAGGCTCAGCCAGGTGATCGAGGGCCCGATCCCGTTCTACGCCCTGTGCGAGCACCACGCGTTCCCGTTCTTCGGCGTGGCGCACGTCGGCTACGTCGCGCACGAGAACATCATCGGGATCTCGAAGCTGACGCGGCTCGTCCGCGTCTACGCGAAGCGGTTCACCGTGCAGGAGCGCCTGGGCCAGGAGATCGCCGACCACCTCGTCCACCTGCTCCAGCCGCACGGCGTCGCGGTGCACCTGGAGGCTGCGCACCTGTGCACGCAGATGCGGGGGGTTCGCGAGGAGCGTTCGCGCACCTGGACCTCGTTCTGGCGAGGGACCTACGAGACCGAGCCCGAGATCCGCCGCGAGTTCCTCGACGTGGCCTCGCGCGGGGATGGCTGAGCTCGAGTCTCCGATCCAGACGCTGTACGGGCAGGCGCCCGACGACCTGCCGGCCGCACTGCTCGAGCGGTACGGGGGCGGGCTCGGCCTGCCGGCGTCCGGGGTCTACGCGAACTTCGTCACCTCCGTCGACGGCATCGTCGCGATCGGCGACATCCCGGCCAGCTCGACCGTGATCGGCGGGCGCGACGATGGCGACCGCTTCGTGATGGCGCTGCTGCGCGCCGCGGCCGACGTCGTCCTGATCGGGGCGGAGACGTTCCGCGAGCACCGCGGACCGTGGGCCGCCCGTGCGACCTCGCCCGGCGCCGCCGATGCGTTCGCCGAGCTGCGCCGCGACGAGGGCCGGACTGCCGACCCCGTGCTCGCGGTCGTGACCGCGAGCGGGCGGATCGAGCCCAAGGATGGCAAGGGCCGCCAGGACACCATCGCCCTGACGACCCGCGCCGGCGCCGAGGCCCTCGAGCGCTCGGACGCCGGCGTGTCCGACGTCCTCGTGGTCGGAGACGGCGGCTCCCTGGACGGCGCGGGCATCGTCCGCGCCTTGCGCGGGCGCGGGTTCGAACGCATCCTGACCGAGGGCGGCCCCAGGCTCATGGCGCAGCTGCTCGACGCGCGGGTCGTGGACGAGCTCTTCCTGAGCGTCTCCCCCCTGTGCGCCGGCGGCGGTGACCGGCCGGGCGAACGCTCTCCCTTCACGCCAGGCATCGAGTTCCTGCCCGACCGGCGGGTTCCCGGGTCCCTGCGGAGCGTGAAGCGCCGCAACGACTACCTGTTCCTGCGGTACGGGCTCGGCGAGGGCGAGCCCGGGTAAGGTTCGGCCATATGGACATCGTCGATCCGCGCGTCGAGGACTACATGCGCTCGCTGCTCGGGCGCTACGACGAGCCCGTGTTGCTCGAGATGGAGGCGGAGGGCGCGGACCGCGGGTTCCCGATCATCGGCCGCCTCGTCGGCGTCACGGTGGAGCTGCTGGCCCGCTCGATCGGCGCCGGACGCGTGTTCGAGCTCGGCTCGGGTTTCGGGTACTCGGCGTACTGGTTCTCCCGGGCGGTCGGCCCGGCCGGCGAGGTGCACGCCACCGACGGCGACCCCGACAACGAGCCCAAGGCCATGGACTACCTGTCGCGCGCAGGGCTGTCCGGGCCGATCCGCTGGCACGTCGGCGACGCGGTGACCAACCTGAATTCGGCCGAGGGCGCGTTCGACGTCGTGTACAACGACATCGACAAGGAGGGCTACCCGGACGCCTGGCGGGCGGCCAGGGAGCGCGTGCGCATCGGCGGCCTGTACGTGTGCGACAACGTCCTGTGGTCCGGCGCGGTCGCCGAGCCGCAGGGCGACCACGGCCGGGACGAGAAGACGACCAGCGCGATCCTCGAACACAACCGGCTGCTCGCCGACGACGAGCGCTACGTCTCGTCCATCGTGCCCACCCGCGACGGCGTGTTCGTGGCGCTCCGGGTCGCCTGAAGGCCGCACCCACCGTGCCGCGAGAAGCCCGTCGAGTAGACTCCGCGCGGCCCGGCGCAAGGCGTTGGCGCGGGCCGCGACTAGGCTTGAAGCCGAGGGCTTGATGGCGAAGCGGAAGTCCGACGTCGGGACCCTGTACAAGGGCAGTCCGGGACAATGGTCCTGGCTCCTGCACCGCATCACCGGCGTCGCGGTGATCCTGTTCCTGTTCGCGCACGTGGTCGACACCGCGGTCGTCGGCTGGGGCCCCGAGGCCTACAACCGCGTCATCTCCGTGTACCACAACTGGTTCGTCCAACTGCTGGAACTAGGCCTGGTGGCCGCCGTCCTGTACCACGCGATCAACGGCGTGAAGATCATGCTGTTCGATTTCTGGCCCGCGAGCGCCCGCCACATGAAGCCGATCGCGCTCGCGTCGACCCTGCTGTTCGTCGCGGCGATGATCCCGATCGCGATCATCATGGGCAAGGGCATCCTCGAGTCCGCGGGAGTGCTGTGATGGCGGTCGAGGCGCCCGAACGCTCGGTCTCGCCCTCGCGGGGCGGCTTCCAGGGCTACCGCGGCCGCGAGCGCCCGATGGGCGGGTTCGAGCTGTGGTCGTGGCTGTTCATGCGGATCAGCGGCCTGCTGCTGCTGGTGCTCGCCGTTGGGCACGTGCTGATCATGCACGTGCTGGACGAGGGGGTTTCGCGCGTGAACTTCGGGTTCGTGGCCACGCGTTGGCAGAGCCCGTTCTGGCGGACGTGGGACTGGGCGCTGCTCGTGCTCGCGCTGATCCACGGCATCAACGGGCTGCGCGTGATCGTGCAGGACTACGTGAAGTGGCCGGGCCTGCGGTTCGCGGTGGACATGGTGTTCTTCGTGACCGGGTTCGGGCTGTTCGTCCTGGGCACGGTGGTCGTGTTCACGTTCGAGCCCAGCCAATGGCCGGGAACGACGTAGCCGCATGACGACCTTCCACACGTACGACGCGGTGATCGTGGGCGCCGGCGGGGCGGGCCTGCGGGCGGCCATCGAGGCCTCGGACCGCGTGCGGACCGCGGTGATCTCCAAGCTCTACCCGACGCGGTCGCACACGGGGACCGCGCAGGGAGGCATGTGCGCGGCGCTCGCCAACGTCGAGGAGGACTCGCCCGAGTGGCACGCCTTCGACACGGTCAAGGGCGGCGACTACCTCGTCGACCAGCCGGCGGCGCAGTTGATGTGCGAGGAGGCCGTTCACGCCGTCTACGAACTCGAGCACTGGGGACTGCCGTTCAACCGCACGCCGGAGGGCAAGATCGACCAGCGGCGATTCGGCGGGCACACGCGCAACCACGGCGAGGCGCCCGTCAAGCGCGCGTGCTTCGCGGCCGATCGGACCGGCCACATGATCCTGCAGACCCTGTACCAGCAGTGCGTGAAGCGCAACGTCCGGTTCTTCAACGAGTTCTACGTGCTCGACCAGCTCATGGTGGACGGCGCCTGCGCCGGCGTCGTCGCATACGAGCTGGCGACCGGCGAGCTTCACGTGTTCCGCGCGAAGTCGGTCCTGTACGCGACCGGCGGCTACGGCCGCATGTTCCGCGTGTCCTCGAACGCCCACACGCTGACCGGCGACGGCCCCGCCGTCCTGTTCCGCCGCGGCATCCCGCTCGAGGACATGGAGTTCTTCCAGTTCCACCCTACGGGCGTCTACAAGATGGGGATCCTGCTGTCCGAGGCCGTTCGGGGTGAGGGCGGCATCCTGCTGAACTCCGAGATGGAGCGCTTCATGGAGCGCTACGCCCCGACGGTGAAAGACCTGGCGCCCCGAGACATGGTGAGCCGCGCGATCTTCCAGGAGATCAAGGAGGGCCGCGGGACCGGCCCGAACCGCGACGCCGTGTGGTTGGACGTTCGGCACCTCCCCCGCGACGTGATCGAGGAGAAGCTGCCGGACGTGACCGAGTTCGCGCGCGTCTACCTGGGTGTCGAGCCGACCACCGAGCTCGTGCCGATCCAGCCCACGGCCCACTACGCGATGGGCGGGATCCCGACCAACATCGACGGGCAGGTCGTGATCGGCGAGGAGGAGACGCCGGTGCCGGGCCTGTACGCCGCCGGCGAGTGTGCGTGCGTAAGCGTGCACGGCGCGAACCGTCTTGGCACCAACTCGTTGCTCGACATCGTGGTGTTCGGCAAGCGGGGCGGCCGGCACGCGGCCGAGTTCGCCGCCGGCGCCGAGCTTGCCGAGCTCCCCGAACGCGCCGAGGGGTCGGTCCGCGACCTGGTGGACGGACTGCTGAACCGGCCCGAGGGCGCCAACGCCGCCGACATCCGCAACGAGCTCCAGGACTCGATGCAGGATCTCGCGTTCGTGGTGCGCACCGAGGAGAGCCTGCGCAAGATGCAGGAGATCCTCGAGGGCCTGCGCGAGCGCTTCGAGCGCGTCTACGTGCAGGACACGGGGAAGATGTTCAACACCGAGCTGATGGAGGTGGTCGAGCTGGGGTTCCTGCTCGAATGCGCGGACGCCCTCGTGGCCGCGGCGCTCGCCCGCGACGAGAGCCGCGGCGGCCACTACCGTGAGGACCACCCGCTGCGCGACGACGCCAACTGGCTCAAGCACTCGCTCGCGATGCGGCAGCCCGATGGTTCTATCGCGCTCTCCACCAAGCCGGTCAAGCTCGGCCCCTATATCCCGATGGAGCGCAAGTACTGATGGCATCCGACACCAACGAACTGGGCGACATCCTCGACGCGTCCGACCTCCGCGCCGCCGGGGCGCGGCACACGGTCACGCTCACCCTGAAGATCCGCCGCTACAACCCCGAGGTTCGCGGCGAGGAGTCCTGGTGGGACGAGTTCGAGATCCAGGCCGAGCCCGACGACCGGCTCCTCGACGCCCTGCACCAGGTGAAGTGGTACCACGACGGCACCCTGGCACTCCGACGCTCGTGCGCCCACGGCATCTGCGGGTCGGACGCGATGATGATCAACGGGAAGAACGCGCTCGCGTGCAAGACGATCGTCCGCGACGTCGCACCGAAGGTCACGGTCGAGCCGATCCGCGGGCTCCCGGTCCTCAAGGACCTGATCGTGGACATGGAGCCGTTCTTCGCGGGCTACCGCTCGGTGCTCCCCTACCTGATCAACGACTCGGGCGAACCCGACACCGAGCGCCGCCAGTCGCCCGAGGAACGGCACGCGTTCGACGACACCACCAAGTGCATCCTGTGCGCAGCATGCACGACCTCGTGCCCGATCTTCTGGGGCGACGAGGAGTACGTCGGCCCGGCGGCCATCGTGAACGCCCACCGGTTCATCTACGACTCACGCGACGAGGGCGGCCGCGACCGGCTGAAGATCCTGTCCGAGAAGACCGGTGTGTTCCGCTGTCGGACGACGTTCAACTGCACCGAGGCCTGCCCGCGCGGCATCGAGGTGACCAAGGCGATCCAGGACGTGAAGCGCTCGATCCTGTTCGACCGCTTCTGACGCTCCCGACGCTCCGCTAGGGTTCGGCCGTGGCGCACCTGGTGACGCTGATCCCCGGCGACGGTATCGGCCCCGAGGTCTCGGAGGCGACGCGGCGCGTCCTCGACGCGACCGGGGTCGAGATCGAGTGGATCGTGGAGCGGGCAGGCGCCTCAACGCTCGAACGCGAGGGGACGACGCTCCCGCCCCGGGTCTTGGATCGGATCCGTCACTCGCGCGTGGCGATCAAGGGCCCGATCACCACGCCGGTGGGCTCGGGCTTTCGCAGCGTGAACGTGGAGCTGCGGCAGGCGCTGGACCTGTTCGCCTCGGTCCGGCCCTCGAGGTCACTCGCCGGCCTGCCGACCCCGTACCCCAGCGTCGACCTGGTGGTGATCCGCGAGAACACCGAGGACCTCTACCAGGGGATCGAGTTCGAGCGCGGGACGCCCGAGGCCCGCGAGCTGCGCGATGAGCTGATGCGGCTGTCGGGCCACGAGGTGGGCGAGGACTCGGGGTTCACGGTCAAACCCATCTCGGTCACGGGGACGCGTCGGATCGTGCGGTTCGCCCTGGACTTCGTCGGAGCCCATGACCGGCGCAAGATCACGCTCGGCCACAAGGCGAACATCTTATGGTTCTCCGACGGGCTCTTCCGCTCGATCGGCCGCGTCGAAGCGGAGGCCCGGCCCGAGGTAGCGTTCGAGGACGTGGAGATCGATCAGCTGTCGATGCGGCTGGTACGCGACCCCTCCGCGTTCGACGTGCTGCTTCTGCCGAACCTGTACGGCGACATCGTGTCCGACCTGTGCGCCGGACTCGTCGGGGGCCTCGGCCTCGCGGCGGGCGCGAACCTCGGGTGGGAGTACGCGGTGTTCGAACCGGTGCACGGGAGCGCGCCCGACATCGCGGGCACCGGGGTCGCGAACCCGGTCGCGATGATCCTGTCGGGCGCGATGCTGCTGCGACACGTCGGCGAGCTCGGCGCCGCCGCTCGTGTCGAGTCGGCGGTCGACGCCGTGCTGTCCGAGGGCGGAGTCCGAACGCCAGACCTCGGAGGACGATCGAGCACCGACGAGCTCGCTGAGGCGATCCGCGAACGGGTGGCGACATGAACGCGTTCCACCGGCGAGCACTCGACGCGTACGCGGCGCTCGGCGGCCTGGGGCTGCTGGCGCTGTGCGCGCTGGTGGCCCGCGACGGGACGGTGGACCCGCCAGAGCTGACGGTCTTCCACGCGATCAACCAGCTGCCCGGATCCCTGTCGGGCCCCATGCAGGCCGCCCAGTTCCTCGGCGTGCTCGCCGTGGGGCCGATCGCGGCGGTCGTCGCGGCGATCCTTCGCCGGTGGCGCCTCGCCCTCGCGTTCCTGCTGGTCACGGCCGGCAAGCTGATCGCCGAACGCATCGTGTGGCAGCTCGTGGTCCGATCGCGGCCGGGCACGACGGTCTCGGACGCGGTCGTGCGCGGCAGCACGCCCACCGGCGGAGCGTCCTTCGTGTCCGGACACGTGGTGCTCGTGACCGGCCTGGCCTGGGTCCTGACGCCCTATCTCCGCGGCGCGTGGCGCGCCGTGCCATGGCTCGTCGTCGCGCTCGTGGCGTTCGCACGCATATACCTGGGCGCCCACGCCCCGCTCGACGTGCTCGGGGGGTTCGGACTCGGGCTCGTGGTGGGCGGGCTGGCGAACCTGGCCGTGGGCGTCCCGGCGACGCAAGACGAGGAGGCGCGGGAGCGACCCACCGAGACCGTTCGCTAGCCCTCGGGGTGGTGCCGGTGCTCGGAGCCCGGACCGGGCTCCCCGAGGGGGAGCTGTCAGCAGCCGGGTTCGCCGTGGTGACCGCAGCACTGCGCGCGGGAGAACGTCGCGTGGAGCCGGTTGCGGAACGTGAGCCGCAGCTTGGTCGTCACGGGGGCGTCGTACTCGTGCCAGTTGGTGAAGAAGTTCCGAACGTGGATCCGGACCTGGTGGAGGAACCGGCGCATCACCCTCCGCCGTTCTTGCCGGCCCACTCGTCGGTCGGGACGCGCAGCGACTCCGGGAGCACGTCGTTCCTGCGCCAGGGCTTGACCGTCTCGGCGTAGAAGTCGCGCCCGCGGCAGTCGTTCACGACCCAGACCGGGAAGTCATCGAGCTCCATCCTGCGGATCGCCTCGGTCTGCAGGTCCTCGAACGCGATGACCTCTTGCCCCCGAACGGTCTGCGCCGACAATGCGCCGCCGCCGCCGAGCGCCGCCATGTAGACCGCGACGTGCTTCTCGAGCTCCGCGCGGATCGCCGGACCACGACCGCCCTTGCCCATGATGCCCTTGAGCCCGAGCTCCAGCAGCCGCGGCGTCCATGTGTCCATCCGGCTCGCGGTGGTCGGACCGGCCGAGCCCGTGACGTTGCCGGGTCGCTCGGGGGTCGGGCCGACGTAGTAGATGATCTGCCCCCCGATGTCGAACGGCAGCTCCTCGCCCCGGTCCAGCATCTCGACCATCCGCTTGTGCGCCGCGTCGCGTGCCGCGTACACGGTGCCATTGACCAGCACCACGTCGCCGATCTCGAGCGCCAGAACGTCGTCGTCGGACAGCGGAGCCGAGATCCGCTTGCGGCCGTCCTCCAGGACCTCGACCGACACTCAGATCACCCTCGATCCGGTTCGGTGGGCATGGCACTCGATGTTGACGGCGACCGGCAGCGAGGCGATGTGGGTGGGCATCGTCTCGACGTGGACGGCGAGCACGGTCTGCGTGCCGCCGAGCGCCTCGGGCCCCAGACCCAGCGCGTTGCACTTCTCGTACAGCTCCGCCTCGAGCTCGGCGATCTGCGGGTCGGGATTCGGCTGCCCGACCTTGCGCATGAGCGCTCGCTTGGCGATCACGGCCGACATCTCGAAGTTGCCGCCGATGCCCACGCCGATGATGCCGGGCGGGCAGGCGTTCGGGCCGGAGTCGGCGACGGCCTGCAGCACGTACTCCTTCACGCCCTCGAGCCCGTCGGCCGGCTTGAGCATCGCGTGCTTGCCCATGTTCTCCGAGCCCGCGCCCTTGGCGTCCACCTGGATACGGATCTGGTCGCCGGGCACGATCGTGGTGTGGACGAAGGCCGGCGTGTTGTCGCCGGTGTTCCGCCGGTCGAACA
>Ga0111539_10001125_pt1 | contig 35365 bp, 40 predicted proteins | sample RhiMethybrSRZTD1_FD_79667 | JGI IMG/M metagenome (GOLD analysis project Ga0111539, IMG submission 79667) | Populus rhizosphere microbial communities from Tennessee, USA - Rhizosphere MetaG P. TD hybrid SRZTD1 (version 2) (version 2) | ecosystem: Host-associated > Plants > Roots > Rhizosphere >...
CGCGGCTGAGGCAGGCGCGGGACGAATCGTGCTCTGCGACACCAACGGTGGCAGTCTTCCTCATGACGTTGAGCGCATAGCACGTGAGGTGGTGGAGAAGGTAAGCGTTCCGGTGGGAATACATTGTCACAACGACGGCGAGCTCGCCGTGGCTAACACGCTTGCGGCTGTTCTGGCAGGTGCGACTCATGTGCAGGGAACGATCAATGGCTATGGTGAGCGTTGCGGCAATGCGAATTTGTGTGCTGTGATTCCGAACCTTGAGCTAAAGCTCGGCCGTGAAGTGATTGGACCGGAGGGTTTAAAGCAGTTGCGCGAGACGGCGTGTTTCGTCAGTGAGATCGCAAACCTCGAGCTTGCGTCGTCTGCGGCGTTTGTGGGCGCGAGTGCGTTCGCCCACAAGGGCGGTGTGCACGTGTCCGCAGTCGAACGCAATCCCGTGACTTACGAACATGTTGCTCCGGAGCTGATTGGTAATCGTCGTCGCATACTTGTTTCGGATCTTTCGGGACGCGCAAACCTGCAGGCCAAAGCGCGTGAGCTCAATCTCGAGTTTGCTGGAGAACAGGAAATCCTCGAGGAGTTGAAGCGTCTGGAACACGAAGGGTTCGAGTTTGAAGCAGCGGAAGCAAGCTTTGAACTGCTGGTCCATAAACTCCGCCATAACCCGGAGCCGTTTTTTGAGCTACTCGCATTCAGAGTTATCGACGAGCACCGAGGAACTGCGACGCCATTGAGCGAAGCAACCGTGAAGATCAAAGTCGGCGACGCTGTCGAGCACACCGCCGCGACCGGCACCGGTCCGGTCAACGCTCTCGATCAAGCCCTCCGCCGCGCTCTCGCCGAGTTTTATCCTTCGCTGGCCGAGATGCGTTTGATCGACTACAAAGTGCGAGTAATCAACAGCTCCCTGAGCGGCTCGGCCAGCCTCGTCCGCGTCCTGATTACCTCAACCGACGGCAAAACCTCCTGGCGCACGGTCGGCGTCTCCTCCAACATCGTCGAGGCAAGCTGGCGCGGGTTGGTCGATTCGGTCGAGTACAAGCTGATGAAGGACGGCGTCGAGCCTGCTCACCGGAGCGCTTTGCCTCTACACGTTGAGAAAAGGACCTCGCCTTCAGAGATGGCAAATTAAATTTACTCGATTGAGTTCGACGAAAGCGAAGTTCTTAAACGCTTCAGTTAATTGAGTAATGTTCTGTTGGAACAAAGCTATCAGTTCGTCATTCCCAATGTTGCCTGTTGATACAAGCAATAACTTCCAAGGCTCGCGTTTCAAAAGGAACGACTGAACGAAATCAGAATCTTTTGTAACAAGGATCGCTTCCTGGCTTCCGGATAAATTGATGAGTGCAAGGTCGGACGTGCGATTACCATCAGGAAGCTCAAGGGTATGAGTTGCTTCAAATCCGGATTGTTTTAGCTCGGTGGCAAGCCGTCGTGGAAGTTGAGCATCGATGAGGAACTTCATGCCGAGATCGGCTCAATGCGATTTATTTGAGTGAGTCGCCGCGCGTAATCAAGTGCAGCAAGAATATCTTCTCTTTCGAGGTCCTCGTAATCGGCCAGAATTTCTTCAAAGGTCATTCCCGAACTCAATAATTCCAGAATGGTCTCGACAGGGTAGCGGAGTCCGCGAATGGTCGGTTTGCCGTGACAAATCTCTGGGTTGATTGTAATTCGTTCGTTTAAACTCATGATCCCCTCTCGGTCCGTGATTCTACCACAGCTATACGCGGGGCTGGCTGCTGTTGGCTTGACACCGAGTGGGGTGGTACTTATACTCCGTCGCTTGCGCCGAAGGTGATGGGCGCGTCGATTGTGGGGTTTTCCCTTAGTTTTTGGAGATTTTAATGCCGAATCATAAATCAGCAGAGAAGCGCGTCAGGCAGAGCGAGAAGCGTCGCACGATTAATCGTGGCCATAAGACGAAGGTCAGGACGTATATCAAGAAGCTGCGGGCGGCGCTCGACTCCGGCAAGAGTGACGAGGTTCAGAAGGTTCTGCCGGATGCTATTTCCGTGATCGATAAGTCGGTCCAGAAGGGCGTCTTGCACAAGAACGCCGCGGCACGTTACAAGTCGCGGCTGACAGTTCGCGCTAATCAAGTGGCTGCTAAATAGACCAGCCAAAATTTAGAATCTACCGAGGCGGATCGAATTTCGGTCCGCCTCGGTTTTTTATTTGAAAAGAGGTTGCGATGAACTCTGAGCAGGAAATCGAGAGTGTGGTCCGCGGGTTTGAAACATGCAAGACCAGTGCGGACGATTTCAAACACAAGGATCATCTCGTGGTGGCGGTTTGGTATGTGCATAATTTCGGAAGGGAAGCTGCGCTCGAGCGCATGCGAGAGGGGTTAGTACGGTTTCTTGCCTACCATCAAGTAGATCCGAAGAAGTATAGCGAGGAGATTACAAAGTTTTGGATTGAGCGAATTGCCGAGCGTTTGGATGATACAGGGGATGTTTCGATCGTTGAGAAGTGCAACATGGTTTTAGCCGCGGATAAACGCGGATCAGTTAGCTAATTCGCAGATGAGCAGTTCGAGTTGCAAACGTGGAGTGGCTTGAGAGGTTTTGATTGCGAGATCGGCGGCGGCGGTCAGTTGAATGCCACGCGCGATCTTTTCGGCGCTGCTACGCTGGAGAGTGGAGATGTACGAGTCACGTTTGAATGGCGGCAAGGAGATATTCCGGAAGACTTCTTCGCGACCGCCGCGAGTCATCAGGTGTTTACCCAAAGCGAGCCGGTGATAGTTGCCGGCGATCAGCCCGACGAGCATTACAGGTTCAGCACCATCTTCGAGGAGGCGGTGTAGCGTTTCCAGAGCTTTTTTGCGATTGCCTGCGAGCAGGTGATCGCCCAGTTCAAAATTCGACAACTCGCGTGAACGGCCGATCAGTTCATCGACAAGATCCTGGGTGATACGGCCGCCGGAGCTCGCCGCTGCTGAGGCGAGTTTCTCGAGCTCGTTGAAGAGCGTTTGCACGTCAGTGCCCACCAGGCGAATCAACTCATTCAACACCTGATCGTCAGTGGAAACTTTCAATTCCTTCAATCGCGCTTTGGCCCAGACTTTGGCTTCCGCATCCTTGAGTGGCGCGAACTCGACGACGGTACAAGTATCCAACAGCACCTTGCTCGACTTCTTTCGCTTGTCTAGCTCGTCGGCAATGAAGATCATCACCGTCGTGAGGGCTGGATTGTTGAGATAACGGATAAGAGTGTCTTCATCTGACTCACGCAGTTTTGCGAAGTCGCGAATGCGAACCACCCGCGTGTCCGACATCATCGGCAACTGTTCCGCCGCGGCAATGGCAGACTGCACCGGGTCACTCAACAAGCTGAACGCCGATTCGTTGAACTCACGCAGGAGGGTGCGGCTAAGTGCGGCTTCAGTAATCGTCTCCGCTGCGACTCGACGAAGATAGACCTCGCAGCCAAGCAGCAGGTAGAGCGGTCGCAGACCTTCACGCAGCGAACGATCGAGCTCGGTTCGAGACAGTGCTTTCATTTCTTTTCGATTTGGACGGCGTTGATGAGCGTCGACACAATGCTCTCGGCGAAATTACGCGACATGCGAAGAATCGCCGGATCCTCTTCGTTGAAGAAGCTACGCGGGTCGCTTCCAAACTCGTACTCACCGCGAAAGACGAAGTTTTGATTGTCGTAAAGCACGCGATTTTCAGTTTGATCGCGCACGGTGACCGCCGCCTCGATCGTAACTTCAAAAATCCGCGCGCGGCCTTTGTCGTCAAGGAGCACGCCGCCGAAATAAAACTTCTTGATGACGCCTTCGATCACGGCGTCAGCGCCCTCGCGTTGTCCCTGCACACGCAAACCACGCCCGCGATGCACAAGCTCCCGCATCACCGCATCCGTGAAACGCGATTCAATCTTATAACGCAGCGCCTGGCTCTCCATCTGAAACGCCGGCACCGCGACAGTTTTGATTCGAGCAGGAAGTTGATTCTTTGTAACCGGCTTATAGCATTCAGCAAAACCGGAAACGAAACACAGCATTAGGATGAAGAGGGAAACACGCAGGAGCTTTGTCATTCGCGCTGGATTCTCTCACATTTGCCGCGGATTATCACGAATGCTTTCCGCAACACGGATTGTTTCGAGCGAGGCCCTAACATCATGCACTCGAACGATGTGGGCGCCTTTCAGCACCGCGGTTGTGATCGTGGCGAGCGAACCGTGGAGGCGGGATTCGGCGGGAGCGGGCGTACCACTTTCGTCGGCGAGGAGGCGGCCGATGAAGGATTTGCGGGAGGTGCCGATCAGGAGGGGGTAGTCGGGGAAGGCGGCGATAAGTTGATCGAGATTTGCGATGAGTTCGATGTTTTGTTCCTGACTCTTTCCGAACCCGATTCCAGGATCGGTCGCGATTGATTCGCGCTTTACGCCGCGACGCTCGGCCATGTTGATGCTTGCGCGCAGGCTGTGAGTGACTTCGTGCATGATGTCGGCCACGGGCGGCAGACGATGCATTGTGGCGGGTGTGCCGCGTGAGTGCATCAGCACAAGGCCGGCGCCGGCTCGCGCGACAACGTCGGCGACATAGAAATCAAAACGCAGTGCTGAGACGTCGTTGACGATAGCTGCGCCGGCGTCGAGTGCGGCGCGCGCGACTTCGGATTTGGTTGTATCGACTGAGATGGGGGTGTCGGTGCGTTGGGACAGCTCAGCGATTACGGGGACGACGCGATTAATCTCGTCTTCAACAGAAACAGGCTCGCCACCCGGACGTGTTGACTCGCCGCCAACGTCGATGATGTCGGCGCCTTCCGAGATCATCTGTTCGGCGTGGGCCAACGCCGCATCAAGAGAGACAAACTGTCCGCCATCGCTGAACGAATCAGGCGTGACGTTGAGAATGCCCATGATGAGCGTGCGATCACCTATCGGCAGAGCGCGATCGCGGATTTGCCAGGAGCGAGTCATCGTCACGGAATCATAAAGCAAAAGGGGCGGCCACGGAGGGCCGCCCCTATAAAAACATCCTTAAGAATGCCCCTATGCTGGTGCCGGGTTGCCGCCGGTTATCGGTGGCAGAATCGGCTTCAACGGTTTCGGAGTTGGTTCCTTCAATTGCGGACGATCATCGCCGTCACCCGAGTCGATTGACGGATTCTCATCGAGCGGCAAGCCCGCGACAATCCTACGAATCTCGACTCCATCCAGCGACTCACGCTCCAACAGGCATTCAGCCAATCGAATCATCGTCTCGCGATTCTCTTCGATGATCGCTTTCGCGCGTTCATACTGCGCAGTGACGATCTTCTTCACTTCCTGATCGATCTTGATCGCGGTGTCTTCAGAGAAATCACGATGCTGTGCGATTTCGCGTCCGAGGAAGATCTGCTCCTCCTTCTTACCGAAGGTCAGCGGACCCATCTCAGACATGCCGTACTCGCAAACCATCGCCCGCGCGAGCTCGGTCGCACGTTCGATATCGTTTGACGCTCCGGTGGTGATGCTGCCGAGGAAAGTTTCTTCAGCGATGCGTCCACCCATCAGAATCGAGATCTGGCCCAGCAGGTAGTCCTGACTGTAGTTGTGACGGTCGCCTTCCGGAAGCTGTTGGGTTACGCCCAGCGCCATTCCACGCGGGATGATGGTGACTTTGTGAACCGGATCGGCGTTCGGCACTTTCAGCCCAACCAGCGTGTGACCCGCTTCGTGGTATGCAGTGACGCGCTTCTCCTCGTTTGAAATCACCATGCTCTTGCGCTCTGCGCCCATCAACACCTTATCTTTAGCCAACTCGAAGTCGCCCATTGCAACGAGCTTCTTGTTGTAGCGAGCGGCGTTGAGCGCAGCTTCGTTAACAAGGTTCGCGAGGTCCGCGCCAGTGAATCCCGGAGTGCCGCGTGCAATCACGGAGATATCCACATCTTCGCCGAGCGGAATCTTGCGTGTGTGCACCTTCAGGATGCCTTCACGTCCGCGAACGTCAGGTCTTGAGACAACGACACGACGGTCGAAACGTCCGGGCCTCAGCAACGCCGGATCCAGCACGTCAGGGCGGTTGGTCGAAGCGATCAGGATAACGCCGTCGTTCGATTCGAAGCCGTCCATCTCGACGAGCAACTGGTTCAACGTCTGCTCGCGTTCGTCGTGTCCGCCGCCGAGGCCTGCGCCCCGATGACGGCCCACCGCATCGATCTCATCGATGAAGATGATGCAGGGTGCATTCTTCTTGCCTTGTTCAAACAAGTCGCGGACTCGTGATGCGCCGACGCCCACAAACATCTCGACAAAGTCAGAACCCGAAATCGAGAAGAAGGGAACGTTTGCTTCACCGGCAATCGCACGGGCCAGCAACGTCTTGCCCGTTCCCGGCGGTCCCATCATCAAAACGCCCTTGGGAATGCGTCCGCCGAGCTTCTGAAACTTCTGCGGTTCCTTAAGAAACTCGATGATTTCCTGTAACTCTTCTTTCGCCTCTTCAACACCGGCAACATCCTTGAACGTCACACGCTTTTGCTGGTTGTTGAGAAGCTTGGCCCGCGACTTTCCGAACGACAACGCCTTGTTGCCGCCCGACTGCATCTGTCGCAGCATGAAGATCCAGATTGCAATGATAAATAACAGCGGCGCCCACGTTATTAACATGGGCCAGATGAAACTTGCGCTTCCCTCTTCTTCAACCTTTGCGACGCGCGGCTTGCCATTCACAATCTCGCGCGCTTGCTTGAGCATGTCGGCTTTCGAAAACTCATTCGAGAGCGCCGCTCGATATTCCTGGTTATTAACATCAATCCCGACAGTTTCACTCGCCTTAACGGTTAGCTGTTTTATATTACCGCTCTGGATCATTTGATCCATTTCGGTTAGCGCGATGGTCTTATAGGTGCTGCCACGCGGATTAACGAGCTTATACAATAGAAGTGCCCCCGCGATTATCAGGAGCCAAAAAACGATTTGTCTTGCCGTAGAACTCAAATTCATCAACGCCTCCGACCCCCGATAATACCTTATCAGGGCGTCATTTGTCTGTTGCTTTGATGCACAACAGTCCCGAAGGTTCCCCGTCGCGCTCGCCCGCCAACTGTATTGTTGACGGGATTACAGGATTGCACAAGATTACATGCGGATCCTGAATAATCTTGTAGATCCTGTCTAAACTGACTGTCAATCAATTTCGATCTCGAACTCTAAACGGTTTCTCCTGCGTCTAACCCGTCCGCCGTTGGGCAATTCCGCCACTTTTCCGCCTGAATTGCCCTCTAAAAGCCTTTCCACCGCCACGAGATGAACCATTTCAAGTCTTCGCGTACCGCCCCGCGCGTCCGAGAGCCATTGCCGTAGCGCTCGGCGGCGAATGGCCGGCGGCGCATTGGCCAGCACCTTTACGTCAAGCACGGGCGGTTTGGTTTCATCACTCTCTTCGCCTTCCTCGTTGTTAGACACCGCCGCCCGGCGTAACAGTGCATCAGAATCATTGAAAAGTACGGCGCTGTCTTCACGCAACTGGGTTGCTGTGCGCGAGATTGCTTCGACGATCCGGTTATTGAATGACTGCATCATCGGCAGGAGCTGTTTGCGGACCTTCACGCGGGCGAAGGTGAGATCGTCGTTCATCTCGTCCGAAAGAAAGTTGATTCTTCGCACGCGACAATATTCTTCGGTGTCCAGCCGGCGCGCCCACAGGAGCGGTCGCACGAGTTTGATCGAGCTGTTTCTGGCGAGTGGCCGCGACGCTTCCATGCCTCCGAGACCGAAGCCTGCGCTGCCACGCATCAGGCGAAGAAGTACGGTTTCTGCCTGATCGTCCATGGTGTGGGCGGTCAGGACGTATTTTGCCGAGACTCTCTTCGCTGTTCTTTCGAGAAAAGCGTACCGAGCCTCTCTTGCGGCTTGCTCGAGGTTTTCGCTGGCGGCACGAGCGTCTTCGGCGACCTTGCTGCGTCCGATCACACTCCTAAAACCGAGCTTTGCTGCGAGTTCGGAGACCCATTTTGCATCTTTGCTGCTTGATTTTCGGAGCCGGTGATCGAGATGAGCGACACAGATCTCGATGTAGAGCTTGTCGTGGCGTTTGAGCTCTTCGAGGGCGAGCAGCAGGGCGGTAGAATCAGCGCCGCCTGAAACGGCAACAACGAAGGTTTCGCTCGAAAGGGGCAGCTTGAGTTTGCGCCAGTCGGCGAGCAAAAGCCGCGCGAATTGGTTAAGTCTCATGAGCGTGGATTCTAAGCTTAATTGAGCCGCGGATAAACGCAGATGAACGCAGATCTGCGAAAATCCGCGTTAATCCGCGGCTCAATTCTTTCTGCCACGAAGCTGCGACAATTTATTGAAACAATTGCGTCGTTTGTCGTTTAGAAACCATGTCGCTATTAAAACCCGACGAACAAGGGGAAGCCATCAATGAGGGTCGAAAAACAGATTAGATTCAATGAGTGGTTGCTCGGCTCCACGATCTTGTGCCAGGCATGCGGCTGCCTGTGGCTCGTGCCCGCCGCCCAGCAGCAGGACCGTTATCACTGCCGCCAGTGTGGCAGCGAAGTGACCAACAAACCACGTCCGATGCAGGGCGATCAGCCAGCCAAACGCGCCAACGGTTGACGGTTCCCCTGCCACAAAACATTTGCGGGTGGTGTTTACCTCACAGAGCACACTAGTACTCTGCTTTTCTTTCATTAAAACCCAGTTTGGAGTGCGGCGACCTGGCGCCGCTTTGGTCTCGATCGAGCCTTCATCGATAACAAAGCGGCGCCAGGCCGCCGCACTCCAAGGAGAGACCCGATGAAATCTTCAACCGCTCGCATCGTTTCTATTGTCGCATCGTCAGGCGCCCTTTTGCTGCTCTGGGCTTGTTATCCCGCCGGTCAAGTCAGCTACTCAAACCCGCAGGATTCTGTCGCCAGACAATGGCTAATCGAATTCAGGCCAAGTGATGCCAGGCTCCGCCTCGGCATGAACTACCGGCGGGCTGGTAATAATGGCGGGTTCAGCTTCAACAACACAGACTTCGACGTCACTCTCGATCAGCTTGCCGGACTGACTCGCGACCAGGTGATGTCGTCGACCGGAACGAACGTGAACTTCCAGCTCAAGCGCGACGCGGGCACGTTCAATTTCGAGGGTTGGTTTAAAGACGGAAACGGATCGGGCCATTTCACCTTTACACCCAACCAGTCGTTTGCCTCTGAACTCTCACGACAAGGTTTCGGCAAAGCTACTGACGATCAACTCCAGTCACTGGCGATGAGCGACACTGGCCAGGCTTTCATAAACGAATTGAAGAATCAGGGATACGAGACCTCGACAGTCGAACAGCTCGTCCGTATGGGCAATCACGGCGTCAGGCTCGAATATCTACAGGGACTGAAATCGCTCGGCTACTCGGTCAAATCCACAGAACTCGTGGTGCGCATGAAAGATCACGGCGTGAGCCTGAATTTCATCCGCGAGCTTGGCGGCCTTGGTTACACCAACCTGGAGCCGGACGAACTCGTTCGCACGAAAGACCACGGCGTCAACACCTCATTCATAACCGAATTGAAAACACTCGGTTACGACCGTTTGCTGCTCGAGGAACTGCGCCGCATGAAAGATCACGGCGTCAGCTCCGGTTTTATCAAGGAACTCCAGGAACTCGGCTACAACAACACCAGCGTCGAACAACTGGTTCGACTCAAAGATCACGGCGTCAGCGCCACCTACATCAAGCGCATGAAGGAGCGCGGCTACGCGGACCTCAGCCTGGACGAATTCATTCGGCTCAGGGACCGCGGCGAGCGCGAATAGGCCTTTTTGCATCGCGAAAAGTCCTTCCTGCATCTGACAGTTTCACAGATTTCCCACTCCCGGTGTAATCTGTGTTATCTCTGCCCAAAACACTGTTTTTTCGAGGATTGAAATGAGATTGAGAAGATTCCTTTCTGCGCTGCTGCTGGCGCTCTTCAGTTTACAAACACTCCATATCACTGCGCTGGCTGATGAAGGCATGTGGACGTTCAACAACGTTCCACGCGCAGAAATCAAAAAGAAATACGGGTTTGAGGTAACCGATGAATGGCTGAAGAAGGTCCAGTTGGCTTCGGTGCGCTTCAACAACGGCGGTTCCGGTTCGTTTGTTTCGCCAAACGGCCTCGTGCTGACGAATTATCACATCGTCGAAGAAATCGTTAACGAAGTCAGCACGCCGCAAAAGGATCTCGCGAAGGAAGGCTTTGTTGCGAAAACCCGTGCCGATGAGATCAAGGCGCCAAGTCTCGAGCTGAACCAACTGATCAGTGTCGAAGACGTTACTGCGCGCGTGAATGGTGCCGTGAAAGCCGGTGCTACCGACGCTGAAGCATTTGCAGCGAGACGTGCAGAGAGCTCGGCGATCGAAGCAGAATCGACAAAAGCTACCGGTTTGCGCTCCGACGTGGTCACCCTTTTCCAGGGCGGTCAATACAATCTTTATCGGTACAAGGTGTACACCGACGTTCGACTGGTGTTCGTGCCTGAATTCCAGGCGGCGTTTTTCGGCGGCGATCCTGACAACTTCAACTTTCCGCGCTTCAACATCGACATGGCGCTGGTTCGCGTTTACGAAAACGATCAGCCGGTGCATCCGGAAAACTACTTCAAATGGTCCACCACGGGCGCCAAAGAGGGAAGTCTTGTTTTCGTGACCGGCAATCCGGGCGGTACATCAAGGCTCGACACCGTGGCTCATCTTGAGGAACTACGCGACGCCAGTATTCCGATCGTCATCCGTTTGCTCGAGCATCAGGAGGCAATGCTCAAAAAGTACATGGCAATGGGTGAAGAGCAAACACGCCAGGCCCAGAATGAGCTGAACAGCGTACAGAATGCGTTGAAGGTTTATCGCGGACGGCTGCAGGGTTTGAAAGATCAGAACCTGATGTGGCGAAAGAAGCAGGAAGAGGCGGCATTGCGCAAAGCAATTGCAGCAAAACCGGAAGAGCAGAAGAAGTATGGTGATGCATGGGATGCGATCGCAAAGGCACACCAGACATATCCGAGTTACATAAAAGAACGCAGGATCTTCGACCAACTGGGTGGATTCAACAGCACGGTGTTCGGTTATGCTCGCGGTCTGGTACGACTTGCAGAGGAGAATGCAAAACCCAATGCCGAGCGTTTGCCCGAGTACACCGATGCTCGTCGTCCTTCACTTGAGCTGGCACTTTACTCGCCGGCTCCAATTCACAACGACTTCGAAAAACTCAAACTCGCAGACTCGCTTAGTTTCATGGTCGAATTGCTCGGCGCTGATAATGCGCTCGTCAAGCAGGTTCTCGACGGCAAAACTCCGGAAGCACGCGCCGAAGAAATGATCGCGGGCACGAAGCTGAATGATCCGGAGGCTCGCAAAGAACTGGCGAAAGGCGGCAAGGCAGCCATCGAAGCCTCAACCGATCCGATGATTGTGGTGGCTCGTTTGATCGATCCGAAGGGCCGTGAACTGCGTAAGCGTTTCGAGAGCGAAGTTACCGGCGTCGAGCGTACCAACTACGCAAAGATTGCGCGCGCGCTTTTCGATATACAGGGAAACAAGATTTATCCCGATGCGACGTTCACGCCGCGTCTTTCGTATGGCGCAGTCGAAGGTTACATGGAAAATGGCAAGAAGGTTCCGCCGTTTACAACCCTTGGCGGTCTCTTCGCTCGTTCGGACAAGTTCAAGCACGAGTTTCCATACAACCTGCCGCCCCGCTGGACGGAGAAGAAGAGTGCGATCAACCTGAATACGCCGTTTAATTTCGTTTCGACCAACGACATCATCGGCGGAAACTCAGGCTCACCGACGATTAATCAGAACGCCGAACTTGTCGGGCTGATCTTCGACGGCAACATTCAATCGCTCGTAGGCGACTATGTGTACGACATGTCGGTGAATCGAGCGATCTCAGTTGATTCAAGAGGAATGTTGGAAGTGTTGAAGAAGGTCTTCGGTGCGAATGAAATCGCTGCTGAGTTGACTGCAACAAGCTAGTTGTTCAGGGGCAGGTGCAGCAATCAGGGGCAGGTGCAGCAATCAGGGGCAGGTGCAGCAATCAGGGGCAGGTGCAGCAATCAGGGGCAGGAATGCTGCTCCTGCCTGCTGTTCCTGCTCCTAAGCTTTTTCCAGTCCCGCGTACTTCTCGACTAATTTCTTCTGCCCGTAGCCAGGGAAACTCACCGTTAGTTTTATCGACTCACCGGCACCTTCACGACGCAGAACCAAACCTCGACCATATTTCGAATGTCTCACATACGATCCCGGTGTGAATTCATTTGATTTTGCCGGCTCGGACTTGGAGATGTTTGGGAGGCTGCCCGCGGTCTGGCCCATCTGGCGGTTGCGCTGTTTGAAGAAATCCGCGATCGAATCGACGCTGTCGTAAGTCTTACCGGTGTATTTCTTTCGTTCCTTTTTGTACTCGCCGTGCTCGTAGTCAATCGTCGACGAACCGTTCTTGAACGAGAGCCACGACTTACCCAAACTGAGATCTTCAAGCAGGTCCGTTGGCATTTCATTCAGGAACTGAGATGGTTCTGACGCGAGCTCTTCGCCGTAAACGCGTCGCTTCATAGCGTGAGTTACGTAGAGGTAACGCTCGGCGCGTGTCATTGCGACGTACGCCAGACGCCGTTCTTCCTCGAGCTCAGCGCGGTCGGTGGCGGAACGTGAATGTGGAAACAAGCCGTCCTCGAGTCCGACGACGAACACTAACGGAAACTCAAGACCCTTCGCTGAGTGTACGGTCATGAGCGTGACTGGCGCATCGCGTTTGTAGTCGTCCTGATCGGAAACGAGCGCGGAGTGATCGATAAACTCTCGCAGTCCTTCGATGCCTTGCTCATCGTAGTCGACGGCCGCGTTGACGAGCTCCTGCAGGTTCTCGAGACGTCCTTCGGCTTCGTCAGTACGCTCGCCACGCAATGCGGCTTCGTAACCCGTTTCGATGATCGCCGCACGCACGACATCAGAAACTGGTTCTTTACTCGCACCATCCGCCGTGTCGGCCAAGTTCGCGAGCTTATTGACGATGCTGCGGAAATTCTTCAGCGCACTGATTGCTCGCGGTCCCAGATCTCCGGGTTGCTCGATGGCAATGGCGATCGTTTCCCACAAACTCAGTTCGTAATCTTTCGCGCGTCGTTCGAGTTCATCGATGGTCGTTTTACCGATACCGCGCGGCGGACTGTTGATCACACGCCCGAGAGCGATCGAATCGTTCGGGTTCAACGCAAGTTTCAGATACGCGATGATGTCGCGCACTTCCATTCGCTCATAGAACGAAAAGCCGCCGATAATGTTGTACGGCAACTCGGCCCGGCGCATTGCTTCTTCAAATACACGTGATTGTGAGTTCGTGCGGTAGAGCACTGCGGCGCGTATGTCGAACTCTTCGCGCCGGTGTTCGACGATCTTTTTCGCGACCCAACGCGCTTCTGCTTCGGCGTCGAGTGACTGGTAGTAACCCACATGACCACCACGCGGATTCGAAGTCCAGAGACTCTTGCCCTTGCGTTCGAGATTGTTCTTCACCACTGCGCCGGCGACGTCGAGAATCGTTTGTGTCGAACGGTAATTCTGTTCGAGACGAATTGTTTTGGTGTTCGGAAAATGCTTTTCGAAGTTGAGGATGTTGCTGATATCCGCGCCCCGCCACTTATAGATCGACTGATCCTCGTCGCCTACCACGGCGATGTTTTTACTCTTTTCGGTGAGCAGTCTGATCAGTTCGAATTGTAGCGCGTTCGTGTCCTGGTACTCGTCGACGAGAATATAGCGAAACTTGTTGTTGTACTTTTCCCTGACTTCCGCCACGTCGCGCAGGAGTCGAACAGTTTTGATCAGCAGATCGTCGAAATCGAGCGCGTTGTTTCCGTGCAGACGCGCTTCGTACATTTCGTAGACCTTCGCCATCGCAGCGCGACGCTCGTCCACGTATTCAGCGCGTGCTGTAAATGCAGTCGGGTCTTCGCCGTGGTTTTTTGCCGAGCTGATTGTGGATTGTGTGGCGCGCGGACCGAGATACTTCTCGTCGTAGCCGAGATCCCTGATGCACTGTTTGATTAAACGGATCGAGTCGTCCTGATCGTAGATGGTGAAGCGACGCGTGTACTTGTCGTTTAGCTTTTCCACGTCCTGGCGCAGGATGCGCACGCAGAAACTGTGGAATGTCGACACGAGCGGCAGGCTCGAGCGCTCCTGTGTGTGCAGAAGTCTTTGCACACGCTGGCGCATCTAATCGGCGGCCTTGTTTGTGAAAGTGACCGCGAGGATGTTCCAGTACGGCACTTTCTTCTCGGCGATGAGATAGGCGATGCGGTGTGCGATAACTCTCGTCTTGCCCGAGCCCGCGCCGGCGAGGATCAGGAGCGGACCTTCGGTGCTAAGCACAGCCTCGCGTTGTTGTTCGTTGAGTTGTGACAGAAAATCAGAATCCACCGGTGAGTGCATTTAAGCATAGAGACGGAAACAGACAAAATCCATCCACAGATTACGCAGAAAATCTGTTTAATCTGCGTAATCTGTGGACACAGTTTGACCGCAAGAACCAGATAGATCGATGATTCGTTTTTGTCTAATCTCTGAGCATGAACATGAACACAGCTATTAAGGATGATCAACTGTGGCAAGCGGTAGTAGCGAAAGACGCGCGCTTCGACGGGCAGTTTGTCTTCGCGGTCAGCTCGACGGGAGTTTATTGTCGCCCGTCGTGCCCATCACGTCGCGCACACCGCGAGCGCGTCAAATTCTACGATTTACCGGAAGCCGCGGAACAGGCCGGTTTTCGCGCGTGCCTGCGTTGCCAGCCGCGCCGGGCACGAATCATGGATCCGCAAGTCGAACTGGTGCAGCGTGTCTGCGGTCTGCTCAACTCGAACGAAACGGAGTCCCTCACACTCGCCGACCTTGCAACACAGGCAGGTGTAAGCCAGTTTCATTTGCAGCGCACTTTCAAACGAGTGATGGGCATCAGTCCACGGCAATATCTCGCCGCTCGCAAGATGGACAACTTCAAAACTCTGGTGCGCAAAGGTGAATCAGTCACGACTTCACTTTACGAATCCGGATTCAACTCAAGCAGCCGTCTCTACGAACACGCTGCAGAAGAGCTTGGCATGACACCTGCCACGTACAGTCGGGGCGGCCGTGGCATGAATATCAGTTACACGATTACGGCGTCGCCGATGGGCCGCTTGCTCGTGGCCGTCACTGAGCGAGGTGTTTGTGCTGTGCGAATGGCTGACAGCGACGCGGAGCTTGAAAAAGATCTGCGTGAAGAATTTCCGAATGCGGAGCTGAAGCGCGACGATTCAGCCCTGCGCGAATCAGTGCAGAAGATTCTGAATCATCTCGAGAAAAATGAACCCCGTCTCGATCTGCCGCTGGATATCAAAGCGACTTCCTTTCAACGTCAGGTTTGGGAGCACCTGCGTGCTATTCCTTACGGCGAAACAGTTTCTTACGGCGACGTCGCCAAGGCCCTGGGCAAACCGGGCGCAGTTCGTGCCGTCGGACGTGCATGTGCGACAAATCCAGTCGCACTAGTTATTCCCTGTCACCGTGTCGTGCGTGAAGACAAGACACTCGGCGGATATCGCTGGGGCCTGGATCGTAAGAAGAAACTGCTCGAGCACGAACGCCATGCCCGGAAAGGCTGACCCTTTTCTCGATTCGATTGCGCGTTAGGGAGAGGCGGGGGGCAGACGGCTCGTAGCCAACAGCACTGTAGGGGGATGCAGTGCGTCACAGCCGTTTGCCCCTTGAGGGGCGCCACAAAGGGCACATAAAGCACAAAGGCACATAGAAGACGCTCTTCTTTTGTGCCTTTTGTGCTTTATGTGCCTTCTGTGGCTCTATTCGACCGTTACGGACTTCGCGAGGTTGCGCGGCTGGTCGACGTCACAGCCGCGCCGCACGGCGATGTGATACGCAAGCAGTTGCAGCGGGATGATCGAGAGAATCGGTGACAGCAGATCGCTCGCAGCCGGAATCTCGATCACGTGATCTGAAACAACCGAAGAGATCGAGTCGCCTTCCGTCAGCACGGAAATCACAATACCCTCGCGTGCCTTAACTTCCACGATATTCGAATGAGTCTTTTCGTAGCGCAGCTCTGAAGCGCGGTTGCCTTCTTCGCGAGTGTTGATGAAGAGCACGGGCAGTCGTTCGTCAATCAACGCATTTGGACCATGCTTCATCTCACCGGCCGGATAGCCTTCGGCGTGAATGTACGAAATCTCTTTCAGCTTCAACGCGCCTTCGAGCGCGACCGGAAAATTGATGCCGCGACCGAGATATAGAAAATCCGTGGAGCGGAAGAATTCCTTCGAGAGTTCCTCGATGCCGTCTGAATCGTTGAGCAGGTGTTCCAGTTTGACCGGCAGCTCCGCGAGTTCCTGCGCGTGAAAGCGAGCCTCGTCGACAGACAGCACGCCGCGCACCTGGCCCAGGTACATGCCGAGCAGGTAAAGCGCAATCATCTGAGACGTGAAAGCCTTCGTTGAGGCAACACCAATCTCAGGACCAGCATGCGTAAGGATCGTGCCATCGGCTTCGCGAACGATCATTGAACCCTGCACGTTGCAGATGGCCAGCACCCGCGCGCCGAGCTCTTTTGCTTCACGCAATGCCGCGATCGTGTCGGCAGTCTCTCCGGATTGAGAAATCACCAGCAAGAGGGAATTTTCATCCATCACCGCATTGCGATAGCGAAACTCGGACGCGTAATCGACATCGACCGGTATCCGCGCCAGTTGCTCGATCATGTATTTGCCGGCCAAACCCGCGTGCCAGGACGTACCACAGGCGGCAATCTTGATCGAAGTGAACCGCTTGAAATCGGCTTCCGTGATGTTTGCCATCTCGTCGAGAAACACCTGACCGCTGTCGAGTGAGATTCGTCCCTGGACGGTGTCGCGAACGGAGCGCGGCTGCTCGTAAATCTCTTTGAGCATGAAGTGCTTGAAGCCGCCCTTCTCCGCCATGATCGGATCCCACGTGATCCTTTGAATCGATGGCTGAACGGAGTTGCCTTCGAAGTCTGTGACACGCACTGCGTCTCGGTTGATGACTGCGATCTCGCCGTCGCCCAGAAAGAAGACGTCGCGTGTGTGTTGCAGAATCGGAGGAATGTCGGAAGCCACAAAGAATTCGCGGTCTCCCAGACCGATAACGACGGGCGGGCCCTGGCGAACAGCGATGATCGTGTCGGGTTCATCGGCGTTGATTATCGAGAGCGCAAAGATGCCGCGCAGTTCTGCCACAGCCGAGCGCACGGCTTGTTCGAACGAGGACTCTTTTTTGAGATATTCCTCGATGAGGTGGGCCATGATCTCTGTGTCGGTCTCAGTGACGAAGTGATGATCCGATTTGCGCAGGCGTTCTTTTAGCTGCAGATAGTTTTCGATGATGCCGTTGTGGACAACGACGACGCGGCCGGTGCAATCGCGATGCGGATGTGCATTCTCTTCAGTGGGTCGACCGTGCGTGGCCCAACGTGTGTGTCCGATGCCGTAAGTGCCGTCGAGTGGACTGAGCCGAATAGCTTCTTCGAGGTTGCGCAGTTTTCCCTCGGCGCGACGAATCTCGAGATCGTGTTCTTCATTTACGACTGCGATACCGGCTGAGTCGTAGCCACGATATTCGAGTTTGCGCAGCCCATCGATGATGAGCGGCACGACCTGCTTGTTTCCTACGTAACCAACAATTCCACACATGCCACCTAAACTCCTATTGCCACAGAATTTTTAGCCACAAGAGGCACAAAAAGCACAAAAATGATCATGTGACTTTTGTGCCTTTTTGTGGCTCATTTTAGATTCTTCTTTACTTTCGCGGGGACGCCGGCGACTAATGAGTCCGGTGGGACATCTTTTGTCACCACGGAGCCGGCGGCTGTCATGGAGCGAGCACCGACACGAACCGGAGCGACCAGCATCGTATCCGAACCGACTTTGACGTCGTCTTCGATGATGGTTTCGTGTTTGTGTTTGCCGTCGTAGTTACACGTCACGGTTCCGGCCCCGATGTTTGTTCGCTCGCCAATCGTCGCATCGCCCAGATACGTCAGATGCATCGCCTTGGTGCCGCGTTTCAAGCGCGATTTCTTGACCTCGACAAAATTTCCGACAGTTGCTTTCTCTTCAAGGACCGCGTTCATGCGCAGGTGTGCGAACGGACCCACCGCGGAGTTCGATTCGAGCAGTGAATCGACCACGATCGAGTGATCCTTAACGACGACGTTGTTACCCAGACGCGAGTTTGTGATGCGCGCGCCGGAAAGAATCACGCAGCGCTCGCCGATAATTGTTTTTCCTTCCACAGTGACGTTGGGATAAATAATCGTGTCGCGGCCGATCTGAGCTTCAGCGCTGATGTATGCGTGAGACGGATCGATAAATGTCACGCCGTCTTCGATCATCAGTTTCCGAATTGCGGAGCGGCGGATGAGGTTTTCAAACTCCGCGAGCTCGGCGCGCGTGTTGATTCCGGAAACCTCGCGGCTGTCGCCGTGGAGATAAACGCTTACTGTTCCACCACCCGCGAGAATGATCTCGGCGACGTCCGTCAGATAGTACTCGCCCTGATCGTTGGCCGGCTCGACTTTGCGGAGTGCTCGGTACAACTCTTTCGCGTCAAAACAGTAGATGCCAGAGTTGATCTCTTTGACGAGGCGCTGTTCTTCTGTGGCGTCTCTGTGCTCGACGATTTTCTGAAATGCATCGTTTTGATTGCGAATGATGTGCCCGTAGCCAGTCGGATTTTCAAGACGAACACTCAGGATCGTGCAGGCTGCGCGGGCATTGTTGTGATGGTCAATGAGTTTCCGAAGCGTGTCAGCCTTGATCATCGGCACGTCGCCGGAAAGTATCAGGACGAGTGAGTCAGAGTTTTCGAGTTCGCTCCGCGCTGACTCAACGGCGTCGCCGGTTCCGCGTTGTTGTGCCTGTAGCACAGGGCGTACAAGATCGCCGGCTTCAGCGAGCGCGGCGCGCTCAACCTCTTCCGCCTGATGACCCACCACTACCAGAATCGCCTGCGGATTCAATGTTTGGGCTGCCCTAACAACGTGCGCAATCAATGGCGAGCCGCCAAGCTCGTGCAGGACTTTCGCACGGTTCGACTTCATTCTGGTTCCAAGGCCGGCGGCCATGATTAGAACATTGAGTGGTTTTTGCGACATCGAGGTTTATCTTAGACAGCGACCGGGGCGAGTGCCTGCTTTCGGCAGTGCAGCACGACTTCTGCGAGACGATCCGAGTTGTGTCTGACTTTTTCCCCGTCATACAGCAAGTCAGCGCGCACGATTTCCGTCGTCTGGTCGAGCGCATCGTCAATCGGATCGTCGATGCCGATCTGATAAGCGCCTTCGGCCGCATAAAGATCTGCCTGTTCTTTGCTAATCCGGCGGCTGTTGACGACAACGAAATCAAAATGGATTTCAGGGGCGTACTTCTTGATCGTCTCGAGATGTTTGCGCGCACTGTACCCGTCTGTTTCGCCGGGCTGAGTCATCAAATTGTTGACGAAGATTTTGGTTGCGCGAGTTTGACCAATTACACGTGCTACCTGGGACACGAGCAGGTTCGGCAGGATGCTTGTATACAGCGAGCCGGGACCAACGGTAATGATGTCCGCGGCACGAATGGCTTTCAGTGCCGCAGGCAACGGAAGACATTTCTCGGGCTCGAGCCTGAGTCGGCGGATCGGAGTCTTGGAGGCTGAGATCTGTGTTTCGCCGAGAACGACAGTTCCATCCTCCAACTCGGCTGCGAGACGAACGTCGCTGATCGTCGCCGGGAAGATGTGACCCTTACTCGCGAGCACTTCGGACGAAAGACGGATTGCTTCGGTAAAGTCGCCAGTAACTTCCGTCAACGCTGCCAGAAAGAGATTTCCAAAACTGTGTCCGCCAAGGCCACCGCCGCCACGAAAGCGATGACGAAAGAGACGTGCCAACAACGTCGAGTCTTCCGAGAGCGCGATCATGCAGTTGCGGATGTCGCCTGGCGGCAGCATCTGGAGTTCCTCGCGCAGGCGTCCGGAACTGCCACCGTCGTCGGAAACAGTGACGATGGCCGATAGGCTCTCGATCCACATGTCCTCCTCGGTTTTTCCGACGAGCCGTTTTAGACCGGCGAGAAGAGTCGAGAGGCCGGTGCCACCTCCAATGGCTACCAGCTTTTGACCATCTAGATTCATCGTTTGAATCATAACATGTCGAATTGAATGGACGTTGCTGTACCTACTATTGAATGGACGTTGCTGTACCTATTATTGAATGGACGTTGCTGTACCTACTATTGAATGGGCGTTGCTGTTACCTACTATTGAATGGACGTTGCTGTACGTACTGTAGGGGCGGCCCTCCGTGGCCGCCCCTGCGTGGAAAAAAACGCCCTTCGAATGAATCGCCGCCTCTCGCGCGGCTAAGACTCAACCTCCAAGCTTGAATCTCCTGCAAGGGGCGGCCACGGAGGGCCGCCCCTACAGTACGTACCGGGTTCATAAGTTAACTAAGAGGGGTTACTAATCAGACGATCGAAGTCGGGATCGTTGCGTAGCGGATAAAGATCGTGGTCGTGTTGTGCCTGAACGCGGAGGCTGGGCTTCAGGTCGAGAGCCTTCTGAAGTGACTCCAGCGCCAGATCGATCGAACCGAGCCGGGCACGAGTCGCAGCCAGACCGTAATGAATGTGTGCCGCTTCCGGTTCGCGTTTCAGCGCTCTTTCGAACATCTCCTGCGCGGCGACATATTCACCTCGATTGAGTTCGATAACCCCGCGGTCATAGAGCGAATCGGCATCGCGTGGAAGAATGCTTTCAGTGCGCAGCCGCGACTCCGCGATCGCGAGATAGGTGCGAGAGCGAGCCGCGACCTCTGATACCTGCGAGTATTTGTCGAGCAAACTTCGAAATTGGTTCCGCGCCTCAGCAAACCGGCCTCGTACAAATTCTTTGTGCGCACGTTCAAAAGCAAGAAGTGCTGCCGACTCATCGACGGTCGGTGGACGTGGCGCAGGCGGAGGAGCCGGTGCAGGTCTGATGGCACGAACCGCAGCTTGCTTCTGCGTCGTTTTGACCCTTGATACCGTTGCGACTTTCTTGGAAGCAGCCTTGCGAGCGACAGTCTTCGCGGCAGCCTTCTTGGCTTTCACTGCCGGGCGAGACTTGGCAGTGGACTTTTTGGCCGCAGTTAGTCTGGCCGCCTTTCTTGCAGTTGTCTTACTGGCGGTGGCTCTTTTGGCTTTGGGTTTGGAGGGCGACTTTGCTTTAACAGCACGCTTCGCGCTTTTCGCAGGCTTAGCTTTTGAACGCGATGCTGACCGTCTCAACCCTTTTGTGAGACTGCTACTCATGTGCGGATCTCAAAAGGCTGCTCACCTGAAGCGAGCAGCCGTGGAATCGCCGGGAGCTTACCATACATGCCCCTCTAAATCAATCGGCACAAGTATTTGCGGGTGCTTTACCTACCGAAAATCCGGACGCAACTCCGTGAAAACCGCAAACAAAGAAAAACACTTGATGGTCATTGTTGGCCTATGTTAAAGTGCTTTCGGCTTACGGAGGCTTAATCCACCTCGGCAAACAGCCCCAACCGAATAAGTAACCTCTTTTAGTTTCAGAATTTGCAATCCGCGGAACAGGCGTTTCAGCTTAACTCTCCAAGGAAACATCCCGCCCCGGCCTTCAATAAAGAGTCGCACAATGGCAGACACACCAATCCTGTTGCGTGAACAGCAATACCACCAAATCAAGGCTGTCCTGGCGCGATTGCGAATGGACTCCCAAGCCAAGGTGGTCTTTCTGGTAGATAAGGACGGTCAGGAAATCGCATCCCAGGGCGAAGTGGGAAATCTTGACACAACCAGTTTGGCATCCCTCGCTGCCGGTAACGTGGCCGCGACGGGTGGCATGGCTGAACTGATCGGAGAGAAGGAATTTCCGACGCTCTCGCATGAAGGGGAAAAAGAGAGCATTCACATCTCCGTAGTCGGCAGGCTCCTGCTCGTGGTCGTCTTTGACGAGCGTTCCAGCCTCGGACTAGTGAAACTCCGCAGTAAGCAGATTTCTCATCAACTGGCCGCAATGTTCGAAGAGATTGCAGCCGGAGACTATGACGACCTCGATTCACCCTTCGCCGGTATCACCGACGAGGACATCGACAGTCTTTTCAGCTAACGACAGGTGCTATGACCTTTATTAATTACGCTTCCAGAGAAATCAACTGCAAGATCGTCTACTACGGCCCGGGTTTGTGTGGTAAGACGACCAACTTGCAGTACATCTTCGATTCGACTGCGCCACAGGCGCGCGGCAAGCTGATCAGCCTTGCAACCGAGACCGACCGCACGTTGTTCTTCGACTTCATGCCGCTCGAACTGGGAACGGTGCGCGGATTCAAGACGCGCTTTCACCTGTACACGGTTCCGGGTCAGGTCTTTTACGATGCATCGCGCAAACTGATTTTGAAAGGGGTCGATGGAGTTGTGTTCGTGGCTGATTCGCAGGAAGAGCGAATGGACGCCAATATCGAGTCGTTATACAACCTCGAGGAGAATCTGCAGTCACAGGGTTACGATCTGCTGAAGATCCCCTACGTGTTGCAACTCAACAAACGCGATCTGGGTAATATCATTCCGGTTGAGGACCTCGCCGCCGAACTGCAACGCAAAGGCGAGCCTGTTGTCGAGGCCGTAGCCTCCACGGGTCAGGGCGTGTTCGACACGCTGAAGGCCGTTGCGAAACAAGTACTGACTGAATTGCGAAAAGGTTAGCCACGGATAAAACGGATCAGTGTAAATCGATTTACACAGATCCGTTTTATCTGTGTTACAGGCTTTTGAGCATCAAGAGGCCGTCGCCGCCGTTGGAGTAATACTTGGGAAGCTTTTGGGTAACGGTGTAGCCGAGGCTCTCGTAGAGTTTCTGTGCGGCGACGTTCATCGTTCGGACTTCCAGTCGCACCAGTCTCACGTTGCGTTTACGAAAGCCATCCTCGACCTGTCCCATCAGACGCTTTGCCAGATTGCGTCGCCGGTGTTCCGGAGCTACTCCGACCGTAGTCACGTGTCCGGTGTGATCCGGTTCGACCAGTCCGATTACAAAGCCGGCCATCACTCCGCCCGTTGTCACCGCGCGGTACGAAACCGATTCAGGTGCTGTGAGAAGGTAGTCGAACGTTTCGCGGCTGTAAGCTTCGCCGTCAATGAAGCAGCGCTGATCGAGTCGCCAGCATTCATCAAGCTGCGAGATTGTTAGCGGCCGGATGTCGTAGCTCGTGTTCCACGAAGGCGTCGGAGTGTTCTCCTTTTTTTCGCCGTCGTATTGAAGCTCTGACTGTGACCACCAGCGGGAACGAAATTTCTTTAATACTGCCATGGCCTTGTTCGTTCGGGAGAGATAAACCAAAGCTAGTTTACCATCGACATTTAGCGAACGCCTACAGGATTAACATGCAATCGCCGTAGCTGTAGAAGCGATACCGTTGGGAGACTGCGCGGGCGTAGGCGCGGAGGATAAACTCGCGTCCCGCGAAGGCACTGACGAGGATTAGCAGCGAAGATTGCGGCAGGTGAAAGTTGGTTAGCAGGGCATCAGCAATGCGGAATTGATAGCCGGGTTTGATTGTCAGACTCGCAACGCCTTTGCCGGCGACGACGCGACCGTCCTCTGACGACGAAGACTCGAGGGCTCTCATCGTAGTGGTTCCGACGACAACCACTCTGCCACCACGCGCGCGTGCGTTGTTGATTGTTTCCGCTGCGGATTCTGAGATTTCAAAATGTTCGCTGCTGACTGAATGTTCATCCACATCGTCGACGCGCACTGGCTCGAAGGTTCCGTAACCGACGTGCAAGGTGACCTCAGCGATCGAAGCAATCTCGGCAACTTGCCCGAGCACTTCGGGTGTGAAATGCAATCCGGCCGTGGGTGCAGCAATCGCGCCACGATGTTTGGAATAGACCGTTTGATAGCGTTCGCGATCTGTGTTCGAAACACCGGATGGTCGCTTGATGTATGGTGGCAGAGGTGTCGAACCGATTTCCGCTAGTGTGTCGTCAAAAGAGCCCTCGCACTGGAAGCGCACCCGCCGTATTTCAGCCCCAGGTTCGTCCAGCAATTCTACGATCAGCTTGCCGTCGCCGAAACTTGCGCGAGAGCCTTTTTTCAATCTCGCGCCGGGCCGGACGAGCGCTTCCCAATCGTTACCTTCAATCTCGCGCACAAGAAAGATCTCGACCTGTCCCCCTGATCCTTCACGCTGTCCGATCAGGCGTGCCGGAATCACACGCGAGTTATTTACAACGACGACATCGTCAGGACGGAGATATCGGGTGAACTCTTTAAAACTCGAATCCGTCCATTTCTGCTCGCGCCGGTCCAACACGAGCATTCTTGAAGCATCACGTTCTGCCAGGGGTGTTTGAGCGATCAGTTCCCCGGGCAGCTCGTAATCAAAATCCGCGATTTTCATGCGGGATTATCCGTGGCCGAAGGATGTTCGTAATGGAAAACTGCGGTGAGTTGAGCGCCGAACAGCAAGATCAAACTCGAAACATAGCTCCACGTCAGCACCGCAACTACAGCACCCACCGATCCATAGATCTGGTCGTAGTGAAAGTAGTTCAAGCTCGATGCAAAAACGTACTTCGCGATTTCCCACAACACTCCGGCCACAAACGCCCCGGGCAGAGTATCGCGTAATGTGACCTCCGCCTTCGGCATGAAACGATAGACCAGCACAAACAGCGCCACGGTCACCAGATAACTGACAACTGCAAACAATACCTGCCAGAAAGCGCTGCCGACCGAAGCCAGTAGCGTGTATCGTTCGAGTTGTCGCGGGGAAAGACGGACCGCCATCTCGCGAAACGCAACCAGGATTGACGTCACCAAAACCGAACTTGCGAGCAGCAGCCCGACCAGACCAACCATTCCTACGGTGAGCGCTCTTCCATGCAAGAACGTTCTCGACACCGCGCCCCAGATACGATTGAGTGCTCTTTCAATTACGGCAAACACCCACGAACCGGCCCAGAACACAATCACAACGCACGTTACGATTGCTCCCAGGCCGAGATCCGAAAAGGCTTCAATCGTCTCACGCAGAAATTTTGCCGAGCCCGGATATACGTCGACAGCGTGTGTAAGTAGTTGGCTTCCGGCGGCCAGCTTGTTGCTGAGGGCTAACATCAGAAGCAGGGCAGGGAAGAGTGCCATCAAGCCGAAGTAACTCATCGCCGCAGCCGATGTGAACAGATCGTTTTCGTGAAACTGGTGCAGCGCATGTCCGAGCATCGATCTCCACGGCGACCGGTTACGAACGCCAAATGAGTGACGCGAGAATGACGTGAAACGCTTCATTGATTTAGCCGCGGACTAACGCGATTCAGCGGGGGTCGAACAGGTTGGGTATTCTTGCGCCGGGAGTCGTAATACCGAAGTGTTCGTACGCATTCGGCGTTGCCAGACGACCGCGCGGTGTGCGATCCAAAAATCCGATCTGAATCAAATAAGGTTCGATAATCTCCTCTATTGAATCTTTCTCTTCGTGAATCGACGCCGAGATGGTGCCCAGCCCGACTGGGCCGCCGTTGAACTTCTCGATGATCGTCAACAGCAGCTTGCGATCCATCTCGTCGAGGCCATACGTGTCGACTTCCATACGATTCAAAGCGTCGTTTGCGACTTCCTTGTTAATGCGACCGTCGTAATCAACTTCAGCGTAGTCGCGGACGCGACGAAGCAGACGGTTGACGATGCGTGGTGTGCCGCGTGAGCGGCGTGCAATCTCACGCGCGCCGTCGTCGTCGATCTCGACGCCGAGAATCTCCGCTGAACGTTTGCAAATGACTTCGAGATCCTCGTGCGGGTAGAAGTCGAGGTGGAAGACGATACCGAAACGCCCACGCAGCGGCGCGGTGATTAGACCAGCACGAGTCGTGGCTCCGATCAAAGTGAACTTTGGAAGCTCGAGTTTGATTGAGCGCGCGCCGGCGCCCTGTCCGATCAGTAGATCGAGTTGATAGTCCTCCATCGCCGGGTAGAGCTTTTCTTCCAGCGCCGGCAGCAGGCGGTGAATCTCGTCGATGAAGAGCACGTCGCCTTGCTGGAGGTTGGTGAGCAGGGCAGCGATGTCGCCCGCTTTCTCGATGGCCGGACCGGCGGTAGATTTCAGCTCCGCGCCCATCTCATTCGCGATGATGTTTGCGAGCGTGGTCTTTCCTAAACCCGGTGGGCCGGTTAGCAATACGTGGTCGAGGGCTTCGCGACGATTGCGCGCGGCCTTCATGTAGACACGAAGATTCTCCTTGACCTGTCGCTGGCCGATGTATTCCTCGATGCGAGTCGGGCGCAGCGTCAGATCGAATTGACGATCCTCGTCGTTAGGGAGACTTTCTTTCATGCGCGCTGATATTGACTCAGAAGCCATAGCGTTTTCAAACTCTGGCTAACTTCTTGAGACCGCGTCTCAGAATGGATTCGACTGTCATATCCCCGCCGTCGCCAAGTGCCGCATCGATGGCCTTCTCCGCAGCGGATCTCTGGTATCCAAGATTGAGCAAAGCCGACAAGGCGTCGGCGCGGACAGAGTCTTCGGACGAGGCGTGGACAGTTTCCTGTTTCACACCTGTTTGCTCGGCAACTTGTGCTTGTGACAACTGAATCATCTTGTCGCGAAGATCCACGACAAGTCGTTCAGCGGTTTTTCTACCGACGCCGGGAATTTGCGTAAGCCGCGCGAGGTTGTTCGATTTAATCGATTCGATCAACTCGTCCGCCTTCATGTGCGAAAGAAGCGCGATACCCAGTTTCGGACCCACGCCGCTGACGGAAATGAAATTTACGAATAGCTTGCGTTCGTTTGCTGTCTTAAACCCGTAGAGCTGCAATGCGTCTTCTTTTACGTGGGTGTAAATGAGCAGTTGAACGCTTGTTTTCTCGTCGTCGAGGTCGTAGAACGTCGAGAGCGGTATGTTGACTTCATAGCCAACGCCGCTGACGTCGACAACAACCTGGTTTGGTTCTTTAGAGAGCAGTGTGCCGCTGAGATGCGCAATCATTTCGGGCGGGATTGTAGCAAAATAGTCCTTGGAGTGCGGCGGCCTGACGCCGCTTTGGCCTCGATCAAGCGCGATCGATAACAAAGCGGCGTCAGACCGCCGCACTCCAAGGAGGCGCAATATGACCAACTCGCCTTATTAGCGCTATACTGGCTCTGTTCATGAAGTCCGAGAAAATATCAGAACTAACAACCAGCCGCTTGAGTGTTTACCTGCGTTGCCTGAATGCGCTTCACACGGCGGGGATAAAAACGATTTCGTCGCAGGCGCTGGCCGAACAGTTCAACTTGAATTCCGCGCAGATCAGAAAGGATCTCGGTTACTTCGGCGAGTTTGGCGTGCGCGGTGTTGGTTACTACGTGGACGATTTGCGAGATCACATTACGAAGATCCTCGGGCTCGACAGCCCGCACCGCGTCGGCATCGTCGGCGCCGGGCGACTGGGCACAGCCCTCGCGAATTACAACGGGTTCGGAAGATCAAACTTCACCGTCGTGGCGCTGTTTGATAACGATCGTCAAAAGATTGGACAACGAATCGGAAAGCTTGCGGTTCACGACGTCGACGAGATCGCAAGCGTGATTCGAGACGAAGCCATCGACGTGGCGGTGGTCGCAGTTCCTGCAAAGGCGGCGCAGAGAGTTCTTAATCAGGTTATGTCCGCCGGCATTAAAGCAGTGCTGAACTTTGCGCCCGTCTCACTGACGGCTCGACGGGGAGTAAAAGTCAAGACGGTGGATCTGACGACTTCATTGGAGTCGCTATCGTATTTTCTTTCTCAACCTTCAAATAGCACGGTCACTCAACCACGACGGAGAACGTCCAGCAAACAAGCATGGATGAGCAAACAGCCAAACAAGATCTGATCCGCGTTTGCCACTTGATGTACGAGCGAAGCTACGTCGTCTCGTCCGACGGCAACGTGAGCGTGCGGCTCGACGACGGACGGATCCTTGCCACGCCGACGATGACGTGCAAGGGTCGCATGACCGAGGATCTGATCGCGATCACCGATATCGACGGCAAAGCGCTCAACAATCGGCGCGCTTCGAGTGAGCTCGCAATGCATCTCCTGATCTATCGCGAGCGTGCGGATGTGAAGGCTGTCTGTCATGCGCATCCACCAAACGGAACCGCCTTCGCCGTTGCGGGGCTAGCTATAGATCAACCGATCCTTTCGGAAGTGATTCTGACGCTGGGTTGTGTGCCGCTTGCCGCTTATGGAACTCCGTCAACGGATGAGTTGACTCAGGAGATGCAGCCATTCGTGAAACATCACAATGCGCTGCTGATGGCGAATCATGGCGCGGTCGCTTACGGCGCCGATCTCTGGCAGGCATGGGATCGTCTCGAGACGCTGGAACACACGGCGAAGATCGCGATCCTCTCGCGCGTGCTTGGCGGTTCGAAGAATCTTCCACCGGATGCGATTGAGAAGTTAATCAACGTGCGCGAAGCGGCCGGTTACCTCGGCGAGTCCGCACGCGGACAAGCGTGTGGTTATCTAAATCCTTCGGAAAACGGTGATGCAAAGATCTCATTAACGCGCGAAGAGCTGGTCGAATTGTTAAGTCAGGCAGTAAATGGTAAATAATCCGTAATTAAATCTGTGTTATCTGTGGCTAAAGGAGCATCTGAATGCAAGAAGCACTCGGAATGGTTGAAACTAAGGGCCTCGTGGCAATGATCGAAGCGGCCGATGCGATGGTGAAGGCTGCAAATGTCACGCTTGTCGGTTACGAAAAAATCGGGGCCGGTTTTGTGACCGCGATCGTTCGTGGCGACGTTGCGGCAGTGAAGGCTGCCACGGATGCCGGCGCCGCAGCGGCGCGACGCGTCGGTGAATTGGTGAGCGTGCATGTGATTCCGCGTCCGCACGGCAGCGTCGATGAAACTCTGCCCATAGGACTCGATCGATAACCCGGCATGATCATCGCTCGCATTATCGGGACTGTTGTCTCCACGCAAAAAGATGAACGGTTGAGCGGAAAGAAGTTGTTGATCGTGCGACCGATTAATGTAGACGGCAGTGATACGACTGGTTACGTGGTCGCCGTTGACACAGTGGGCGCCGGATTTCACGAACGCGTGCTGGTAGTCGCCGGCTCGAGTGCGCGGTTGGCCCAGGGCATGAAGGATGTGCCAGTGGATGCGGCAATTGTAGGAGTGATCGATACGGTCGATGTGAATTGAACTATGCAACTCGCGCGCGTCATCGGCACAGTGGTAGCAACCGTTAAGAACGATTCGCTCGAAGGTCGCAAGCTACTGATTGTCCAGACTGTCGATAAAAACCTCCAAGCCTCAGGCAAGCCGATGGTGGCAGTCGATTCTGTGGGTGCAGGTGTTGGTGAACTGGTGTTCTGGTGTCGCGGAAAGGAAGCGAGTTTTCCTTTCAAACGCGAAGACACGCCGACTGATTGCACGATTGTAGGCATTGTTGATTCCGAGCAGCACGTAACCAGATGATTCTCGCGCGCGTAGTTGGAAATATCGTGGCGACGCAAAAGAACCGGCGTTACGAGAACGCACGCGTGATGTTATGCCAGCAGATCACGCCGGAAGGTGAGGAGACGAGTTACTCGACCCTCGCACTTGATTCTGTGGATGCGGGTGTTGGTGATACGGTGCTCATCGTTCAGGAAGGTTGGAGCGCGTCGACTGCAGCGACTGGTGAAGCAGGCGCGGCGATTGATTCAGCGATTGTAGGAGTGGTGGATCGGATCGATCTGTTATAGACGATGGAAGATCAGGCGAGAATAATGGCAGAGAGAATCGCGCGTCGCGTGGCGGCCAATTCGGCCGTGCCTCAAAGCACTGACATCGGCTCAGAGCTGGCCGCGATGCGTGCGACTCTATCTGAACTGCAAAACCGTTTGATTCAGATCGAAGCGAAGGTAAGTGGTCCTCGCGTTCATTCACCGTGGCACCCCAGTCTGGATCGGTTTGGTGTAGAAGAAGCGACAGTATCCGAGCTCGTTGATTTCTTCCAAAATGATAAGGCTTGCAGCCTGGAACCAGGCGGCAAGCCTTGTGATCATTGTGCGATGTGCAGCTCCCGCGGTTTTTAGCCGCGGATAACACCTATTTACTTCGGGCCGGGCCGCAAAGAGTTTGAGTTTAGCTGCGGCACCTGTTTCGCGGCTTCATCAGCTTTGAAGTAAGGCTCCTCTTTGAATCCGAACAGCTTGGCTCCAATCACAGTGGGGAAACGCGCTCGCGTTGTGTTGTAGTCCACGACCGCGACGTTGTAGTCGTTGCGCGCCGTTGCGACACGGTTCTCAGTGCCGGCCACTTCATCCTGCAACTTCAAAAAATTCTGATTCGACTTCAGATCCGGATAGGCTTCCTGCAGCACGAGTAGACGGCCCACCGTTCCACCGAAGCTGTTGGCGGCATCAATCACGGCCTGCTTTTGCTCCGGCGTCTTGTCGCCGCCTTCACCTTGTGGCGCTGCCTGTTGCGCGTTCAGCAATTGCGAACGCGCCTTAGCGATCTGGCCGAAGACCTCCTGCTCCTGAATGCCGGCCATCTTTGCCGACTCGGCGAGATTATTTAACAGGTCGCCGCGACGTTGTAATTGAGTTTCAACTCCGGCCCATTTGCCTTTGACGTTTTCGTGTTTCGTCGTCAGTGTGTTGTAACCACAGCCGCTGGCAGCCAAAGCAATCAGTACCAGGCCGGCAAGAATCGTTAGTCTTCGGATCTTCATTTCAAATCTCCCATGTAAGTTACTGTGTTGCTTTTCCAAGCTCGTCAACTGCTTCAACAACCTGCCCGATCTGAAACAGGTAGGCTCCGAAAAGATCATTCGCCTCTTTCTCCGACGCGGGACGGCGGTCACTCGCGCGAAATTCAAAAATTCTTTCGAAGGGCGCTACGTCGAGTCTCAATAACTGCGCGGTCGCGCGCACGCAGTCGGGTTTCGAAATGGGCGCTTCGAGGCCGTGCAACATCAGTACCGCCCGAAACAGTGCCGCGAAGCTCGACAAACTATCGTTCATCAAATCGCACAACTTATCGATGGAAACTGATGCGGGGATGTAGAGCCGGCGCAACTGAATCAGCTTGCTTCTCAGTTCGTACTCCGTCTGGTGTCGCAGATTCGCATCCGAGAGTTGCACAAACTCAAAGGGATCGTGGCCGTAGAGAACGATACGCGCGTTTGCCATCTGGTGAAATTCGATCGGAAATACGTCAGCGGCGTCGGCGAGCTCTTCGACAGTGAAGTAGACAGGAAGTGGATGGCCCAACCGCTGCCACTCGCGCATAGGAGCCTGTGCCTGTCGCAGATCTTCCGGTGTGATCTGCCGCAAAGCGATCAGGATGTTGTAGTCGGAGCGCAGCTCGATGTGATCTCCGGCCGCTGCCGAACCGTACAGGACCACCGACGCGAGATTGTCTCCGTGCGTCGCGCGCAAGTCCTCCACGAGTCCGTTGAGTGCTTCCTGTACTGTCGTCTTAACCATGATTTGTTACCAACTGCCGCCCGAGCCTCCTCCGCCAAAGTCACCGCCGCCACCGAAGCCACCACCAAATCCTCCACCGCCGCCACCGCCGCCGCCAAATCCACCACCACCAAAGCCTCCGCCACCCCAACCACTCCGTCTACCGCCACCAAGATTGCTGAACAAGCTGCCCCATAGCAACGCCTGTAAACAACCACCGCCACCGCCTCTTCTTCTCGACGCTGCAGAAAGCAGGATGACGATGACCATGATCACGACTACGGTGCCGCAGATTGAGCTCACGCTTGTTTGCGGGCGTCTTTGCAGTGGTTCCTGTTCTTCTTCTCCGCCTCGATAGACTTTGCTTTCACCGATGCCCTCGACACTAAACCCACGTTTTGCTCCGAGCGTCGCAACGTATGCTTCAATCGTATCGAGGATCCCTTTGCTGTAATTCTGTTGTCTGAACTGTGGTACCAGTCGTTCACGTTGAATCTGGCCCACGAGTCCGTCCGGCAAATCACCTTCGATATGCCGGCTCACCTGGGTGAAGTACTTGCGATCCTGAATCGCGACGACAAGCAGTAGTCCGGCTTTCTCACCTTCCTTTGATCCGATTCCCCAGCCACGTGCAACTGCCAGTGAATAATCAAAGATATCCAGATCTCCAGTCGTATCAACGGTCACCACTGAATACTCGATGTCTCCACGCTCCTTCAAATCGCGATAGATCTGTTCGAGTCGCGCGCGTGTTTCTGCATCGATCACGTGCGCGTTGTCGACGATCGGATTGAAGGGAACGGGTAGGGGAACAGGTGATGGAGGTGTGGCCTGGGCCTTTACTTCAACCGCCAGCAGCGAAAAGACCAAAAGCAGAAGGCCCAAACTGGCCCATGCGAGCTGAAATTTTCTCAAGCGCAAACGCAATGGCGAACTTCTCGTCAGTGCTAACCCTCGATCAACCTGTGCAACACATAAAAGAGGGCGACTCCTCCAAAAACGACAATTGACACCGTGGGGTTTCTTTCTTCTTTATGGTTCACCTCCGGGATCAGGTCACTCGCAGCCACGTAAAGCGTTACACCGGCTGAAAACGGCAACGCGTAACCGACCACGTTCGTCATTCTTTCGTTCACCAGAGCGACGCAAATCACACCCGCCAGAGTCGCTGCGCCAATTACAGCCGTAGCAATCACGGCCGTCCTGGTCGAACGCCCGCTAGCTAGCATGATCGATGCCACAGTGAACCCTTCCGGCATTTTGTGAAGCAGAATCGCGATAAAAACGAGAATTCCGACTTTGAAGTTGACGAGGAATGCGGATGCAATCGAGACACCGTCAAAGAATGTGTGAATCCAAAGACCGCCGACGGCGGTATAGGCTGCCGAGGGTTTCATGAAGGACTCGGGATGGGTTTCGGCGCCGAAATGAAAGTGCGGGGCTAGTGTGTGCTCGAAAAACTGAATTGATAGATATCCGGCGAGAAGCAGTGTCATTGCCTCGACTACAGCTTCAGGAGCGGAAGCGCCCTGCGAGCGGTTGAGCCAGATACCGACGGTTTCCGGAAGAATCTCGATGAAAATAGCCGCCAGCATGAAGCCGGCGCCGAGAGCCACGAGGTATTTCAAAAAACGCTCGCCCAGGCGGTGGGCGCCGGATTTAACCAGAATCAGCCCTCCGAGGACATTCGCGCCCGCAGCCAGCAAGCCAAACAGGAGAATGGATGTCATTTGTCGGTGGGCCAGTTTAGCATGAGGCTGCAGGAACCAGATTGCAGGAGCAGGTATCAGGCACACGGAATTATATTAAGCTTCTGCTCCTGCTTTCTGCTCCTGTTTCCTGATCAACGGGCCTACAAAAGGCGATCATCTCGGCAACCGACCCTATTGACACAGTCTGGAGCGCAGCGTAGTATCCGGCCTTGGGTGGTCAAAAGTGGTCGGAAGTGGGTCCAACCTCGTAGCAACACCGATCATCAGCAACACTTTTCCTTTAGGCCACCCACCAATGCTCTCTCGTCAGGCTCGGAATTATGCTGCGAGGAAATTACACGGCTCGGATAGATGTCAAAGGTCGCCTCAAAGTTCCAACGGAATTTCGGCGACTGATGGAAGAAAAGCACGGCAAAGATTTTTATATCACGAGCCTGACCGGTGAGTACGTTCGAATTTACCCATTGCCGGAATGGGAATCAATCGAACAGCGACTCACGTTGTTGCCGTCAATGGACCCGGCGCGAAGAAAGTTCCTTGATAGAACGAATTACTACGGTCAGCAAGCCACGATCGACGGGCAGGGCCGCCTTCTGATTCATCCTTTGCTGCGCAAAAGTGCGGAAGTTTTGGGTGACGTGGCGGTTTTAGGCTACCTGACCTACCTGGAAGTTTGGGAGCTCGACAAGTTCAAGGCTCGCATGCTCGCCGATCCATACACGGAAGAAGACGAGGCTGCGATCGCGAGACTTGGTATTTAGTGCTTTGTACTTGGTACTTTGTACTTGTGAAGCGCAAGTCAAAAAACAAAGTACAGAGAACAAAGCACAAAGCTCCAAAGTTCTTTGAACGAGATCACGGGGCGGTGGTGATGGCTGCGCCTTTGGGGGGCAGAGGTGCGCCCCATCGCCCCGTGCTGCTTGAAGAGACAATAAAGTTTCTCGCTCCTGAGCGAGGCGGTCTCTTTGTCGATTGCACGGTTGGTCTTGGCGGACACAGCGAAGCGATTCTGAATTCCTCGCAGAACACTCGCGTACTCGGAATGGATCTTGACCCGGCGGCGCTGGCTTACACCCGACAGCGTTTGGCGCCTTTCGGAGAAAGATTCCATGCCTTTCAAGCCAACTTTCGCGCTCTCAACGCCGTCCTGCAACAGGCGAATGAACGCGATCCAAACGGCATTCTGGTTGACCTGGGTGTTTCTTCACTGCAGTTCGATTCACCGGAGCGTGGGTTTAGTTTTCGTTTCGATGCTCCTTTAGATATGCGGATGGATCCGACCAGAGGAGATACCGCAGCCGATCTTCTACAGCAACTTCCCGAATCGGAAATTGCAAGAATCATTTTCGAATACGGCGAAGAACGACACTCACGACGCATTGCCCGTCGCATCGTTGAATGTCGCGAACAAGGGAAGCCGATAACGACCACCACGGAGTTAGCAGACCTTGTGCGGCAAGCTGCCGGTGGGCACAAGCGGAATCAGATTCATCCGGCGACGCGTACATTCCAGGCCTTACGCATCGCCGTTAATCACGAACTCGAAGGGCTGGGAGAGTTTGTCGAGTCAGCAGTTGATCTTTTAATTCCCAACGGCAGATTTGCAGGTATTAGTTTTCATTCGCTCGAGGATCGGATCCTCAAACGCGAGCTGAAAAAACTTTCGGGTCACTGCGAATGTCCACCGCGCCTCCCGGTTTGCGCGTGTGGGGCACGCGAAGTTGTTGAGGTGCTGACGCGACGACCCGTGGCGCCCGGGTTTAGCGAGATCGACGAGAACCCCCGAGCACGCAGTGCGAAGCTTAGGGCTTGCAGAAAGCTGTAGCGATCATGAAGAGATTTCCCGAGCATCAACTCAACGCGAAGATTCGCCGCTCTCGCGACACCACCGCATTGTCGCGATTGGGGCTGTTGTTGTTCTGTGGATTGGTACTGGCAGGCGGTTTCGTCTTTGCCGCGAAGCAACATTTTGCTGCCGTCCAGTTTGGTTATGAAAACGAACACTTGCGCACGGAGCGCAAGAAATTAATAGAGGAGAATCAACGACTCGCTCTCGAAAAAGAACGCGCCATTGCTCCTGACAAACTCGAACCCGCCGCTCGGCGTCTCGGGTTAAGGCCGGCGAGGCCGGGACAGATTGGTAACACAGATAAACGCTGATCCGTC
>Ga0111539_10001126_pt1 | contig 35364 bp, 26 predicted proteins | sample RhiMethybrSRZTD1_FD_79667 | JGI IMG/M metagenome (GOLD analysis project Ga0111539, IMG submission 79667) | Populus rhizosphere microbial communities from Tennessee, USA - Rhizosphere MetaG P. TD hybrid SRZTD1 (version 2) (version 2) | ecosystem: Host-associated > Plants > Roots > Rhizosphere >...
ACCGTGCGGATCGACTGCTTCACAATCTGCAGCCAGCGCAGCGGGACGCCGTGCTCGTCGCGTGCGTAGAAGGTCGGTACCAGCTGCTGTTCAATGAGCGCGTAAATCGCCTGCGCGTCGGCCCAGTCCTGCGCGCCGTGATCGTTCGGATCGGCGTGCCCTTCGATCAGCCAGCCGTTGTCGCCGCTGAAGCCTTCGGCCCACCACCCATCGCCGATCGACATGTGCGGCGTCCCGTTGATCGCCGCCTTCATGCCGCTCGTGCCGCTCGCTTCAAGCGGCTTGCGCGGGTTGTTCAGCCACACGTCGCAGCCTTGCACGAGGTAATGGGCGACGTGCAAGTCGTAATCGTCGACGAAGCCGATCCGCCCGCCGAATATCGGATCGATCGCACGCCGGTAGATCCGCTGCAGGTGGTGCTTACCGATGTCGTCGGCTGGGTGCGCCTTGCCCGCGAAGATGATCTGCACCGCGCGTCCCGGCGCGGTCAGGATTCTGGCCAATCGCTCTGCGTCGAGGAAGATCAGTTCGGGTCGCTTGTAGCCGGTGAAGCGGCGCGCGAATCCGATCGTCAGCGTGTTGTGATCGAACATCGTCGCCGCGGCGACGACGCGCGCCGCGCTGACGTGCTCCTGCGTCCAGCGGTTGCGGACGCGCTCGCGCATGAAGTTGAAGAGGAAGGCGCGCAGCGACTGCCGTGCGGCCCACAGTTCCTCGTCGGGAATGTTCATCACCCGATCGACATACGCCGGGTCGTCGTGGAAGTCGAGCCAATCAGGGCCGAGATGCCGGACGAACAGGCTCTCGATCTCGGCGGAGATCCACGTCGGCACGTGAACGCCGTTGGTGATCGACTTCACGGGCAGCGATTCGTACGCTACGCCGGGCCACATCGACTGCCACATCTGCTTGGTGACTTCGCCGTGCAGACGGCTGACGCCATTCACCGCGCCGCTGGTGCGAAGCGCCAGCGCCGTCATGTTGAACATCGGCCCGCCGCCGTTGTCGTGGTGACCGAGCGCCAGGAACCGCTCACGATACGCGCCGAGATCCCCCCAGGCGCCGGACAGGTGCTGCTCGACGAGATGGAAGGGAAACGCGTCGTGACCGGCCGGCACTGGCGTATGCGTGGTGAACACCGTGCTGCGCCGCACGTCTTCGAGCGCGTGATCGAAACTGGCACCGGCCTCGCACAGGTCACGAATTCGCTGCAGGACGACGAAGGCGGCGTGCCCTTCGTTGAGGTGATACGCCGCCGGCACCACACCCATCGCCTTCAATGCCCGCACGCCGCCGATGCCGAGAATGATCTCCTGCTGGACGCGAGTCTCTCGATCGCCGCCGTAGAGACGGGCGGACAGTTCGCGATCCCACGGCGCGTTCTCTTCGAGATCGGTGTCGAGCAGATAGAGCGAGACGCGGCCGACGCGCACGCGCCACACCGCCACGAGCACCGTGCGATTGCCGAGCGGCACGGCGGTGATGCACGGCTTGCCTTCACCGGTGATCGCTGGCTCGATCGCCGCCTGCGTCCAGTTCAGCTTCTCGTAGATCTCCTGCTGCCAGCCGTCCGACGTGAGGCTCTGATGGAAGTAACCCTGTGGATACATGAAGCCGACGCCGACGAGTGGCACGCCAAGGTCGCTGGCTTCCTTGCAGTGATCGCCGGCGAGCACGCCGAGTCCGCCCGCGTAGATCGGCAGTGACTGATGCAGCGCGAACTCGGCGGAGAAGTAGGCAATCGACTTGCCCTGCAGGTCGGGGCAGTTGGACTCGCACCAGGTCTGGCGATCCCCATGCGACGAATCCTGCCGCGCGATGACGCGGTCGTAGGTCGCGAGCCAACTCGGGTCGGCGATCGCCGCTTCAAAGGCGTCCGGTTGCAGCAACTGCAGCATACGCACCGGGTTGTGCGCCGTCTGCCGCCACACGTTGTAATCCAGGCGCCGGAAGAGGCTGCGGGCATCTGGCGTCCAACTCCACCAGAGATCGCGGGCGAGCGAATCGAGTCGATTGATGCGGTCAGGTAATGGGCTCAAAACAGATCCTTGTGATTCACGAAGTCATTTCTGAGCACGCCTCAGTCACCCTGGCGAACGTACTCAGATCGATGTTGCCTCCGGACGCGATCGCCACGACCGTGCCGTGCACGCGGCCGGTCAGTGCAGCGGCGACGGCGCATCCCGCCGCGCCTTCGATCACGACATGGCAGCGATCGGCGACGAGTCGCATCGCGGCCGCGACGTCCGACAACGGGACGACGATGGACGAGTCCACGAGGCGGGAGAGCAGTGGCCACATCGTTGGCAGGACCGACTTGCCGCCGGCGCCATCGACGAAGGATGGGCGCCACGCATCGAAGCGGCTCGGCCCACCGTTGCGCAGCGACGTCGCAAGCGGGGCCGCCGTTTCGGGCTCGGCGGCAATGATCCGCGTGCCAGGTTTCAGCGCCTTGACCGCTGACGCGACGCCGCTCAAAAGTCCGCCGCCGCCGACCGCGCCGACAATCGCGTCCACGCGTGGCAGATCCTCGAGGATCTCGAGGCCCAGCGTCGCGTTTCCGCTGATGAAGCGGTCGTCGTCGAAGGGGTGGATGAAGCGGCCGCGCATATGCGCCGAGGCGTGTGATTCGACCGTGCGCCAGCAGTCGTCGTAAGTGGCCGGCACGATCGTCGCGCCAAGTTGGCGAATGGCCTCGACCTTCGTGCGTGGTGCCGTGTCGATCACCATCACGGCGCACGGGATGCCAGCGTGCCGCGCGGCGAGCGCGACGCCCTGGCCGGCGTTGCCAGCACTGACGGTCCATACGCCGTCGCGTCGCTCCTCGTCGATGAGCTGCCTGACCGCGTTGTGCGCGCCACGAATCTTGAAGGACCCGATCGGCTGCAGTGTCTCGAGCTTGAGGAAGATCTCGGTCGCGGGGGAAAGACCGGGCGCCGCGGGCAATTCCAGACGGATCAACGGCGTGCGGACGACCAGATCGTAGACACCGCGCGCAGCGGCCTGAATGTCGGAGAGCGGAATCTCACGCACACGAAACGAGCATGCTAACCCGTTGCCGGAGAATGCTCAATGCGTTGGGGATTGGTATACCGATGGTGTATGCTAAGGGTTCCGCATGGCCAGAAACGCACGACCAACCGCCGCCAAGCGCGAGCGCGAGAAAGCACTCATTGAACGCCGCCAGCAGAAGGCGGCCCGGCGTCAGGACAATAAGACCAAGAAGCAGGGCGACGTGTCGGCTGAGGACGGCGATCCGGATATCGCCCATATCAAGCCCGGCCCGCAACCGCTCGCCGACTGGCAGATCGAAGAATAAATTCGTTCGAATCGTTCGGCTCGTTCGAGCCGTTCGAAACGCTCTGCGAAAGAACGATCCGAACGGCCCGATCGATCCGAACGACTAATTAGCCGCGAAACAGTAGAGCAGACCCGCGCCGCCGGTCGCCACCAGGTTTGGCTGGCTGCAGCCGCGCGATCCGTGTGCGGAGTTCCATGACGAGTTGCCGCCGCCAGTCCGATCGTGGTGGCCGAGCATCACGCTGCCCTGGCCATCGGCGTTGCTCGCGTATCCCTTGCACGTGGTGTCCATGTCGCCGGCAATTGCACGGCCGGTCGAGTCTGATCCGGTCAGGATGTCGTGCTGGTTCGGCATGTCACCCACGCCGTTGATCACGGCACCCTTCTCGTTCAACGCAAACGTCTTGTTGATGCTGTTGCGATCGCGTTGCACGTCGCCGTGAAGATCGGCCACGTTGTTGGCAATCAGCTGTCCGCGTGCGTTGAACCACGGGCCCGCGCCGATGCGGTCGCGTGCGTTCACCGCCGGCTGGCCGCCCTGAGCCGGCATGCTCAGATACGCGCGCCACGTGCGTCCGGGTGGCGTCGCTATACCGCCGCCCTGCGCCATCTGCGCGCAGTACGCGTCGGCACCCGCGATGCCGCCGTAGTTGGCGCCGTCACCCTTGCCCACGCTCGTGATGAAGAATGACGCCGGCCCCGCCGGACCGCCGCGCCCTGGCGCGGCACCGCCAGGACGGCCCTGGGCCGGTGCTCCGGCCGCCGGCTGCTGAGGCGCCTGAGCGTACGTCACCAACGTCCCGAGCGCGGCGACTGTCATCACCGCGAGAACGTATTGCATCCTGCGCATCTCGTATCCTCCCACTCGTAGGGCGCGGTCCCGCGCTACTGCGCGGCCACCGCGCGGACGTGAAAAGCTCTGCCTGACTTCGGGTCTGTCTACCGTCTATGACCGGTATTCGTTTACGCCGTAGACTGTAGGACCTGATTTCGAGACCCGAAACCTGGCGAAAGGTCGCTAAGGTAGCACAGGACGAGCATGTCGAGGTTTGTGCTGGCCGCTTTCGTTGTCGCCCTCGTGCCGGCGGGGCGCGCCGCTATCGGCCAATCCATTTCGGCGGACCAGACCGTCAACCGCCTGAGCGGCTACGTCGAGCAGTACTACTCCCGCGCCCAGAGCATCGTGACCAACGAGTCGGTGATCGTGCAGCGCCTCAATCGCGATATGTCGTTCAACGGCTTCGCACGGCGGCTGGTGTACGAGCTGCGCGTCGAGTGGGATCCGAGCGTCGCCGGCGACGAGTCGCCGGCCAAAGTCACCCGACAGTTGCTGACGGTGAACGGCAAGCCGCCGAAGAAGGGCGACAAGCCTGAGTGCATGGATCCCAAGAGTGTCTCGCCGGAACCGTTGGCGTTTCTCCTGCCGGATCGGCGGCAGAAGTATTCGTTCACCAGCGCCGGCGTCGGGCGCGTGGATGGGCGAGACGCGGTGATGGTCGATTACAAAGCGCTCGAACGGGGAGAGCCGATCGTCGAATGGACCGAAGACTGCGTCAGCGTGGACGCCCCCGGCCGCTTTCGGGGACGGCTCTGGGCCGAACCCGAGACGGCGACCATCGTCCGCATGGACGAGCAGTTGATGGGCATGGTCGATCTGCCGATTCCGCGCAAGCATCAGCGCGTCAACGGGAACTTGTTCATGACGCTCGAGCGCGCCGACATGTCGATTCGCTATCGTCCGGTGCGATTCAACGATCCTGATGAGACGCTCATGCTCCCTGCGGAGATCACGTCATCGTCCATGTGGCGCAACGGCGGATCGGCAGGGAGCCGCGTGACGCAATCGTTCAGCAACTATCGGCGCTTCGTGACGGCCGGTCGGATCCTGCGGTGAACAACTCCCAACTCCCGATTTCCAACTCCCAACCACTCCCAATTCCCAACTCCCAACCACTCCCAATGCCCAACTCCCAATTGCTTCGACGTCGATCCGACATTACTCGTTTGATTTGAAGACAAAGGTTTCAGCCTTCTGCCCTCCGTCGCTCACTCGTGCCTCGAGCGCACCATCCGCGCGCCGCGTGTAGCGGATCATCTTCGGGAAGTCGTGCATCGGGTTCTCGAATGTCACGCTGTCAGGAGTGATGGCGGTCAGAATGAACTCGGTTGGCGGACGTCCGTTTGGCTGCGCGATGTAGATCAGCCGGCCGTCGCGTTCCACGATCCGCAGAAACTCGAACGCGACCATGCGATCGCCTTTCAGCGTGCGCGAGACGGCGAGCATGGCGCCGCCGGCTGGGGGCGTCCAGCGCTCTTCGAAGCTGACCGGACCGTCGCCGCCGCGCCACGTTCCGGTCAGCCACGCGAGCTGCGCGACCGTGCCGCGCGTGGCGGGCGTACTGCGTTGCGCGCGAGCCTCATCGAGAAGTCCGAGGACGACGGCCAGGGCGATGATGGTGGCTGCATACCCGCTCATTGATTCCTCCTCGACCGACACTCTAGCGGGAGGCGGCTTCGTTCGCTTGAAGGAAAGCGACACGCATGTTACGGTCACGGCGGGTCCACAGAACAGGACCCGCCCTACGCCTGCATGATCTATCGGGAATACGCGGCCGTTCCGGCCCTGGCGTTCGTCGTGGATCGAGTCTGGACACTCGACGGCCACGCGCGCGAGATGGCTGGCGCGCAGCCGGTGCTGCCCGACGGCAGGCCCGAGATCATTCTGCATCTCGGTGATCCATTCCATCGACTGCACCCTGACGCTGATGGGGCGCGCCAGGCACCGGTCATCTTTGCCGGTCAGCTGCTTCGTCCGCTCGATCTGCGCGCGACGGGGCGCGTCGCCGTCGTCGGTATCCGGCTGAGGCCGCATGGCGCCGGAGCGCTGTTTGCCGAGCCACAGGATCGTCTCGTGGGGCACACGGCAGGACTCGATGCGCTGTCCCTCTCGTTGTGGAAGGAGCTCGATGCGGCGCGAGAGCGTGGGCGTGTTACGGCCGAGACCGCGCGGATCGCTCAAGAGATCCTGGCCAGACGCGTCGACGTCAGCCGGATTGATCGTCACGTGCACGCCGCCGTGGATCGCATTCGCCACGCCCGTGGTCTCGTCACGATGGATGCTCTCGCCGCCCACGTTGGTGTAACGCCACGGCATCTCGAACGGCAATTCAAGCAGGCTGTCGGCATCTCGCCGAAGCGTCTGGCCCGCATCACGCGTTTCCAACGCGCGCTACGAATGTTCGAGCAGCTCGATTCGCCGCAGCGCGGCACACACACGGCGGCGACGTGTGGCTACGCTGATCAGGCGCACTTCATCCATGACTTCTCGGAGTTCGCTGGATGCGCGCCTGGCGCGCACCTGTTGCGCCGGGCCGAATTGAACGGGTTTTTCTCGTCGCGAGCTGAGAACGTTCGAAATTAGGGTCCGTCCACCCATTTCGTGCCCGGAACAAGCCGTGGCTGCGACTCAGATCCCAGCCGATGACGCCGGAGACGAAGAAGAGGAGCCCCGCAAAGCCGAGCTGACGGCCATGCGTGTTCCGGTAAAGTCATGAGCTCGTCGTGCCAAGGAACACAACACGACTCGAGGAGGTGCCATGCCATCCACTCCGCTACGCACGTTGACCGTACTCACCTTCGCCATCTCGATCGGCGCACCCGGCATCTCGCTCGCGCAACAGCCATCACGCAGCGCGACGGTCCGACGCGGAGCGCCTGGCGCGAACGTCCCGATGACCGACGTGTCGATCACGTTGGGCCGGCAGACAACGACGGGACGGGTCGATGCGAATTGCCACGTCGACGAAAAGGCGACGCCCACCAACACGCGCGCCTATTTCGTGATGATGTATCCATGGTTTGGCCAACGCGTCAGTCCAGACGTGCCGCAGTGGCGCGTCAACCTGGAGATCCGGCGCGGCACTGCGTCCGAGGCGTCGGACCAGTTCGTGTTCTCGTTCAATGACGGCGAGCGGTCCGGCACCATCCAGACCGTGGCGGGATCGGCTCGAATGGGAAGTGGCACCGTCCGCGTGACTCGTCACGGCAGCGGGGCCCGGTTCGACGTCGAGGGCCGCACGAAAGAAGGTGACACGCTCCGCGCGACGATCGATTGCTCGACGTTCCAGAAATCGGAGGGCGCGGGCGGATAAGCAGACGTTGCGACTTTATTGAGACGCTCGCCGGTCATTCCGGCCGCGTCTCTCCTGGCGACATCATCGTGATGCACGACGAATCCGCGCGCAGACCGACGACACACAGTAGCCGCCACGCGCGCGCTGAGCCCCACGCTGGCGGCGTGCGGCTTTACGTTCAGCAGCGAGCGCACCGATTCTCTAGTGCGCCAGGCCGAGTTGAACGGTTCTTCTCGTCGTAGTCCATCGCGGCGAGTATAGGGGAGGTCAGGGCGGTCCGCCTACGCGGCTTCGCCGCTACGGCGGGACAGCCTTCGCCTGCATTCACGAGCGAAGGCTGGTGCGGAAGAAAGGACTCGAACCTTCATGGCCTTGCGGCCACTAGCTCCTGAGGCTAGCGCGTCTGCCAATTCCGCCACTTCCGCAGGCAGGAATTCTCGGGGACCGAGAACATCGAAGTATAACATGCCCCTCGCGACGGACTAGTCGTCCTTCCCGCTGGCGGCGCGCATCCGCTCGAGTTCTTCGATCTCCTTCACGACCCGTTCGTGGATGCGGCGCGCCTGCCATTCGCGCCACGCCTTCTTGAAGTCGTTGTAGATCGCACCGGGATCCGTGCTCACACCGATCAGCGGCGTCGAGAATTCCTGCGGCGTCATCATGCGCACCATCTCCTTGTGTGAGATGGCGCCGCGCGCCGGCGTCAACGGGTCGTCGGGAGACGGTCGCCACGGCGGCGGCGGTAGCGTTTCAGTCGTGTTGATACGAAAGCGCGGGCGGCCTTCGTCGTCGATGGTGTAAGCCTGTGGCTCAGTCGGCCACCACTCGCGAGCGATGCGGTCGGCAGACTCCGCGATAGGGCCGGGCTCTCGCAGCGTCTTCGAGTCCTGTGCGTGGAGACTCGAGGACAGGCAGACCGTTGAGACGACGAGTACAGCCAGGCGGCGCATGGAAGATTAGACCGGCCGCCGGGACAAACAGCCGTCCACTCTCAGGATGGCACACAGAGAGGAAATGCGGAAGCTACGTTGCCAAGTTGGCCGCTTTTCGCGGAGGAGTTGAGCTTCGGCGTATAACATGCCCTACCCATGGACTTCTGGATGGTTCTCCGCTGGCTCGCCATCATCGCGCTCGTCGTCTTCGTCGCGCGCCGCCGTTCCCTGACGGCCTGGATTCTGGTGTCGATGGTGATCGGCGCCGAGGTCGGTCACGACTTCGCAGGCGTTGCCGTCGAGTTGCGCTTCCTCAGCCAGATCTTCCTGCGGCTCATCACCACCATCGTTGCGCCACTGCTGTTTGCGACGCTGGTCGTCGGCATCGCCGGCCACTCGAACCTCCGTCAGGTCGGACGCATGGGCGTGCGGGCGTTGATCTATTTCGAAGTGGTGACGACGTTCGCGCTGCTGATCGGATGGGTGGCGATCTCCATCAGCCGCGCCGGCGAGGGCATCGTGCTGCCACCGCCGGCGGAAGGCGCGCAGGTCCCGCAGACGGCCCCGCACACCTGGCAGGACACCGTGGTGCAGATCTTCCCGCAGAACATCGCCCGCGCCGTCGCCGAAGCGCAGATGCTGCAGATCGTCGTGTTCAGCATGATCTTCGCCATCGCGCTGGCGATGCTCGACGAGGAGAAGCGCCGCCCGCTGTTGTCGTTTGCCGAGAGCCTCGCCGAGACGATGTTCCGGTTCACGCGCATTGTCATGCTGATGGCGCCGATTGGTGTGGGCGCGGCGATTGCCTATACGGTCGGCAGTTTGGGCGTGGGCATTCTCGTCAACCTGGCAAAACTGCTCGCGACGTTCTACGTTGCCGTGGCGGTCTTCGTCGTCGGCGTGCTGTTGCCGGTCGCACTGTTGGCGAAGGTGCCGCTGAGACGCTTCATCGCGGCGGTGGCAGAGCCGGTATCGATCGCCTTCGCGACGACCAGTTCCGAGGCGGCGTTGCCCCGTGCGATGCAGGCGATGGAACGGATCGGCGTGCCGCGGCAGATTGTCGCGTTCGTGATGCCGACCGGCTACACGTTCAATCTCGATGGCAGCACACTGTACCTATCCCTCACGTCGATCTTCGTCGCGCAGGCGGCTGGCATCCATCTGACGATCGGACAGCAGTTCGTGATGCTGCTGACGCTGATGCTCTCGAGCAAGGGCGTCGCCGGCGTGCCACGCGGAGCCGTCGTCGTGCTGCTCGGTACGGTCTCCACGTTCAAGCTGCCCGTTGAGCCTGTGCTCGTCATCCTCGGGATCGACGCCATCCTCGACATGTTGCGGACGTCGGTCAACGTCCTCGGCAATTGTCTCGCTACCGTGGTGATAGCTCGTTGGGAAGGTGAATACCGGGAGACGCCGGAACCCGAGCCTCAGGCCATTCAGTGACCGAGCGCGGCATCACGCGCCGCATTGAACGGAGCGCCGGCACCAGCGCGTTGAACGTCCGCTGATTGACGCGCGTCCAGTCGAAGCGATATTGCCGTCTGATCTGCGGCGGCAACAGGCCCAGCGTGACGATGCGGTTCACCCATGTCGCCGGACCGGCGACCCACGCCGCCGCTGCAGGCGGCGAGAGCACGGCGCGGGACAGCGTCTGTGCCTGCTCGGTGACCTCGAGCGTCCCTGAGCTATACATCCGATCAAGATAGGCACGCGCCTCCGCCCATGTGCGAGGCACCTCCTCACTGCGGGCCTTCAACGCGATGGCCAGTGGCGCCGCTTCATCGCAGTAGGCATCGCGTTCGGCGATGGTCAGAGGTCCTACGAACCGTTCGTAGGCCATCGGTACCGATTCGAGCAGCGTCGCATGGACCCACAACACGAGATCGGGATCTTCCGCCGAATACGGGGTGCCTTCGGCAAATCGACGAGTGGCGGTCTTCAACTCGCCGTGTACGCGTTGATGAATCTGGCGGATCCCGTCGAGGGCTTTCTCACGCTCAGCCTCTGATCCGAACGTCAGGGCGAGCATCGCGTGAACGGTGTGATACAGGCGGGTCACGGCGGCCCACGTCGTGGACCGGAAGCCGCTGTGCTCGTAGACGCCGGCGGCAATCAGGGGATGGGAGAGTTGGAGCAGGATTGCGCGGCCCCAGCCGAGCAGGACGATGCGCTCGGCGTTGATGCGATGCGAGACGGAGGGATGACCGCGACTCGCCCTATCTGCCGGAACGCCTTGGCGGCGTTCCTTGGTAGTCACGATCCCGTGCCGCGGTTGCCGCCGGCCGCTGGACCGCTGCCTCTCGACTTCGTATCAGGCCGGGTATTGCGTTGCCACATCCAGCCGGCCACGCCAAAGATCGCCAACCCTAGCGCGCCACGACGAATCAAGCTCCACCCGCCCGGCCGATTCGTCGACAACATCTCACGGTAGGTTTCGACGGCTTCGCGATTGGCCACTTCCGCCGGCCGCGGCCGCTGACGACGCTCGGGGACCGGAACCCAACGGGTGAGAAATGCAAACGTCTCCGACGCGCACGTCGGACATTGCTGCGCGTCGTGCACCTCCTCGCAATCGAGGCAGACACGCGCGGTACGAAGCTGCATGGAGATCAGTGTACCAAAGGCTTCAGGGCGAAGTTCGTGAGCAATGCTGATATCCTGTGCGACCCCAAACGGGCGTCCAGATATCGAGCCTTTCATCGGCACGGAAAGGGCAAGGTTTCGCAGAATGGCCAAGAGTGGGCCCGATCTTCCGGGGAGCGACGCCCCGGTTGTTCCGGGGCGCGAGGACCTCGTCACGCTGAACCGGTCGGCCACCGTAACGCGGCTCGTTGCTGGCGTCTTTCACGAGTTGAACAACTCACTGCAGGTGATCGGCGGGCTTGCGGAGCTCCTGCAGGACACGCCGGGGATCCCGCCTTCAGTCGCGGACGGACTGCGGCGCATTCACGAGCAGAATGCGAAGGCGGGCGTCGCCATTGCCGAAATCATGGCCTTCTCACGTCAGAAAACCGACGAGCGCGATCGTGTGAACATGCGCGATCTGACGACGCGCGCCGTCAGACTTCGCACCTTTGCCACCGGTCGCGCCCGGCTGATGATCGTCTATCAGCCGCCGAAAACCGGAGTCGTCGATGTCCAGGGCTTCGCGAACCTGCTCATGCAGGTGGTCCTCAATCTGATCGTCAACGCCGAACAGGCGCTGGCGGGACAGCAGGGCGGCACCATTCGCGTGGAGCTGGAGTCGCCCGCAGGTTGGGTGGTGGTGCGAGTGTCGGATAACGGACCCGGCATCGATCCGGCCCTGGCCGATCGCCTGTTCGAGCCGTTCGTGACCACGCGGTCGCGTGACGAGTCATCAGGTTTGGGTCTGGCCGTCGCGAAGCAGATCGCCGAGCAGCATGGCGGAACGGTGATGCTGGAGCCGACGAGTGCAGGCGCCTGCTTCACGCTGCGCCTGCCGGCTGCGACTTAGATCAATTCCCAACTCCCACAACCCAACTCCCAACCACTCCCAACACCTAACTCCCAAAACTCCCAAGCAAGAGGAATTGGGCGTTGAAAGTTGGGAGTGGTTGGTAGTTGGGCGTTGGACGTTGGGAGTTATGCGGCGCCTCTCTCCAGGTTGAGCCGGTGCAGCTTGTCGATGAAAGTCGTCCGGCTCAAGTTGAGCAACCGCGCCGCCTGACGCTTGTTGCCGCCGGTCTTCTCGAGACAGCGCATGATCAGCTCGCGCTCGAGTTGTGAGACGAGCGACGTGAAGTTGAGGCCCTCGTCGGGAATCGCGACCGTCGGCACCAGCATCGAGCCGGCGCGCTCACGCACGTCATCGGGCAGCGCCTCGGGACCGATCTCCGATTTTGCCGCCGCCATCGCGACGGCGTGCTCAATCGCGTTCTCGAATTGGCGGATGTTGCCGGGCCAGTCGTAGGCCATCAACGCGCGGAGCGTCTCCTGCGCCACGGTCTTGACGGGGATGCTGTTGTCGGTGCATGACTTCCGCACGAAGTGCTGCGCCAGCAGCGGAATGTCTTCGCGCCGTTGACGGAGCGCCGGCAGCGTCACCGGGATGACGTTCAAGCGGTAAAAGAGGTCCTCGCGGAACGTCCCCTCCTTGACCATCTTGCGCAGGTCCATGTTGCTCGCCGCGATGACGCGGATGTCCAGACGCATCGGGCGCGATTCGCCGACACGCTCGATCTCGCGCTCCTGCAGCGCGCGCAGCAGCTTGGCCTGCAGCGGCAGCGACATCGACGGCAACTCGTCGATGAAGAGCGTGCCGCGATGAGCGAGCTCGAATCGGCCGGCGCGCGACGCGATCGCACCGGTGAACGCACCCTTGACGTGACCGAACAGCTCCGCCTCGGCGAGATTCTCCGGAATCGCCGCGGCGTTGAACGCGACGAACCGCTCGCTGGCGCGCGGGCTGTTGTGATGAATCGTGCGCGCGATCAGCTCCTTGCCCGTGCCGGTCTCACCGTTGATCAGCACGGTGCTGTTCATCGGCGACACCAGTTCGAGCGTGGTGAACAACGCCTGCATCGTGCCGTGCCGCCCGATGATGTTCTCGAACCGGAACTTGCCCTTGAGCTGCGCCTTCAACTCCGCGTTCTCTTCCCGCAGTCGCTGCTGCTCGAGCCCGGTCTGCAGCACGCGGGCGAGTTGCGACAGCTGGAACGGCTTAATCAGGAAGTCCACCGCGCCGCGCTTGATCGCCGCGACCGCTTCGGCGACACCGCCGAACCCGGTCATTACCACCGCGCGAATCTGCGGGTACCGCTCAAGAGCCTCGTCGAGTACCGTCATGCCGTCGGCGTCGGGCAGCCTCAGGTCGACAACGAGTCCGTCGTACGCGAACGACCGGAGCCGCTCGATGGCATCGGCGGCGTCGCTGGCCTGGGCGGCGGCAAAGCCGGAGGCTTCGAGGCTGGCGACAATGGTTTGGCGGAGATCGAGGTCGTCTTCGACGACCAGAATGGACGGCAGGGCGCGCTGCGTCATATGTTCGTGCGTGTCAACGAGTCGTCGCCGGAGGCCGTGCTCCAGCATCCCGCGACTGGCGTCCAGGTGGGAAGGCCTGAACGCTGGTTAACTGATCCATCACTGCACTTGCCCAAAACCGAAGTGCTCATTGTAGATGACGGAGTCCGGACCAGGGAACTGCTTTCACGTTGTGAGCACGACCATCCGAACACGCAGCTCACCGCGGGAAGCGGGTCGGCTCGGCGAGCGCGTACGCTCGGAGCAAGACCGTGCAGTGCGACGCGGTGGCCATCGAGCTGGAGGGATCGAGGAGAACCACGCTCGAGAGTGGTACCCTGTAGAGATGATCGTCCGCGACTGGCGTGACGCCGATGTGGCGGACACGCAGCTGCTCTACGCGCGCGAGCAGGACTTCTGGGTGCGCGAGCTGACCTGGGACGCGTCGAATTCCTGGCGGGAGATCGAGCAGGCCCGCATCACCTGGGGGCTTCCCGGCCGCATTGCCATCGACCACAAACGCACCGTCCGCGGCTGGAGCTACTACATGCCCGACGGTGAGACGCTGCACATCGGTGGCATCGCTGCAGATACGAAGGACGCGACGGCGGCGCTCGTCGATGCGTGCCTCGAGATGTCGGCTGTGCCACCGCGTCCGCTCCGCGTGTCGTGCTTCGTGCCCGATCGAGCCGAAGGGTTCGAGACGGCGCTCGTCGAGCGGGGCTTCATCTGCGAGCACTATCACTACTTGTCGCGAACGCTGACGCACTCGGCGAATCCAGGTGCGGCCACTCAGGCGGAGGGCTGGCGTGCCGGCGATCTGCAGGACGCGGCCGAGCTGTTGCGCATCGCCTATGGCGAGCACGGTCGGCATTTCGCGCCGCGCGGCACGCTGACCGAGTGGGAGCACTACGCGCGCGGACTGGTCGAGCGGCCGGGCTGCGGCGATCTCGAGCCCGCACTCACGCGCGTCGTCCGCGACGCTGGCAACATGGTCGCCCTCGTGCTCACCACACGCATCGCGCCTGGCACGATCCACCTTGCGCAGGTCGCCGTGCATCCTGCCCGACGCCGCGAAGGCTTCGCGCGGCGGCTCGTGGACGAGGCGTGCCGCCTGGCGCAACCGCGCGCGGCTCGTCAGGCGACGCTGCTGGTGGGGGAAAAGAACACGGCGGCGCGGAAGCTCTATGAATCGATGGGCTTCGAACCGCGTGCCACGTTCATCGCAGCGACAAAGCCGATCGCGTAGCGGCCCAAAGCCCAAAGCCCAAAGCCCAAAGCCCAAAACCCCAAGCCCCAAGCCCCGAGCCGACATCAAAACCGGCCTACGGGCTGGCCTGTCCGTGTATACTCCCTCGCACTTAAGGGTCACTCAGTTGACTCGCGTGCGATTCGTCTCTCAGCGTCTTCTTCCTCATCTCCTTATTAGTACGGGTTCGTACGGCGGTCGGGCCACGGTTCCGGGGCGATTCTTTCCGGCACTCATAACGTTAGGGCACCTATCTGTCATGCGGGGCAATACCACCCACTGTGAGGAGAAACGCGATGCCTACTCGAGCCAGGAGAACAGCGGTAGCCCTGTTAGTGGTCTTGCTCCTCCCTGCGGCCGCCTACGCGCAAGCCGCCATCACCGGGGTCGTGAAAGACGCGTCCGGGGCCGTACTGCCCGGCGTGACCGTCGAAGCGGCTAGCTCCGTCCTCATCGAAAAGGTCCGCTCCGTTGTCACCGACGACACGGGCCAGTATCGAATCGTCGATCTCCGTCCAGGCACGTACGTGGTGACGTTCACGCTGCCCGGGTTCAGTACGGTCAAGCGTGAAGGTATCGAGCTCAGTGGCGACTTCGTCGCGACAGTGAACGGCGACCTGCGCGTCGGCAACCTCGAAGAGACCATCACCGTCACCGGCGAATCGCCGATCGTCGACGTGCAGAGCGCGCGCGTGCAGACCGTCGTCGACAGAGATGTGCTGACGGCGATCCCCTCGTCGCGAGGCGCCACCGGCATCCAGTCCCTGATTCCGGGGATGAGCAGCAATGGCGACGCCGGTGGCATCACCGGCGGGAGTGGCGGGATGGCCGGTTTCATCCACGGCGCTCGCGCCTCCGATTCTCGAACGCTCCACGACGGCATCAACACAGGGTGGGCGGGTGCGAACTCGAACGCTGCCGTCTCGAACGTCGCGGGCGCGCAGGAAGTGGTGCTGACCACATCGGGAGGGTTGGGCGAGGCCGAAACCGCCGGCGCCACTCTTAACATCATCCCGCGCGACGGCGGCAACCAGTTCAGCGGCACCTTCGCGTACTCCGGTGCCAACGGCAGTATGCAGGGGAGCAATTACACCGACGCGCTCAAGAACGCCGGTCTCAGGTCGCCGCAGGAGCTGATCAAGGTGTGGGAGGTCAACCCGATGGGCGGCGGCCCGATCAAGCGCGACAAACTCTGGTTCTATGCGTCCTATCGCGAGGTGTACGCCGAGAACACGATTCCCGGCATGTTCCTGAACAGGAACGCCGGCGATCCGACGAAGTGGCTCGTCGATTTCGACCAGTCGCGCCCAGGTTTCACCGACAGCGTGACCAAGAATGGCATCGGCCGCCTCACGTGGCAGGCCTCACCGCGAAACAAGATCAGCCTGAGCCACTCCGAGCAGTACGACAGACAAAACAAGCTTGGAGGCGGCTCTGCCACCCGGACCACTGAAGCGCAAGGGATGAGATACTACACCCCGGGCCACATTCAGACGGCCACGTGGACGTCTCCCTTCACGAACCGCCTCCTTCTCGAAGCCGCGTGGGGCAACTACCTTTCCCGGTACGCCAATACCGCGCCTCGCCAGGATGGCACGCACAACGACGCGCTGATCTCGATCATCGAACAGTGCTCCCCCGGTTGCCCCAATAATGGTGGGATCGCGAACCTGATCTATCGCTACAACCTGCCACTTCAGGCAGGATTCGAGCGCCACCAGATCGGTACGCTGGCCCAGATGCGGGCGTCGGCGTCGTACATCCCTGGCTCGCATAGCCTGAAGATCGGATACCAGGGCAACATTAGTCATCCGAGCCAGGGCTACTTCAACACGACCCCGTTTACTCAGTACCGGTTCAACAATGGCGTCCCCAATCAGTTGAACCAGTCGGCGGTCTACCCGGGCACGGTGAAGTTCCAGAGCAACCTCAATCTGATGTCGTTCTACGCGCAGGACACCTACACGCGCGCCCGGCTGACGCTGCAGGGTGGCCTCCGTTACGACGGCATCGGGACCCACTATCCCGAAACGTCTGTGGGCGGCCCCGACTATCAACTGATGCCGACGCAGGTGGTCTTCGCGGAAGGATCGACCGACGAGATCCGCTGGAAAGACCTCACGCCACGCATGGCGGCGGCCTATGACCTGTTCGGCAACGGCAGGACGGCGATCAAGGTCAACGTCGGCAAGTATCTGACGGCATTGACGGCGAGCAACAGCGACACCGATCTGCAGCCGGGGCGCCGCATCGCCCTCAACACGACGCGGACGTGGACCGAAGGACTCAATGGCGGAATCGCTGGAGACTACATCCCGCAGTGCGACCTGCGTAATCCGGCGGCCAATGGCGAGTGTGGCGCCATGGACAATCAGAACTTCGGCAAGGATGTGTTCACGAAGTCCTTCGACCCCGATCTGATTCACGGCTGGGGCAAGCGGACGTACAACTGGGAGTTGGGCATCTCCGTACAGCAGGAACTGATCCCGCGCGTTGGCCTCACGGTGGGATACTTCCGCCGCTCGTTCGGCAACTTCTACACCGCGAATAACCGTCTGACGACGACGGCCGACTACACGCAGTTCAGCATTCCGATTCCGGTGGATTCGCGACTGCCGGGCGGCGGTGGCGGCACGGTGCAAGGGTTGTACAACCTCGTGCCGACCATGGTCGGCCGCGAGGATCTGTACTCGCAGCTGTCCTCGAACTTCGGAGAGATGACTGAGACCTGGCACGGTGTGGACGTGAGCGTCAACGCGCGGCTGCGCAATGGCCTGAACGTGCAAGGCGGCACGAGCTCGGGACGGCGTCTGCAGGACAACTGCGCCGTGAGGTCGGCGTTGCCCGAGACGTACAGCTGGGCGAGCACAGCGGGCGTGCAGGTCGCGAGAGTCCTGACGTCAACAGGTGGATTGGCCAACCCGTACTGCCGCGTGGTCGAGCCCTTCTTCACCCTGACCTCGTTCCGCGGCCTCGCCACCTATGTCGTGCCGAAGATCGATCTTCAGGTCAGCGGCACGTGGCGAAGCGACCCCGGCCCCGAGCTCGCAGCTAACTACGTCGTCACCAGCGCGATCGCGCAGCCGTCACTCGGCCGGCCGCTGTCGTCCGGGAACGTGACCGTCAACCTCGTCGAGCCCGGCACGCTCTACGGCGCGCGGATCAACAACGTGGACATGCGGATTGCGAAGATCCTCCGTTTCCGCGGTTACCGCACGCAGATTGGTGTGGACATCTACAACGTGGTCAACACCGACGTGGTCACCGCATACAACAACGGCTACAGCCCGACCGGCGCGTGGCTCACGCCGACCGCGATTCTGCCGGCACGCTATGCCCGCTTCAACTTGCAGTTCGATTTTTAGCTGACGGACCGGCAGGTCCACAGAGCAGGACCCGCCCTACGCTGCACATTCACACGCCGTAGGCCGGGTCTTGTTCTGTAGACCCGGCTTGCTATATTGCCAAGATGCTCGGCATGCTTCGCGATCTGGTTCAGCACAAAGCCTGGGCCAGCGCCGCCATGTTGAATGCCATTCGGAGCAGCGACTCGGCCGCCAATGACGAGGTGCTGCGTTCGTTGCTGCACCACATCATCCTGGCCAATCGATTCTGGTTGTTCTCCTGCCTCGACCGGCCTTTTGCAGTCGCCGACGAGTCCCGCGTCCCCGGCTCTCTCGAGGCTGTCGCCGATCTGTTTCGTGCGACGCACGCCATCGAAGCCGAGTGGATGTCACGCGCCGGCGAATCCGAACTGGCTCGCCGGCTGGAAGGACCGCTGATTCCCGGAGGGGGTTGCTCGATCGCTCACGCGTACGTGCAGGTCTGCATGCACAGCCAGGGTCATCGCTCGCAGTGCGCCACCCGTCTTCGCTCGCTGGGCGGCCAGCCGCCGGTGACGGACTTCATTGTGTGGCTCCAGGATCGACCCGTGGCCCAGTGGACGGCCCGCGCATAGGAAAGATGCCTTCGCACATCGGCATCGTGGCCTGCTCGGCGGAAGGCGCGGCGTTGTGCTATCGCACCGTCTGCGTCGAGGGTGCGGAGCAATTCGGCCGCCACGCGCATCCAGAGGTGTCGATGCACACGCACTCGCTCGCCGAGTACATGCAGCACGTCGAGCGCGGTGACTGGCCGGGTGTAGGGGAGTTGATGCTCTCGTCGGCGCACAAGCTGGCTGGTGCCGGGGCCGACTTCCTGATCTGTCCCGACAACACCATTCATCAGGCGATGCCGTACGTCCTGCCGCGAGCGCCGCGGCCGTGGCTGCACATCGCGGAGGTCGTGGCGGACCAGGCTGTCGCACGCGGCTTCCGGCGTCTCGCGTTGACGGGGACTCGCTCACTTGTCGACAGCGACGTCTATCCCGACGTCCTCGCCGCCCGTGGTGTGGAATGCGTGAAGCCCAACGCTGCGGAGCGCGAGGCCATCAATCGAATTATCTTCGACGAGCTGGTCAACGGACTCTTCACGACCGAAGCGGTGACGTCTTTCCAGCGCATCATCGAGCGGCTGAAAGGTGAGGGCTGCGATGCCGTCGTCCTCGGATGCACCGAGATCCCGCTGATCATGAACGACGCACACTCGCCGCTGCCCACGCTCGATTCCACGCGCCTGCTGGCACGTGCGGCGTTGCGCCGGGCGACGACCCCAGCCTCAGCGCGTCGATGACAGGCGCGGCGGCGTCTCCTCTGTCTTCATGTGCCACCGGAACGTATTCGCCGGCAGCACACGTTCACGATCACCAAGCGTCAGCGCGATGAGACGACGGCCGCCGATCGCTGCGGCCGCACGGCGCACGTGGGCGAATCCTGAGCCGATGTCGTCAGCATACGGTGCGACGACGATGTCGTAGCTGCGGTCGTGCAGCTCGGTGAGCAGCGTGCGCCCGATTTGCCGGAGCGACAGGCGGCCATCGGCGTAGGTCCACACCAGCCCGACCAGCGGGATCTGTCGTACCTGCGTCGCACACGACTCAGTGGTCAGAACCTCCCACTGCACGTCGGGGTAGCGCTCTCGCAGCAGCAACAGCTTCCTGGCCATGAGGCCGTGTGGGACCGACTGGATGATGAGTCCTCGCCGGCGACCTGTCGAGTACCGCGACCGCGACACACTGGGGCGGCGGCCTTCATCCTCAGCAAGCACGCGCAAGTAGGCGTCGAACCGCGTGGCCTGGCGCCGGCGATCGAACTCTTGCTCGACACGGGCGCGCGCCGCCTGCGCGAGCCGCTCGGCGCTGGTGCGATCGCGCGTCAGACGCTCGATGGCGACGGACAGTGCCTCGGCGTCGCGTTCGGCGGTGAGGTGCCCGGTCTGGCCGTCGATGACGAGCTCGGGAATGCCGGAATGGCGAGTGCTGACAACCGGGATCCCGCTGGCCATCGCTTCCATGAGCGACACCGGGATGCCTTCCTGATCGCCGGATTCCGCAGTGACACTCGGCTGGATGTAGAGGTGCGCCTCGGAGAACTCGTGTCTCGTCAAGGAGTGCTCCAGTGCTCCGAGCATCGACACATTCGTGAGTTGCCATTGACGCATCAGGCTCTCGATGCGGGTGCGTTCAGGGCCATCGCCGACGATGCGCAGCTCGACCTCGCAGCCGCGATCGCGGAGACGCCGCATCGCATCGAGCGCCACCTCCACGCCTTTCTTCTCGACGAGCCTGGCAACCATCAGGATGCGGCGCGGCCTGGCCGGCCATCGTTCCGCCGGCGGCACGAACGCGAAGCGGTCGGTGTCCACTCCGAGATGAATGACGTCGATCTGGGATGCGGGCCAGCCGATGTCGAGCAGCTTCTGCCGGCCAGCGTGCGAGATGCACAACGCGTGCATGCCGAGACTGGCGACGGCGCGATAACGTCCAACCCAAACGTGATCGCGCAGGAGGCGCGAGACGTCGTCGCCGTGAAAGACCGTGACGGCGGGACGATCGACCGTCAGCGCGGTCGTCATGCCGAGCATGGACTGAGGCCCGAAGTGACAAACAACAGCACGCGCGTTGATCTGCCTGGCCAGCGTCCACGCCTGTTCCTCCGACGGTGGCACGACAACCGTGGTGAGCGGGAAGTGCTGGACGTTTTCGAGCGCGCTGGCGACAACCTGGTGCTCGAAGCCGTCGAGTCCTTTGATCAGATCGTAGGTAAAGGTCTCTGACAGCGGCAGGTAACGTCCGCAGATGTGGAGAAGCGTCATGTCCGGTTCCGGCATGTGACGGCCACACGTGCAAACGGGGCACCCGGTCGATGATGGCGCGAGCTCCCGATTTTTGGGGAATTTCCGAAGAAAAAGCAGGGTCAGGGCCAGGTTGCGGTATCGCTGGCCCGTCACGTGTGTCGGATAGGCGTCACGCGTCGGCGATTGCGGTTGAGTTCGCCACAGCCAGTCGTCTTCGGAGTCGTCCTGGTGTCTTCGAAACCGCGCGTGGTGGTGGCCTGCTGCCGGTGGGCGCGGAAAGCGGGAAAGGATCGGCCACCCAAACGGGAACTCTCCGGTATTGCCTGGCATGACACATGCTCTGAAGAGCCTCAGCGCCAATGCCGAATATGTGTGAGAGGTGATCGTAATGCGGATGCGCAGCGCACTCAGTCTTGTCGTCGCGACCGCCCTTCTGTGGGTCGTGCCCGGGAGCGCGGCCGACGACCGGTTGCGCATCGAGGTGACGCCGCGCATCAGTCAGGCTCCAGCCCAGGTTCGCATTCGCGCCATTGTGACGCCCAACGCCGAGAACCGTGGCCTGCGCGTCGTCGCTGACTCGGGTGAGTTTTTCCGCAGCAGCTACCTGGCGCTCGACGGCGCAGGCGCCGCACCCATTACGGATACCAGCTTCAAGAACTTACCGGGGGGCGAGTACGAAGTGTCGGTGACTTTGGTCGATTCGCAGGGGCACGCGACCAACGTCGATCGGCGGACCATCATGGTCACTACTGCCGGACGATAGGTATCCGAAGTTCCAACCTTCACGGCCCGAGATTCCGGCCCTAAAGCCGAGAGCTTCATTCTCTGGTCACGCTCGCGCGCGAACCGGACCCTGCTGTTTTCCGCCATCGTGACCGTGTTGTCGGCGATGACCTGTTTCGCCATGGTGGCCGCGTCGATGGCATCGTCAAGTCAGCCCGATGCGCGGGCGCCGCGCGGCCACGAGACCGTGCTTCTCGTCGAAGACGAACCGGCGGTGCGCGAGATGACGCAGGTGGCGCTGCAGCGCCACGGCTACACGGTGCTGCGTCACGGTATCGAGACCGGCGACGCCGACTTTCTACAGATGCCGTTCAGTACATCCGTGCTCGCCGCGAAGCTTCGACGAGTACTCGATCGTTAACCCGTCACGTCCGGTTCAACTCTCAGACACTTCGAATTGACTTCGCTGTCGCCTCCGCGTGAGAAGCGGCCGGTAGAACTACGTCATGAGTCATTCGAAAACGAACCCGTCCTCTGTCGATCGCCGACGCTTTCTGCGGTACTCCTGGTCCGGTGTGACCGCGGCGCTGTCACTGGCGCTGCTGCCGGGCAGCGGGCTCTTTGCCGCCCGCCGGTTCGGCACCAACCCATTCACGCTCGGCATCGCGTCAGGCGATCCCACATCCGACGGCATTGTCCTGTGGACGCGCCTCGCGCCGGAACCTGCCGATCCCGGAAGCCTGGGTCGCAGTGCCGTTCCCGTCGGCTGGCGTATCGCGCGCGACCATACGATGCGCGACGTGGTGTCGCGCGGGACGGCCGTGGCCATGCCCGACCTGGCACACTCGGTCCATGTCGAGGTCGAGGGACTGCTGCCAGGGCGCGACTACTTCTATCAGTTCGATGCCGGCGGTGAAGAGAGTGCGATCGGCCACTTCCGGACCGCGCCTCGGCGCCAACTCCTGGTCCGCGAGCTCCGCTTCGCATTCGCCACGTGTCAAGACTGGCCGAGCGGGTACTACACGGCATATCGAGACATGCTCAATAACGATCTCGATCTCGTGTTTCACCTCGGCGATTACACCTATGAGTACGGGATCGGGCCGACCACAGGCCGCGGCATTGCGCCGCCGGAAGGATTCGACAAGGAGACCGTTGACCTGCTGACGTACCGTCTCCGGCACACGCTCCACAAGCTCGATCCCGATCTGCAGGCCGCGCATAAGGCCTTTCCGTTCGTCGTGATCTGGGATGACCACGAGGTGCAGAACGACTACTCAGGTCTTGCGCCTGAATTTGGAGAGCCATCGCCGGAGTTCACTGCCCGTCGCGCCGCGGCGTATCAGGCGTACTACGAGCACATGCCCATTCGACTGAGCGTCGCGCAGCGGCCGGCGCCTGGGCTTCGCATCTACCGTCGACTCGATTGGGGACAGCTGGCGCAGTTCACGATGCTCGACGATCGGCAGTATCGGACCGACAACCCGTGCGGTGATGGCGAAGCGCTGCTTTGTGACGAAGCGCTGACCGGCAGTTATACGATGCTCGGCCCCGAGCAGGAGCGCTGGGTTGCCCGCGGCTTCGAGCAGTCATCCGCCCGCTGGAACATCGTCGCGCAGCAACTGCTGATCGCGCAGCTGGAACACGCCACGATCCAACCGAACTGGTTCTGGCAGGACGCCTGGGACGGATATCCGCTGGCCCGGCAGCGTCTGCTCAACGACGTCGTCTCGTCGCAGGTCCGCAACCCTGTGTTCCTGACCGGCGACTGGCACTCGACATTCGTCAACGACCTGAAGCTCGATTTCAAGGATCCCAACGCGCCGACCATTGCCACTGAGTTCGTCACGCCCGCAATCACCACTGGCGGTGACGGCACGCCCTACGGTCCGTACTACGCACCAATGATTCCGTTCAATCCGCACATCAAGTACTACGAAGGCGATCGGCGCGGGTATTTCAAGGCGACAGTGACGCCCGAACGCATGCGGCTGGACTTGCGGTTCGTGACCAGCGTCCAGAACCAGTCAGGGACTGGCTATGCGGCCGGTTCGTGGGTGGTCGAGGACGGAATACCAGGGGCGTTCATCGCCTAGCCGACGTTCCGTTCACGAGGTTGTTGCGGGGCTGTCGTTCCGGCGTCATGGCCGCCAGATACGTTCCAACACTTGCGTGTCATGACGGCAACGATTGTCTTATCCACAGGGCGCAGCTCTGTCCCGAGGCAGCATGGCGGACTTCGAAAACCCTAACGGTTCCAACAACTCACACAACGAAAGCTTTCAAGACGTTCTGGACGCGCGCCTGTCGCGCCGGGGCTTCGTGAGCGGCGGGTTGACCGCCGCGGCGGCGCTGGCGCTGACCGGCGCTGACTCGCTGCTGAAGGCGGTGCCGGCGTCCGCAAAAACCCGCCCGCCCGCCGGACCCCTGCTTGGATTCACGCGCGTACCCGTGTCGAGCGCAGACACGGTGATCGTGCCGCAGGGATACTCCGCAGACGTCCTCATCGCGTGGGGCGACCCGGTGGGTGACGGTCCCGAGTTCCAGCAGGATGCCAGCAACAGCGCCGCAGACCAGGCGCAGCAGTGGGGGATGCACAACGACGGCCTCGTGTATTTCCCGATCGACGGCTCGAAGCATGGTCTGTTCGCCGAGAACAACGAGTACGCGGACGAGGGGCTGCTCTTTCCGGACGGTGTCGCGAACTGGGATGCCGAGAAGACCAACAAAGCTCTCAACGCGCACGGCGTTTCGATCATTGAGATCAAGAAGCACGGTCCTGGCGACCTCCCGCCGACGAGCCGCGGCTTCAAGAAGAACGGCGAGTGGGTGGTCGTCCCGCACTCAAAGTACGCGCGTCGCATCACCGGTCAGACGCCGATGCTCATCGGTGGCCCAGCCGCCGGCGACGATCGCCTGAAGACCATCGAGGATCCGACAGGCCGGCAGGTGCTCGGTACGCTCAACAACTGCGCGATGGGGTTCACGCCGTGGGGCACGTACCTCACGTGCGAGGAGAACTTCAACGGCTTCTTCTTTCGCACCACCACCCCGACGGACTCGCGGACCGCGCTCGAGAAGCGTTACGGCATAACGCCGTCGAACGGCGGCTTCCGTTGGTACCTGACGCACCCACGGTTCAACGCCGACACGTATCTGAACGAGACCAATCGTTTCGGCTGGGTGGTCGAGATCGATCCGTTCGATCCCGACTCGACACCCGTCAAGCGGACGGCGTTGGGTCGCTTGAAGCACGAAGGCGCCTGGGTCCAGGAGACAAAAGACGGCAAGGTTGTCGTCTACATGGGCGACGATGAGCGGAACGAGTACATCTACCGCTACGTTTCGAACCTGCCGTGGAGGGTTGCGCGGAGTCAGGGCATCAACCCGTTGGACGACGGCATTCTCTACGTCGCCAAGTTCAACGCCGACGGGACCGGCCGGTGGTTGCCGCTGACGCCGCAGAACCCGGCGCTCGTCAGCTGGACGATCAACGACATTTTGATCAACACGCGCGGCGCAGCCGATGCAGCCGGCGCGACGATGATGGATCGTCCCGAGTGGATTGACACGTTCCCCGAGTCACTGACCGCGATCGCGACGCTGACCAACAACAACCGCCGCGGGTCAACGCCGGCGTCGAGCAACAGCCCGCTCGGCACGACGACCGCGGGCGCGGCGCGTCCGCCGATCGACGCGATCAATCCGCGCGCGATCAATGTCTACGGTCACATCATCACGTGGACCTACACGCAGGACTTCAGTCAGCCGACCTTTACCTGGGATGTCTTCGCGCTGTGTGGCGATCCGGCAGTGCCCGCGCACGGCTCGACGATCGACGGCGACAAGTTCGGTTCACCCGACGGCATCTATGTCGCGCCGAGCGGACGGCTGTGGATCCAGACCGACGTGTCGACGTCGACGATCAATGCCGGCGATTACGCCGGCTTCGGCAATAACCAGATGCTCTGCGCAGATCCCACCACCGGCGAAATCCGGCGCTTCCTGACTGGGCCGAGGCAGTGCGAGATCACGGGTGTGACGGTGACGCCTGACGAGCGAACAATGTTTGTCGGTATTCAACACCCGGGTGAGACTCCCGATCTCCCGAGTTCCAGCGACGTGCGCAACGATCCGGCGGCCCCGAAGGCGTACAGCTCGTGGCCCGACGGCGCTGTAGGCGGTCGCCCGCGGTCGGCCTGCATCGTCATCACCAAGGACGATGGGGGAGAGATCGGAAGCTAGTGAACGGAGAACGGTAGGGCACGTCCTTTCGGACGTGCCAGAGGGCCGGTCCGAAAGGACCGGCCCTACGTGTTTCTAGAAATCTATCGAGGCGCTCAGCTTCGCGAAGCGCGCCGCCATCACCGTCGTCGGCACGAGCCAGCGCCCACCGGGGTTGAACGCCTGGTTGTAGGTCAGCACCGCGCTCGCGTTGAACATGTTGTAGATGTCCACACCGACGTTGGTGCGCGTTCGTCCGAAGCGCAGGATCTTGGCGACGCGGAGATCGAACGCGTTCACGCGATCGCCAAACACTTCACCTGGCTCGAGGAGATTCACCGTCACGCTCGGCGCGTTCCCTGACAGCGGACGACCAAGCGTCTGCTGTGCGACGGCGCTCGTGACGACGTACTGCGCCTGCAGCGGCGCGCCCTGATCGCTGCGGAACGTGCCGCTCACCAGCACGTCCAGCTTCGGCAGGGAGTACGCCGCAAGCCCGCTCACGCGCGTGATGAAGCCCGGGTCGTTGTGGCAGAACGGATCGAGCGGTGCGATCTCCGGCAGCACCGCTTGCACCTCGCAGTTGTCCGTCACCGTCTTGCCGATGTTGATGCCGCCCTGCACTGTCAGCCCATTGCGTCCCCGTGCGCTGACGTTCATCAGGATGCCGTTGTACATCGACGACTGCGAGCCGTAGCTGTCAGCCAACGTCGTGTAGCTGTTCGTCTGGCCCGACTTGGTCGGGCTGACGTTGTAGAGATCCGAGAGCGTGTAGCCGCCGCCATTCGGCAGACGCGGGTCAGCGGGGGCGACGATGCTGAAGCGATCGAAGTCGGCAGCGGTGACCGCCAGATTGTCGATGACGGTGAAGTGCTGCAGCCAGCGCCGGAAGTAGCCGATCTCTACGGACACACCAGTCATCACCTGCTGCTGAATCGAGACGCCAACCTGCCAGTCGCTTGGCCGTACGCCTGACCCTTCGAGCAGCGCCGGATCGAAGCTGCCGCTGAACACCGGCTTGCCGAAGTTCAGGTTGCTCAACTGACCGCAGAGATCGCCGCCGGATGGACGACGATCGTTCGCGTTGGGATCGAGGAGGTCGCAGTCAGGTACGTAGTTGCCGTTGGCGTCGGTCCACGCGCGGGTGACGGCAGGCGGCGCGCCCAGCACCGGGCTGCCGGCGATACGTGCCGCGGGGTTGGTCAGCGAGTACGTGTTGTGATTCGTCGCCGCTTCGAGATACTTGCCGACGTTGAACTTGATCGACGTCTTGCCGTTACCGAACAGATCGTAGGCCGCACCGCCGCGCACGGTGACATCGTCATACCCCTTCACACCGTCTTGCGCCGGGAGCGTAAAGCCGGCCGGCAAGAATCGCACGGGTCCGATCTGCTGATCGGGGAAGTAGCTCCATGCGTGATCGTATCGAACGGCGCCCTGCAGCGTGAGCCGATTCAGCGTCCACTGCTCCTGCGCGTACAGCGCATCCCATCGCGTCCGTTGTCCCGTATCGAACGGCTTGAGATCCATCGTCAGCAGATTCGGGACGCCGTAATTCAGGCGGTAGGTGAGATGGTTGTCGTTGCTGAAGTAGCTCTGATTGATCCGGTGATACGCCGCCTGATACCCGAACTTCATGCTGTGCGCGCCGGTGACGTACGACGCCGAGCCGCGCCAGTTGAGCACGAAGCCCTGGTTGCTGGACCAGTCCTGCGATCCGAATGTCAGGTTCGAGATGCCGTGTGCGCAGGCGTTCGGAACAGCATTCGCTGGCGCGGCGCCGGCGCACTGTTCGACCATACGCGGAATCGCGCGTGTCGGATTGCCCGGCATCTCCTGACCGCCGTAGTGGCTGAAGTAGGTGCCCATGCCGCCATCGAGCAGCCACCGGTTCGTGAACGGTGACGTCCACGTGGCCTGCGTCACGCGCTGATAAGCATGACCGCGTCCGGCGTAGTTCGAGATCTCGGGCGCCTGTGTCGCCGTCGCGAAGCCGAAGGTTCCTGCCGAGCCCGGTGCGCCGCCGATGATCCAATCATCGTCACCTTGCTGACGGCAGCCATTGTCGTTGCCCTGCCACGTCGCGCCCTGACACGGATTCTGCTCGTCCCAAAAGAGGTTGAACCGATGACGCGAGGCCGGCTGCAGCGTCAACCGCACGTTGGCGATGCGCCAGCTTCCCGCAGTCGCTGCCTGCTTCGAGAGATCGGGGACGTAGATGAACTTCGTCGGGTCGCCGGCGTTCTGGTTGCGATACATGCCGGGCGCCGACTGCCAGCTGCCTTCTTCACGCACGTTCGCGAAGTACCAGATGCGATCCTTGAGAATCGGTCCGCCGACGCCGGCCGTGAAGTCCCACAGCTTCAGCAGCTCGCCCGGCGCGCGCAGGCCTGCCGCCTGCAGCTCGCTGGTGTAATTGCTGCCAACCAGGCCGCGCGGAGTACCGGCGAGATACAGATTGCCTTTCAACTGATTGCCGCCCGTCTTCGGCACGATGTTCATCGTCGGGCCGCCGACTTCGGCTTCACCGAGTCCGCCGGAAGTAGAGAAGGTGATTTCCTGCGAGTTGCCGACATCTGGGATGTAGCTCGAGACGCCGCCGCCACTCAATGCGGCGCCGACGTTGAGCCCTTCGACCTGCAGTCGTCCTTCAGTGCCGCGGCCGCCTGGTCCACCAAAGACGACGAGCGCCGGCGTCACCTGCACGTCGCGCGACCCGCCGCTCACGGCAGGAATCAGTTGAAAGAGTGCTCCGTACGATCGCGACGTCGGAAGATTGGCGATCACCTGGCCGGCGACCGTCGTCTGACGACGGATGCTCTGTACGTCCACGATGGGGGATTCGGCCGTGATGGTGAGCGTCTCTTCGAGGGCGCCGACGTGCAGATCGAGATCGATGCGCGAGACTGCCGTGCCGGTGACCTCGACGCCGTCGCGCTTGACGGTGTTGAAGCCTTGAAGAGTAGCCGTGACGGTGTAAGTGCCGGGACGAAGATCGATGATGCGGTACTGGCCAGTGCCGTCGGTGACGGCGATGCGAACCTTCTCGATCAGTACGGGGCTTGAGACTTCGACAGATACGCCGGGTAGCACCCCCCCGGAACTATCTTTGATAACGCCGGTGATGGAACCCTGGGCAGCCGCCAGCGTAGGCACGCAGACGATGGCGGCGAGTACGATGAGCACTCGGTAGACAGTGGGCATACACTCTCCCTGGTTCATGGTTACCCGCAACGACCGCGCCCGCCTTCGCGCGAAGCGCTACGGCGAGGTCTCGCCGGGTGCGGCCCGCATGCGGGCCGCACAAAACAGCGCTGTCTTGTCGCGTCGCGCTGCGACGCGACCATGGCGGAGGCGGACGATTCTGCGGTGCCGGATGTTCAAAGTCAACGTGCTCGCCTGGGCATTACTCCTTGCGATGAGCGTCAGGGTGGTCTGCGCACAGGGCCAGCCGGTTGCGCGCGCCGACGAGAACTCGCGCATTGCGCACACGCAGCTCCTCGAGAAAGCGCGGCGCGGCGGTATCGATGTCTATTTCGAAGGGGATTCGATCACGCGCCGCTGGGGGACCAGCGACGCCGCCTATCGCGAGTTTCTCGATCACTGGACGCGCAGTTTCTTCGGATGGAATGCGGCGAACTTCGGATGGGGCGGCGATACGTCCCAGAACATCCTCTGGCGTCTCACCGACGGTGAGCTCGACGATGTGCATCCGAAGGTCATCGTGCTCATGGCCGGAACGAACAACGTCGGCGGGATGCCGCGGGAAGGCGTCGATGCGGCCGTCGTCGAGAGCGTGGCGAGCGGGATGAAGGCGGTGCTCGACGTGATGCAGCGCAAGGCGCCGGATGCGACGGTGATTCTGATGGGAATTACACCGCGCACAGACAGTCGCGGCGGCGCGAGCGTCATGCCGACGATCGATGCCATTAACGAGCAGTACGCGCAGTTCGCGGACGGGCGACGGATTCGCTACTTGAACATCAACGCGCAGCTCGCGCGCGCCGACGGTGCGCCGCGCGAGGGAGTAACAGTGGACGGACTACATCTGTCGCTGATCGGCTATCAGGTGTGGGCCGATGCGCTGACCGCGATCTTCACCGAGCTCCTGGGACCGCCGGCCGCGATCGATCACGCGCCCCCGCCGACAGGCGATCCCTCGGCGTCGGCGGCGCCTACCGGCGACCCGAGCGCTGCATCAAACCGTTCGCCCACTCGATGAAGTACTTCATGTTCGAGCGGTCCTCGTGCCCGCCGTCGTGCTGGCGCCACGCTAGCTCGCCGTCGAGCACACCGACGTTGACGGCCGGCATCTTCGCGACCCGGTAGTTGTGCTTCTCGCCAAGGTCCTTTACACCGAGCAGGCGGAAGACCGGACCGGCTGCGACCGCGGCCATATAGCTGCCCTGGTGATCGAGCCAGTGGGCGTCGCCCTTCTCGGGGATGCCGTAGCTGATGAACACCCATCGCGGCGCGACAAGTGCGATGAGCTGATGCGCATCGACGGGGATGTCGTTGGCGGTCTTTGCACCAAAAGTCGATTCGGCGGTGCCGTATTTCAGGAAGTTGCCGGCCATCCAGTGATACTCGCCGGCGCCGGTGAGGTTCTCGACCGCCTCACCGAAGTTGCGGCGGTGCAGCTTGGCGCCGCCTTCGCCGGATGATCCGACAAGCACCATCCTGAAGCGTGGCTCGAACGCCGCGGCGAGGAGTGCGGCTTTGCCGTAACGCGAGACGCCCTCGATGCCGATGTGCCTGACATCCACGGCGGGATCGGTCTCGAGGTAATCGAGGCCGCGCGACGCGCCCCAGGCCCATGCGCGCAGCGTTCCCCAGTCGTCAGGTTTGCGCGCCTGACCTTTATTCACCAGCCCGATGATGCCGCGCGTCAGCCCGGCACCGTTGTCCGCCTGGATGCTGACGGGGCTGATCGACGCGTATCCCCATCCGGCCGCTATCAGCTGCTGCGCCGAACTCGGCGGACCCGACGGAGTTTCAGTCGGCGGCGGCGACGGCGGCAGCGCCGCATTGCCGAACATCATCAAGGTCGGCACTTTGCCTTTGACGTTGGCCGGCGTGACGACTGTCATCTGGATGTCCACGGTGATTGCCGGATACGACGAGTTGTCCGCGTGGCCAACGAGCTGCTTCGCGATCACGGGCATGCCGGCGACCTGTGCGTTCACCGTCTGCTTCAACTCCCACTTCACGGCAGGCACGCCCGCGGGCACGCGGCCGAACACCTCGCGTTCGAAGTCCTCGACAATCTCGGGGCGCCGCTGCTTCCACCACACGTCGGCGGTCGTGACCTTGCGGCCGTTCTTCAATGTGAGGGGATTGGGAAGGTCAGGGTAGGGATTGGCCGCCTCGGGATCGTAGTTCGCCGCATTCGGCGCGCCTGGCGCCGCATTCCCGCTTGGCCCCGGCCGCAGCGTCTTGATCCCCAGCTGGTCTTTCATGTTCTGGTGATCCTGCTGGGTCGTCCACGTCAGTGGCTCCTGGGCGACGATGAACGTTGCCGTCGCCACCATCGCCGCCATGGAGAGGAACGATGCGGTTTTCATGGTGATGGATTGTAGCGAGGAAATGGAGGGGACGGAGGACACGGAGGACACGGTTTAACACGGAGCAACGGAGCAACGGAGGAAAACGGAGTCACCCTCCGTTACCTCAGGTGGAGTAGCGCACGGTCACGCTGGACGGGAAGACCCGCGTGCCTTCGAGTGTGACGCCGGGCGACCCGCTCACCTCGAACTGACGAAGCCGCGGCAGCGTCGAGAGGAACACGAGACCGGCGTCAGTGACGTGCAGGCATTCGTACAGCTCGATCTGCTCCAGTGACGTCATGCCCCCGAGGATTTCGAGGCTGCGGTCGGTGATTTGCGTCAGGCCCGCGTAGTACGAGCGCAGCTGCAGATCGCGGATATGTTCCGTGGCCACATCCGTCGTCTCGCGGCAGTACATGCACGACAGGCGTTCGAGCTTCTCGCAGCGCCCGATATGACGGAAGCCAGGATCGGTCACATCGATCGGCGTCAGCTCGCGCAGTGAAGGGAAGTCGGGCAGCGCTGCGAGCGCCTCGTCGTTCACCTGCTTGCAACTCACCCCGAGGCTGCGCAGCGCCGGCATGCGTGACAGCGCCAGGAAGCCACGGCTCCCGAGGTGCGGGGATTCGCGGGTCCACAACTGTTCCAGCGTCCGCGATCGACTCAGCGCCTCGAAGCCTTCGTCGGTGGCCACGGTGCCTTGTGCGCGTAGCTTGCGCAGTCGTGGAATCGAGGCGAAGTGACCCATGGCGACGTCGTCGCTCAGCTTCGCATCCGCGCCGAGCGAGCCCAGGTTCGGCAGTCCGGCGAGATGCGCGAAGCCATCGGAGGTGATCCCGGTGACGTGCCAGAAGAGATCGAGATCGAATACACCGTCGAGGCCGACCAGGCTGGCGAGCCCGGCATTAGTGAACGGGCCGTCGATCAGGAGGCGAGTGTTCTCGTCGCCCTGCCACGTCTTCAGTCTCGGAAAGTTGTGCAGCCAACGAAGTCCGGCGTCGGTGACCAGCTTCCCACTTGCGAACGACGACAGCTTCGGCTTGCCCTGCAGTGCCTCGATTGCCCCGTCACCCGTTGGCGATCCCATCAGATCGACGCGCTCGAGCTGATCGCAGACGCGCAGGTTGGCGACGCCGGCATCGGTGATGCCCTTCTGCCATGTCATCTCGAAGACGCGAAGGTTCGGCAAGTGTCGCAGCGCCTCGAGCCCACGGTCGGTCAACTTGCCGCCGGGATACTCGCTCAGGTTCAGCCATCGCAGTTGCGGCATGCGCGCCAGCTGCAGAAGGCCCTCGTCGCTGAGTCCTCGCGATCCGCCGATACCGAGCGCGATGACGTGATCGAGTTCGGCGATGCGTGCCGCGAGCGCGTCGGTCATCAGGCCATTGGCCGAGAGACCCTCGATGCGCCGCTCTTTCATCAGCGCGATCAGCTCGTCCCACTCGCGATCGCTGAGCAGCCGGCGCGGTGCGATGGCATTGCGCCGTGTGTCCATCGAGTAGGGCGGAATCGGCGACGCGCCGGTTTCGAGCGACGCGATGAGCGCGTCCCAGCTGCCGAAGCCGGCGTTCTGCGCGACCAGCATCTGCGCTTCGTCCAGCTTCAGGACGTGCTTCGGTACCCGCGACGATCGTTGGCGGAACGCATACACACGGCGCCAGATCTCCGAGAACAGATCGTCGAACGTGAACGCACGGCTGTACTGCGTGTTCATACGCTCGAGGGCCGAGGCATCCTGCTCGTCGAGTGCCCGCACGTAATCCTGCGCGAGCCGTTCGTATCCCTCGCGCGTGAGCGGCGGCGCCGATGCCGGCGGCGCTGACGCCGACGCAGGCTGATCGAGCGCTCGCGCCATGGCGGCCCAGTTGTCGTAGCCGTGTTCGCGCGCGAGCGCGTGCTGCACGTCGCGGAGAACGGGAAGAGCCGGGGCACCGGGATAGGCGCGCGTGAGTCGTGCCCGCGCGTCAGGATCGTTGGCGCGAAGCGCCTTCAGCCAGCGCTTCGCTTCCTTGCGGAGGTTGCCCGCCTTACGGGGGTTGTCCATCGAAACCTTCTTTCCGTCATGCCCGGAGTCCGCTTAGTCAGGGCCGAAAGAAGGTTCGTACACGCGTGCGAACCGATTGGGTGGGAGACGGGCTCCCTTGCCGCGGACAGGAGGCGCCCCAGTGCGCGCTGGGGTCAGTCTCGTCGCAGTTCGCCGATCTGTCAATCGGGCTCGTCTGGCTTATCGCATCTCCGTCGCATTCGCGCTGCGCGGGACGTTGATGAGCGAGGCACCAGGCACTTTGCTGAGCGCATCGGTATCTGACAGCGCCATGGTCAGCACACGCCTCGCGATGAACGCATGCTCACGCGCGAGGTTCTCGGCGCGGGTGCCCTGACGCGTCGCGATGGCTTCGATCAAACTCCGGTGATGCTCCTTGGCGACGGCGAGCGCCGCGTCGGAGTAGGCGAGACCTGAGGTCGGGAACACCATCGCGCTCGGCGACGCGAACGGCAACGACACGGCTTGCTGGAAGGCGCGCGTGACCATAACGCTTTTCGAGAGGTGGACGATCGTGGCGTGAAAGGCCTCGTTCAGGTCCATGTAGTGCGCGAACGAATCGAGCGTGAGTCGCTCGAGGCGTTCCATCTGATCGCCGAGGCGGCGCAGCCCCTCGAGCTCGGAACGTTCGAGCAGCCGTTCCGACGCGAGTCGCGCCGCCGTGCCTTCGATCACGCCGCGGATTTCGATGGCATCGAGCGCCTCGTCCGGCGTGTAGCCGCGGACGGTGAATCCACCCGACGCGTTCAGATCGAGCAGGCCGATGTGGGCGAGCCGTTCGAGCGCGAGCCGGATCGGCGTGCGCGAGACGCCGAGGCGGGCGACGAGCGGCAGCTCCGACATGCGCTCGCCCGGCGCAAACTCGCCGCGCAGCAGCGACTCGCGCAATTTGAAGAGCGCGCGCGCCGTTTGCGAGGCGACATCAGACGAGGGACGAACCGGACCGATCCGTTCGGACCGGCCATCCTCGAGTAACTGGAGCTCAGACTTGTCCGACATTTTGAAGTCCCCCGCACACAGTTGGAATCCGACCTCGAATCCCGTTGAAAACGGCTCGTCTGTTGAACCGGTTTTTTGGATCCGTGCCCGCGTTCGCCCGGTCTTGCATGCAACGTGATCGGAAAGGCCGCTATTCCTATCACAAAGTGTGACGGATTCCTTGACTTTTCCGTTGGGCGGCGCCTATCCTGACCCACCCTTGTATGCAGCAACCGGCGTAATCCGGGTCGTGGAGTCCATAGCGCGGTAAGCGGGACCCGCGCCCAAAATCCTTGTCGATTTCTTGAAGGGAAGACGCTCAGTATGCGAACTGCGTTGAAATGCCTGGCGCTTGTCTGTGTTCTTCTGCTGCCAGCCACGGCGCTGGCTCAGGCCTCGCTGACCGGAACAGTACGAGACGGATCCGGCGGCGTGCTCCCCGGTGTGACCGTGGAAGCTTCGAGCCCGGTGCTCATCGAAAAAACGCGCTCGGCCGTCACCGACGGTACGGGTCAGTGGCGCATCGTTGACCTGCGCCCCGGGACGTACTCGCTCACGGTCACGTTGACGGGGTTCACCACGGTGAAGCGCGACAACATCGAGCTGACCGGTTCGCAGACGCTGACCATTCCCGTCGAACTGCGGGTCGGCGGCATCGAAGAGACGATCACCGTCACCGGTGAGTCGCCGATCGTGGACGTGTCGAACGCACGCCGCGAGATTGTGCTCAGCAGCGAGACGATCCAGAGGATTCCCGCGACGCGCGCAGCTGGTGCACTGCTCGGCGCAGCGCCCGGCGTGGTCGTCGGGGAAACGGGCGCGGCCATTTCACCGACCATGACATCGTTCAACGCGCGGTCGAGCACCATCAATGCTGGCTCGGTGGCTGGGGAAGGCCGCTACGCGATCAACGGTTTCCCGCTCACCGCCGCACGCAGTGGCGGCTTCTCGTCGTACGTCTACGACACCGTAAACACCGATGAAATTGCCATCACCGTCGGCGGCGGACTTGGCGAGAGCGATATCGGCGGCCCGGTGATGAACATCATCCCGCGCTCGGGCGCAAACGTGTTCTCGGGCA
>Ga0111539_10001128_pt1 | contig 35328 bp, 32 predicted proteins | sample RhiMethybrSRZTD1_FD_79667 | JGI IMG/M metagenome (GOLD analysis project Ga0111539, IMG submission 79667) | Populus rhizosphere microbial communities from Tennessee, USA - Rhizosphere MetaG P. TD hybrid SRZTD1 (version 2) (version 2) | ecosystem: Host-associated > Plants > Roots > Rhizosphere >...
CCCCACCGCATTTCGAACGGGCTCCGATGGTCCGTCGTGTAGGCGGGTCCGTACAGCGTGGTGCCGTCGGGGCCGGGGAACACACTGCCGACCAGCATGCCCGGAACGTTATGCGTCGCGTCGGCGACGTGGCACATCGTGCAGGTGTCGTTGCGTTCCAATTGTGGCGTCCCGTTCGGCTCTTGCGACATCGTGTAGAAGATGGCGCCCTGCTTCGGGTCGTGTGCGACGAGCTCGAGCACCGGACCGGTGCGCACCCAGCCGACGGAGACGGTGTCGTTGAAGAAGATCGCGCGCGGATTACCCGGCCCGATGCGCGGCGCCTGAAAGCTCGTCTTCGAGAACACCAGCACCTGCGAGGAGACGGGAACGTCGAGCGCGTCGAGCAGCGACCGCAAGTAGCCGCTCGGCCCGTTTGACACCAGCTTCACCTCTCCACTCGCCAGTCTGGCGTTCAACCTGGCCGCCGGATCGGTGACCGCCGCGCTGCCGTATGCAATCGCCTGGTGATTGCGAATCAGCGACGGGTGGGGCACCTGCTGGCCGGAGAGTGCGATGAAGCTTACCGCCCATACAACAGAGACGGCGAGAATGATTCGACCCATAGAATGACTGGCGAGGTGCAAGGATCGCACCGTAGAGTTCATGTAAGTGTCTGGTAATCGTTCGCGTCGCGACAACGGCTAGCGCGCGATCTCTCGCACGGCCGCGAAAAAATCCGCGATTGGTTTCAGCCTCTGGCGACTGACAGATGTGGCGATGCGAGATTGAGCCCATGCACCGCGAGCCGATATTTCGAGGCCGGGTGGGGCCGCAATCCGAATTCGTCAACCATGTCCTTGAAGATATGAGGAAACACGCCTGCGTACTTGAGCTCGAGCACCATCAGCCCCTCGGCGAGCGCCTTGCCTTGTGTGCTGCTAAACGCCGCTACGCGCGTGGGCACCGCAGAGATTCCTGCGTCGAGGGTCATGCGGACGTGCCCCTCGGGCGTCTCGGCCATTCGCGCTGTACGAGAATACTGTATCTGACACACCGGATGAAGGCGGCGGACGATGACGCGGCGGAAGAACCAGAAGCCCGGATGAGTGGGATCAGGTTCGTCCAGCCGAAGCGTCGGCACTGAATCGATCGGAATACGCGTGCGTCGCTTGCTCAGAAACAACCGCGTGCGGAGCTTGCGCTCGAGGAATGCCGCCTTGTCGTTCTCGTAGTGGCGGATGCGGTACTTGCTGCGCCCATACGACCCGTGCCGCTGATAGACGTCGTGGCCGTCCGTGTCGAAGTAGATGCTGACGACCCCGTACTGATCCCGGTGCGGGCCGCCGCCGTTCGGGTCGGGGCCGAGTCTCGACCGCGACCACGCTCGCAGGTCATCGCCGAGCGAGGCCGGAACCAGGAACTTGGTCTCGGACGTGAACCGGTTGATGTACCGCACGGCGTCATTGTGCCACGCTATCTCTGCCCTAGGGGAATGTCCTTGTGATCGCTCGAGCGGGCCGCCCCGTTGGCTCCACCCCAGCGCGCAACACACGCGCGCCGGGTGGCCCCCGGGTTGGCCCGCCTGACCGTGGTCGAAAGGCTAGGTCATCCTGTTCGAGCCGGCTCCCATCGTCGCCCGAGCGCGATGATTCGCTGGAGAAGCCGCTCGTACGGCAGGCCGGCCGCCTCGGCCGATTCGGAGAAGTCCTCCCCGTATGCGAGGTTGGGGTTAGGGTTCGCTTCGAGCACGTACAGATGGCCCTCGTCGTCCATCCGCAGGTCGACGCGGGCATATCCGTTCATGTCGAGCGCGCGGTAGGTGCGCCGTGCCACCCGCTGGATGCGTTCCTGCTCCTCGGTGCCCAGCAGCGCGCGATCCGTCATGATGCCGTGGGTCTTCTGGTACTTGGTGCTCCACTTCGCGCGCTCGGTCGCAATTTTCCAGCGGTTGTCCGGCATGCCGGCAAACGACATCTCCCAGACCGGCAGCACTTCGAGCCGTTCATTCCCGAGGACGCCGACGTAGAGCTCGCGGCCATCGATGAACTGCTCGACGATCGCGGCGGTGCCGAGCTTCTCGTGGATGAACGCGGCCCGGCGCTCCAACTGTTCCTCGTTCTCGACCACCGAGGCTTGTGAGATGCCGGCGGACGCCTCGAAGAACAGCGACTTGACGATGAGCGGGAAATGGAAGCGCTTTGGCAGCGCCACACGACGCCGTGGGCGGACGACACAGAACTCGGGGACAGGGATGCGGTGGTAGGCGAGCAGCTTCTTCGACAACCCCTTGTCGCGCGCCAGGATCAGTCCGCGCGGGTTGCAGCCAGTGTAGGGCAGCCGCAGCAGCTCGAGGTAACTCACCACGTTCTGGTCGAAGGTGGTGATCCCCGCGAACGCTTCCATCAGGTTGAACACGACGTGCGGCTTGAACAGACCGGCCGTCGGTCGAATGCCTCCGAGGTCGTCGTTGATCCCCAGGGCGCGGACCTCGTGGCCCATCTCGCGCAGCGTCTCGATGACGTCGTATTCCATTTTCCACTCGGCTTCGAGCACGTCGATGCCGGTGGTGTCTTGGGGAGGCACCAGATGGTCGTGGACGAGAGCGAGCACCCGCAGTTTCTTCACAGGAACAACCGATGCCCGCCGCTGTGCAGGTAGTTCATCGCCTGCACCGTCAGCAGCACGGTGAACTCCTGCCGCGCCTGCTCCTCTGGTGCCGCGAGTCGAAGCTTCAGCTCACGGCAGCGGGAAATCATGTCCTCGAGCACTTGATCGATCGTGTACTGGTAGATGCCGGTCCACCCGGCGACGGCGCGGCGAACCTGACGCCGGAAGCGTGAGATGAACTGAGCCGCGGTCATGTGGTTGGCGAACTCCGGAGCATTCGAGAACAGACGGCGCAGATCGCGATCGTAGAAGTTCGGGTGGTCGACGCCGTAGTGCTTCCGTTTGTTGCGATAGTGCTGACGCAGCGTTGTTCGCAAGCTGGAAAGCGGATCGATCTCGTCGGGCCGGTTCACAGGTGGCGCTTGCCCCGTGAGGGAGCGCATCAGCGAGTCCATGTAGTCGAGCTTGGGAAGCGCCTTCCATCCAGCGTACCGCTGCCGCCATTCGCTGCTGGGCGTCAGCCAGACGGCGAACGTTTCGGCGAAGTCCTCATCTGGATGGCTCTGCGCGTACCATGAATCGAGGTGGAGCACGAAGCTCTTGCTGTACGGCTTGGGCGTATAGAACTCGGGGTACGGTTTGCTGGACGGGCCGAAGATCTGCTGTCGCTTGCGTCGGCGACGAAGCTTGAACGCATGATCGATAGCATGGCCGGCCTCGTGCCGCAGGATTCGCATGCACCATTCGTGCTCGCCACCCTCGACCTCGAACATCTGAGATTCTTCGAGTCGCTCGAGCCGGGGGTGGGCCAGGTAGAACGGAATGGCAATGGCGGTGCCGCCGTCAGGTGTGAACCACTCGTTTGACAAGTAAAAGTGCAGGGGAAACCGTAACTCGCGTGCTTCGAGCTCGGCGCGGAGCTGGTCAATTCGCGTAGCAAGCGTCCCCTCGATGGAGAGCTTCAGGTCCGACAGGCGAACGTCGAGGAGCTGTTCGTCACTGTGTTCAGGCCAATTGTCACCAAGTGTGGCGCGAGGCATGCGGTTGTCGGGGTAATAGGGTACAGGTTATAGGTTATTTGAGCGGTGCTCTGTTCCCCCACGGATCGCCGCCGTGTCCGACAGTCGCCATCTGGTGAGCGTTCATGATCCGTAGCTCGATCCACTGGTTTCTTCCTGTTTTTGTTGTGACGTCTATGACGACAGTACTGCTGACCGCGCAGGAGCGCGACCGAGCCAAAGTCGCCGACAAGTACAAGTGGAACCTGGCCGAGGTCTACTCGAACCCCGGCGCCTGGCGGGCGCAGAAGGAAAAAATCGGGGCTGAGCTCCCGAAGATTCGTGAGTTCGAGGGGACGCTCGGCGCCTCGCCGAAGGCGCTCGCCGATGCGCTCGAGATGATGTCGAGGCTCGACAAGGAGCTGACGCGCCTCTACGTCTACGCCAGCATGTTGTCGGATGAAGACACGCGGCAGTCTGGTCCGCAGGGCATGCAGCAGGAGATGCAGCAGCTCGCGTCTGCCTTCGCCGCGCAGGCCTCGTTCATCGAGCCCGAGATTCTCAAGGTCGGCACGGCCACGATCGAGAAGTTCATCGTCACCGAGCCGCGGCTGACGCCGTATCGCTTCTATCTCAGGGACATCGCGCGACGTGCGGCGCACACGTTGTCGGACGCCGAAGAGAAACTCCTCGCTGACGCCGGGCCGTTGGCCGCCTCGCCCAGCAACATCTACACGATCCTGACCAACGCCGACTTCCCGTATCCAACGATCACGTTGAGCGACGGCAAGTCGTTGAAGATCGATCAAGCCGGCTACACCGAAGTGCGCGCCTCGTCCAACCGCGAGGATCGGAAGACGGCGATGTCGGCGTTTTTCACAGCGCTGGGCGGATTCGGACGCACGCTCGGCATGTCGATGAACGCCAACGTGCAGAAGGATCTCTTTTACTCTCGGGCCCGGAAGTACAACGGCAACCTCGAAGCGGCGTTGAACGGTCCGAACATTCCGGGTTCCGTCTACACGCGGCTGATCGACGGCGTGAACAAGCACCTTCCGACGTTCCATCGGTATCTGCGGCTGCGGACGCGGATGCTGGGACTGACCACCGACGATCTGCACTACTACGATTTGTATGCGCCGTTGGTGTCGTCGGTGAACCTGCGCTTCACACCAGAAGAGGCGCAGAAGCTGGTTCTCGAAGCGATGGCGCCGCTCGGACCTGAGTACCAGAACACCTTGACGCGCGCGTACAGCGAACGCTGGCTGGATTGGTATCCAACCGAGGGCAAAGTATCGGGGGCGTATTCGAACGGCGGCGCATACGACATCCACCCGTACATGCTGCTCAACTACCTGGGCCAGTACAACGATGTGAGCACCTTGGCGCACGAGCTCGGGCACACGATGCAGAGCTACTTCTCGAACAAGACGCAACCTTACGCGACGGCGAACTATCCCACCTTCGTCGCCGAGGTCGCCTCGACGTTCAACGAGGCGCTCCTGATCGATTACATGCTGAAGCAGATCAAAGACACGCCGACGCGGTTGTCGCTGCTGGGCAACTACCTGGAAGGGATCAAGGCCACGGTGTTCCGCCAGACGCAGTTCGCCGAGTTCGAGCTGCGGATGCACGAGATGGCGCAGAAGGGCGAACCGATTACCGGCGATGCCCTCGCCAAGCTCTATCTCGATATCACACGCCGGTACTACGGACACGATCAGAAGGTCGCCGTCGTCGACGACTACGTTGCCCACGAGTGGAGCTTCATCCCGCATTTCTATCGCAACTTCTACGTCTTCCAGTACGCGACGTCCTTCACGGCCGCCGAAGCGCTCTCCACGAAAGTGCTGTCAGGCGATCAGGAGGCGACGAAGCGGTACCTGACGTTCCTTGCGGCGGGCGGATCGAAGTATCCGATCGATCTGCTGAAAGACGCGGGCGTGGACATGGCGACGGACGAGCCGCTCAACCTCACCATTCGACGCATGAATCAGGTGATGGACGACGTCGAAAAGCTGCTGCCGAAGTAGCGGATCGATCTAGCTGTTTCGGAGAACGGTGACCGGCTCGACGCGCGTGGCGCGCCAGGCTGGAATCGCCGCCGCCAGCACGATGAGCGGAATCGCCGCGAGCAGGACGGCGGCGTAGGTCGTCGCATCGCTGACGGTGACGCCGAACAGCATCGACTCGACGATGCGTGTCGCGGACAGGGCGAGCGCGACGCCACCGACGATGCCGAGCGCCGCCATTTGCCCGGCGCGTCCCAGCACCAGCGCGAGCACATGTCCTGACGTGGCGCCGAGCGCCATGCGCACCGCGAACTCTGGCACGCGTTCCAAGGCGATGTAGCTCATCACGCCATACATTCCGGTCATCGCCAGCAGCAGTGCGAGTCCGGCGAACAAACTGGCGAGCATCGTGCGCATCCGTGGTGTGGCGATCGAGTCGGAGACCATCGTGTCGAGGGTCGTGAACGTCATGGCGACCTGCGGACTGAGCGATCGCATGGCGCCGCTCACCTCATCGGTCAACGACCCTGGAGGCACATTCGTGCGCAACAGCACGTGAAGCTCGTTGCCGTGATACGGGTGCTGCAACAGCGGCATATAAAGTGTCGGCCCCAGCGATGACGCGGGCGAGTCCTGACGCGTGTCGGCCACGATGCCGACGATCGTCATCCACTTCGGCGACGAATCGAGGCCACACAGAATCGTGTGGCCGATTGGATCGTGTCCGGGGAAGCTCTGACGGGCGAGCGACTCGCTGATGATCGCGACGGGCTGGCGATCGTAGCGATCGCCCGCCGTGAAGTCGCGCCCGCTCGAGAGTCGAACGCCCATCGTCCGGAAGTAGCCGGGCCCGGCAAGCGTGAATTTCGCCTGCGCTAACGGGCCGAGACGTCCGCGAAAATCCTGGCCATCGACGGCATAGCCGCCATTGGACCCGTACTGGCCGGTGGGCACGCCCATCGCCGCGGCAGCGGACGTAATCCCGTTCACGAGGGTCAGGCGTTCGACGGCACTCTCGAACATGCGCCCGGCGCGCAGGTAGTCGTCCAGCGTACGCGCCGGTTCGTGGGCCTTCACGACCAGCATGCTGTCGGAGCGGAACCCGAGGTCGACAGCGCTGAGCGACAGAAAGCTGCGAACGAGGAGCCCCGCACCAATCGCGAGCGCGAACGACAGCGCCACCTGCACGACCACGAGCGCGTGGCGCAAACGCCCGGACGATCCGAAGAGTCCGCGTCCAGCCTGTTTCAGCGTGACGTTCACGTCGACCTGTGCCGCCTGCCATGCCGGGCTCACGCCGAAGAGCACGCACGTGATGAGCGACGCCGCCGTTGCGAATGTCAGCACGCTGCCGTTCACATCGACGTCTTCGAGCCGCGGCAGGCCGAACTGCTGCGCCGTGGTCAGCGCCAGCGTACGGACGCCGGCGATCGCGAGCAAGAGGCCGAGCGTGCCGCCAGCCACTGCGAGCAGGCCGCTCTCAGCAATCATGTGACGGGCGAGCGCGGCGCGACTGGCGCCGATGGCGGCGCGAACCGCCAGCTCGCGCTGGCGCGTCGTGGCGCGTGCCAGCAAGAGGTTGGCGACATTGGCGCACGCGATCAGCAGCACCACCGACACGGCGCCCATCAAGAAGTACAGCGTGGTGCGCACGGGTCCGACCAGCTGCTCCTGAAGCAGCGCGGCCACGAACGCCTTGTTCCTGTTTGCGACGGGGTACTCGGTCTGCAGCCGCGCCGCGATCGTCGCGAGCTGCGCATGGGCAGTGTCGATAGAGTGATCAGGCCCCAGCAGCGCCACTGCCCGGTAGTTGTACGCCGTCCGCTCCATGCTCGATGGCTGCGGGGATACCGCGAGCCAGACGTGCGCCCCGCGCGGGAAGCCGAAGCCCGCCGGCGTGATGCCGACGATGTCGTACGCGACGCCTTCCATTCGCAGTCGCTGACCGAGCGCCTGCGCCCCCGAGCCGAAGTGCCGCTGCGCGAACGGCAGGCTCACAATTGCACCGCGCTGCGCATCGTCGATGGTGAGATCGCGACCGAACGCTGGTGACACGCCGAAGACGGACAGGAAGTTGGGTGTGACGAGATATGTCCCGACGAACTCGGCGCCATCGGCGAGCTGCACGCCGAGCTCGCCGCCGTTGTAGAAGCTCACCTGCGCCAGCGTCGATGCGTCCGCGCGGATGTCGACGACGTCGGGGCCCGTCAGACGGGGGATCGTGCGGCGCTGCTGGACGAACGATGTGTTCAGCTGCACGATTCGCGACGCGTTCGGATACGCCAACGGCCGCAGCAGCACGCCGTAGACGAGGCTGAACATGGCGGTGTTGGCGCCGACGCCGAGCGCCACGGTCAGCACGGCGACGAGCGTGAACAACGGATTTCGCCGCAGCGCGCGCAGGGCGTAGCGCAGTTCCTGGACCATCGCGTCTCCTGACCGCAGGTTAGACGACGGGCGCGAAAGAAGCGTTGTCCTAGAGGATTCTCTTGCCGAGCGCGGAGAGCGCGAGTTCAGCCGCAAATTCCGCCGTCGTGTTCCGCAGGTCGAGTGTCGGGTTCACTTCGACCAGGTCGAGCGCGATGAGGCGCTGCGAATCGGCGACCAGCTCCATCACCATGTGGGCTTCGCGGTAATCGAGCCCGCCTTTGACCGGCGTGCCGACGCCAGGCGCGTACGTGGGGTCGCACGCGTCCAGGTCGAACGACACGTGGATGCCGCCGGTGCCGGCTGAGGCGATATCGAGGGCGCGTTCGGCGACCACCGCGATGCCTTCACGATCGATGTCCTTCATCGTGAACACGCGAACGCCCGACGCGCGGATCTTCTCTTTCTCTTTCTCGTCGAGGTTGCGAATGCCGATAAGCGCCGTATGTTCGGGCAGCACCGAGGGCAAGGTGCCGATCGAGGCCAGCTCCGTCGGCTCCTGACCGAGCAGCGCGGCGAGCGGCATCCCGTGCACGTTGCCCGATGGCGACGTCTGCGGAGTGTTCATGTCGCCGTGCGCGTCGACCCAGATCAGGCCGAGTGGTTTCTGTGCCGTCCGGTGAATGAAGTCCGCGCTTGCGGCGACGGAGCCGGCAGCAAGGCTATGGTCGCCGCCGAGCACGACCGGAATCGCGTTGTCGTTGAGCGCGCGGCTCGCGACGTCGTAGAGCAGCTGACACACCCGCGCGATCTCGTGAATGTATTTCTTTGTGGGGTCGACTGCGTGTTGCGTCTCCGGGATCGGCGTGACGAGATCGCCCCGGTCTGCGACTGCCCGCCCCAGCGCGGCGATCTGTTCGCCGAGCCCGGCAATCCGAACAGCCGACGGCCCCATGTCGACGCCGCGTCGCGCGCCGCCGAGGTCGAGCGGCACGCCGATGATGTGAATGGGTTTCATGGACACGTGTAATGCAAAATGCAAAATTCAAAATGCAAAAGGGAACGCAATCGGTTTCTTGCTTTGCATTTTGCATCTTGCATTTTGCATTACTTGATCTTGTAAGACACCGACATCCCCTCTCCGGACGGCGAGACGATCGTCGTGAACAGGGACGGGTGTGTCAGCACCGTGCGCAGGAATGGCTCCATCTCGCTTTTCTTGTTCACCACGTTGTGCGCGGCGAAGATCGCGGCCGGGTTCAGACGAGGGAAGACGAGATCGAAGAACTTCTTGTAGTCGGGTTTCCAGGCGTCGAGGAACACGAAGTCGAACGTCCCCTGCAGTTTGGGAATCTCCTTGAACGCGTCGCCGTGCACGACGCGGACGACGTCGGAGAGACCCGAGCGCTTGATGTTCTCGGCGGCTTCCTTGGCGCGAGCGGGATCGTATTCGATCGCCACCACGCGGCCGCCGGATTCGCGCGCGCCCAGGCCGAGCCAGATGCCGCTGTATCCGCTGGCGGCGCCGATCTCGAGAATCGATTTGGCAGCGCGCGTCGCGACGAGCACACGAAGAAAGCGGCCGTCCTCTTCAGAAACGGCGAGTTGGCCCTTGTCGGCCGCCTTGATCGATTTGAGGATCCCTTCGATGTCCGGAGTGAGCGTGCCGGAGGGGCTGCGCTGCGCCGACGACATGGAGACGAGAGCAGACAGGGCGAGCAGCACGCTTAGGGCAGTGCGCATGACGGGATCTTATGTCACGGATTACGAACGACGCAGGTTCGGGTCCGTGGTTCCTTGTCAGTGTGAGGCGCTGGAAACATAGCCTGCCGCGATCGCGGCCGTGGCCCTCGCATCGGCCACGCAGTCGGGAATGCCGATCGCCCGGAAGCCGCTGCCCGTGACGAACACACCAGGGATGGCTACGAGTCGCTGCTCGATCTGAGCGACGCGTTCGAGATGGCCGACCTCGTACTGCGGACTCTGCTTCGTGAAGCGGTACACGCGCACGAACAGCGGCTCGGCGCTGATCCCCAGCAGTGCGCCGAGCTCGTGGCGAGTCGTGTCGATCAGCATGTGATCGCTGTCATCGAGTCGATGGGGGTCACGGCCGCCACCGAGGAAACCGCGCAGCAGCACATGGCCGTCGGGGGCGCGTCCGGGCCACTTCGAGCTGATCCACGTCGCCGCCAGCAAGCCGCGGCGTTCGACGCGCGGGACCACGAACCCCGTTCCCGCGAGCGGATGCGCCACGTGCTCGCGACGAAACCCCAGAGCGACCGTGGCAGTGGACGCATACGGCACCGCGTCACAGAACGCCGCCAACGTCGTATCGAAGCCGCGCAGCAGCGAGCCGGCGACGTAGGCCGGCACCGCCAGAATCACCGCGCGCGCGTCGATCGGACCGCGGCTCGTCTCGATCCGCAGCATCCCGATGCGATGCAATGCGTTGACGCGTACGTCAAGGCAGATCGTTCCGTCGAGCGCCGTTGCCAGCGTGTCGATCAGCTCGCCGGTGCCGCCCGGGAGCGACACGAACGCGCCGTTCGAAGAGGGCCGCGATCGGAGCGCCCGAAACGCACGCAGCACGCTGCCGGCGTGGTGCTCGGCGTCGACCAGGCGCGGGAACAGGGCTCGGATCGACAGCCGTTCGACGTCGCCCGCATGAATGCCCGCGAGCAGCGGCTCGGCCAGATAGTCGACCGCCTCTTTCCCGAACCGTCGGCGCACGAATGCGCCGATCGACTCGTCTTCATCGCCGGATCGGCGCGGCATGAACGGTTCGAGCGCCATGCGCATCTTTCCAGCCGCGCTGAAGATCGGCGATCGAATCAAGCCCGCCGCGGTCAGCGGAAACCCGAGGAACGATCCTTCGACCAGGGGGTGCAACTGTCCCGCGCGCATCACATACGCAGTGCGCGGCGGCAATGTGTGAATCAGGCGATCGCCGAGGCCGAGGTCGCGGCACAACGCGACGGCGGCCGGTTTCTGCACCAGCATCGAGTCGGGACCGCCGTCGACGACCCAGCCATCGAAGCGATCCGACGAGATCACACCGCCGACTCGCGCCGCGGCTTCGAGCACTTGCACGGAGACGCCGCGGCGCTGCAACTCGTAAGCGGCCGCGAGGCCGGCGATGCCGCCGCCCACGATCGCGACGCCAACGGTCGCCATCGGTCAGCGAGCCCGGCGAGACGCGGAGTGTACGTATTGCGCCAGCATCTGCACGTGCTCGACCGGAGTCGACGGCAGAATACCGTGGCCGAGATTGAAGATATGGCCGGGCCGGCCCGCGACACGCGCGAGGACGTCGTCCGTCTGCTGGAACATGCGCGCCGGAGGCCCGAGCAGCAGCGTGGGATCGAGATTGCCCTGCACGGCGCGCTCGCCGCCGATCTGTTCCCAGGCGTCATCGATCGGCACACGCCAGTCGACCCCGATGACGTCGCCACCGGCATCTGCGAGCTCGCTCAGGATCGTGGCCGTCCCGGTGCCGAAGTGAATCGTTGGGACGCGACCGGCGATCGCGTCGAAGATGCGGCGCGTGTGCGGGAATGCGAACTCACGGTAATCGCCGGCACTGAGCGTGCCGACCCACGAATCGAACACCTGTACCGCATTGACTCCCGCCTCGATCTGGGCGACTAAGTAGTCAGCGACGATGTCGGCCAGGCGCCCGCAGAGGCGGTGCCACGCGTCGGCATGGCCGTACATCAGCGCCTTGGTCTTGGCGAAGTTGTTGGAGTGGCCGCCTTCGATGGCATAGGAGGCGAGCGTGAACGGTGCACCCGCGAAGCCGATCAGCGGAACACGCCCGCGCAGCTCCGATTGAATCTGACGGATGGCCTGCAGCACGTGCGCCAAGGCCTCGCGTGGCTCGAACGTCTTCAACCGGTCGATGTCGTCGGCGGTGTTGATGGGGCGTTCGAGCTGTGGTCCTTCGCCTTTGATGAAGTCGAAGGGCAGCCCCATGGGTTCGAGCGGCAGGAGCAGATCGGAAAAGAGAATCGCCGCGTCGACGTCGATCCGTCGAATCGGCTGCAAGGTCACTTCCGTCGCCAGATCCGGTGTGCGACAGATGTCGAGCAGGGAATGGCGGGCCCGGAGAGTGCGGTACTCGGCCATGTAGCGCCCGGCCTGGCGCATGAACCAGACCGGCGTCGCATCGACCGGCTCGCGTCGGCAGGCCTTCAGGAAACGAGACTCACTCACGCACGGGAGCCGTGAGCAGTTCGCGCGCCAGCATGACGAGCTCATCGAGCCAGAGCGGCTTGTAGCGCACGTCCGCGCCGAGCGCGCGAATCTCGTCGAGCTGCGCTTGTGCCATGTAGTAATCGCCCGTCACGATCCCGACCGGCGTTTGCGAGAGGCCCGGAATCGTGCGAATCGAGCGGAGCAGCTGCAAACCGCTCGTCAGCGGCATCCGCAGATCCATGATGACGGCGTGCGGCCGGTGCAGCCGGGCCAGGTTCAGTCCCTCGTCTGCCGACTGGGCCGCCCACACTTCGTAGCCTTCGAGGCGGAGCATCCGCGAAAACAGGTCCGCAACTCCCACATCATCATCGACAATCAGCACACGTGGGGCGGTAGACGCGGCGGGCAGGGCCACGGGCTCATTGTGGTGCCCGATGGGATCGTCGTCAAGTTCAGTGGAAGGGCGAGAGCCCTGTGAGGCAGTGTGCCCGTGTAACCGTGATATATTCTGGCCGTTTCGGCGGTATGTACGGTGCTGGTGGCCTGTGTGATCGTTGGGCAGGAGGGCCACCGGTCGGTCAGTTCCTGGTCCTAAGGCGAACGCTCGCTCAACGCCCGCGCCGTGTGTCGTCGCGTCGGAGGTCTTATTGAGCCCTATCCTCGTGCGGCCCGTGCGCGAGCAGCTCGAGCACGACCGGGTCATTCGCCTGCTCCAGGCAAAGTACAAACGAAAATTCGACGTCGCCATCAATCCCGGCCAGGAGCAGAGCACCCCAGTTGGTTCCCCGCAGTCACCGTGGTATCCGGATCTCGTTCTGCTCTCCGCTGAGCGCGGCAAGAAGCTGCTTGGGGTGGTCGAGGTGGAGACCGCTGAATCGGTCAACCACCTCGAGGCGATGTCCCAGTGGGCGGCGTTCGGAGAGCTGAAGGTCGAGTTCCATCTGTATGTGCCGGTGTCAGGTGTCGACAGCGCTCGCCGGCTGTGCAGCGACCTGCAGATCCCCGTCACCGAGGTCTGGGCGTACTCGTCGATCGGCGATCAGATTCGCTTCACTGCGGTGCAGCGAGCGCCGGGTGCCGCTCCAGAGGTTCGTACCAAACCGGCTTCGGAACCGAAGCCGACGCGCGAGCCTCAGCCTTTACGTGTTGCCAAGAGTGCGGCACCGCCAGCGCGCACAAAGGCTCCCGCGCGTCGACCGGCTCCACCCGCGGCCAAGGCCCGTCCTGCGAAGGCGAGGGCGGCGGCGTCGCGACGGCCCGCGCCCAAGCCTGCCGCAAAGAAAAGCGCGGCCAAGGCTCAGAAACGCAAATAGGTCGTGCCGTTTCTGCGCGTCATCCGCGACAAGCGGGGCTACGAGACAACCTATCTGATGCACATCTATCGGGATGGCATCAGACAGCGGACGAAGATTCTCTATATCTTTCGCACGCCAGGTGGCGTCCGGGTTGGACGCGATCCGCTCGAGACCGACGTACAACGGCAGATCGAGGGACAGTACCCCGATATCGCGTTCAATTGGGGCGCGGTTCGCGAGACGCAGCAGATTATCGAGACAGCGGCCGAACCCCGACGTCGGCGTCCCCGCCGCGACGAGGAGGCGCCACCAACCGAGATCGCCGCTGCGCCGGCCCCGACGCCGGCACGCGAACCGGAGCCCCCGCGCGTCGCCATCCCGACGACGATCGAAGGCGCGACACCAGACGAGCAGATTGCATTTCTTTCGCATTGGTATCCGCTCGTGCGCGATCGCATCGCACGGCGGACACTCGACCCGGCGCGCCAGGAGGCGCTGACGGCACTGGCCGATCGCTTGAACCCGTCGGCGTGGACCGACGCCGATCAGATTCCGGCGGGGCTGCAGTCGGCTGCCGAGGCGCTGGAACGTCTATCGCGCGTGTTCGCGAAGCGGCGGCGCCGAGCACGACGCCGATCCGGAGACGCACGTCCAGCTCAGGACACCCCGGACCCAAGTCAGCCAACGTAGAGCGCAGTCTCGAACCTGCGCGGCTCTCGCTCTCGCGGAGCTAACGCCCCGCTCTACGTACGTGTCGTGGTGGCGGTGAAGCGACGCTCGATGGCCAGGACTTTGTCGAGCCGCCGCTGATGGCGGTCGGCGCCCGAGAAGGTCGCCTTCACGAACGCTTCGGCGATCTCGAGCCCAAGCGCCGGGCCGATGACCCGGGCGCCCAGGCAGAGCACGTTCATGTCGTCGTGCTCCACGGCTTGATGTGCTGAGTAGGTGTCGTGACAGACCGCGGCGCGAATGCCTGGGAACTTGCTGGCCGCGATCGATACACCGGCCCCGCTGCCACAGACGATGATCCCGCGATCGGCCCGATGGTCGTTCAGCGCGATGGCGACCGCTTCGGCTGCGTCGGGATAGTCGCAGGGGGCGGTTGAGTGTGTGCCCAAATCGAGCACCGTGTGTCCCTGTTGTGCCAATTTGTCGGCCAGTTCCTGTTTCATGGAATAGCCGGCGTGGTCGGCGCCCAGTGCCAATCGCATGCAGGTATAATCCGCCATATGGGTAACACTGCCAAGTTCTTGTCGGCCGGTGTGTGCGCCGCCCTCTTGATCGCACAGGGCTCCTCGACCCCGGTCACGTACGCGCAGGCGCCCCAAGCTCCCCCGGCCCAGCCGTCGCAAGCCCCCGGGCAGCCAACCTTCCGCGTCAGCGTCGATCTCGTCACCACTGACGTCATCGTGCGCGACCTGAAGAACGACCAGTTCATCGCGGATCTGAAACCAGGTGAGTTCGAAGTCTACGAGGACGGCGTCAAGCAGCAGATCGCCTCGCTCGTACTGACGCACGGTGGCCGTGTGTTCAACGTGCAGACGCCGCCGCCACCGCCGGTCCAGGAAGGCATCATCCTGCCGAAGCATCGGCCGACCAACGACGCCGCCGGCCGCGTATTCGTCGTCTTCATCGACGACTTGCATCTGGATTTCCGCAGCACACCCCGGACACGAGAGCTGATCAAGAAGATGCTCAAGCTGCTCATTCACGACGGCGACATGTTCGGTATGGTGAGCTCTGGTGAATCGTCGATCTCCGAGCAGCTGACTTACGATCGTCAGATCCTCGAGTCGTCGATTTCACGGATCACCGGCGGCGGTCTTCGCCCGAAGGAGATCATTCAGGGCATGCAGAGCTCTCAGGGGCCGACCGAGCTGCGGCATCGCGCTCACGTCGCGTTCTCGACCGCCTATGATCTGATGCGAAACCTCGAGAAGCTGCAGAACCGCCGCAAGGCCGTCATCTACATCAGCAGCGGCTACGACTTCAATCCGTTCGAGACGTCGCGCCTCGAGGAACAGGCCAAACGCATGGGCCTTGGCATGAGCGGCGACGAGAGCGGAAACGGGCAGTCGGCCGTCGACCAGCTGCTCAGCGACCCGTTCGTGCGGCAGCAGCAGAGCAGCCAGATGCTGGCCGAAGGCGACCTCGTTCGCGAGCTGGCAGAGTTGACCCGTGCGGCCAACCGGGCCAACGCGACGATGTACACGATCGATCCGCGCGGACTGGTTGCGGGCCAGGATCTCGACGACGAGGTGCCGACGCAGGAGTGGAACGCGTACGTGCGCGATACGCAGGACAGCTTGCGCGTACTCGCCGAAGAAACAGGCGGAATCGCGGTCGTCAATCAAAACGATTTCGACAAGGCGCTCAAGCGAATCGACAACGAGACGAGCGATTACTACGTGCTGGGGTACTACTCGTCGAACCCCGACCCACTGAAACGCCGCCGCAGGATCGAAGTGCGCACGACGCGCCAGGGGTTGCGAGTCATCGGCCGAACCGAATACACACTTCGACCCAACGTTCCCGCTGGCGCGAGGGTGAATTAGGGTTACCGGCTACCCGAGCTTGCCAGGCCGCATCGAGGCGTCCAGCTTCGGGCGCACCGTCTCGAAGACGTTCATCACTTCCGCGACCGACCGGGGCAGTCGGCTCATCTTCGGATAGAGCCACCCGGTCTGCCGTTCGAGCGCGGCGCCGGCGACACGGCTGCAGAACAGCTGTTTCGTGCGCACATCGGCCGCGGCCGCCTGCCACGGGATGATGCTCATCCCAAGCCCGCTTCGCACCATCGCCTTGATGATCTCGACGTTCTCTGTCTCCATGATGATCTGAGGCGCGATCCGTTCCCGGGCGAAGAACTCTTCGACCAGCCGCCTCGTGATGGAACCCGTTTCGAAGAGGACGAAGGGCTGCTTGTCGAGATCTTGCGGCGTGATCGTCTTTTTCTTGGCGATCGGGTGCGTCGGATAGGTGATGAGCAGCAGCTCCTCGCGCAAGACTGGCACTGCTACGAGATCGGACGCTTCGACAGGCAGGGTTAGTAAGCCGAGATCGCCGCCGCCGGACCGGAGCATCGCCATCGATCGCTCTGCGCTTCCGACCGTGACCTTCATATCCAAGTGCGGATGCAGGCGGCGGACCTCCGAGAGGAGGACCGGAAACACGTACAAGCACACGGTCATGCCGCCGACGAGGCGTATCGTGCCCTGCAGCGACTCGCGCTTGTCGCTGATCGTCGAAACGGTGTCCTGCAGATCCTGGAAGACGCGATGGCTCAATTGGAGCAGCGCTTCTCCCGCGGGGGTAATGCGAATCCTTCGTCCAATCCTGTGGAATACCGGCTCGCCGAGCTCGTCCTCGAGCAGCAGGATCTGACGGCTGATCGCCGACTGCGACACGTGCAGCTTGTCGCCGGCCGCGGTGAAGGACCCGGTGTCGGCGATGGCCCGGATGATCTCCAGCTGGCGCAGATCCATGACTCAGCATACATGTCTGCTGCGCATGGAAACAACGCGACTCAGAAGGAATCAGGATTCAGGAATCAGGATTCAGGCCAGGGCTAGCCCTCAGGCTCCAGCAGGTCAGGAATCAGACCTTGACGTCGGGACACTTTTCTCACGTTCGGCCGACGTCTGCTCCCCTGCGCCCTGCTGCTCGTTCGCACAGCGAGGGCTTCGCGCGTGCGTTCGACGGCTTCGTCAAGGTAGCCCTGATCCATCTCGATACCGGCGAAGCTCACGCCCAGTTGCGCGCACGCCACCGCGGTCGATCCGAGTCCGAGAAACGGATCGACGACGAGACGGACGCGTTCGAGGCCGTGCAGTCGGAGGCACATCTCGGGCAAACGCGGTGGGAACGTGGCGGGGTGCGGCCGTTCCTTCTCGCGGCTCTGAATCGTGTCGTAGGGAATGAACCACGTGTTGCCGCGGCAGCGCACGCCCGAGGCCGCCACCCGCCAGCGACCGATGTTCGACCGGTCCTGATAGCGCACGCCGACGGCCTGGCGGTCGAGCGGCGTCCGTCCCTCGCGCGTGAAATGGAAGACGAACTCGTGGCAGTCGTGGAGAAAGCGGCGGCTGTTGATCGGTTTGTAGTGTCCGACGGCCAGGTCGTCGTCCAGGTTCGCGCGCGCACCGGCCAAGGCCTTTTCAATCGCGATCGATTTGATCCAGTGAATCGTGTTCTGCAGGTGCAGGAACGGCCGCGCGGCCTGGGCGACGTCGAGCGCCGTCCACGGGTCGGTCGGCTTCGCGCCGACGTTCAGGAACAGCGAGCCCGCGGGCGTCAGCACGCGCGCCGCGCGCCTCACCCACTCTGCGGTCCATTCGAGATATCGCTGACGCGGGATCGTATCGTCGTAGGTGCGATAACGGACACCGAGGTTGTAGGGAGGCGACGTGACGATCGCATCGACGGAGGATTCGGCGAACGCGTCGAGCACGCGCAAGCAGTCGCCGTGGTGAAAACGAAAGGTCGCCGTGCCGGAGGTTATTTGTGCGTGAAGTTCGGAACGAGAGCGAGGCACCACGGCGATTGTACGCGTGGTGCGTCGAAGATCGGGCAGTGAAGCGCTACGACGCTTGCGCGGCCGCCATCGACTGCGCGGCGGCGCTCAGATGCTCTGGAATCGTGTGATTTCGGCGATGTCCGTGGAGTTCGCACTGCGTACCCTTCTCCTCCACGTACGACACCTCACGACTCGTCGCCAGCTCGCGATACCTGCCGATCACGCAACCGCATGACAGCGTTCGAAACCCTAGGAGTCGGACCAGGCTCATTGCCGTTATCCCTCAACCCGGAATTTAGCAATCTGCGTACCGCCGTTGGTGACGCGACACGCGCGCAGCAGCCATGCGAGATTCAACGGAAACTACGACGATTTGGAACCTGGGGCGGCTCCGCTCGTGGACACTCGCGTGTCGTTCGGGTACAGCTCGTGTGTCAGCCTTGGATCACGTTCAATCTGTTGGAGCCGTCCTTCTCCTACGGCGACCTCAGGCCGGGCCGAGGCGCTCTCGGGCGGGAAGTGACAGTTTGTGACTGACACTTTGTTGTAGACCTGACATTTGTTGGTACTGGGGCAGCCTTTCTGACCTCAGGCCCTCGGCTTCGAACCGCCCGATCGGATCGCACGGTAGCTTTCGAGCTCGACCGTCCGTTGGCGGGCGGCCGCCCAGCGAGCGCGCGCCAGTCGAATCAGAAACGCGGCGTGGAGGAGTCCCACCACGGCCAGCTCGATGCGGGTCGTGTTCGCGGAGAACAGGGGAATCACGTTCGCGATCGTGGCACCGCCGAGCAAGACCGTGAACAACGGATCGACGCCGCCGCCTGGGAGCGCGGGGCCCACCAACATGCACGTCGTTTCCCACTGTGGCCCGTCACTTCCCACCTCGTAATAGACCTGGAGGTAGCGGCCGATTCGTTCCACGCCGACATGTAGAGCGTGGATTCCCTCGAAGCCTGCGGCCAGTATGGCGAGCGAGAACACGCTGGCCAGGGGTGTCGCGTGGCCCGTAATGAGGAGGGTGGAGACGAGGATTGCCCACCCGAGCATCGTCACCGGCAGGAGGATGATGCGGACCGTTCCACGGGTCGAGATCGTATGTCTGAGTATCTTGAACTCGGATTCGGTCAGACCCATGACGAGCTGGCACCTTTCTTGGAAGAGCCGGGCCTGTCGAGAAAACGTTTGCCGGCGCGAGTCAAAGGACTTGCCAAGTGCAGTTTGTCTGCTAGAATGCCGATACCTCTTGTAACCAGCTGTCTCGTAAAGGCTTCCCCGTGATCCGATTCCGAATCTCTACGATTGTCCACCGTCTCGGTATCCTCACGGCTCTTCTGTGTTTTGGCCTCTCGGCCGACACTTTTGCTGGCCAGACGAGCCGGCGGCCGTCGAGCCCGTCAAAGCGGCTCACGCTCGCCAAAACGACCAAGAGCAAGACCACCTATTCGGCCGCGAACTCGCGCCGCCGTCGTCAGAGCGTTGCCCGTGCCCGGGCCGCGGCGCAGGCGCGCGTCCTTCGTGAGGCCCAGGAACCTCGATACAAGCTCGACGCGAGCGGTGCGCTCGTCCCGGACGTGCGTGCGGAAGCCGCCATTATCTACGACTCGACCACCGGTCAGGTCCTCTGGGAGCTCAACTCGCAGAACCAGCGGTCGATCGCCAGCATCACGAAGGTGATGACGGCGGCGGTGTTCATGGAGGATTCTCCCGACCTTTCGGAGACGGTGACCGTCGAGCGGTCCGATGTCCGCGCGGCCTCGACCACCTACCTGCGCGCCGGTTACAAGGTCACCAAGGGCGATCTGCTGCATCTGACGCTCATCGCGTCTGACAACGCCGCGGCACGTGCGCTCGCGCGCGTCTCGAAGTACGGCTCGGATGCGTTCATCGATCGCATGAACCAGAAGGCCAAGGAGCTCGGGCTGACGAGCACCAGCTATTCCGACCCGTCAGGTTTGCTCTCGGCCAATGTGTCGTCGGCGTACGACATGGCGAAGCTGATTACCTACGTCTCGGCGGACGATCGCATTTCCAGCGTGATGCGCAAGCAGAGCTACAGCGTGAACGCGGGCCGGCGCGTGATCAACATTCATTCGACGAATCAGCTCGTGATGAAGGGCGACGTCGACGTCCAGGCAGGGAAGACGGGCTTCATCCGCAGCGCCGGCTACTGCCTCGCGACGCTGCTGCGTCTGCCGCAGGGGCCCGAGGTGGCGGTCGTCGTGCTCGGCGCCAAGTCGAACGCCGGTCGTTTCTGGGAGACTCGGCACCTGTTCAACTGGTTGTCGACGAAGGCGCAGGATCTGCTGGGCGTGCCGACCGAAGCGGCGGCGACGGCGAACTAAGACTCAAAACTCAAGACGTATATCCCCGTTGCATCGCGGCCGCGTCGAGCGGCAGCGTGGCGACGCTGTCGACCATTGGCATCACCGGCCGCGTCGCGCGACGGCCGTCGTAGGCCTTGAGATACCGATGGCAGACGTCGCACGCGTAGACACGATACTGCCCGTCGGGCGTGGCAAACGACGTGATGCGCGCGCGGTTGCTGTTGCGGCAGTACGGGCAGGTCAGCGGCTCGAACTTCCATCGCAGTGCGCAGCGGCTGCAGATCAGGTGACGGTCCGCTGACGGAGTGATCACGGAGAAATCCGGCTCACCGCCGCACAACGCGCAATTCGCGTGCGTCCAGATCGCCAGCTCCGGACGCTGTTGCAATACCTCGGCGCAGCGCGACAGGAACGGACGCATCGCCAGCGCGATCACCTGGTGCAGCATCTCGTTGTCGGCGTCCACGGCGATGGCCGCGACGTCGGGACCGGCGGTGGCGGCCAGCTGCCGCTCCGCCCCGGCGCGATACCACCGCGCGACGACATCGAGCAGATTCATGTCGCGCCCGACCGCCTGCGCTTTCGCGTAATCGGGTTCCTCGATCGCGCCGAACCGTCGCAACACGTCCGCCGTCTGACGCACCATCAGTCGCAGATCGGTCAAGTCGAGCGGGATGTTCTCGAAGCGCAGCATCGGCCGCGCCTCGGCTTGATGACGCGTGAGCGTCTCCGCCGAGAGATCGAGGGTCGGCAGCGGCACGCGGACCTGAATCCGGCGCTGCAGCTCCAGCAGCTCGAGATGAAGGTCGACGGCGGACGCCAGCTCGGGGTTGCGTTGTCGGATGGCCAGCAGCTCCACCGATTCACGCGATTCCGTGCGCGGCGGCCGCGACGGCCGGGAGGCCGGATCGCTCACCGTGCGATCATAACGCAGTGCGAATACTGATGGTCGCCTCGGAGGCGCAGCCCTTTGCCAAGACGGGAGGGCTGGCCGACGTGCTCGGCGCGCTGCCGCGCGCGCTCTCGCGCCTCGGTCACGACGTCGATGTGGTGATACCTCGGTACCGCGGGATCACCGCAGGCGAACGGGCGGCGACCATTCGAGTTGCGCTCGGTGGTCAGGTGGCCGACGCCACGATCTGGACACTGACCGATGGCGGCGTGCGCACGGCCTTGATCGATTATCCGCCGTACTTCGATCGCGACTATCTCTACGGCGTCGCCGATCGTGATTACGCCGACAACGCAGAGCGCTTTGCGTTCTTCTCGCAGGCGTCGCTCGAGTGGGCGTCGCACGCGGATCGGCCGTACGACATCCTGCACGCACACGATTGGCAGGCCGGACTCGTGCCGCTCCTGCTTCAACGCGCCGATCCTGCACGCTGGCCGCGGCGGCCGGCCACTGTGTTCACGATTCACAACCTCGCGTACCAGGGCATCTTCGACGCCAGCTGGCTGCCGCGTCTTGGCCTGGGCTGGGAGCTGATGCGAGTCGATGCCATCGAGTACTGGGGCCGCATCAGCTATCTCAAGGCCGGCATCGTGTTCAGTTCGCTGGTGACGACGGTCAGCCCCCGCTACGCGCAGGAAATCCAGACGCCGGAGCTGGGCTTTGGATTCGATGGGATCCTGCGGGCGCGCAGCCAGGATCTCATCGGAATCCTGAATGGAATCGATTACGATCAGTGGGATCCGGCCCGTGACCCGAACCTTCCAGTGCCCTTTGATGCGTCAAAGCTAACGGGCAAGGCAGCGGCCAAGCGGAAGATCGTCGAAACGTTCGGGCTGGCCTCGTCTCGGCAAGGGCGGCATTGCCCGCTGGTGGCGATGATTTCGCGAATGGTCGACCAGAAGGGGTTCGACCTGCTGGCGACGCTGGCGCCAGGCTTTCCCGACCTGGACGCATCGTTCGTGCTGCTGGGGACGGGGGAGCGACGGTACGAAGATCTCTGGCGTGAGCTCGCGGCGCGCTACCCGGATCGGATCGGCGTGAAGATCGGATTCGACGAACGGCTGGCTCATTTGATGGAGGGTGGCGCAGACATCTTCCTGATGCCCTCACGGTTCGAGCCGTGCGGGTTGAACCAGATGTACAGCCTTCGTTATGGAACGGTGCCGGTGGTTCGTGCAACCGGCGGGCTTTACGATACGGTTGAGGATGTCGCGGCGGCACGTCGAAGTGGGGCCCGCGGTCGGACGGGCACGGGGTTTACGTTCAGCGAGCATTCCCCGGCTGCGCTGCTGGCGGCACTGAGCCGCGCCGTCGAGGCGTTTTCGAACCGGCCGCTGTGGAGACGCACGCAGCAGGCCGGCATGCGGCAGGATTTTTCGTGGGAGGCGTCGGCGCGCGCATACGTCGACGTATACGAGCGGGCGGCCACAATGACGCACGCCGTGCCCGATTCGGTAGGAGACCGCTGATGGCATCAGAAAAGGTGAAGACGTTCACGGACAACAACTTTGACGATGAGACCAAGAAGGGCGTGGTGCTCGTCGACTTCTGGGCCGAATGGTGCGGTCCGTGCCGGCGGCTCGCGCCGACGGTCGACGCGCTGGCGTCGGAGTTCGACGGTCGCGTCACCGTGGCGAAGTTGAACGTCGACGAGAACCCCAACGTCCCGGGTCGCTACGCCGTGCGCGGTATTCCGACGCTGCTGCTGTTCAAGGAAGGCGAGCTGACCGAGACGATTGTCGGCCTTCGTTCGAAGGAAGACATCGCCCGTTTGCTCGAGCGTCACCTCCCCGCCTCGACATCTGTCGAATCGCGCGGAGCGTAATGTGGCCGATCGCAAGGTCGTGATCATCGGGTCGGGGCCGGCCGGCTTGACCGCCGCCTTGTATACGGCGCGCGCCAATCTCACGCCGCTGCTCGTCGAAGGGCTCGAGGCCGGTGGTCAGCTGATGCTGACGACCATGGTCGAGAACTGGCCAGGGTTCCGTGACGGCATCATGGGGCCCGACCTGATGACTGAGATGCGGGCCCAGGCCGAGCGCTTCGGCGCGGAAATCGTGCAAGGCAACGTCACGCGCGTCGACCTGCAGCAGCGGCCGTTCAAGATCACCTTCGAGGACGGCAAGCACGTCACGACCGAGACGGTGATCATCGCGACCGGCGCGTCGGCACGATGGCTCGAGATCGGCTCCGATCGCAAGCTCGCCGGCCACGGCGTCTCGACGTGCGCCACGTGCGACGGCTACTTCTTCCGCGGCAAGCCGATCGCCGTCGTCGGCGGCGGCGATTCCGCGATGGAGGAAGCGATCTACCTGACCCGCTTCGCGTCGAAGGTGTCGGTCATTCACCGGCGCGACTCGCTTCGCGCGTCGAAGATCATGCAGGACAAGGCGTTCGCGAACCCGAAGATCGAGTTCATCTGGGACTCGGAGATCGCTGAAGTGCAGCCGACGCCCAATGGCGAAGTTGGCGGTGTGTTGGTCCGAAATCTCAAGACCGGACACCTGCGCCAGTTGCCGCTCGACGGTGTGTTCATCGCGATTGGCCACACGCCGAACACGTCGCTCTTCGTCGGTCAGATCGAGCTCGACGAAAACGGCTACATCCGCACGCGCGGCGGTTCGCGTACCAGTGTGCCGGGCGTGTTCGCTGCGGGAGATGTGCAGGATCACATCTATCGGCAGGCGATCACGGCCGCGGGGTCGGGGTGCATGGCCGCGCTCGATGCCGAGCGCTACCTCGAAGGGCTCCACCTGGCCGACGATACGCCAATGGCTCACGCCGGTTGATACACTCGATAAAGCCGTGGACGGTGAGATCCGTCAGCTCCTCTTTCTAATCGATACCGCGTACGACCACGTGTCGTGGCACGGGACCAATCTACGCGGTTCATTACGCGGCATCACTCCCAAACAGGCCGCCTGGCGTCCTGGGCCCCGTCGTCACAACATCTGGGAGCTCGTCGTACATGCGGCGTATTGGAAGTATGTGGCGTGGCGGCGTCTGACAGGTGCCGCGAGAGGGTCGTTTGCGGAGAACGGATCGAACTGGTTCGAGCGGTCCACCGACATCACAACGAAGGCCTGGCAGGCCGATCTGCGTGTGCTCGCCGAGACCCATCGCACGCTGCGGGCCGCAGTCGCCGAGCTCGATTCGCGCACACTCGATCGACCGCTGGGTAGAAACAGCCGGACGACGTCCCGCGCGCTCGTCACGGGCGTCGCCGCGCACGACATCTATCACGGAGGGCAGATTCAGTTGTTGAAGCGATTGAGCCGCTGATCGCCGGGCCTGGAAGGCCCGGCCTACAACTGCATCGACAGAGCTAATTCAGTCGATCCAGCCGCCTCCGACGACGAGGTCCCCATCGTAGAAGACGGCCGCCTGACCTGGAGTAATCGCGGGCTGCGGCTCGTCGAACTCGAACTCGGCGCGGTCGCCATCGATCGCTCGCACGCGGCCAGTCGCCGCGCGATGACGATGGCGGATCTGTGCAGCGCAGCGAAGCCACTCGGCAGGCGGTGCCACTGAGATCCAGTTCATGTGCGACGCCGTAAACGTCGTTCGTGTGAGTTGATCGCGCGGCCCGACCGTGACGTCACCGCTCTCCGCATCGATCTTCAAGACGTACAGCGGAACACCCGTCGCAACGCCGAGCCCTTTGCGCTGGCCGATCGTAAAACGGTGGATTCCGTCGTGCGCGCGGAGGTGCTGGCCGCTCTGGTCCATGATTGCGCCGGGACGCTGCGGCGATGGTGCGTGCTGCGCGACGAAGGTGGCGTACTCGCCGTCGGGAACGAAGCAGATCTCCTGGCTGTCAGGCTTGTCAGCGACGAGGAGCCCAAGGGCCTTCGCCTCGGCGCGGACGGCCGGCTTCGAGAGTCCTCCGACCGGAAAGAGAGCGCCGGCGAGCTGATCCTGTGTCAGCGAAAACAGAAAGTACGACTGATCCTTCTCGCTGTCTGCGCTTCGCATGAGGAGCCATCGCCCGGAGGGCGCCTGCACGATCCGTGCGTAGTGGCCCGTGGCGACCTGCCCCGCCCCCAATCCTCGCGCGCGCTCGAGCAGCGTCGAGAACTTGAGATCGCTGTTGCAATGCGCGCAGGGCAATGGTGTCCGCCCCGACGAGTACTCGCTGACGAAGTTCGAGACGACCGTGTCCTGGAACCGGCGCTCGAGGTTGAGGATGTAGTGCGGAAACCCGAGCGCGGATGCCACGCGACGCGCGTCGTGCAAATCATCCAGCGTGCAGCAGCTGCCAAACGACTGCGTACCGCTCTGGTCATACAGTTGCATCGACAGACCGATGACGTCATGACCCTGCTGGTGCAGCAGGGCCGCGGCGACTGACGAGTCGACGCCGCCCGACATGGCCACGATGACGCGCATGAGTAGCCTCTAATGATCGCACGTTTACGACCGTGGCCCCATCGGATGGGCGTCACCCGCGCGTCTTCCCGCCGCCTTTTCGAGTCGCTGTCTTCGGCGTAGAGGGGCGCCTAACACCCGGCACTTTCCCAATCCGCGGGTCGCCGGCGACGACCAGCTCACACGCGTGCAGGGCAGCCTCCTCGAAGTCGTCGGCGTCCGCCGGCAGCACCTGCCAGCCGGTGACGCCTCCTTCGAACTCTCCCAGCGACCGCATGCTCGGGAACTCTCGTTTCAGACTGGCGTGGTACTCCTCGGTCGTGGCCAGCCATACGCCGTTGTCTGCAGGGTGGTCCTTTCTGTCGCGCAGGATCAGCACGATCCGGTCTTTCACATAGACCGCCAGGAGGCCGAACATCGGCTTCGTCTCCGGCGCGGCCGGCTCCAGCGCATCGAGCACGAACGCGTGTGGCATCGGCTTACGCGCCTTGCGGGTCTTCAGCGGGAAAGCGCTCTTGCGGCGTGGTATCCCTCGGGCTCGCTTCATAACAGCGTAGTGTAGGCCGGGCCTTGCCCGCCTCCGCCAAGGTTCCTGCGGGCCTCGCCGAAGCGCTTCGCCCCAAGGCGGGCAGGCCCGGCGCTGAACGGCGCGAATTACTTCTGTCGTCCGTCGTGTGAACAATGGACACCGTGTACCCGTCTACCACGCAGGCCGCGTGGCGGCCGAGGAGGAAGACGTGTTCCTCGAATCGCTCGTTCACGACATCCGCTACGCGTTTCGCGGGATTCGTCGCTCGCCGCTGTTTGCGCTGAGCGTCGCCGCGACCATCGGACTTGGGCTCGGCGTCCTCGGGTCCGGCTTCACGGTCGTCAATGGCTTACTGCTCAAGCCGATCGATCTTCCGAATCCATACGAACTCCACGCCTTGAGTTGGGACACGGCGAGCGTCCGGCGACACGGCTTCCGCCTCGAAGATTACCGGGCGCTGCACGAGGAGGCCGCGCCGTTTTCGGGGCTGGCGGCGGGCATCGATGCAGCCGTGATGCATGAGGGGACGCTGATGGTCGGGCGTCTCGTCACGGGCGATTACTTCCAGCTTCTGGGTGCACGAGCGGAGATTGGCCGCACCTTGATTCCCGGAGACGCTCCTGCTCCAGGCGGCAATGCCGTCGCCGTGCTGTCCAGTGGCGCATGGCGCTCCCGCTTCGGATCCGACCCGGCCATCGTTGGAAAACGAGTCAGACTGGGACGCGAAACGTTCGACATCGTGGGCGTCATGCCGCGCGGGTTCGGGTTGACTGACGACGTTCAAGCCAACTTCTGGGTGCCGCTCACGATGGGGCGCGCGTTCGAGGTGCGCGACCCCTGGAGCGACTCGGCCGCGGCGACGCTCGAGGTCGTGGTGCGTCTCCGTGAAAGCGCCACGCCGACGCAGATGCGGACATGGTTCGATGCCTGGCTGCGACAACGGTTTCCAGCGGGCTCCGACGACGCGCCGACTGCCGTACACATCGACTCGCGCGCGACTCGGGCGCTGTGGAACCCGGCGACGCTGACGATGTTTGTGCTGATAGTCTCGTCGTTCGGCATGGTGCTGTTGGTCGCGTGCGCGAACGTCACGAACCTCGTGCTCGCGCGCGGGTTCGGCCGTCAACGAGAGATTGCCGTCCGGTTGTCGCTCGGCGGCAGACGCCGTCGCGTCGTCCGACAGCTCGTGATCGAAAGCCTGGTGCTGGCCGGACCAGCGGTCCTGGTTGGCGTTGCTATCACCTACGCAGCCGCGCGTGCGATCCCAGCGCTGATCGTCGCGACGTTCCCGATAGGAGTGATACCACTCGCCGACCTCCTGGCACCGATAGTTCCGGACGCTCGCGTGCTCGGCGTCTTGTGTGTGGCGGCAGTGGCCGCGTCGGTGTTCGTCAGCCTGGCTCCGGCGCTTCGAGTGACGAGCGCCAATCTCGTGCGCGCGTCGCGAGGAGAAGCCGCCCTGAACGTCGGACGCTCGCATTTGCGCACGGGCCTCGTGGCTCTTCAGATTGGTGCCTGCGCGCTCTTCCTCGTGTGCGCCACGGGTCTCATCACCGAATCGAGGCGATTGGCGCGCCCCAACGCGACGTTGAACCACGAGCTCGTGTCGGACGTGCGGGTCGCACCAAGACTTCGCGACGGCGTCGCGACGCGGCTCGCGGCGGATCCCTCGGTTGAACACGTCGCGGCCGTGTGGCGACCGCCTATGACTGGAGAGCTTGCATCGATTCGTGTGGTGACATCGACTCGAGTGGAGCAGACGGCAGGTTTCATGGTCGTCTCACCGGAGTATTTCCCCCTGTTCGATGTTCGCCTGCTGCAAGGACGCGTGTTCACCAAGCAGGAAGCCGACGAGGGCGCCGCGGTGGTCGTCGTCAGCGCAGCCACCGCCCGCACGCTCTGGCCGGGCGCCGATCCGATCGGACAAACGCTCGAGCTGCGCCAGGACACTCCAACGTTCCAGCGCCGGCCAACCTATACGAGCGTGCGCGTCGTCGGCGTCGCGGAGGATGTCGCGAGCGGTCTGATCTTCGACGGCGTTGACGAGACATGTGTGTACTTCGCGACCGGATTTGGAGCGCCCGACGAGATGTCGCTGCTCGTCCGCGGCCGCGGCGATACCGCCTCGGTGAAATCGGCTGTCACGGCGGCTGTCGCTGCCATCGATCCAGATGCGGCGTTTCAGTTTCTTACCTTGCGCGAGATGCTCGGGGCACAGGTCTGGGTCTTCAGGATGATTTCCACGGTCGCTTCGACGCTCGGCGCGATCGGCCTGGCCCTCGCGTTCTCCGGCACGTACGCCGTCGTCGCGTTCCTCGTAACTGCGCGGACGCGGGAGTTCGGCATCCGCCTCGCTCTTGGTGGCACGCTGGCGCAGATCGTGTCAGGCATCGTGGGCGAGATGCTGCGCACGGGGTCGGTCGGCCTCGTCGCGGGTGTCACTCTCGCGTTCGCACTCGTACGGTTCATCAGTGGCGCCACACCCATTGTTCAGCCGTTCGGCCCTCGGCCCTACCTCATAGGAGGGGTTGTCGTGCTGCTTGCTACGGCGACGGCCGCGTTGCTGCCCTCGCTGCGCGCGGGACGTATCGACCCGTCGGCGGCACTTCGGGTCGAGTAGCCTCGACTGCGGCAGCGTCTGTCTCTTAGACGCGTGCGGGCGTGCGCGTCAGATTGCGCAGTTTTTCAACAACACCAGGAAGGACGGCGACGACGCGATCGACGTCAGCGTCCGTATTGGCCGCGCCGAGGCTGAAGCGAATCGAGTTCTGCGTCCGGTGAGCGGGGAAGCCCATCGCCTTCAACACGTGCGATGGCTCCAGCGTACCGGACGAGCAGGCGGATCCAGTCGAGACGGCGATCCCTTCGAGATCGAGTGCAATGAGCAGCGACTCTGCTTCCGTCCGATCGAAGCTGATGTTGGTCGTGTTGGAGACCCGCGGTGTGCGGGCCCCGTTGATGGCGGTTCCGGTCACACTCGCCAGCACGCCCTCTTCGAGACGATCGCGCAGGACCGCGAGCCGCACCCCTTCATCAGCCATCTTGCCGCGGACCTGTGCAGCGGCGACCCCCATACCCACGATGCCCGCAACGTTTTCCGTTCCGGCGCGGCGTCCGCGTTCCTGCTTGCCGCCGGTCATCGGCGACTGAAGCCGCAGTCCCCGCCGCAGCCAAACGGCGCCGACGCCCTTCGGCCCATAGAACTTATGTGCAGAAATGGTAAGGAGGTCGATCCCCAGCGCCTTGACGTCGATGGGAATCTTGCCCGCCGACTGCACCGCGTCGGTGTGAAACAGGGCGCGCCGTTCGTGGGCGAGTCGCGCCAACGCCTCGACCGGCTGAATGGTTCCGATCTCGTTGTTGGCGTGCATCACCGAGACCAGCGCCGTGCCGTCGGTCAGCGCCAGGCGGAGGCTTTCGGGCGAGACAATGCCGCTGTCGTCGACCGGCAGCATCGTGACCGTCCAACCGCGACGGGTCAGCGCTTTTGCGGTGTTGAGGACCGCCTCGTGTTCTATAGCACTCACGATCAGGTGCCGCTTGCCTGTGGGCTCGAGCGCTTCGGCCACGCCACGGATGGCCAGGTTGTCGCCTTCCGTTCCGCTCCCTGTGAAGATGACCTCGCCCGGATCGGCGCCGATCAGGGCCGCGACCGCGCTGCGTGCCTCGTCGATCGCGGCTTTCGCCCGCTGCCCGAAGTGATGGACGCTGGACGGGTTGCCAAACTCCTCCCGCAGGATCGCCGTCATCCGGTCGACGACTGCCGGGTCGATGGGAGTGGTGGCGTTGTGGTCGAGATAGATGCGTTGCACCGTTTTGCTGGTCCGCGCCCGCTGAGGCGATCTCTACACGCGTCGTCCGTCCGCGCCGATAGATAAACAGGGCGGTTCACCGGCCTTCGAGGTCCGGCGGCCCCTAAAACCGTCGCTTTTCATCACTGTACCACTTCGCTAAGTCCCGGGCTGGAAACGACTAGACGAAAATTGCAAGCGGCCGATATACTCTGTGGGCTCCCGCCCAGTCCGCCTGCTATCGCGGGTGAAAATCGCACGCCGGGCCCTCCCTTTTTGGACCAGCCCGGCTATACGCGGGTTCGACGTATGGAGGCCTGCACCGTGATCGACTGGGGTTCGTCGTGGGTCCCAAACGGAAGACCAGCTAATACGCCCAGCGTGGCGGAGGACGCGACATGTGGAAGCGTGATGAAGCGGTGAAACCGACCAGCAGCCAACCAGCAACACCGGCGCCTGTCGTCTCCCAGCCGGCCACCGCACCAACGGCGGCACCGCAGCCGGAGATCCGGCGGATAGAGAGGGATATGGTGAACATCGGCAAGTCCGTCGTCATCAAGGGCGAGTTGAACGGCAGTGAAGACCTCACCGTGGAAGGGCACGTTGAGGGGCGCATCGAGCTGAAGGACCACGTGCTCACGATCGGCCCGAACGGCAAGATCAAGGCCCAGGTGTTTGCCAAGGCCGTGATCGTGCTCGGCGAAGTGAACGGCAACGTCACGGCGTCCGAAAAGGTCGACATTCGCGACGGCGGCTCGGTCGACGGGGACATCATCGCTCCGCGCGTCGCCATCGCCGAAGGCGCGCACTTCCGCGGCAGCGTGGATATGCAGCGCAAAGGGCAGCCCGCGCAGCAGTCGTCGAAGGCTGCGGCGACGTCGGCCCAGTCGTCCTCGCAAGCGCAGCCTCAACCCGCCGCGCACTGACGCGCGCGCGAACCAACCGTGGTGATCTTCGGCTGGTGACGTCCAGCCGGAGATCGCTGCATCATCATGTCGGTGGCGCTCTCGGATCTATTCTCACGTCGTCGCAAGGAACCTGCCGATCCGGATGCCGGCGACGCACCCGCGCACCCCACGAAGGTGTTAACGCGTTTCGTCGCGAGCTTGAGCGCGCGAACGCAGCCGGTCCTGCTCGACCTGGGCCCCGTTGTCGGTGCCAACGTCAGCTTCTTCGGTGAACAGCTCGGTTGCAAGATCATCGTCGAGGACATCTCGAAGGACATCGACCGTCACGTCCGCGACGGCAAGCTCGACGATCTGCCGGCCTCGCTGTCCAAGCGTTTCCCCCAAGAGTCTGAAAGCATCGACGGCATCCTGTGCTGGGACGTGTTCGATTATCTCGACAAGAAGTCGGCGCGCAGCCTGGCTGAGCAGTTGACGCGCGTCCTCAAGCCGGACGGCGTGCTGCTCGCGTTCTTCACAACGGCGCAGCCGCAGCCAGGGACCCGTCCTGAATACACCCGCCACGTCGTCGTCAATGCGACGACGCTGCAGCATCGGCCATATCCAGCTGCGAGAGCGCGACAGCGCCCGTTACCGAACCGCGACATCCAGTTGATGTTCGAGCCGCTCCGGATCGCGGAGCAGTTCCTGCTGAAGACCAACTTGCGAGAAGTGCTGTTCAGGAAGAAGCCGGCTGAGGCCGGCACGTCAGAGCGCTGATGCTGGATTTCGAGCTCACCGAAGAGCAACGGCTGCTCGAGCAGTCGGTCCGCGAGTGGGCGGGCCGTGAAGTCGCACCTCGTATTCGCGATCTCGATCGCGCCCATACCTTCGATCGCGGCGTGTTCCCGCAGATGGCCGAGCTCGGCCTGTTGGGCATTTCCGTACCGCAGGAGTACGGCGGCGCCGGCATGGACTACATCTGTCTTGGCCTGGCGAGCGAGGAGCTGGAATACGTCGACACGTCGCTTCGCGTGATCATGTCCGTGCACGCGGGACTCAATTCCCTGACGCTGCTGTCGTGGGGGACCGAGGATCAGAAGCAGCGGTATCTGGTGCCACAAGCGCGGGGCACGAAGATTGCCACCTATGGATTGACCGAGCCGTCCGCGGGCAGCGACGCTCGCGCGATTCAGAGCGTTGCGATCAAGAAGGGCGATCGGTATGTGCTGACGGGCGAAAAGATGTGGATTTCGCTCGCAGACGTCGCCGACAACTTTCTCGTGATCGCGTGGACCGACCTGGCGAAGAAGCAGCAGCGCGACCCGTCGGGCATGAGTGCGTTCATCGTCGAGCGCGCGTTCAAGGGGTTCTCGAGCGGGACGCTCACTCAGAAGTGGGGCATCCTGGCAGGCAACACCGGCTTCTTCAAGATGGAAGAGGTCGAGGTGCCTGCGGAGAACCTGGTCGGTCAGGAAGGCGAAGGGTTCAAGATCGCGATGTTCGCGCTCGACCAGGGCCGCTACACTGTCGCGGCGGGTGCAACCGGGCTGATCCGTGCGTGCCGTGATGCGAGCGTGAAGTACGCGAAAGAGCGGAAGACGTTCGGCGTGGAGATCGGCTCGCACCAGCTCGTGAAAGAGCTGATCGCGCAGATGGAGTCGGACTACCAGGCGTCGCGGCTCCTGTGGCTGCGTTCCGGATGGTTGAAGAATCGCGGCCGCCGCAACACGCGTGAGACGGGCTTGGCGAAGTGGTTCGCCACGGTGGCATCGGAACGCGCCGCGGGTGACGCGGTGCAGATTCACGGCGCCAACGGCTACTCGGACGAGTACCCGGTGGGGCGCTTCTATCGCAATTGCAAGGGTGCCGTCATTTACGAGGGCACGCGCGAGATTCACAAGATCATGCAGGCCGACTACCTGCTCGGTTATCGGACTGACCGGCCGACGCGCTGTGAGCTGCCGGCCTGGGAGACCTGATGGCTACCAGTTCCCCTGCCAAAACGCAACCGATTCAATCGGCGCTGGCCGACTCCGATCTGTCACTCGACTTCCTGCGGGTCACCGAGCGCGCCGCGATTGCCTGTGCCCTCACGATGGGCCAAGGCGACCGTCACAAGTCCGATCAGGTTGCGGTCGAAGCGATGCGCGCCGAAATGGACTCGGTGCCGATCGACGGCACCATCGTCATCGGCGAAGGCGAACGCGACGAAGCACCGATGCTCTACATCGGCGAGAAAGTGGGACGGGGCGCGAAGGGAGAGACCGGCTTTCCGCAGGTGGATATCGCCGTCGATCCGCTCGAAGGCACGAACCTGTGCGCCACCGGCGCGCCGAATGCGCTCGCCGTGCTCTCGGCGTCCGAACAAGGCGGATTGCTGCACGCCCCGGACATCTACATGGAGAAGCTCGTGGTCGGCCCGAGCTCTCGTGACGTGGTCGATCTCGATGCGCCGGTGCGCTTCAACCTGCGCGCGATCGCGCAGGCGCTTGGACGACGCGTGCAGGACCTCGTGGTGATTGTGCTCGATCGCCCGCGTCACTCCAAGTTGATCGAAGAAATCCGCGAGACCGGTGCGCGCATCCGTCTGATCGGTGACGGCGATCTCTCCGCCGGCATCACGGCTGCCGTGCTGGGGAGCGGCGTTCACGCCGTCATGGGGATCGGCGGCGCACCCGAGGGTGTCATCACCGGGGCGGCGATGCGATGTCTCGGCGGCGAGATCTTCGCGCGTCTCGTCGTCAGCACGCCCGAACACGAGAAGCGCTGCGAGGCGATGGGCATCAAGGACTTCAAGCGGATCTATCGCTCGAGGGATCTCGCGTCGGGTGAGAACATCGTCTTTGCGGCCACGGGCGTCACCGACGGCTCGTTGATGAAGGGCGTCCGCTTCTTCGGCGGCGGCGTGCGCACGACGTCGCTGGTGATGCAGACGCAACCCCACCGCATCCGCTTCATCGACAGCATCCATGTTCAGCCCGGCAAGGACGGGTTCGTCGGAAACATACGCTTCTAGAGGCTCCGTTGGAGCTTTGGCGGCGTAATCAGATAGCGGTTACTGCGGCCTCGTTCGTGGGCTTCACCGGCTTCACGCTGGTGATGCCGTTTCTTGCGCGCTACATGCAGGAAATGGGGCTCACCGACACCGGCGAGGTCGCCCTGTGGACCGGGATTACGCTCGGCGTCACTCCCGCGATCAGTGCCTCAGTGGCGCCGTTGTGGGGACGGGTCGGGGATCGCTTCGGAAACAAGCTGCTCGTCCAGCGATCGCTATTCAGCTCAGTGATTGTCATGGTGCTGATGGCTCGGGCCTCTCAGCCATGGCAGTTGTTCGCTTTGCGCGCCCTGCAGGGGCTCGTGGCGGGGTACGGACCGCTGACGATGACGATGGCCACGCAGCTGGCGCCACGCGATCAGGTGGCGCGGGTGATTGGTGCAGTGCAGACCGCGCAGCGAATCGGTCCGGCGATCGGTCCGGCGATGGGAGGCGTGCTCGCCGCGGCGGTCGGTCTGAGGAACACGTTCCTGCTGTCGGCCGTGATCTATGGGGCCGCCTTCGTGTTGCTGACGGCAATGTACACGGAGCCGCCTCGGGCGGCACGTCACGACGACACCACCGAGCGCGTGAGCTTTGGCAACGTGCTCGCATTCGAGAACTTCCTGCTGCTGATGCTGGTGATCTTCCTGCTCCAGCTCGTCGATCGCAGCTTCGGTCCGGTGCTGCTGTTGCACCTGACGCAGATCGGTTATGGCGGGGAAGGGGCGGCGCTGCTGGCAGGCGTGTTGTTCTCGACCCTGGCCGTGTCGGCAGTGATCGGTCACCAGCTCGCGTCCTGGCTCCTGGCGCGCGGGACCGCCCGCGCCGTCATCGACGCCGCGGTCCTCGTGGCTGCCGCGTCGCTGACCGTCTTCGCCCTCGCCGGTGCCGTCTGGCTGCTCCTCCTGTCGATTGCGGTGTTTGGCGTGGCGATCGGAAGTGCGATGACGACGTCGTTCACTGCGGCGCACTCGGTGATTCCCCGGCACGCGCATGGTGTCAGTTTCGGGTTTCTGACCGGTGCGTCACTCTTCGGCTCGGCGATCAGCCCGATGCTCAGCGGATTGATCGCAGCGCGGAGTATCCGCGTCGTTTTTCTGTCTGGTGCGGCCGTGCTGGCGATCCTCGTGCTGCTCGTGCGCCGCGTGATGGTCGAGCGCGACCTGGCGATCGAATCGGCACCGGTGGATGATGAGTAGCGAGTTCCGGAGAACTTTGGAACTCGCTATTGTTCTTCCTGCTTCTTGTGCTTCCGCCTCCGCCACAACCGCTTGGTTCTGTCTTCGTGAATGCCGCCGGTCTGTCGTGGAAGCGGCACACGCGGTCGCGCCGGACGCTTCGAGGGTTTACCCGATCGCTGCTTCATCAGCCGTGAAAATTGTACGATAGAGCCGTGCGCCCCGAACGAGCTGCGCTCGTTGGTCTCGTCGCCAACTCGTCGCGTCGTGTGCACGCCGAGCAATCGCTCG
>Ga0111539_10001129_pt1 | contig 35313 bp, 26 predicted proteins | sample RhiMethybrSRZTD1_FD_79667 | JGI IMG/M metagenome (GOLD analysis project Ga0111539, IMG submission 79667) | Populus rhizosphere microbial communities from Tennessee, USA - Rhizosphere MetaG P. TD hybrid SRZTD1 (version 2) (version 2) | ecosystem: Host-associated > Plants > Roots > Rhizosphere >...
CGCAGGATCAGCTGATCGCGATCCGGTTCGGAGTTGACCGCGACACCCCGCTCCGCGACCGCCGCCGCCTCGTCGACCTCGCCGCGTGCCAGCAGGGTCTCGGCCAGCGCCGCGTGCGCCGCCGCCCAGGCCAGGCTCTGCTGCTCGGACGGCGCCGCCAGCACCGAGCGCAGCGCCTCCTCCGACTCGGCCAGCTGGCCGCGCAGGCGATGATACTCGCCGCGCGCGAGCTCCAGGTACGACTTCATGTGGTAGCCCTCGGCCACCCGGTCGGACAGACGCTCGATCATCCGCCGCAGGCCGAGCAGGTCGCCGATGCAGCCGTAGGCGATCGTCGAGAAGATGGGCGTGAACGACTGGCTCAGCCACATCGGCCCCAGGCGCACGAACAGGAGCTCCTGCTCCGCCTCGAGATCGCGGGCTCGATCCTCCTCACCTCTCATGCGGTGGTAGACGATCTGGGCCTGCAGCGTGTAGACCCGGAACAGGCTGAGGTTCAGCGCCTCCAGCTCCTTGAGCTCCTCCAGGTAGCGCGGGTTCTGCTCGGCGACCGAGATCAGGAGCAGCCAGTAGCGCTCGGAGCCCTCGGCGATCAGCCGATCCATCTCGCGCATCGGCGTCCGCTTGTCGTTCTTGAAGATGTCGATGACCCGCAGAAAGAGCGGCCGCATCGCGGCCAGGCGCCCCTGGACGTAGTTGCGGAGGGCTTGCGACAGGAGGTAGACCGCCTCGGGGATGCGGTTCTTGAACAGCTTCGATCGCGGCGCCTGCGCCTCGATCCAGTTCGCCCCCTCGAGGTCGAGCGACAGCGCGTAGATCGCACTGGTCGCCGCCGCGCTCATGAAGAACTGGCCCATCAACTTGACGGGGAAGGGGCCCCGGTGCCACGGCCAGGTCACCAGCCAGCGCGCGATGGTCACCCCCAGCGCGACGAACAGGCCGACGCCGCGCATGAACGGCATGAGTCGGCGCGCCAGGCCGAGGCCGGTGTAGTCGGCGTAGCCGCGCACCAGCGGCCGGACGTGGCGCAGCGTCACGTCCCGGTCGAAGAACTGGCCGGACCAGACCAGCATGAAGCGGAGCTCGAGCTGCAGCCAGGTGGGCTTGCGCTCCTCGATGTAGATCTGCAGAGCCTCCTCGAGCGGCGCGATCGCGTCCGGCAGGCACTGCGATTCGTAGAGGCTGCGGCCGCCGCGCGCCAGCAGCTCCGCGCCGCGCCGCCGCTCGCCGCCGCGCACGAAGTGCCAGCCGACCTCCACTTCCCCGGCTCCCTCGATGGTCCCGGCTGCCAGGAGCGCGTTGGCCACGCGCAGGTGAAGGAGTCGCCGGCGGTCGTCGTCGAGCCGGCGCAGCAGCGCCTCGCGCAGGCCGTCGTGGCGGAACTGCAGCGCGCTGCCGGAGCCGATCAGGACGTCGTTGTAGAGCAGCTCGTCGATCGCCGCGAACAGCTCGTCGCCTTCGCCCTCCTCGGCGACCAGTGCCACCTGATCGAGGGTGAACTCGCCGCCGTAGACGCCGAGAACCTCGCCGAGCGCCAGCGCTCGCCGCGGCAGGTTCGCGATGCGGGCGTCGATCGCCTCGGCGAGCCCAGCCGGCATACCCTCGCCGGTGATCTCGTCCGGGATGACCCAGTTGCCGTCCACCAGGCGAACCACGCCGCGATCGACCAGGTAGCGCGCCAGCTCGGTGCAGTGCAGCGGCACGCCGCCGGCGATCCGGTCCATCCAGGCGGCCAGCCGCGACGTGTTCGGCGCGTTGGCGAACAGCTCTCGCACCAGCTCCTCGACCTCGGTGCGGTCCAGCCCCTTGAGGTGGATGCGGATGCCGGCGTCGGCCAGCGCGGCGACCGCCGCAGGCGCGCGCACCTTCTCGCCCCGGCGCAAGGTGGCGGCGACCACCAGCGGCACGCGGCTCGCGGCGTGGGCCAACGCCGCCAGCGCGGAGGCCGACGCCTCGTCGCATCGCTGCACGTCGTCGACCAGGATGGCCAGCGGCTTGACGCCGGCCAGCGCGGTGAACCAGTTGACGAGCGCCGCCTGCAGGTGGAGGCGATCCTCGGCCGGATCGGTCACCGGGGCCGGCTCGACCGCACCCAGCGTGCGCGCCAGGTCCGGGATGATGCGGATGAGGTGCGGGGCGTCGTCACGCGCCGCGCGGCCGGCCTCCTCGGGCATGGTGAACAGGAGCTCGCGCGCGACCGTGCGGATCACGCCGTAGGGCGTGCCGCCCATCGCCTCGCAGGCGACCCGCATGGTGAGCGAGCCGGCGATCTGCGCCTCGAACCCGAACTCGCGCATGAGCCGGCTCTTGCCCACCCCCGAGGTGGCCTCGATGACCACCGCCGAGCCGTGCCCCGCCGCTGCCTGCCGCTGCAGCTGCCGGAGGACGCCCATCTCGTTCTTGCGCCCGATGAGCGGCGCGCTGGCCAGGTAGCCGTGCGCCGCGCCGCCCTCGTCGAGCGGCTCGAGCCCGGCGATCGGCGTGAGCCGCTCGATGACCTCGACGGCGCTCGCCGGCCGGCCGTGGCGGTCGAGGCTCAGCATCGACATGACCAGCTCGTCGAGCTGGGGCGGCACTCCGGGGACGAAGGTGGAGGGCGGCGGCGGCCGCCGGGACCACAGCTCTTCCAGATCGGCCACCTTGCGGGCCGGGTAGGCCTCCCGTCCGGTCAGCAGCCAGTAGGCCAGCGCGCCGAGCCCGAACAGATCGGTCCTGTGATCGAGCGGCAGGCCGCGCAGGCTCTCCGGCGCCACGTAGGGAGGAGTGCCCGCCATGTCGCCGCAGAAGCCGAAGTTCGCCAGGACGCCGAAGTCGATCAACTTCACCCGCCCGTCGCCGGTGCAGCGCACGTTGCGGCCGCCGAGATCGCGGTGGAGCAGGCGGTGGTCGTGCAGGAAGGCGAGGGCGGAGGCGACGTCGCGCAGGAGGTGACACGCGCGATCCCACTCGATCGGACCGATCTCGCGCAGGTCGCGGCCGTCGAGGAACTCCATGGTGTAGAACGGGCGGCCCTCGTCGACCCCGTAGTCGTAGACCTCGACGACGCGCGGATGCCGGAGCCGCGCGATGGTGTGGAACTCGCGCTGGAAGCGGAGCGTCTCGCGCCTGAGGTGCTGCAGCTCGAGGACGCCGCCGAGCGTCTTGAGCGCGAGGATCTTGCCGCTGCGCTCCTCGTTGACGCGGTAGACCGTCCCCATGCCACCGCGCCCGATGCGCTCGAGGATGCGGTAATTTCCCCCGATCCGATTGCCGCTCGATTCGGCCCCCGACATGCCCCCGTGCATCATAGCGGAATCTGCCGGGACGTGGCACTCAACGGCTCGGCGCCCGTATACTCGCCTCCGGTGTCGAACGATGTGTCCACCGAGCTCGACGAGCGCAGTGATGACACCACGCTCGACGCTGCCTTCTCGCTCGCGGTCCTGGTGAGCCCCGACCCGGCGCTCGCCGGGCGCGTCATCCCGCTGGCGGATCGGCTGGCGATCGGTCGTACCGGCGGCGATCTGGTCATCGACGATCCGAAACTCTCGCGCGCGCACGCCGTGCTCATCAGGCAGCCCGACGGGGGCTATCGGGTCGAGGACGAGAAGAGCGCCAACGGCACCTTCGTGAACGGCAAGCGGGTGCGCGGCCGCGAGCTCCCGGCCGGCACGATCTTGCGGGTCGGCCAGACGATCTTCGAGGTCGGCCCCGGCGACGCCCCCCCGACCGACTTCCACCGCGACCCGGATCTCGTCGGTCACTCGCGCCCCCTGCGGCGCCTGCTCGACGCCATCGACCGGGTGGCGCAGCGCGACATCGGCGTGCTGATCACCGGCGAGACCGGCACCGGCAAGGAGCTGGTCGCACGCCGCCTGCACGCCCGCAGCCGGCGCAAGGGACAGCTGGTGGCGGTGAACTGCGCCGCCGTGCCGGCCCAGCTGTTCGAGTCGGCGCTCTTCGGGCACCGCAAGGGGGCGTTCACCGACGCGACCGCCGACTCGGTCGGCTACTTCGGGGCGGCCGAGGGCAGCACCCTGTTCCTCGACGAGGTCGCCACCCTGCCGCTCGAGCTACAGCCCAAGCTGCTCCGTGCCATCGAGACCCGCGAGGTGACGCCGGTCGGTACCACCACCGCGCGCCGCTGCGACGTCAGGCTGGTCGCCGCCTCCAACGTCGATCTGTTGCGCGAGAGCGCCGAGGGTCGCTTTCGCCGCGATCTCTACGCCCGGCTGGCCGAGCACCGGATCGACACCCCGCCGCTGCGCCGGCGCCGGAGCGACATCCCGCTCCTCGTCCGTCACTTCCTCAACGTGCTGGCGCCCGGTCAGAGTTTCACCGAGTCGACTGGCTTCCTCGAGGAGCTCCTCATCCGAGACTATCCGATGAACGTGCGCGAGCTGCGCGCCGCCGTGCAGCACGCCGTGCTGGAGGCGGGCGAGGAAGGCCGGCTGGAGGCCTCGATGCTGCCGCCGGCGCCGCCGCCGGCCGCCGCCGCGCCGGTGGACGCGAGCTCGCAGCACCCGAGTCGCGAAGAGCTGGAGGCCATCCTCGCGCGCCACGGCGGCAACCTCACGCTGGTGGCAAAGCACTACGGCCGCGCGCGCATGCAGATCTACCGGTGGCTCGAGAAGTACGAGCTCAACCCGTCCGACTATCGCACCTGAACCGACCCGCGGAACGCAACCGCGTGACGTCACGACGTTGCGTTCGACGGCCCTGATGCGCCGCTGCGCGTGTTGCGCGACAGGGGGTTGGCCGAGGCGAACCGGCTGGTACGTCGGTTGCTCCTCGCCTGCGGACCAAGGGGGGCGAAGCCATCATGACGATCACACGTCTTTCGATTCCATCCATGTTGCTCGCGGCGCTCATGGCATCGGTGGTCGCGTGCGCCAGCGACGAGGAGACAGGGGAGGAGGGCTACACCGTCAGCATCGGCCCGATCAACACCCCGCCGGGCGAAGAGAACATCAAGTGCGTCGTCGTCAGCGCGGGGAACGCCGAGCGGATCGGAATCAACCGGATCGAGTCGGAGACGTCCACGGTCTCCATCCATCACTTCGGTTTCTACAAGGTGTACGGGATGGAGGAGCAGCTCGAGCCCTTCGACTGCACGCCGTTCTCGAGCAGGCTCGACCCGGCCGTATCGATCGCGACCTGGGTGACCCAGAGGACGCAGGACAGCTTGCAGTTGCCGCCCCAGGTCGGCTTCGAGTTCGAGCCCGATCAGAAACTGATGCTCGAGATTCACTACCTCAACGCAGGCGACCAGACGGTGGCAGCGGAAGGCAAGTTGCGGTTCTACCCGACCGTGGAAGCGGACTTCGAACCCGCCAGCCTGCTCTTCGTCACCAATCCGTATGTCGCCGTCCCGGGCAACAGCACGGTGGAGACCACACCGGCTTACTTCACGATGCCCGAGGGAACCCGCGATGCGAACTTCCAGTACAACTTCTTCACCGGGCACACCCATCATCTCGGCACTGGCTTCAAGCTCGAGGCGGCGGATGCCAGGGACGCGACCGGCACGATGATCGCGCAGTACGACGAGGGCGAATGGTCATGGGAAGAGCCCGAGTTCACCGTGCTCGACCAGCCGCTCCAGATGTCGGGGAGCGCCGGGCTGCGCTACTCGTGCTCGTATCGCAACCCCACCTCGCAGCTCGTGGGCTTCGGGCCGTCGGCTGAAGACGAGATGTGCGCATTCTGGACCTATTACTGGCCGTACGAGCCGGGCGACCCCAGCGCGTGCCTGGCCGACCCGAACGCCGTCAGCTGCTGCCCCGGCGACCCGTCGACCTGCGACGCCCTCGCGGCCGCTCACATGAACCTGTGATCACATCGCCGCAGAGCATCAGTCTTGCCAGTTCTACCGAATGGGGGGTACGGATGACGCGAACGACGTGGTTGCTGGGAGCGATATCACTGATTGCAACGATGGCTTGTAACTCCGAGGAGCTCTCGATCAGTTCCGGGGATCAGGCGCTGTCCCCGGCCCACGGGGCGCATGGGCAGTGCCAGGAGTTCAAGGTTCCTGTCGCCGTCGATGGCCTGCCGGGCGCACAGATGTTCCTGGAATACTGCGCTCCGCCTCCAGCACTATCGAACGGGACCCTCCTCCTCATGGTCCACACGACCCTTCACAGCCACTACGGCTGGGATCCGCCGAACCAGCAATATTCACACGTGGCGTCTGCGCTGCAGAGCGGGTTCTCGGTGGTGAATATCGACCGGCTCGGCACGGGTCAGAGCACACTGCCCCCGAGCAACATGGTGACCATCGATCGAGTCATCACGGCGATTCACGGGGTGGTCACGAAGCTGCGCGATGGATCCCTCACCGGAACGGCTCACTCTTCCCTCGTGTGGTTGGGGAGCTCGTTCGGAGCGATGTACTCGTGGATGTATGAAGGGAAGTACCCCGGTGAGTTCGACGGGTTCGTGTTGAACGGAATCGAGCACAGAGAAAAGCTCAGCTTCGTTCAGTTCGCGCTCTCGGGAGAGCCGATCATCTCGGCGTGCGCCGATCCGATCTTCAGCCTGACAGTCTCGGACTGCGGCTACCTGGTCGACGCGATTGGATTCAAGGGCGCCCTGTTCTACGACGAGCCCAACGCGGCGCCCGGCATGATCTCCGGATCGAACTGGGAGGCTCGCCTGCTGCGCGATGTGGTCAGCGTGAACCTGCTCGTCGAGAGCGGTCCGTGGATCGGGACTGCCTTCTTCCCCGAGCCACACGACATCCCGGTGCCGGTGGAGACCTCGCCCAGCCAGAACATCGACAAGCCGACCCTGGTGGTCATCGGCGAGCATGATCCGATCTTCTGCGGCGGACCGGAGGGATACCCCTGCGACGAGGCGAGCATCCACGCCTTCGAGGCGCCGTACTACGCAAATGCTCCGGTGTTCGATGTCTTCGTCGCGCCGAATACCGGGCACCCGATCAACCTCCACCTGAATGGTCCCTCATCCATGGCTTTCGAGAACCAGTGGGTGCTGGACAACATCGTCAACCAGTGACACGCACCCGGCGCGTGAGCTGATATGCTAGGCAGATCGGCGCCACCCGGATAGAGCTCGAGTACGCCCGCCGGTACCCGGCGTCGGCCGAATTCGCCGAGCGCGCCCGCCGGGTCTGTCCGGCGGGCGTCTCGCAGCTGTACCGCGACGTCCAGCCGTTCCCGCCCTGCTACGACCGGGCGGCCGGCGCGCGCAAGTGGACGATCGACGGCCAGGTGATCGTCGATTGCGTGATGGGTCACGGCAGCCTCTTGTTCGGCCACTGCGATCCGGTGATCGACGAGGCGGTGCGCGCCCAGCTGGCGCGCGGCACGCACTTCGCCAACCTGTCGGCCGCCGAGATCGAGCTCGCCGAGCTGATCTGCGCGATGGTGCCGAGCGCCGAGCGCGTCCGCTTCACCGCGACCGGCAGCGAGGCCTGCATGCTGGCGATCCGGATCGCGCGCGCCGCCACCGGCAAGGACCGCTTCATCAAGTTCGAAGGCCACTACCACGGCTGGCACGACCACACGCTCATCGCGCTGCGGCCGCCGTACGAGCGCCCCGCCACCGACGGTGTGCCGCAAGCGGTGCGCGATCAGTGCGTGGTGCTGCCGCCCAACGACGTCGCCGCACTCGAGCGGACGCTGCGCGAGCGCGACGACATCGCCTGCGTCATGCTCGAGCCGGCGGGCGGCACGCACGGAACCGTCCCGACCTCGCCGGAGTGGATCCGCGAGATGCGCCGCCTCACCGCCGAGCGCGGCGTGGTGCTGATCTTCGACGAGATGGTGTCCGGCTTCCGGCTGGCGCCGGGCGGCTACCAGGGCTGGTCCGGCGTGGTCCCCGATCTCACCACGCTCGGCAAGGCGCTCTTCGGCGGCCTGCCCGGAGCCGCGGTCGCCGGCCGGACCGACCTCATGAACCTCACCGTGGCTGGCGCGCGCCCGCTCGCCGCGCACATGGGCAGCTGGAACGCGTTCCCGGTCGCCTGCGCCGCCGGCGTCGCGGCACTGCGCCGGCTGTCCGACGGTGCGGTGCAGACCCGCCTCAACGAGACGGGCGCCCGCATCCGCCGCGAGCTCGACGCGATCGCCTCGGCGCGCGGCGTCCAGGCGCGGGTGTACGGCATGGGTTCGCACATCCACTTCCTCTTCCGCCGGTGGCCGTTCGGCGGCGAGGAGACGCCACCGATCGGGCGGCACGCCGAGCTGGCCGCCGATCCCGCCCAGCTGCGACTGTTTCGCCTCGCGATGTTCGTCAACGGAGTCGACCTCGACTTCGGAAACAACATCAGCGCCGCGCACGGCGAGGATGAGCTGGAGGCGCTGCGCAGCGCCTTCGCCGCCTCGCTCGACATGATGCGCGACGACGGCCTGGTGACCACCTCTGGCTGAGACCGGCCGGCGGAGGCGAGGTCCGTCCCTTCAGCAGACCGGCGCGGTAGGGGCACAGGATCGCTGCATGTCCACGCTGTAGGAACTCGGCGGCGAACGTGTGTCGATGTAGGAGAGCATCTGACCATGCCGAAGGAACGGTGCGATAGGTCGCGCATCCGTCGACGGTCGTAGGTGCTAAGCTGGTGAACGGGGCATGCGCGCGATCGACAGCAAACGTGCTCAGCGCAACGGCAACACGCGGAATACCGCGTCGCAGCGCGGCGACTGGGACGACGGGCCGACCACGGTCTCGCCGGCGCACGAGATCGAGGCGCTGCTGGCGGCTTCCGACGATGGCGATGTCGTCTCGAGCGCCGCTCCGCGGCCGGACTACGACGCCGACACCTACGTGGACGATCGCGACATCGACGAGATAATCCCGTTCGCGGTCGGCACCCGCGATCAGGGCATTCGCGCCGCGCCGCCGCCGCCGAGCTCGGCGGCGCTCGCGGTGCGCACCAGCATGAGCCCTCCGGTCGGAACCGGCCCGTTCGCCTATCCCACCGTGTACCCGACCAGCACGCGGTTCGGCACCAGCGGGCCGGTGGTCGACACCGGGCCCTATGTGACGAGCACCGGTCCCTTCGCGTACGTCGCGCCGATCCCGTATCAGGTGCCGCCGCAACCACAGGCCGCGCCGCGCTCGACCGGCTGGCGCACCGTCGCCATCTCGGTGTCGCTCGTCGTCACCGCGCTGATGGGCGTGGTGGTCGGCAAGCTCCTGGTGGCGGGAAGCGACCAGGCCGCGCAGGCGCCGGCGGCGAGCACACCCGCGCCGGTCGCCGCGCGCGCGGCCGCCCCGGCCGTCGCGCCAGCCGCCGCTCTTCCGGCAGCCGCGCCCGCCGCTGCTCCGGCAGCCGCGCCGGCTGCTGCTCCGGCAGCCGCGCCGGCGGTGGCCGCACCGGTTCCTGCCGAGCCGACTCCGACGCCCGCTGCGCAGGCAGCCGGCCCCCTCTCGCTCGCCATCGCGTCGCTGCGCCATCCCATCGGCGAGCCGCTCACGACTCCCGAGGGCGGCAAGGTGAGCCGCGCGCTCCTCGCCAAGAGCCGCCGGGTGCGCAAGAACGAGGCGCTGTTCGAGATCGTGAGCAAGTCGTCGCCGGGCGCCGCGAGCAAGAAGCTGGCCGCCAAGGTCAAGGAGCTCGAGGCCATGGCGGAGCAGGATCCCATCTACCGCGACTTCCTCGACCAGGCCCGGCGCGATTACAAGCGGAGCCAGGGCGGCATGAGCAAGTCGCTGGTGAAGGCGCCGAGCGCCGGCGTGTACGAGCCGACCGTGGCGCGCGGCGACAAGGTCAGCGCGCGGCAGACGGTCGCCAACGCCGTCGATGCCGATGCCTGGGTCGCCACCGCGACGCTGAACGGCGAGGCCCGCCCGGCCGCCGACTGGACCTGCTCCATCCGGCTCAACAACCAGAGCGCCGCCTGTAGCGTGGTGGACGGCGACGCCGGCGCGAGCGACGGCGAGGTCACCGTCCGGGTCGAGGCGCGCAAGGCTCCCTGGCTGAACAGCTCGGGCACCGCCGGACAGATCGTGTTCGAGCCGCCGGCCGCCGCCCGCTGAGCGGCGCCTCTCACTTCCAGCCGAATCGGCCCGGAAAGTCGGTCAGGCGACGCTGGCGGATCGGTCCCGAGCCGCCGGTCTGGCCGGTGTGCAGGGTCACGACCGGGCTCGCCCCGTCCCGGCCGTCGACCTCGAGCTTGAGGGCGACGAGCCGCCGCACCCAGAGCGCGAGGTCGTCGGTCGTGGTGTCGCTGACCATGCGGCCGATGCGCTCGAGGTCGCGGCCCATGTCACGCGCGCTCTGGTACCGGTGCTCGGGCTCCACCTGGATCGCCCGCTCGAAGACGTCCTGCAGGAGCGGCGGAGCGGCGCTGCGCGCCACGCAGATCTGCGGGATGGTGTGCTTGCGGCCGGCGCGCGCCGCCGCGACCGTCGGATCGGTGGTCGGGCCCGGCACCGGCGTGGTGACGCCCATCGAGATCGGGCGCAGCGTGAGGCACTCGTAGAGGACGACGCCGGCCGCGAAGATGTCGGCGCGGTGGTCGACCAGTCGGTTCGAGTCCTGCATCTGCTCGGGCGCGACGTATCCCATCTTGCCGCGCATCACCGCCATCTGATCGCCGGCGATCCCGGCGATGCCGAAGTCGGCGAGCTTCACCACGCCATCGGTCGACAGGAGGATGTTGCTCGGCGACACGTCGCGATGGACGATCGGGGTCGGGCGCCCCTGCTCGTCGCAGTAGTCGTGCGCTGCGTGCAACGCCGAGCACAGCTCGGTGATCACGCGGCAGCAGATCTCGACCGGCCAGGTGAGCTTCAGATCGCGCGACAGCTGGATGGCGCGCGCCAGGTCGATCCCGTTCACGTACTCCATCGCGATCAGGTACTCGTCGTTGATCTTCTCCAGATTCAGGATCTGCACGATGTTCGGGTGCGTGAGGCGAGCGACGATCTGCGCCTCGCGCAGGAACAGCTGCTGGCTGCTCGGATCGCCGAGCTGGTCGCGCCGGATGCGCTTGAGGACGACGAGCCGCTGGAGACGATCGAGGCCGACCTGGCGGGCCAGGAAGACCTCACCCATGCCGCCCTGGCCGAGCGGCCGCAGGATCTCGTACTTGCCGAGCAGCAGCTTGCCGGTGTCGATCGGCGACGACGACGACACGCCGACCGGCAGCACCGGCGGGTTGTTCTGCAGGTACTGGCCCACCTCGGGCGGGATCGACGCGATCGGCAGCGCCGTCGCGGCGGCGATCGCCTGGGCCGAGCACTGCGCCTCGAGACCGTGCATGCAGTTCGGGCAGGCGTCGGTCCTCCGGTTGCCGGTCGACATGTCGGCGATCTGGTCCGCCGCCACGTCCGCGCTGTAGGTCGACATGCAGCTGGGACAGCGGAACCGGATCAGGAAGGACACCACGTCGGCGCGTACCTTGCGGTGATCGGCGAAGAAACGCTGCAGCGGCTCGACGAGGTGCTCGCCGACGCGCGCGATCACCGCGCCGGCGTCGAGGCGCTGGATGAACTTGGCGAGCTCCTTGGCGCCTTGCTCCGCCATGCCGTCGAGCTCGGCCAGCTCGAGCATCGCGAGCTTGTCGACGCCGTGGTCGGCGCGCTTGAAATAGTCGCGGCTGTCGAGATAGCCGCACAGGCCGAACACGGTCAGCCGATCGCCGATCGTCTTCTTCAGCTCGAACCGCCGGTGGCGCGGCGTCTTGCCCGGCGCGTCGCCGATCGCCTCGGCCACCTCCGGCGGCGGTCGCGGCGGTAGCACCGACAGGACGTAGCGGAAGTAGAGGTCGGGCACGTCGTCGAACTCGGCCGGCGCGCCGCACTTCGGACAGGCGACCTCGGGGGCGCCGAAGAAGTCGATCTCGAGGTTGTGCCGCAGGTCGATGAGGCGCTCGACCGGCTTGTCGCACTGCGCGCAGACGAAGGGCGCGTAGAAGGTGACCAGCTCACCCCGCTGGGGGAACGCCTGCACCAGGTTGAACTGATCCATGGCGCTCGGCCGGCAGTTGACGAAGCAGTAGTAACTGGCCTGCAGCGACTTGAGCGCGTTGATCCAGTGGAGGATGCCCTGCGAGGTGAACCGACTCACCCCACCGAGGTCGAACACCACGACGCCGCGCCGCCCGACGATCTCCGAATCATCGAACTTCTCGTCGACCTTGCCCTCGATCGAGATCAGAGTGCAGTTCGGCCGCTCCGTTGCGCGCACGCGGGCGGTTGCATCTCGCATCAGTGCCTACGATCAGACTACTCGTCATTCACGATGATCGTCGGGAGTAATGCACCTCTTGCGCTGATTCCAACCACTGGATCCGAGCTGACCCGGGTAATTCCACCAGATGCAACGCCCCCGAAAAAGAATGGGTTCCAGTTGGAATAGAGCGAGACCAGCGCGCTCGCGCTCGAGGTCATCAGTGGGACGCGGTAGAGCGGGATGCGCAGATAGCGCTGGACGACCCACTCACCGGTGCGCGCCCGGGTGATTGCCTCGTTCCAGGTGGCCTCGTCGACATAGCGGCCGATGATGACGCCGACCCCTCCCGAGCCGAAGGTCGGCTTGAGGACCCAGCGGCTTCGATCGGTGAGCTCGGTCCGGTCGATCTCGTCGAGCGACATCGTGCAGGGCAGCACACTGCCGACCACCTCGCGGTCGTCCGTGTCGAGCGCCAGGAGCCGCTCGGGGCGGCACATCTCGGCCAGGACCGCCTTGCAGCCGACCACGTAGGAGCGCAGCGGGTTGATGACGCACGCCAGCCGCTCCGTGTAGGCGGTGAGGAAGGCGCCCAGCTCGGCGCGCCGCCGCACGATGTCCGGGAAGAGGACCCGGCGCTGGATGATGTCGATCGCCTCGCCACGGCCGAAAAGCCGCCCGCCGCGCACCTCGAGCTGGTCCGGCGAGCAGACGAAGGCGGGGCAGCCGAGCGCGGTGAACTGGAGCGCCAGATGGTCCTGCTCGGTGCTGGTCTTCTGGCCTGCCCAGTCGACGATCGCGATGACCGGCTTGGGCTGGGTGCCCCCCCACTCGCGGTAGGTGGACAGGAGCGCCTCGAGCATGGCCGGGATGCGGCGGTCGAACTGCAGGCGATCGCCGTCATCGATCTCGGTGAGCGGGAAGAGCTCGCGCTGGACGTCCTGGACCAGGTCCGCGTAGAGCATCATCGCCGGGCTATCGGCGTTCATCTCGAGCAGGCCGACGCGGTCACCGTCCCACACGAGGTCGGGTCGGCAGACCACGGCCGGACGGCTGTAGCCGGGGTCGATGTCGAGAAGCTCGAGCGCCTCTGGCGAGAACGGCCCGTTCCGGCGAAACTCGGGCTCCTGGAGGAATTGCAGCGCGGTGTCCTCGAGGATGCGCAAGAAACGGGTGAGCACGCGGTTCCATGCGGTGACCCGCGATCGCGCCACGAAGTGGCCCTTGAGCGAGGTGGGAAGCGGCTTGTTGCCGAACTGGACGTTGCGCGCTTCGAGCTCCCGACGGAACACATCCATCGCGGTGCGACTGCGCATCAGGTCTGTGCGCAATCCCTCATCGAACGCCAGTTCGGCCTGCGTCACGTCCGCGTTTGCAGACGGCTCGTGGCGCACATTTTTTGTTGGCACGACCACGTGATGTACCGTCTTTTCACCATTCCATGAGCTTGATACCATTGTCAAGGATGTATCCCAGAACACGACTGAGGCACCGTGGAACACGATCGAGGTAAGGACGCATTCGCTTCGCTGCGACCGGATGTGGGACGCACCCGCAAGCCGCGCAGCGAAGGCATCACCGTCGTCATCGACACCGGGTACGGGCCGAACCGGATCGACGACCTCGCCAGCGTGATAGGCGAGTTCTGCGATTCTGTGAAGATCGCGTGGGCGAGCGCCCTGGTGACCGGCGAGCTGGAGGAGAAGCTCGCTCGCTACCGGCGGCACGGCATCGAGCCGCTGCTCGGCGGCAGTCTGTTCGAGTTCGCCTACCTGTGGGGAAAGCTGGACCAGCTGGTGCCGCTGGTGCGCGAGACGCGCTGTGCGATCGAGATATCGGACGGCGTCGTCACCATCCCGCGGCGCGACAAGCTGCGCTGGATCGAGACCTTCGCGGCGCACACCACCGTGTTCTCCGAGGTGGGCGGCAAGCTGTCCTCCCACGACCTCGACTGGCCGGTGGCGATCCGCGAGGAGCTCTCGGCCGGCGCGCGCTACGTGGTCGTGGAGGGCCGCGAGATCGGCCCGGTCGGCCGCGAGATCCGCACCGACCTCATCGATCAGATCATCGGCGCGACCGAGCCGTCGCGCATCGTGTTCGAGGCTCTCGAGCGCTACCAGCAGTCCTGGCTCGTCCTGCGCTTCGGTCCCAACGTCAACCTCGGCAACATCCGGGCGGACGACGTCCTGGTGCTCGAGTGCTTCCGCCAGGGCCTCAAGGAGCAGACCATGCTGGCGACCCGCGAGAAGTTCGGGACCGGGAGATAGCGCCCGCTCGTGCGCGTCGATCGCATCCACCCGGGTCGGCTGGGCGACCAGGAGCTCGACGTCGCGATCGTCATCGACGTCCTGCGCGCCACCTCGACGGCGATCGTGCTGCTCGGTCGCGGGGCGGCGGCGGTCCGGATCGTGGAGCGACCGCAGGATCTGGCGCGGCTGGAGCCCGGCCGCTACCTCGTGTTCAGCGAGGTCGAGGAGTCGCGCGGCTTCGGCCTCGAGTGCGTCGACAACTCGCCGGCGGTGGCCGAGGAGGTGGCGCTCGACGGACGCGTCCCGGTCCTGGTCACCACCAACGGGACCCGTGCGGTGGCGGCGGCCATGCCGCGGGCGCGCGCCGTGCTGGTCGCCAGCTTCGGCAACCTGTCGAGCACCGTGCGCCACCTGGCTCGGGCCGATCGGGTCACGCTCCTGCCCGCCGGCGACTTCGCCACCGCCACGCCGCATGCCGAGGACGAGCGCTGCGCCGACGCGCTCGAGCAGATGCTCATGGGCGGTCGGCCTGACCTGGCCGCGCTGGTCGCCGCCTGCCGCGACGACGAGCGGGTGGAGAGGCGGCTGGCGCGCCAGCCGCACCTCGAGCGCGATCTCGACGTCTGCTTCAGCGTCGACCGCTACGACGCGGTCGCGGCGGTCGTCTCTCCCGCCGGCGCCGCCCTCGAGGTCGTCCGCCTGGCGGCGCCCGGCTAGATCTGGGTCCCGAAGCGCGGGTCGAGCACCGCGCCGAGCTCGTTGGTGGCCGGCACCCACTTGACCCCGGCGCCGATGCCGAGCGCGCGCTGCTCGCTGAGGCGGAAGCCGGCGCGCGACAGGCCGGCCAGCACCGCCTCCGGCAGGCCGTGCTCGAACAGCACCGCGTTCGGTGTGTGCTGGTGGTGGACGCGCGGCGCCTGCATGGCCTCGAGCAGCGGCAGCTCGTCCATCGACAGCAGGATCTGGGTGATCATGGTCGGGATGCGCGGCCCGCCCGAGCCGCCGATGAGCAGGCGGACCTGGCCCTCGTGGGTGACCAGGGTGGGCGCCATCGAGGTGACCGCGCGGCGGTTCGGCCGCAAGAGGTTGGCCTCGCCGCCCGACAGCCCGTACCAGTTGGTGGCCTCGGCCCCGAGGTGGAAATCGTCGATGCTGCTGTTGAGCAGGAAGCCGGCGCCCGAGACCACCAGCTTGGAGCCGAACAGGGTGTTCAGGCTGTAGGTGTTGGACACCGCGTTGCCCTCGGGATCGAGGATGCAGAAGTGGGTGGTGTTGCGCTGCGGTCCCTCGTGGGTGTGGCGGGGCGCGACCTCCGGGTCGTTCAGGAGCTCGTCCTCGACGACGTCGAGGTCGATCTGCCGGGTGTAGATGTCGTTGAGGCTTTCGGCCTGCTCCGCGTCGATGTAGTCGGGGTCGAAGCCGATCCGCCGCCGCAGCCAGTAGGCGGCCCGGAAGGCGCGCACCATGAGGACAACGTACTCGGGTGAGCCGAACGGCACGTACTCGCCTCCGACCCCTTCGATCAGGCTCAGCGCCTGCCGGATGACGAAGCCGCCGGTCGAGGGCAGGGGCGTGGTGATGATCTCGTGGCTGCGGAACGGCATGCGGAGGGGCTCGCGCCAGCGCGGCTTGTAGCCGGCCAGGTCCTCGGCATCCATGTGGCCGCCGCCGCGCTTGATCTCTTGCTCGATGAGGGTCGCGATGCGACCGCGGTAGAACGCGTCGGGCCCCTCCTCGGCGAGATCGCGGAACGTCTGCGCGAGATCCGGCAGCACCAGCAGGTGACCGGGCGCCGGCACGCGACCGGCGGTGAAGAAGGCGTCGCGGGTCGACGGATACCGCATGAGCTCCGGCTCGTAGATCTCGTAGGCCGAGCCCTGGCGGGTCGTCACCCAGGTGCCGGTCTCGGCCAGCGGGATGCACAGCGAGAGGATGCGGTCCCAGCTCCAGCGGCCGAAGCGCGACAGCGCCTCGGCGAGCCCGGCCACGGTGCCGGGCACCCCGGCCGACTTGGCTCCCAGCACGCTCGACTGCGGGCTGTCGTAGTGGCTCGGGTGGGCGTTGCGCGGCGCCGTCTCCCGGTAGTCGAGGACGTGCGACTGCCCGTCCATGTGGATCGTCATGAAGCCGCCGCCGCCGATGTTGCCGGCCTGCGGATAGGTGACGGTCAGCGCGAGGCCGACTGCCACCGCGGCATCGACCGCGTTGCCCCCCTGCCGGAGGACTCGCTTGCCGATCGCCGAGGCGATCGGGCAGTACGACACGACGACCCCGTTGTTCTTGTATTGCGACTCGGTGAGCTGCGCCATCTGGGGCGACGAGCTTAGCACCTGCGCGGAAGCGTCGGTGCCGAGCGGCCCCGCGGTGCCGCTGCCCTCGGAAAATCGTCCCCGCGGCGCCGCTCTCTGTCGGAGAAAGGATGAACGCGCCGCTACGGGCAGGCTTCCGAGCCGGGGGGAGCCGGCGCGTCGATGCGGAAGGCGCCGCCTGGCGGCGTGACGAAGTTGCCGTACACGACGGCGTCGGTGGTTCCGAGGTTCTTGACTCTCTCGATGTGGCCGGCGTGCTCCAAGAGCGCATCGCCAGCGACGACGCTCTCACCGTCGCAGGGCGTTTCGGCGTGGTACAGGGTGACCGCGCCGGCCGCGACGCTGAAGTTCGCGGGGCCCGGGTGGTAGTGCCAGCCAGTCTGGCCGCCGGGCGCGACCGTGATCTTCACCGTCACGAAGTCGAGGCTGCTGGGCGGCTTGACCGTGTACTTGGTCTTTTCGCCCTCGGACTTGATCTCGATGGAAGCGGGCGACGGGATGAGGTTGCCGCGGGCCAGGACCTGAAGGGTCACGCCGGTTGGAGCCGTGTATGCCTCCTCGAGGCCCGGTTCGTCCTCTCCAGCCACCGTGCACCCGGCGCCGAGAAGCGCCAGCGCCAGAACTGACATGACACTCGCGGTCAACTTCGTTTTGAACATCGTCATTCGTCCCCTTCTCCAGCTCACCGGGAGTTCGGTCCCACGAACCCCCGTTGATCTCAAGAAAGCACGAACGAGCTTCGCTGTAATTGAAATTCTAGATGTAGGTAGCTGATTTTAATAAATTTTGTAATGCGTGTTCGAAACCGTACAAAGAGTGCACAATTTTCGTAAGTGCATGTAGAACCGTCAGTTCACTCTGCCGCACAGGTAGCCGTGTTTTGGCTTACTTGGGTCCCACTCGGAACGACAGTTCCGCCAGCCTCGCGACCGCACGGATCGTCCATCGCAGTCTGACTGTCTGCGATGAAGAAACGGTGGCCCGCGGATGGCACGTCGCGCAGGTCGTGCCGTTTGCCGCCGACGGTGCCCGTGTTGAAGAGGGGTGAAGCTCCTCTCGCTGCTGGGCTTGTCGCGAGCGGGCGGGCCGCTCCAGCGTCGACCGCGGCGCCGCTCCTCTCAGAGCGGCTTCATCCAGGCGACCGGGCGGCCATCAGCGCGTCGAAAATCGTCGCGACGCGCTGATGGCCTAGCTCTCTGGCAGAGAAGGACGGAACGCTTACCCGTTGGGGCAGAGCTCGGAACCGGCCGGAGCCGGCGCGTCGATGCGGAAAGCGCCGCCGGGCGGGGTCACGAAGTTGCCGTAGACGACGGCGTCGACGGTTCCGTGGTTGATGGCCCTCTCGACCACGCCTCGGTGCTCCATGAGCGCATCGCCAGCGACGACTGCGTCGTGGATGACGCAGGGAGCATCCACGTGGTACAGGTCGACCGCGCCGGCGGCGACGCTGAAGTTCGCCGGGCCCGGGTGAAAGTGCCAGCCGGTCTGGCCGCCGGGCGCGAGGGTGATCTTCACCGTCACGAAGTCGAGGGTGTTGGGCGGCTTGACCTCGTACTCGGTCTTGAGGCCCTCCGACTTGATCTCGATGGTCGCCGGCGTCGGGATGAGGTTGCCGCGGGCCAGGACCTGCAGGGTCAGGCCGGATGGAGCCGTGTAGGTCTCGTCCAGCTCAGGCTCGCCTTCCTCGCCGACCACTGCGCAGCCGGCGCCCAGCAGCGCCAGGGCCAGAACTGATGCGACACTCCCGACCACCTTCGTCTTGAACATCGTCATGGGTTTCTTTTCTCCTTCTCCGCCATCGGGTGTTCTGTCTCACGAACCCCGTGATCGTAGAAAAGCACGAAGGAGCCTTCGCCGCAACGAAAATTCTAAATGTAGGTGATTGATTTTTTTCAATTTTGTAATGGGTGTCGGGTCCCGTACAAATTGTGCACCATTTTCGTAAGTGTATGTATATCGGTCAGTTCACCGTGACGCACAGGTAGTTGTATTTTTGCTCACTTGGGTCCCACAGGGAACGACACTCCCGATGGATTCGCGACGCGAATCCGTCGCCTGAAGTGCTCGCTGAAATGCACGAGCACCACTCCCTCGCCGGCCAGCTCATCGTCGTCGCGATGGCGCGGCGGAGCAGGGTGCTGCGCGCCCTCGAGCCGACGACGATGAGTCGACCGGCACACGTGAAGGGCAGGGGCTCGGTCGATGCCGAACCCCTGCCGCGCCGTCATCCAGCTGCCCGTCTAAGACGGCAGCGGGGTGCAGAGCGAGAAGAAGCAGTACCGACGGGGATCCGCCTTTCACCCGTTGGGGCAGGCCTCGGAGCCGGCCGGAGCCGGCGCGTCGATGCGGAAGGCGCCGCCGGGCGGCGTCACGAAGTTGCCGTAGACGACGGCGTCGACGGTTCCGTGGTTGAAGGCCCTCTCGATGTGGCCGGCGTGCTCCATGAGCGCATCGCCAGTGACGACTGCGTCGTGGATGACGCAGGGAGCTTCTGCGTGGTAGAGGTCAACCGCGCCGGCGGCGACGCTGAAGTTCGCGGGGCCCGGGTGATAGTGCCAGCCGGTCTGCCCACCGGGCGCGAGGGTGATCTTCACCGTCACGAAGTCGAGGGTGTTGGGCGGCTTGACCTCGTACTCGGTTTCGAGGCCCTCCGACTTGATCTCGATGGAAGCCGGCGTCGGGATGAGGTTGCCGCGGGCCAGGACCTGCAGGGTCAAGCCGCTCGGAGCCGTGTACTCCTCGCCCAGGTCAACCTGGTCCTCGGGTTCTTCTCCTACCTGCGCGCAGCCGCCGCCGAGAAGCGCGAGCGCAAGAACTGACATGACACTCGAAACTACCTTCGTCTTTATCGTCATTGGTCTCTCCCCCTCGCTCGTATTTGAGAGTTCGCCCACGAACCCTTCGTCTCGAGAAAAGCACAACGCACTTCTTGCGAGGAGAAGATTCTGAATGTAGGTGGCTGATTTTTCTCAGTTTTGTAATGAGCGTCGGGGAGATCACAAAGACTACATCGGTTTCGTAAGTGCATGTAAACCGTCGGTTCACTTGGGCACACAGGTAATCGTGTCTTGGCTCACCTGGGTCCCACCTGGAGCGACACTCCCGAGGGCCTCGCGGCGGCCACGCCGGTGCGCCTGCGGCGGATCGATCGACGAGCTGTCCGCTGATCGAGGCGATGCAGGCGCCGCGCGCCGTCGCGGCCCTCTTCGCGGAGGAGTCAACGCGGCGGCGTTCGACTTCACCAACCCGGAGGAGCTCGGTCGGGCGTGAAACACGGGGCGGTCGCGGGCGCCGACCCCGTTCGCCTGCGAGCGACTCAGACTGGCCTGGGATCCGTTACGGGCAGGCGCTGGAGCCCGGGGGAGCCGGCGCGTCGATGCGGAAGGCGCCGCCGGGCGGCGTGACGAAGTTGCCGTAGACGACGGCGTCGACGGTTCCGAGGTTCTTGGCTCTCTCGACCTCGCCGGGGTGCTCCATGAGCGCATCGCCAGCGACAACGGCCTCGCCATCGCAGGGGTCGTCCGCGTGGAACAGGGTGACCGCGCCGGAGGCGACGCTGAAGTTCGCGGGGCCCGGATGATAGTGCCAGCCAGTCTGGCCACCGGGCGCGACCGTGATCTTCACGAACACGAAGTCGAGGGTGTTGGGCGGCTTGACCTCGTACTCGCTCTCGAGGCCCTCCGACTCGATCTCGATGGAAGCAGGCGTCGGGATGAGGTTGCCGCGGGCCAGGACCTGCAGGGTCACTCCGGTTGGAGCCGTATAGACCTCGTCGAGGGCAGGCTCGTCCTCTCCAGCCACCGAGCAGCCAGCGCCGAGAAGTGCGAACGCCAGAACGGCCATGACACTCCCAACCACCTTCGTCTTGAGCATCGTCATCGGTATTCCCCCCTTTTGGGATGTTCGCCTACATTGTCAGAAAAGCACGACGCGCTTCTTACGGGGAGAAGATTCCAGATGTAGGTGGGCGATTTTCCTCGGTTTTTGTAAATCGGTGTCCGGGGGATCACAGAGACTACATTGTCTTCGTACGTGCATGTAGACCGGCCAGTTCACACTGGGGTACATGTCGTCGGCCGCGACCGGCCGAAAAAGGCAACGCCGTCGATCCCGGGGAGCGGCGATCGACGGCGTCGCGGGGGGCAGGGGAGCTGGGCGGTCTTCTACAGCAGCTTCGTGTACGCGATGATGTCGGCCTTCTCCTGGTCGGTGAGATCGATGACCGGCGGGTGGCGCGGGTTGGTGCTCGACAGGATGAAGAGCGCCTTGTCGTAGTGCTCCATCAGCTGCTCGAGGGTCTTGGCCGAGTTGTCGTGGAAGTAGGGCGCGGTGTCCTTGGCGCCCCAGACGGTCGGGATCTTGAAGAAGCCCGACTGCTGCGGATTCCCGGTGATGAGCGCGAGACCCGGATCCGGGCTGTTCACCACCTGGACCGAGCCGTCCGGCTTGGTGAACTCGAAGTCGTAGCGCTGGTTGCCCATCGCGTTCAGCTCCGAGACCAGGATGGGGGCGAAGCGACCGCCCTCGACGGCCGGGAACGGGACGATGTTGGCGACCGCGAACCCGGAAAATCCGTTGAGGAAGTCGCCGCTGTGGCACCAGCCGCACTTGGCGGCCGGGTTCTCGCCGACCATGTCCGGATCGGTCTGGTCGTCCGCGATGAAGAAGCGGCGGCCGCGCTTCTCCGAGTCGGTGGTGCCCTGCGGCATCGTGAGCGGCGTGCCGCTGCGGACGAGGTTTCTCAGGTTGCTCCGGTTGAACAGCGTCTGCTGGAAGGCGGCGATGGCGTCGAGCTCGGACTGCACGACGTCGGTGCTCTGCGCGTGGCCGGCGATGGCGCCGCGCGCCTGCTCGGCCAGGTTGGGCGCCCGGCCGTCATACATGAGCACGGGGTCGAGCGCCGGGGTGTTCATGGTGGTCGGGATGCCGCGCGCCAGGATCACGTTGCGCGCCGTCGAGCCGACGATGCGCACGTTCGCCGGCAGCGGCATGTCGACCAGGACGGTCGCGTGCGTGCGGATGCGGTTGAACGTGTTCCCGTCCATCACATCGGCGCCGTCGTGGCGGAACAGCGCACTGGTCGGGGCGTAGCGGAAGCGCCTCTCCACGTCGGCCGGGTTGAGCGTGCCGCTGCCGAAGATCGACGGGTGACACGTGGCGCAGGTGCGGCCGTTGCCGCCGAACGTCTCCAGCGCGAAGAGGATGCCGCCCTCCAGGACCTCACAGTCGCTGCCGGAGTCGCAGGAGCCGTACTCCGCTTCTTCGAGGTCTTCCTGTTCCGTCGAACCGATCGCGGCGCAGCCGCTGGCAACGATGCTCCCTGCGCAGACGAAGAGAATGAGGTCGAGCCGCCGAGTCATGAGGCCTCCTGAGGTGCCGCGCCCAGGAAAGCACGAATCGAACTCGGTTGAGCCGGCTTTCTATGTGTAGGTGTGCGAAATAATTAAGCTATGTTACTGGTGTGGGCTTTCGTACACCCGCTTCATTCCACTTAGCGTGTGCCTGTGTGCTACGAGCCAAGGTCGACGCCCACGTTTCGCGCCAGGCGAGCACAGGAAATGCGCCGGGCGTCACGATTCATACGGCGCCGCCCGCTGTTCGGTCAGCCGTGGCGCTCGAGGACGCAGAAGGTGAAGTCGTCCTCCTGCGGCCGGTCGGCGCGCGCCACGTCGACGTCGCGGACGATCCGCTCGACCGCCTGCTCGAGCGGCATGGCGCGGACCTCGCGCATGACGTTGACGACGCGGCGGAAGCCGACCGCCCGCCCGCCGGAGACCTGGGTCTCGATGATGCCGTCCGTCGTGATGACCAGGCGGTCGCCGGGGCCGAGGACCGCATTGCGCTCGCCGATCTCGAGGCGCTCGCCGCTGCCCAGCGGCGTGCCGCTCGCGCCGATGACCATGTGGTTGCCGTCCGGCCCCATCAGCAGCGCCGGCAGGCCGCCGAGGCCGTAGATCACCACCTCGCCGCTGTTCTGGTCGATCACGACCGCGGTCATGGTCATGGTCGCCTTGCCCTTGCAGCGGAGCAGCACCTCGCGGTTGACCCGCGCCAGGCGCTGGGTCACCGACTCGTCCGGGTTGTCGGCCTGGACCGACAGCCCCATCGCCACCGCCGCGGTCACCATCGCGGGACCGGCGCCGTGGCCGGTCACGTCGGCCACGATGATCCACAGCCGACCCCGGCCGAGGTCCTCGTACCACCACCAGTCGCCGCTGCACTTCTCGGCGCCCCGGTAGAACCCGATGAGGTCGCAGATGCCGTTCGAGAAGCGCTGCGCCTCCGGCAGGAACCAGGCCTGCACCGCCGCGGTGATCTCGAACTCCTTCTCCACCGTCGCGAGCCGGGCCAGCTTCTGCAGCCGATCGATGCGCGCCTGCTGGTAGCGGTAGATGCCGAACAGGATCCCGAGCAGCGTCACGCCATAGGCGGTGTAGGCCCACCAGGTCCGCCAGAGCGGCGGCGCCACCACGATGGCGAGCGCGACCGGCTTGCTCTCCACGCCGTGGCGGTTGCGGGCCCGGAGCAAGAGGGTGTAGTCGCCGTCGTCGAGGCCGGCGAGGCTCACGGACGAGTCGGTCTTCAGCCAGCGGTCGCTGGCGCCCTCCATCTTGTACTCGAACTGCAGCCGGTCGCTGCCGGAGAAGGTCAGGGCGGCGAACTGCACGGTGACGGTCGCCTCGTCGTAATCGAGCGAGACCTCTCGGATCGAATCGGGCGAATGCTCCTGCGAGTACGGCTCGCCCAGCACGTCGATCGCGGTCACCACCGGCGCCGGCGAGTACTTGTCGATGTCGACCTCTTGCGGCTGGAAGACGGTGATGCCCTTCAGGCCGCCGAAGGCGATGCGCCCGTCGTCGAACCGGGTGGCGGCGTTGATCGTGAGCTCGTTCGAGTGCAGCCCGTCGGCGGCGGTGAAGATGTGGGCTTGCTCGGTCTTCGGATCGAAGCGGGCGACCCCGGCGATGGAGCTGATCCAGAGCTTGCCGGCGTTGTCCCCCTGCACCGCGTAGAGCGTGTCGCTCGGCATTCCCTGTTGCCGGCGGTATTCCTTGAACTTGCCGCTCTTGCGGTCGAGCTTCTTGAGACCGCCGCCGTAGGTGGCGAGCCAGATCGTCTGGTCGCCGTCGAACAGGAAGTCGACGACCGCGTTGTCGGACTGGTTGCTGGCGTCCGCCGACGGCGTGAACAGCTGGACTGCGCCGGTGTCGAGGTGGACGCTGATGAGCCCCTTGTCTGCGGAGCCGAACCAGAGGACGTTGTCCTCCTTCGGATCCTCCTTGATCATGTAGACGCCCATCCCTTCGATCTGGAGGTCGGTGGAGAACTGTTGCTTGGCGCGATCGAAGCGCTGCGGGAGGCCGCCGAGCGTCCCGATCCAGAGGTTTCCCGACCGGTCCTCGTAGAGGCTCGTGATGATCTCCTCGCCGACGCTCTTGGGATCGGCCGGATCGTGCTGGTACAGGGTCCAGCGGTTCTTGGAGCCCGCATCGAGCCGGTACAGCCCCTGGCCCATCGAGCCGGCCCACACCGTGCCCTTGCTGTCGACCAGGACGGCGGTGAGCCGCGCCGGCATCTTGTAGCAGGTCCCGTCGAACACCTTCTTGCCGCGCCAGCGGCACAGGGAGCCGTCGAGCGTGACGAACCAGAGGTCCTGCCCCTTGTGGTACAGGTCCGCGACGTTGGACGGGAACTTGTAGGCCTTGAAGTTGCCGGATCCGGCGGCGATCAACGCCACACCGAGGGTCTCCGTGCCGACCCAGATCACCCCGGCGGCGTCCTGAAAAAAGGTCGTCGGTTTGTCCGGCACCGATCTCGGATCGTCCGGATCGACCGGCTGGCGGTCGAACGCGCCGGACGCCGGATCCAGGATCTGCACCGCTCCGCCGGTGCCGACCCAGATCTGGCCGCTCTTGTCCTCGAAGACCGCCGTGACGTCGTCGCTCTGCAGGCGCTCCCAGTTGGCCGGATCCGCCGTGTAGATCTGGACCTTCTTGCTGTCCGGCGCATAGCGAACCAGCCCGGCGCCGCCAGTCCCGATCCAGAGGTTCCCTTTCCGGTCGCGGGTGAGCGCGGTGATGACGGCGGTGGCGAGCTTCTCGTCGTCGGCGAACATCGGCTCCGGCGTCTCCTTGCCGGCGGCGATGCGGAACAGGCCCTGGGAGGTGCCGACCCAGGCGGTCCCGTCGGCGTCGACGTGGATCGCCCCGACCGACGGATCGATGCCGTCCTCGGTCGACCAGGAGCGGAACTTGCCGGTCGCCGGGTCGAGAAGGTTGACGCCGCCGCCGACGGTCCCGATCCACAGCCGTCCGTCGGGCCCCTCCGCCAGCGCCGAGATGATCGGCGCGGTGAGGCTGCCCGGCTTGTCGGAGGCGGCGAAGCGCTCGAAGGTCCTGGACTCGCGGTTGAGCCGGTTGAGGCCCTCCTGCGTGCCCACCCACAGCGTCCCGTCCTTGGCGACCAGGAGCCGGTTGATGAACGAGCTGCTGAGGCTGTTGGCTTGCCCGGGGACGTGACGGAACACCACGAACCGCTGGCCGTCGTAGCGCGCGACACCGTCCTGGGTCCCGAGCCACACGAAGCCGGTCTTGTCCTGCGCGATCGACGCGACGTTGTTCTGCGGCAGCCCGGCCTCACGCCCCAGGTTCTGTGTGCGCAACTTGGGCCGCAGCGTCGAGGTCTGCGGTTCGATGGTGACGGTCGAGATCGCCGCCGGGCCCTGCTCGGTCTCGTCTCCCTGCGCCCATGCGGCGGCCGCGGTCGCGACCAGGTACGTCACAGCCGCGGTCGCAGCTGGCTTGAAACGGATCATCGGCACTGCTCCCCCTTGGAGCTGGCACCGATGGTAGCGGCGGACCGGGCCGCTGGGAAGCGCACCTCGGCCGTAGCATCCTGCGACTTCTTCGCTCGTCCTTCGCGTGCGCAGGACTGATCGGTTTGCTCCTCGCGGGGGATCCCTCCGGTCGGCGCCGCCCGGCTGGCTCGAGCGCGCGGCAGTGGCCTTACGCTGCTGTACGCCCCGCGGGGCCATGTGGGTCCACGAAATAGCGCGGCGAATCTTCGACAGCTGCGGTGCCCTGGCCGATGGGGTAAGATTCGAGAAATCCTCTTCCCTTCTTGCGAACGAATGGGTACGAACAACCAGAGGCGTCATCGGTTGGCTGGTCTTCTGGTGACGTGTTTGGCGGCCGGCGGCTGCTACGACCCGCCCGCCGTCCCGGACGCGGGGAGCGCCGAGCTCGAGTGTGAGCCGAACCAGGGCGCAGCCGAGCCTTTCGAGATGGCGGTGGGACTCGAGTCGGAGGACAGCGAATTCGTCGAGCTCTCGGACAATGACTCGATGGGGATCGTGCGCGGCGCTCAGGGCCTGTACATGCTCACCCCGAAGCTCCGCGCCTACCTGACCTTTCCCGAGGACGACATCTGTCTCGACTGCGTCGCGAGCGTCGGCCCGGCTGGCTCGTTCGAGGGCATCAGGCAGTCGGGCAGCGTTCCCTACTCGAGAGTCTCGAGCACCTCGTTCGAGACCTCCTGGTTCCTCGTCCTCGGCAGCGGACCCGAGCTGATCTCCAGCCTCGACGGCGCAGACGTCGTCGTGGCGATCGGCTGCGAGGGCCACGGATTTTCGGGCGAGATCGAGCGCACGGTCCGCTTGTTCGCCCCGCCGGAATCTCAGTAGCTGAGTCTCGAGATGCGGTTCGGCCGAAACATGGTGTGGGGCCTGCTCTGCGCGGCGACCTCGTTCTCCGCCGCGTGTACTCCGTGTAAAGACGACGCGCTCGACTGCGAGGACGGCAACGAGTTTTCGCTTGCCGAGGACTGCGAGCTCAGCGGCCCGCTCGAGGTGGAGCTCGGCCAGGGCCAGGACGAGTTTTCTCCGCTGGCTCCTCTGCAGGAACCCACGCTCTACGAGGGCCCCCAGGGCGGCCACCACTTCTGGCTGGCGCTTCGCGTGGACAATCCGGACCTCGACTATCCGCTCATTCAAGTCGTCTGGGACGCCGAGGTCTTCGACGAGGATCGCTGCGCAGACGAACCGGAGTGCGATCCGTGGATTGGCACCGGCCACCGCGAGCTGACGCTGGGGCCGGAGCTTCCGATCACCGACGACGGCATCGTCGAGCAAACGTCGCTCCTGCTGGTGATTTCCATCTGGCCGGTCGACGTGGAGCGACGCCTCCGGTTGTACGCCCTCGACGAGTGCGGGCGCGAAGCGACGATCGAACACGACCTCGAGCCGGAAGCATTGTGGTAACGATGGAGCGATGGACTTTTCCTACACGGCGGCGCAAAAAGAACTCTACGACCGGGTGCTGCGGTTCGCCCGCGAGCAGCTGAACCACGGGGTCCTGGAACGAGACCGCGAGCGTCGCTTCCCCAAGAAGGAATGGCGGCTGTGCGGTGAGTTCGGGCTCCTGGGGCTCTGTGTCCCCGAGAAGTACGGCGGCATGGGCCTCGACCACCTGTCGACAGCGCTGGCGCTGGAGGCGCTCGGACGGGGGTGCCAGGACATGGGGCTGGTGTTCGCTCTCTCGGCCCATCAGCTGGCCTGCTCGCGCCCGATCGTCGACGGCGGCAGCGAGGAGCTGAAGCAGCGCGTGCTCCCCAAGCTGTGCTCGGGGGAATGGATCGCTGCGAACGCGATCACCGAGGGGGAGGCCGGCTCGGACGTGTTCATGCTCAAGACCCGCTCCGAGCCGGTCGGGGACGGGTATCGCCTCACCGGGGCCAAGTCGTACGCCAGTAACGGCCCGGTCGCGGACGTCTTTCTGGTCTACGCCAACAGCGCCCCGGAGAAAGGCTATCTCGGCATCGACGCCTTCGTCGTCACTCGCGACATGCCGGGGGTCACGGTGGGCCAGCCGATCGACAAGATGGGCCTGCACACCTGCCTCACCTCATCGGTGTACCTGAGCGACGTCGAGGTGTCGGCCGGTCAGCGCCTCGGCGCCCCCTGCGGCGGGGCCGCGCTGTTCACCGACTCGATGATGTGGGAACGGAGCTGCCTGTTCGCCGGCTACGTCGGAGCGATGGAACGACAGCTCGAGGCCGTCGCCGAATACGCGGCGCAGCGCAAACAGGGGCGCCGCCCCATCGGCCGCTACCAGGCGATCTCGCACCGCGTGGCCGACATGAAGCTGCGCCTCGAATCGGCGCGCTGGCTCCTGTACCGCGCCTGCTGGCTGCGCGACCAGGGCGAGGACGCCGTGCTCGAGGTGGCGCTGTCCAAGCTGGCCGCCAGCGAAGGGGCGGTGCAGGGCGGCCTCGACGCCGTGCAGATCTTCGGCTCGGTCGGTTACTCCAGCGAGTTCTCCATCGAGCGCATGCTGCGCGACGCGGTTCCCAGCACCATCTTCTCCGGTACCTCGGAGATCCAGCGCAACCTCATCGCCAGCCGGTTGGGGCTGTAGCCGGGTTGCAGCGGGCAGTTCCTGCTCCGCGCGGCGCGGACTAGCCACCGCTCTCGGACGGCGGAGCCCACTGGTGCAGGACGCCGTCCCGGCTCAGCGACTCGATGTCGGCCTGCGAGTAACCGAGCCCGCCGACCACCTCTGACGTGTGCTCGCCGAGGCGAGGCGGGTAGCGCCGGATCGTCGCCGGCGACTCGGTGAGTTTCAGCGGACAGCCGGGCACCCGGAGCCCCGGCACCTGGGGATGCTCGATCGGGATGAACAGATCGCGGGCGGCCACCTGCGGGTCGTTGACGACCTCGGCGACGTCGTTCAGCTTCGCGCTCGGAACCCCCGCCTGGTTGAAGGCCTCGACCCACTCGTTCGCCGTGCGGGTCGCGAAGATGTCGCCGAGCATGCGGTTCAGCTCGTCGCGGTTCTCGACCCGCCTGGGATTGGAGCTGAACCGAGGGTCCTCGGCGAGCTCCGGTCGGCCCACCACCTCGCAGGTCGCCTTCCAGATCCTCGGCGTCGCCGCCGCCAGGACGAACTCTCCGTCGGAGGCGAAGAACACGTTCGACGGGACGATGTTGGGGTGGTGGGCGCCGTGCTTGCTGGGCACCCGGCCGGTCGCCAGGTAGCTGGTGCCGTGGTAGCTCATCATCTGCACGATTGATTCGAGCAGCGACGCCTCGACGAACTGTCCGCGCCCGGTCTGCTGTTTCTGATAGAGCGCGGTTGCGATGGTCCCGTAGGCCTGGATGCCGGCGAACAGGTCGACGACCGAGTAGCCGACTCGAACCGACGGGCGGTCGACCTCCCCGGTCATGTTCATGAGTCCGCCGTGGGCCTGGAGGATGACGTCGTATCCCGCCCGCGAGGCCAGGGGGCCGGTGCGGCCGAACGCCGACACCGAGCAGTAGATGATCTCCGGGTTCACCTCCGCCACCCGCTGGTAGCTCAGTCCCAACCGATCGATGGTTCCGGTGCGGAACGACTCGACGAAGACGTCGGCCTTCTCGATCAGCTGGAGCGCGATCTCCTGGCCGCGTTCCTTCTTCAGGTTGATCGAGACGCTGCGCTTGTTCCGGTTGAAGGTCAGATAGGTACAGCCTTCGCCGTTCCACTCGGGGGCGAAGCCGCGCGCGTGATCGCCGAGCCCGGGAGGCTCGATCTTGATCACGTCTGCCCCCATGTCTCCGAGGAGCATGGTGGCGAGAGGCCCGGCGAGGGCTTGCGAGACGTCGACGACCGTGATGCCTTCGAAGGCGGACATCGCGGGCTAGGCCGGCCAGAACGTCGGCGGGACGTTCTTGTAGTTCCTGGTCAAGTCGACGACGGTGGTGTCGGTCGTCGCCGGCTCGGCGCCCGCATCGATCCCGACCATCCTCCGCTCCATCGCCGACCACAGGCGATCGCGCGCCGCGAGCGAGGCCATGGCGCCGCGTCGGATCGCCGCCTGCGTCTCCTCGCTGGTGGCGAACTTCGCGATCGACTCGTCGAGCATGCTCGCGTGTTCGACGTCGTGCTCGACGTGCAGGATGAAGAACTCGATCTCCTCGTCGGTGAAGCCGGAGAGCCGCAAGCCGGTGACGATGGGCGGGAACATGAAGGTGATGGCGTACTCGTGGGCCGGGCCGATGGCGCCGAGGCCGACGAGAAATTCCTCGTCTCTGCACATCCGCATGTGCGACGTGACCAGATCGACCGTGGCCTCGTCGAGCGGCGAGCTGAGCAGGACCGCGTCGTCGGCGCTTCCCTGGCAGGCGCGAAAGAACCGGCGAAACAGCTCCGGGTGACTGTCGCCGGCGGCGTCCTCGCCGTATTCGTCCAGCAGGATCTTGCCCACCACCAGCTTGGCGTTCATGTCGAACGTGTTGAGGAGCAGCTCCTCCATGTAGGGGATGAAGAAGTGGACGTGGGGGTAGAGCTGCCGCGCGAAGCCGCGCCAGGCAGCCTTGGAAAACGCGCGGGTCGACACCGTCGTGAGAAAGCTGTGCTTGACGGCGACGTGCGCGGCCACCTCTTCGTTCAGCGCCTTGACGAATTGTCGAGAGTTCAGCAACTCTGCCTCCTGTCCCGGCCCGGGATCGCTTCGTTATACCAAGCCGGTGTAGCGCGCAGATAGGTATGCCTCCAGGTCTGGCGCGGCGGGGCTGGCTCGAAGCGCCTGGATCCAGGCCTCGCGCTCGAATGCGATGACGGCGATATCCCAGGTGCAGCCGACGACCCCGCCCTCGACCGGCGCGAACCCGTCGAATTCGTCGCGCCGCCCGCGAAAGAGGAAATGATTGAGCTCGTAGAGCTCGGCCCACCAGCTGACGAACACGAAGGACGCGGCCTTTCCGTGGTGGGCGCCGAGAATACCGACACCGTGGCGGTGTGATCCGGTCGCAGGCGCCGGCAGAAGGTCCGCGGCGATCCGCTTGGCCGCGGTCACCAGGCCCTCGGGTGGCTCGGGTGCCCACGCCGAGATCCCGTAGACCTTGAGTCGCCAGCCCTGGTGCTTCCACTCGTCGAGATAGCGAACGGAACGGGGCTGGTACTCATCCATCCTGAACGCCTCCCTTCACCCGACATGTTACCGTGTCCGTGAAATGAAGATTATCAACGTCGAACCGATCGCTCTGGCCATTCCTTTCCAACCGATGGACCCGCCGAGCATCTGGGGAGGAGACGCCAGCAAGCAGCTCCTCGTCCGCATCGACACCGACGAAGGCATCACCGGCTGGGGAGAGGCGTTCTCGGTGTTCTCGTCGAGGGCCGTCGCCGCCGTGATCTCCGATCTGGTCAAGTACCTGGTGATCGGCGCGTCGCCGCTGGAGATCCCCGCGCTCCTCGACCGGGTTTCGCGTATCACGATGTTGCTGGGGCGCAGCGGCATCGCGATGGCCGCGCTCAGCGGCATCGAGCTCGCCCTGTGGGACATCGCCGGAAAGGCCAAGGGCGTTCCGGTCCACAAGCTGCTCGGCGAGAAGCGCGATTCGCGGGTCGCCGGCTACGCCAGCCTGCTCCGCTACGGGACCGCGAAGCAGGCCGCCGATGCCTCGGCCCGGTGGGTCGAGGCCGGCTTCCGCGGGGTCAAGCTGCACCAGGCCGACACCGAGTCGGTGCGCGAGACGCGGGCGGCGATCGGCTCGGAGCTGCCGCTCATGCTCGACTCCAACTGTCCGTGGACCGTCGACGAGGCCATCAAGGTGGGCCGCGAGCTCGAGGCCTGTCGCCTCGAGTGGTTCGAGGAACCGGTGTGGCCGCCGGAGGACCTCGAGGGACTTGCCAGGCTGCGCGGCGCCATCGGGATCCCGATCGCCGCCGGCGAAAACGAGGGATCGCTCACCGCGCTGCGACGGATGGCGACCAGCGGGGCGGTCGATGTGCTGCAGCCGGGAATCACCCGCATGGGGGGGATCGGCCCGCTGCGCCAGGCGGCCGCGCTGGCGGCCGAGCTCGGACTGAAGCTGGCTCCCCACTCCATGCACTTCGGCCCCGGACTGGCGGCCATGCTCCACGTCGCCGCGGTGACCCCGAGCATCGAGTGGATCGAGATCTTCGGGGCGCAGCTCGAGACCTCCTTCGTCACGGAGCCGATCACCCACGAGGATGGCTGGTACCAGGCGCCGACCGGGGACGGGCTCGGCGTCACCATCGACCAGGACGTCCTGCGCCGTTTTGCAGTGTAGCGGCCCCGGAAGGGGCGACAGTGGCGGTGAAGGGGCCCAAGGTGGGCAAGTCTCCCATCATCGTGATGGCGCGCGCGGTTCGCCGCTCGAAGTGGGCGTCGAAGGTCGTTCGGGTCGCCGGTTCAGCTCGCGGCGGTCGAGGCGAGGCTGTGACCGCCCGCCCGGCGCGTCTCCTGAATGGTCCGGAAGCTCATTGCTTGACACCGAACCATCTGCGAGATAATCGCCGAAAGCGTCGCCAATTTTCGGAAGGCGCCTCGTAATTTCCAGGGGGACCAAATCATGGCTTTGAATCGACTCACCCAGCTCAGCCTAGTGTGTGCGGTGTTCGCCTTCGGATGTGGCGACGACGACGGGTCGAGTGACGGCGACAACCCCGTCGTCGACTCGGCGCCGGACGACTTCGACTCGTCGACCGCCGCCCCCACGCAGACCGGCCGCATCGTCATGGCCGCGACCACCTTTCAAGGGTTCGAGGCCCGTGGAGAGGGCCTCCTGCTGATCGTCGACGTGAGAAACGTCGATGAGCGCGTACCGCCTGCCTACGAGGAGGCGGTCGGCTCGCCGTTCGGCTGCAAGGCCACCGAGCTCACCCCCGAGCAGAACGCGACGCCGCCGGTCGACTTCGGCACCCTCGACTTCACGATCACCGACGGTCCGGCGTTCCCGCCCTGCAACTGGGTCGAGGGCGTGGGCTACGCCTGCGTCGGAGCAGCCGGCGCGGGCGGCGACATCACGGTCGTGAACTCGGGCAACGGCGTCTACGAGATCAGCAACGACGCGGTGACCTTCGGCGCCGACCAGGTGGGTCGCACGGTGAAGATCGTGGGGGCGACGGATCCGCGCTTCGGCGCCGGTCTCTTCCCCGTCGTGGATAACGCGGGCGGCGGCGACCACGTCCTCCGCTTCGTCGGCGTCCCCGGGATCACCGATGACGAACTGGGCACCAGCGCGATGTACCAGGTGCTCGCCGGCTTCGGTCCGGCCCTGCAGACCGACCCGGTCCCCGACGACGCCCGCGTCATGGCTCACCTCACGGCCGGCGGCGACGGCACCTTCACCGACTTCGACCTCGACGCGAACATCGGTGACTCCTTCACCATCGACGACGCCAGCGCTGCCATCCTGAGCGACCTGCCTCTCGACGGGTCGGCGTTCAGCGTCTCGTGCGAAGGCGACGGCGGAGACTGCGGCCAGTCCATGGCCAACGCCCTCATCGTCGTGACCACCGACGGTGACATCACGGGGCTTCCTCCGTTCGCGCTGCCGCCGCCGGCGACCAAGGCGGTCCAGATGGTGTGCCTGCAGCCCGGTGGCGGCACGATCAACGTTCCGGCCGCGGCCTCGGCCTATCTCATGGACTCCGGCGCGACCCGGCTCCGGGCCCTCTTCGTGCGCGCCAACGTCCTCAGCGTGACGCAGCCTGACGCTGCCCTGGACATGGGCGCCGGTCACGCGCTGGCCGGCTTCACCACGCCGTAGGTCCTCGGCACCTCGGACGCATCGAGGCCGCGCGCTCCGGCGCGCGGCCTTTTTTTATTCCCCCGTTCAGCCCGCCGGCAGCGCTCGGACTCGTTCAGCCCGTGGCGCTCGGCGCCTGCGTTCCTTGGATCCGCTCGATCAGCGCGGTGATCCGCGCGATGCTGCTGAACTCGTCGGGCTGCACGTCGTCGGGCAGGCGGAGGCTGAAGGTCCGCTCGACGAAGATACGCAGCGATACCATCGAGATCGAGTCGATGATTCCCAGCGCCAGGAGGTTCGTCGACGATGTCAGTTCGTCGTTGTTCGGGTCACCGAGGAGCTCGGTCGTGACGAATTCGCGGAGTTTGCCTTCGATTTCTTGTCGCTGGCTCATTCTGCTATTCCCTCGGCTGGTTCGCGAGTTGTTGCAGCTCTAGGCGATCGACCTTGCCATTCCGTGTGCGCGGAAGCTGCGGTAACCAGCGCACAGCGTCGATGATCATACTGCGCGGCAGCCGCGCCGCGCAATGTGTCTTGAGCGCGATGATGCCCGGAGGTTCCCCGGTCGCGACGAGGAAGGCGAACAGCTTCACTTTCAATCCCTGACCGCCGACCACCACAGCCGCCTCGCGAACGCCGGGATGGGCGAGCAGACAGGCCTCGACTTCACCGGCCTCGATGCGGTGTCCTCGCACCTTGAGCATCTGATCCCGGCGTCCAACGTAGTCGAAGTTCTCGTCGTCGATACGGCGTACCAGATCGCCTGTCGGGTAGGGGCGGTCGCCTTGCGGCGGGTGTCCCCAGTATCCCAGCATCACGGTCGGGCCACTGACCCAGAGCTCTCCCTCCTGGCCGACCTCGGCTTCGGCGCCCGCGTCCGTGACCGCCCATACCCGGTCGCCACAGGTCGCCTTTCCGATGGGGACTGGACGGGTTCTCTCGGGGTCGATGTCACCGACCGTCAAGGCGGTACAGACGTTGGTCTCCGTGGGGCCGTAGAGGTTGTGCATCGGCAGCGCGGGCCAGCGCCCGCGCAGCGTGCGGACGTACTGAATCGGAAACGGCTCGCCGGCGAACAGGAGATGACGGAGCGGAAGCGGCTCGACCTGGAGCAGATCCCCTTGTTCCATCATCAAGACGAGAACCGAAGGAACCGAGTACCAGATGGTGATGCGTTCGCTGGTGAGAAACTGGACCAAGAGGCTCGGCGCGTAGGCCGAGCCTTCGGGCACGATGCAAACGCAAGCACCGACCGAGAAGGCCGCGTAGAGGTCGAGGACCGAGAGATCGAAGTGAAACGGCGCGTGGTTGGAGAAGCGGTCGTCCGCGCGAGCGTCGACGAACGCAACTGCCCAGTCGACGAAGGCGAGCGCGTTTCGATGACTGATCGAGACGCCTTTGGGCTTCCCCGTCGAACCTGAGGTATAGAGGATATAGGCGAGATCGTTCGGGGTGGCCGAGCTCGTTCCCTCGGGTCCCGTTCGCACTGGCTCGCCGTTGAATCGAAGTTCGTCACCGCTGTCGTCCAGAGTCACGCGGCGACAATCGGCGGCGTCCGTTTCCGCCAGTCGTGCGCTCCGCTCCGGTGTCGTGACGACGCAGGCCATGGCGCAGTCGGTGATGATGGCAGCGGCACGAACCCCGGGGCTCTGCGGATCGATGGGCACGTAGGCAGCACCGAGGCGAAGAGCACCCTGCATCGCGGCGACGGCGCCGGCCGACTTGTCGAGCCACACCCCGACCCGATCACCGGGCTTCACGCCGGCATTCTCGAGCGCCGCGGCGGCCTCGTCAGCCATGCGGTCGAGCTGGCCGTAGGTGACCTCCCTGCGGCTGACCCGGAGTGCTGGAGCCGCGGGATTCCGCCCGGCAGCGTTCCGCAAGAGCTCGTCTAGTCGCCTCGTCGCGCTCACAAGTCTCGATGTTACTCGCGCCCCCGGTCCCGAGAACAGTGGTCAGGGCGCCGCGCGGGTGCGAGCTTTTCGCGACGCCGCCAGGGCGTGTAGGACGGTATGCGAGATCGGCGTCGGGCAGCCGCCAGGTCCGCAGTTTGTCGGGTCGAAAGCTGGAATTGCGCGGCGTCCCGGGAGATCCTGCGGTCGA